>Ga0196970_1000766_pt1 | contig 30758 bp, 24 predicted proteins | sample S1v_513CmetaG_FD_148672 | JGI IMG/M metagenome (GOLD analysis project Ga0196970, IMG submission 148672) | Soil microbial communities from Anza Borrego desert, Southern California, United States - S1+v_5-13C | ecosystem: Environmental > Terrestrial > Soil > Desert | place: USA: California... | reverse complement strand
GGGGGCTGGGCCTTGGGGGCTGGGTCTTGGTTCCGGGGCCCCAGCGGGGGTTCGGAAGCTCTTTCATGCCTCCTTGAGGGCTGGGGCTGACAAACTGGACGGAATATCGATCGTCTGACGCCCGTTGGCCCCGATTCCGAAGCACTCGGCCCTTCGTACGGTGTCGAACCAGGTCGGAACTCCCCGTAGTAGGTCGAAACCGGGTCGAAAGAGGATCAGTTTTGGAGTCAGTGAGTCGCTGTTCCGTCCAGTTTGTCAGGCACACCAGAGGAACCCCCGTGAATAAAGTTCCGAACCAATAGGCGCCCACTGCCCGGGTGGGAGACAAATCTACTTCATCTGGCGCCCACTGCCCGGGCGGGGGACAAATCTACTTCATCTGCGCCCACTGCCCTAGGCGACAGACAAATCTGCTGGGCCCCGCCCCCTGCCCCGGGCCCGGCTCAGCGGGCGCAAATAAAGTAGATAAAATCGCCCTACCCCTTCCTCAGGGCCACCCACCGCGCCGATTTCGGGCGGTACCCTCGGGCCACCCGTTCCAGAAACCCTACCAACTGTTCATGACCGGTCAGATCTCGCAGAGGCAGCAGCTTCCCGATCTTTTGCTGCATGGTTTTGAGCGAGAGCTCTTCCGGGCGTACTTCCACCAGGGCGATGCCAAGCTTCACACACATCCCCAGCTTGATGAAGTCGCGGGCCTTCTGCCGGGCGACATCCTCCTCTGAGAAACTCTCCGTGGGATGGTCGTGCTGAGGACCCTGGAACTCAAAGCCGACCCCCTGTGCATAGTAACGATCCAACTGGAGCTTGCCCAGGGTCTCGGGGTTCACCAGAAAGCCGGGGTCGGCATCGTCGACGTACTCCTCGGAGTCGACCAGGATAGACAAGAACTCTCGCATGATGGCCTCGCCGCGATACCTTGCGCCGATGAGCCGCTCCTTGGCTTCGTCCCGTTCCGCCTGTGCTCGCTCCGCCACGGGGTTGCGCAGCATGAACGCGAGCGGCGCAAGTTGGTGCTCCTGCGTTGCCTGGAGCCAGCCGTTGCGGACCAAGCCACCGGTCGTGAGCTTGATCGTTTTCGCGCAGATGCCCGTCAGAACGCTGACGGATGCGTAAGTGAACCTCCCTGACGGGTACCTGAAGCCGGGCGTCAACTGCAGAACCCCGTAAAGGAGGCGTGCGAAGACGCTTGTACGCTGGTCTCTAAGCAGGCTGCACGGGATGCGTGGGGGCAGGGCTTCGGCCGGCGCAAACTTGGCAACCCGGGTGGAGCCCGGCCTAAGGGCAGTGTACTGGTCCGGGGCCGGGGTTTCAGCCCAGCCGGCCTGTTCCAGGTGGGCAATGCACTTTCGCACCGTCCGGCGGGTGAGGCCCGACTGGCCGGCCAACTGAGCCGCGCTTTGGCGGGCCTCCAGGGAGAGCAGCAGCCACACGAGTTTGTCGGTGGGAGCCAGGTCGCGGGTCAGGAGCAGGGCGGCCGGAGCGACAACTTCCACATCTGCCACGACGACACACCTTTCGTTCGGTTCTATAGAACATATGTTCTCCGCAATGAATGGGAATTCCTGCCTGAAAACCGAGGGGATGGCCCAAAAACGAGTCAGGCCCTGACAACCCAAGGGCTGTCAGGGCCTGAAGGGAGCGAACCAGGGGTCAGGCACGACCAGGGCCACCCGGGAGCAACCCCGGAGCAGGCCTCCTACCCCAGCGCCCCCCGCACCTTTGCCTCGAACTCGGCGACCTTCGCCTCAGTCACCACCATAATCTCCTCGCCAATCTTCACGGCACCGTCCTGGCAAATATCCAGGCACTTCTTCGGTGCAATCTCCAGCCGGTCACCGAACTCCGCCTTCAGGCGAGCGATGGCATCCGCAATAAACCCCTGCGTAATGGCGCAGCAAGAACAAACCTGTACGGTTAGAGTAGACAATATCGCAGCCTCCCTGCATGATGAACATACGCCCAGCCTACCACACCGCCACGGGCAGAGACCAGCACATACTTTCTCCACACATGGCTGGCAGAATAGGGATGAGGGGGTATGCCACATGCAGCAAGCCACTAAAAAAACGTTGCCGCCCTGGCTCATCATCGTCATCGGCGCAGCCCTGATCGGGGCGGTCGTGACGATTATCTACATGACGAGCCGTCCGCCGAAGGTCGACTACTCCGCTCTGACACTGCCCGAAGGCATCCAACAGCCCGTCTGGATGCCCACGGCCCCCCAGTCGCTCAAAGAGATTTACGCCTTCGCCTATCAGCACCAGGAGGAGCTGCAGTACATCCCCTGCTACTGTGGCTGCGCACCTGGCCATAAGGACAACTACGAATGCTATTGGAAGCGTGACGAAAACGGCGCCCTCGTCTACGAAGAGCACGCCTATGGCTGACAGATCTGCCAAGAAACCACCCGTAGGGTGATGCAGGAGATGGCCAAGGGCACGCCGCTGACCAAGATCCGCCAGATCATCGACGACACGTACAAGAACCAGGACCTCGTGCCGACGGAGACGCCCATGCCGCCGGCGAAGAAATAGGTTTGCCCGTCCCGGGAGCCCTTAGAGGCCGGGGGACGGGGACGAAAACGCCCCCTGCCCGCACGCTGCGGGTAGGGGGCGAAGTTGAAGTAGATAAGAGGCCGGCAGGGACTGATCCCTGTCGGCTTCTTACTTTGTTCGCTGCGCCCGCTGCCCGAGTCCCGGCAGTGCGCCCCTGGTGGTTCGGAAACGATTTCCCGCCCCACCGGAGCGCCTGGCTGACAAACTCGACGGAACTAAGACGGATTAGGCCCTGGCCCCCTCGAGATAAAGGCGGCCAGGGCCAAGAGGAAGATCGAACTGCGACGACATCCGTCGAATCTAGTCGTTCAGATGACGAAACCTGACGAAATCCGGATGGCCCGAGGGCCAACCAGTTGGCTTAGGGGGTGTATTCCGTCCAGTTTGTCAGCGTCCCACCGCCAGGATACAGGAGAAAATGTCCGAACCCGGGGCGGGGGCGGAGGACCGGACCCGGCAGCACGGGTCCAGGGGGCCGGGGGGCCGGGGGCAATAGTCCGGGGCGCCCAGGGACCGGGGGGCGCAGGCGCCCCCCTAAGCCTCCAACCTCGTAAACAACCGATGGAAATTATGCGGGAACCCACCGCCCAGGAACATATGCGGACAAGCCCCGTCCACCACGCTCATCCCGGCCCTCCGGGCCACATCCGCGGCCATCTTCGACGGCTTCAAAAACCAGACCTGCTTCACCCCGATGGCCAGACACTCCTGCACCACCGCCAGGTTCTGCGCCGCCGGCAGCAACACCAGTACCCCGTCCACCGCCCCCGGCACCGCCCCGAGCGATGGATAGCACGCATCCCCCTCCAGCTGCTCCGCCTTCGGGTTGATGGGGACCACCTCATGCCCCGTCTCCTTGAACTTATGGTAGATCGTATTGGCAAACTCCTTCGGATTGCGGGAAACCCCTACAACGGCAATCCGCCTGCAGTCCAGGAACGCCCGAATCGCACGCCGTGACGCCATCTGCAAGATACCCCCTCTTATTCATGAAAACTTCACACAAAAAGCATAACAAGACAACAGACAAAGGGCACTCCCCACAAGGTAGGGAGTGCCCTGAATATATCTATCTACCCGAACAAACCCCGCCACAACAACCGGGGCCGCATCAGACCCGCCGGCCCCTGCAGCAGATGGACCACCTTCAAAAACCCCACCAGCGCCCCATGATCCACCGCCGTCAGCCGGATCACCCGGCGCATGAACCAGTTTATCAGCCCCGCCCCGGGCGGCCGCCGGCCCGCCACCTGCGGGAAGGCGAAATCCTCACCCGTCGATGCCTGCCACGGCAAGGCAATCGCCGCCGCCAGCGCCTTCTGGAACCGCCGTGAGAACCCCGGCGCCGCCAGATCACCCGTCGCATCCAACGTGTCCCGCAGGGCCAAAGCCCCCAGGGCGGCCGTCGTCATCCCCTGGCCGTACCGGGGATTGAAGCTCGTGCACGCATCTCCCAGCACCACCAGCCCGTCCGGGAACCGGGCCATCTGCTCATAATGCCGGCGCAGGTTCGTCGGCGTCCGATGCGCCTGAATCTCCGAATCCGGCACCGCCTGCTCCAGGAACTTGGCAATCTGCGGCCCGGGCAGCGACCGGGCGAAGGCCAGCATCCCCTCTTCATCGGACGGCACCGCATCATCGAGCATCGTCTGCAGCGTCAGCAGCCACCGGTTGCCCTCCACCCGGAACAGCACGCCAACCCTTGTCGCAGGCGGCGCCTGCATCAGCAGACACATGTTGAAATCCGGCGCCACCGGCCCGGCAAAGCGGAAATACCGGGACGCATACCCGACGTTCGTCCTGATCTCCGTCACGGGCACCGCCCCGTAGCCCAGGTCCGCCAGCCACTGGGGCGCCCGGGTCCCGCGCCCGCCGGCATCCACCACCAGATCCGCCGGCAGCGATGTGGCCGGCCCGCTTCCATCCACGGGCTCCAGCCCGACACCGGTCACGCGGGTCTTGTCCGGCGTGGCATGCAGCCCCGTCACCCGATAACCCTGCACCAGCGCCACATTCTTCACCCGCTGCAGATGCGCCCGCACCCGCCACTCCAGCAGCGGCCGGGACATGGAGGTGGCGATCAGTCCGCAGGGCTTGCGCATTTTGTAGACGCCGTGCTGATGCCAGATCACATCCGCCGATGAATCTGACTCCACGGCCCCGTGCATCACCAGGTCGGCGCTCAGGCCAGGGAAGAACTCCTCGAGAATCTGCTTGCCCCGAATCAGCAGCGTGTGGGCGTGGAACCCCTGGGGCACGCTCTTGCGGCCCTCCGGCCCGTCGGGGAGGCGGTCACGTTCAACAACCGTCACATGATCGAAGTGGTCGGCGAGGGTGCGGGCGGCCATCAGGCCGGCCATGCTCGCCCCGATGACCACGGCGTGGCTGGGAGACATCGGTCCTCATCCCTTTCTTGTTCGAAGACGTTTCACGTGTAAGAGGAACGAAAGAAAACGCAGAATTCGCGGACGAACGCACAAAGCCGCCACCGCTGGCCAGGCGATGGCGGCTCTATATATGAAGCCGGGGGTCCGGCGATCCACCTTACTGCTGCTCCTCGGTGGGCGGCTTCACCGCTGCGGTCCCGTTCTTGGCATCGGTGATCCGCTTCCTCGCCGCAGCCTTCGCCGCCTTCTTGGCAGCCTCTGCTTCGGCCCGGGCCGCCAGCTCTTCCACATCGGCGGCGCCCTTCCGCTTGGGCGGGGCGCCCTTGATGATCACGGCAATACACTTGCGGCCTTCCTGGTCCAGGCTGGGCTTAAAGCGGGCCTCCACCTTCGTCAGCGGGGCCACGGAGGGGCACTGCTTGAACGCGGCGCCGAAGTGGGTGGTGTAGATCCCGGTGGTTTCAAAGAACTTGACAGCCACTTTGCCTTCTTCCGTGCCGGTCGCGGCATACATGAAGACGGTGCCCAGCGACTTGCTGGCTGAGAGGGTCACCCAGGGCTGCAACGGGTCGATGCCCATTTCATCGAAGAATGCGTGCCACTCTTCGGCACCCTCCCGGTTGGTCCTGACATACCCCTTTGGGCTGACATCGGCCGCCGGTTCGTCCCGCTTTGAGCCGCCGGCCACATCAAAGGTGGTCTCAATCTTCTCGAGCTTAACGGACTCCGGGATCTTCTCGTAATACAGCTTCCTCACTTCGGTATACCCTCCACATGTTTCGAATTCCATATAGATATGTGATCTATCTGGTAATTTGAAGTATAGACGAAGTTGCGAAGATCTGTCAATAACCCCCAAGGGGATTTTGGAAAAAAAGTTTTCAGATGGATCTTGTGAAAACGGCAGGCAGCGTGAGAACTCCTGTTCGAAACAGACCGGTAACCGGTATCTGACACGGTCTGGCGGGCAGTATGACCCCACCGGATGCCGCGCCGTCCTACCTGATGGAGGGGCCATTTTCTGCCTCCAAGGCATCGTGATCACAAAATGTACCAGTTTGCGTGTGATTCAATCAGTCTGCAAGCAAATTCAACGACAATGTACGAGTTTGGACGACCCGGATCGGGCCGCGACAAAATGCCAGGGGCGAACGAAGGACCCCTGGTCCGGCATGGCTGTGGTCCACGCGTACGGCATGCGCCAAGGATTTGCGTAGTCCGTCCCGGCGCGTGAGCAAAAATCAGCGGCGAACAGACCGCGTCTGGCAGTCAGTGTTTGCGCCAAAATCAACGAGTTCGCGCCAAATTCAATGAGTTTGCGCCAAATTCAATGAGTTTGCGTCAAAATGTATCAGTCCGCGCCAAAATGAACGAGTCCGCGTCACACCCCCTGATCCGTCGTATCGGTGACGATCTCCGATGGCGGCATGGCGACACCGTGCCGGATGACACGAGACCGGGGCGTGATCCTCGCGAAAGGATTGCACGAATGTTGTGGCGAAAGAGTAAAACGTATGAATGTTTCGCTATATGGAAGATCGATTCCTACATGCGCCGTCGTGGGGGATGAGCAGCATGACGTGGGAGGATGCACCGATTGAAGTGCTGGGGCTGTCCACTCGTTTGAACAACGTGTTCAGGGCGAGGGGGGTCGTGACGCTCGGGAAGCTGATGCGGCTCAATCGGCAGGAACTGTCGTACATCCCGTATCTCGGTCCGTCGGCAGTCGCGCAGATTCTGCAAGAGCGCGAGCGCTTCCGGCAGGACCCCGAGGGCGCCCTGCGCCGCCGGCAGGAGGCCACGCCCGCCAGGGAGCCAAAGGTCACGGTGATCACTGCGGAGACGCCCCTCGTATCCCTGAACCTGCCGTCCCGCGCCAAATCGGCGCTCCGGCTGGCCAAAATCAGGACCGTCGGGCAGCTCTGTGCCATGACCCGGGAGGACCTGCTTGGCCTGGACCGTACACGGGCCGTGCTGAAAGAGCACGGCATCGCGATTATCGGCGCTGCCGCATGGGCTGAGGCTGGCCGGGGCGTGGGCGGAGGCAGCGGCCGGGCTGCAGGGGGATGGGTGAGTCGCGTTCGACAGAACGGTGGGGAGAGGGGCGATGCGGACATGGCGTGGGAAGAGGAACCGATTGAAGTGCTCGGGCTGACCAGTCGTGTATGTACCGTGCTACGTGCGGCAGGGGTCGGGACACTCGGAAAACTGCTGCGGATGAAGCGGCTCGACCTGTCGTACATCCCGCACCTCGGCCCCTCGGCGGCCCAGCGGATCCGGCAGAAGCAGTCGGCCTTCCTGCAGGACCCCGAGGGCATGGTGCAGCGCTGGAAGGCGGAGGTTGCGGCCCGGGAGGCCGCGGCGACGATCACCATCACCCCCGGCACCTTGCTGGCAGATCTGAACCTGCCAAAGCGCACGCTATCCGTCCTGCGGATGGCCAAGATCAAGACCGTCGGCCAGCTCTGCGCCCTGACCCGGGCGCAGCTCAAAGAACTTGGCGGCTTCGGCCCGTTTGTGCTCAGCCAACTGGAGCAGGCCATCATGAGCCTCGGCTTCGCCCTGGCCGAAGGGCCCGAAGAGGTCCCGGCGCCCCGCGCCAAACCCGGCCGGAAGCCCCGGCCGGTCCCGCCGGACGAAACGCACCCGGTCAAGCATCGCCTGGGATCCTTTCCGGGCACCAAAATCGGACCGGTTCCACCGGACCTGGCGGACGGGCCGATCGAACTGCTCGGCCTCTCCCGGCGCACCCACAACGCCCTGACGGCCCACGGCATCCACACCCTGGGAGATCTGGGCGACCGGACGCTGGGCGGCCTCCTCCGGTTCCGGAACCTGGGCAAGAACTCTGCCCGGGAGGTGCTCAATGCGACCGCCTCTCTGCGCCAACAGAGCGAAGGGGGGCTATCCCCGGACGCGCCTGCTGCGCCGCCGGGCTCCCTGGATGACCTCGGCCTGCCCAGCCGCTCCCGGCGCGCCATCGACCTGGCCGGGGCGACGACCATCCCGCAACTGTGCGCCCTGACGCCACAGGCGATCCGAGTCCTCCACGGCGTCGGCAAGGGGACGGTTGCGGAAATCGAGCGGGTGCTGGCCCGCCACGGCCTCACGCTGGCAGGGCAGTCGCCAGAGGCAAAGTTCGCTTTTCCGGCGGCAGGGCAGGTCCTTGACTCCCTGGAAGGCTACGCCGGCGCCGCCAGAGAACTGCTGGCCGCGTGCGGCGGGGTAATGCCCCTCGATGAACTGGCAGCTGCCCTGGCCGCCCGCTACCCGACGGGGCGCATGGGCACGCTCAGTTTTGCCCGCCTCATGCTCCCCAGATGCAAGGGCATCCGGTCCGACGGCGACCTGTGCGTCCTGGAGAGCCGCTGGGAGCGGTACCGCCAGGTCAAGGCCCGGGTCCGGCAGGAGCTGATCGCGGCAGGGCATCCGCTGCCGGTGCAGACCCTGATCGCCAGGGTCGGGCCGGAGGACGGCGCTTCGGTCTGGGCGTATCTGCGGCAGAACAAGCGGTTCCGGGTAGCGGGGGAGTGGTGCCTGCTGACCGCCTGGCTGCCCCGGGTGAAGCTAGTGTGGGCTTTGGCTGCGCTGGATTTGCTTGGGCGCCCGGCCGGTACTGAGGATGTGGCCCGGGTGCTGGGGGAGATCGCCCCGCATCTGGGGGAGGTGGATGTGCCCCGGGTGCTGCGGCGGGCGTCCGCAGTGGCGGAGGTAGGGCCTGGGGTGTTTGGGCTAAGGCGGTGGGGGGCGGAGGCCCGGGCCGCGGCGGCGGCGCAGGAGTAGGGATCTCTTCCTCGATGAAGGGTATAAAGCTTGGTCGTTCGGCAGCGCTGGACCGGCTACTGCCCTGGTCGAAGGCTCGCTCGCCGGCGCCCGTGGGGCGCCCAAACAAGATAGATGCCCCCGGGCAGCACCCGAGCGGTTCGGCCGGGCATCCAGGGGTTCGAATCGATTTTTTCATTTGGCGCCGGGCAGAAAATGAAAAAAAGTATCCGTACAGCCGCACAAACGTGTGGTTTTTCCGGATGCATGAGACTGGCGGCCAGACCACGACAAGGTCCGACAGGTGATTCGACAGGAAGATGCAAGATGCCCCGAGTTTCGTAAGGGTCCGAACCCTATCGGGTGGCCATGCCGCCCTTCCAACACCGTTTCAGATACTTTTATCCATTTTCCGCAGTGCCCCAAAATGAAAAATCCTTACCGAACTCTTGGCAGGGCCGGGACGCCCCGGTCGGCGGCCCAGCCGATCTTGACCACGATGGGCGGCACGGCCAGCCCAGGCGAAGAGGGAGAGGTCATCGTGGATATCACGACACCGCTGCTCCAGGGTTTCTGGGAAGCGTTCAAGCTCGTTTTTGGCATGTGGCAGATTTGGCTACCGCTTCTGGCCTTCATGTTCATTACCTCGCTTCCTTCGCTCTACCACCGCTGGCGCCTGAGCCAGGCTGGCATGGACGAAGTCGACCAGATGGGCGGCATCGAGTTCGAGCAGTTCCTGGAAGGCCTATTCCGGCGCCTGGGCTACCAGGTAATCCGGACCCGGCCCATCGGGGACCAGGGCGCCGACCTCGTGCTGAGCGGGAAGGGCGAGCGCATCGTGGTACAGGCGAAGCGCTGGAGCAAGCGGGTAGGGAATAAGGCTGTGCAGGAGGTTGTGGCCTCCCGGCCTGTGTATCAATGCGATCGGGCGATGGTGGTCTCGAACCAGGAGTTCACGTCGTCCGCCGTGGAGTTGGCCCAGGCGAACCAGGTAGAGCTGTGGGGCCGGCGGAAGCTGGCCGATGTCATACTCTCGCTGCGCAGCGCACCGGGTCAGAAGCAGCCGGTGGAGCCGGTGGCAGCGGCCCGGCAGGCGGAGGCCGTGGTGCCTACCCCGATTGTTGCGGCGGGGCCGATTTGCGACCGGTGTGGGAAGCCCATGGTACGCCGGGTCAGTGCGCGGGGCCCGTTCTATGGGTGCACGGGGTATCCCCGGTGCCGGAATATCGTGCCGATCGAGGAGCAGGGGTAAGGGGGAGCGTGAGATGCAGGTCGAGTTCGTCCGAGACCTGGGTGCGGCCCTTGGTGCCGGTGAGCCCCTCGCCGAATGCTGGATCAGTTCTGCCTACACCAGCCTCAAAGGCGCCCGCTCACTTAAGCCCTTGATCGCAGCCAGTCGAGAGAAGCATGCAATCCTTGGCTGTAATCCACAGACCGAAGGTGCAGCCCTTCAAGTGCTCCATGACTGGGGCGTAGCCGTCCAGATCATGCCTGATCCGCCCAACGGCATCTTCCACCCAAAGTGTCTTTATGCCCGTGGCGAGGGTGACCGCGCCTGGGTATTGGCGGGCTCCGCCAACCTGACCGAGGGCGGGTTAAGCCGTAACATCGAGGCTGGCTTCAAGGTGGGGGGGGTGGTTTCGCAACCGGCCATCCGGGAAGCTCGCAAGTTCTTCGTTGACTTGGCCGAGGCGGCAGCCCCGCTGACTCCGGACTTGCTGCGCCACTTCAAAGAGGTGCAAACGGAGCTGCGTGCGGCGATGCGCCAGGCGGCCCCAGCGACCATGGGCAGTGTGCTGGGGATGGATTCGAGCCAGGCACTGCTGCTGACACCGGCCGGGCGGCACCTCGTCCACCTGGTGGATGTAAGCCGGTTTCATCACTACATAGCCACAACACAGATGACCGCTTCGTACAAAATGGTTGTCTTGGCCCTGCTGCTACAGGCGCCTGAAGGGCGGCTGGCGATCCTTGAGTTGGCTCGCATGTTTGCAGGGTTCTATCGCTTGCTCTCCCTCGGCGGCTATGATCCGGAGCGGTCCCCGATGACAATGCGTCGGGTAGAGGAGATTGGACTGAAGAAGGTCGTTAGTACGCTCAAAGATGAACCGAGGAAAGCCCTATCGCGGCCGGGTGTTGTAGCTTTTTCGGGCGATCAGGTTGAGATCAACAGAACGATCTGGGAGGCGATGCTCCCAGCGCAGCAGGAAGAGGCCCGGCGTTTGGCCGTGGCTCGTATGGCGGGCTACTATCAGGAGCATCTTGGGATTTCACCAGATTTCAGCACGCTGTTGTATGGGGCCGAGCGCACTTCGTTTGATGCAGGGAAATGGCTCAGTTAACCAGATCTACGGAGAGGAGGAGTTCAAATGCGTCGCTTGATGGTGGTAGTGATGGCATGCGTCCTGTTGTTTTCCTCAACTGCGTTGGCACACCCCGGTGGCCTGGACTCTGCTGGCTGACACACATGCAGGACAAACTGTCCCCGGTGGGGACTATCGTACGGTCAGTATCATTGACACCGTGGAACTGGGAGCTCGGGGAGCTCCAGTAGTGGAAGTGGTTCCACTGGCACCACTCCTTCAACACCCAGCCAGGGCAGCACCGGCACCGGTGAAAAGGATCCGGCTGAGGGAATAGAGATCTCGGTGCCCGAGATGAAACGCAACTGGTACAGGACCTCGACCGGTTCCCTCATCATTACTGGTGAGTTCGTGAACACAACCGGATCAGCCCAGGAGAACCCCACAGTCACCGTTACGTTGACAGACGAGTCAGGGAGTATCGTTGCAGAGCGCAGCGGATCCACCGTTCCGAAGGTACTTCCCGCAAATGGACGGGGCTTCTTCGCAGTCGACACCGGTCTGCAGCCTGCGGCCGTGGCATCAATGGAAGTCACCGTTGCGTTCGATGCTCCCACCAAGGCAACTCTCGTACAACGGGACATTTCCCAGTGGGCCTCGACTGTTAGCGACCGGGCGCTAACGGCCAAGGGGGCGTTCACAAATACCTACGAAGACCCGATGTACGGTCCTAGGGTGGCTGTCGTCATCCGAGATGCATTACGGAAGATCCTGTGGGCGGATGAGTATGTTCACCCTTCCTGGGTGATTCCCAAAGAACAAGCCACTTGGAGCCTTACGCTCGCAACAGCTCCGGTAGAGGTCAAGAAGAATGTTTCCTCCGTCGAGGCGTTACTGGTCTTCCGGCAACCCTAATCTTTGATACGAACGCCGCCCGGGGAACAGTGTCCCCGGGCGACGCTTATCTTTCCAGGAATGTAGACGGGTCAGTCGACCGTGCTCACCAGGAGCACACGGCGAGTAAACCCTCCCCTGACCTGCTGTTTCTCCATCCGAATCTGCTCAAACTCCTCAAGGCTGTGACCTCTAAAAAGAACAATCGCGTTCACAACCTCAACGAGATCCGCAAGTTCACCCAAGCTACCGTCCGCGAGGTACTCCTGTAGCTCCTCCCCGAGCTTACGGTTGAGCGCAGCGAGGTACTCTTCGTCGTTCAGCTCGCGCACTTCACAGCGTCGGCCGCTGGCCTCAATAATCTCCGGGATGCGGTCGCGCACCAGCTTGTTATACTCAGGCATGCCAGTCGCCTCTTTCCACCTGAAGTACCATGCAATTCGCTGTATCCTTCGTCGAACCCTTGATCTTTGAAGGGCTTGATGCTTTTGTGTTGAAACAATTAGCACAACACCCGTGATCATGGGGGCATGCCACATGGCAAAGGTCAAAGACAGCTGGTCCAAGCCCGATGGAATCCCCGGCCTGATCGGCCGTAAGCAGGTTGACCAGTCTATCTTTACAGATGGCACAGTCATACCGCGTGAGTTCTATGAAGACTTCGTGGAAGCCAACGGGGGATACTCGCTGCCCCGTGGCGAGAAACGCGATATCACCCTGCTGATCGAAGGCAACGAGTATCCCGCCCGCATCGAGAGCCGGACTGAAGGGCCGGAGCAGTGGCGGATCATGTACCGCGCAACCAACGGCATCGTGACCTTGTTACAGGAGCGCCTGCGAGCCAGCTACAACTACCTGCAGGAATATCGCTCCCTCACTGCATCGCCCGAGCGCCAGAGACTCGGCGTAATCACCGATGCAGCACACGCCGAGTACCTGGCCTTCTACAGCACGGGCACGCCTCTCCGCTACCGGGTCGAGATCATCACCTCAGCTGACCGGGTCTGGGCCGAACTGCAGGCAGCGATTGGTGAGGGACTCGAAGTCAATACCCTGAGCCAGGGCGCCAAGAACCAGCTGACCATCACGGCCGACTCCATCAATGTGACCGCCCGCAAGGAAGACCCGCTCCCCAAGGAGTGGTTCTACAGTGCGTGGCAAAAGCTGATCGACCAGAAGTACCTGACCGAGCAGACCATGGAAGCGCCGGGCAAGTACCGCTCCACGGCGGTTCTCACCATCCTCGCCCAACTCCCCTACGTCGAGTACATAACCGCCCCGCGGGTGACGCTCTTCCTCAAAACGTACCACTACACCGAAGAGCAGCTGCGAGGCCTGCTGGAGACCAGCGATCAGGGTTCGGTTCTATATTCCGGAAAGCCCAACAACCCTCGCACGGCCTTTTTCCTGACCGACCTGGTTCGGGAAGAAGAGAATGCGGTGGTCTACCACGGCCGCACAGGTGAAAAGCTGCCGTCCGAAGCAGTTCATGTGCTGAAGGGCAACGCCGCACACCCGTATCCGCTGTTCGGGTTCAAGGCGGAGTATGGCCGGTTTGTTTGCTTCGGGCGCTATCAGGTTGGCTCGTTCTTCACGGAGGAGCATCCGGCGTTCCGGATGGTTGCAGCAGGCCAGCAGAGCGATACTCGCCGGACGTGGATATTCCAGGCAAATCCCGACAAGTATGATGTTGTGGCCGCGGTCAAATCCCTGCGGGAGCTGCACTGGCTGGTCAACCGCCACGTCAAAGAAATCAAACCTGGTGACACGGTCTACCTCTGGGTATCCGGTGACGATGCCGGGATTGTGGCTGAAACTACGGTCTTAACCGACCCTGGGCCGGCGGCAGTAGCGGAGGACGAGCTGCCCTACTACGTTGACGGGGCGAAGTTCGAAGGCGACGTCCTTCGAGTGCGGTTGCGCGTCGACCGCGTCCTGAAACGGCGGATCACTCGGCGGGAACTCCAGGAGCACCCACTCCTGAAGGATCTTTCGATCATTCGGGCGCCCTTCAACACCAACTACGCCGTTGCACCGGAGCAGGCGGAAGCCCTGCTCGAACTTCTGGCCCCTGACTCGATGGAGGAGCCTGGCTACCGGTATGTGCGAGTCAGCAAGGACGATGGCAGCATCTCCCTCTCCGGTGATATGACCATCGGTTGGCCAGAGCTTGGTGACCTCCGCGCCTACAATACGCTCGCAGATCTTTCGGAGGCATTCCGCCGTACTTACGGCGCCCAATACCGTAACCGTGAGGACATCATTCGGCGCCACGTCGCCGAACTCTGGACCTTCCGCGGGCTGAAGTTCGGCTCCGAAATCATCGTTACAGAGGGCGAAAACAAAGTCTTAGGCGCCTTTTCGGTCTGTTGTGACGGTTATCGCTGGCACGAGGGACACCATACTGTGGAGCTTATCGAGTGCGACCCGGACCGCAGTCGCCAAATGCCGCGTTCGCGTCACTGGTCGGATGCAGCGATTTCAGAACTGACCGAAGCCGAGTTCGACGCCTTATGCCGCGCTGACGCCCCCCGGCTCTCCCTCGCTGATATAGCTAAAGCCTTTGGACAATCCCTCGCCCAGAGCCACATCCAATTCGGCGCCCGCCACGATGAAGTCGTGCGCTCCTTCGTCGCCAGTCTGGCCACAAAGCGCATGGCCATCCTGACCGGCCTCTCCGGCTCCGGCAAAACCCAGATCGCCCTGCGGTTCGGCCAATGGTTCGGCGCCGACCGCTATCTCGTCGTGCCTGTGCGCCCTGACTGGACCGGTCCCGAAGCCCTCCTCGGCTACGAAGACGCCCTTCAAAAAGGCGCCGACGGGCGCCCTTGCTGGCAGGTGCCTGAGGCCCTGGCCTTCATGCTCCGGGCCGCCGCCGACCCGTACAACCCCTACCTGCTTGTCCTCGACGAGATGAACCTCGCCCACGTCGAGCGCTACTTCGCAGATGTGCTCTCAGGCATGGAATCTGGTGAGCCTGTCCTACCCAACCTGACCCCTGACGCCGGGGGCAAGTGGCAGATCAAGACGGGCGTCGCCCCGTCCATCCCCTTCCCCGATAACCTCTTTGTCGTCGGCACCGTCAACGTGGACGAAACCACATACATGTTCTCGCCCAAGGTCCTGGACCGGGCCAACACCTTTGAGTTCCGGGTCGCTACCGATGACCTTGTCGCTGATCTGCGGACGCCGGCGCCCTGCCCGGAAGGCCCTGTCGCTCTCACCCGCGGCTTCCTGGCCCTCGCGTCTGATCCCGAATGGCACCTGACCCAGGCGACCCCTGTCGACGAGGCGCTGGTGGCCCACCTGAAGCGGGTTCACGCCCTACTCAGCGAAGGTGGATTCGAGTTCGGCCACCGGGTCTTCCGTGAGGCGATCCGGTTCGCCACCATTCTTATGTCCGCCGGTCAGGACACCTTGGACGACGCGCTCGATCTACAGATCTTCCAGAAGGTCCTGCCTAGGCTGCACGGCACCCGCAAGCGCCTGGAACCTACGCTGTGTGCCCTCGCCCAGTTCTGCTACGAGCTCGACTATCAGAAGGAGTCCGTGATGGACGGTTCGGCGCCCAGTCAGTTCAACCCGCTGGACAAGAGCCTGGGCAAGGCCAAACTGCACCGATCCTTTGACAAGATCAGGCGCATGACCCGAAGCCTGCGGGCCAACCAGTTCACCGGCTTCACGGAGCAGTAGGGCCATGGCCGTCAAGCGTGACGTCTGTATCGCCATAGACAGCAAGGGCAGCACCCTGCGGATCTGGCTCTTGCCCAAGGCCCGCACCGATGACACCCCGCCGCCTCTCGTCGACCTGTCTGATGACTTGGACCGCGACGCCACCCTGGAGCCGATCCAGCTCCTGGAGAACACGGAGTACGGCTACGCCTTTCAACTAGCAGAGCCTGCGACCGCGTTCAACACGGATCGGCCTGAGGTCTTCGAGGCGGATGATCCTGACGGATTGCGCGGCCGGCTCCGCCCCGGCCTGTACACCGGTCGGCTGCCCGTCATCATTCGGGATGGCGATCGGGAGCTAGGTCGAGTCGCCTTCGAGGTGCGGTCCCGCAAGTTCGACTACCTGAGTCATTACCGCTGGATGCTCCGCGACATCGCCGACGGCTTTGCCGAAGTGATCATGGAGCGCTTTGCACCCACGGAGCAGTCCTTCGAGGTTGACCACACCCGCGACGCAGCCACCCTGTACCAGCGGTTCGCTTTCCTGAAGGCGCTGCTGCAGGGGGAGCGGTTTGACGCGGCCATTCAGCACATCCTGGCCAGGCCCCACCGGGCCTGGGTAACGGAGGAGATTACCCGGGCGCCCGGACAGGGCATCCGGGCGACATCCCGCGTCCTGCGGCAGATTCGCCAGCCGGGGCGCCGCACGGCCTGGGACGAGGGCCCCGTCGATTCACTGCCGGCCCGGCTCCAGGTGCCGCAGACTGAAGAGACGGTAGATACCCCGGAGAATCGGTTCGCTAAGTTCGCCCTTACCCGCTGGCGGGACGTGGTCGCCACCATCGGACGCATTCTGGAGGAAGAGCAGGCCAGCCAGCCGGTGGTACGGGGGCGTGCCGAAGTCGCTCAGTTGGTAGACCACCTGGACGCCCTGCTATCTGCAGACCTTTTTACAGAGGTCGGGGAGCTTGTCCACTTCCCCGCCAGCAGCCAGGTGCTCCAGAAGCGGGCGGGCTACCGGGACATCTTCCGCGCCTACGTGCAGTTTGAAGCCGCCGCCAGGCTTTCCTGGACTGGTGGTGAGGATGTCTACGGTGCCGGCCAGCGCGACGTGGCGACGCTCTATGAGTACTGGGTCTTCCTGCAACTGGCCGAGGCCGTCTCCCGCCTGTGCCAGGAGCCATTGGACAGGCATACCCTCCTTGATAACCGGGCCGATGGCCTGATAATCGGGTTGAAGCAAGGGCGCCGTAAGGTGATGAGCGGAGTCATCAACCGCCTGGGCCGATCTCTGCGGCTGGAGTTGTGGTATAACCGATCCTTCAACCTCGGCAATGGCATCGCGGCATCCTGGACGCGTCCGATGCGGCCAGACTACTCGCTGTTGATCCGGCCCGAGAAGGGGAGTCCGGGGTTCGAGGAGATCTGGCTCCACTTTGACGCCAAGTACCGGGTGGAGAACATCGCGGGCCTCTTCGGCGGCAACGCAGCGCCGGATACAGATGAAGAAACCGCCTTCCTAGACTCGGAGCGGGCGGCTGAGCGGAGAGGTGCACCGAAGCGGACCGACCTCTTGAAGATGCATGCCTACCGTGATGCGATCCGCCGGTCGGCCGGGGCCTACGTGCTCTACCCGGGGACCGAGGTGGAGAAGCGGCCGCTTTACCACGAAATCCTGCCGGGGCTTGGCGCGTTTTCCCTCCGACCTAGTGAGTCCGGTGAGGCTGATGGCATCCATTCCGTGCAGCGCTTCATTGATGAGGTACTGACGCATGTGGCGTCCCAGGTGACGCAGCATGAGCGGGGCCGTTACTGGGAGCGCGAGGTCTACCGGGAGGAGAATCGGGTGGACGTGGTTGCGCCTGTGGCGCCCTTCGTGCTTCGGCCGCCGGCAGACACGCTGGTGCTCTTGGGGTATGTGAAGGACAAGGAGCATCTCGGCTGGATTCATGAGAAACGCTTGTACAACCTCCGAGCCGACGGGGTCAGCTCAGGCAGTGTAGGCCTGGGGTCACGGGAACTTGCCTTCGATCTCGTGCTGCTATACGGACCCGGTGTCGATGGTGTGGAGATCTGGCCATCAATCGGGGAGCCAGAGTTGGTGACCCGTGAGGGAATGGTTGAGCTTGGATATCCGAACCCCCGCCGGGCGCTATACTACTGCGCCAGATTAGCGGACCCTGTGCCCGCAGAGTTGGTGACACGGTCTAGTAGGGGGCAGCTCGAGGCCGTACGCCGCTTGGTGAAGCCCGGAGCGGTGGAGGGGGCGCCTGTTGTGACATCGTGGGCAGAATTGGTCACTGGTGGATAGAAGCGTCCCCAACGTAGAAGGTCGGGCAACCTACGCTATTGTTTTGAACGAAATGCCTGCGTTACGCGTTCTGTAATAACGAATCGAGAGTTCTAGACTGGGGGGTGAGCCTGGAGTATGAATGGGCTGGAAGGAAGGCCCGCGGAGTTTGAAGCGACAACGCGACGGACTATCTGGAGAAAGGTTCTCGCCTTGCTCCTTGGGCTATTTGTCCTGTGGTTCATGCTTACGGTTCTTGTCGCCGTATTTCGCAACTTGACGACAGTCCCGTGGTTCTTCACCCTTCTAATTGGGCTCATTGCCCCGGGTGGCCTTATGGTGGGCATTGCACTTGTCCTATCGCCTTGGAATGACATACCGATCGTCAGGAGAGTATCTGAGGCAGTTACAGCTCCAATCCCATGGGTAATTCGACGCCTTGAAGCGGTGCAGATCCTTAACTGGGCGGTCGCCTTGTTTATGCTATTCTACGTGATACCCATCATCGGCTGGAGAGCCCTCGAACTCATCGGGTGGGCGCCAGTGGTATCCGAGAAGGCATATACCTACTTCTCGTTAGTTTTGGCGTCGATCGTGTTTACACACTGGGGAGGCGCCATTACCTCCAAAACTACCTCTAAGCACAGGCGAGAGCAGTTTCCCGAGGTATTGGCACTTCTTCGTCCCAAGAACATCCGTGTAGTGGTTTATGGGCTAATGGCTCTGGCTTATGTGGCTGCAAACCTAGAGAAGTTCTCCGGATTTTGGATCACCAATGCTGCCATTTGGAGCAATTACAAGGACGTTCTTGTCGAAGTCCTTCTCTCGTATACAGCCATCGATTCTGTTCTTGGGGCCTGGAAAGAACGGAAAGAGCAAGTAGCATCTCACCAGTAAACTCCGCAGTAAGCGTCAAGTTGCTCCACCGTGCGAAACGGCGGGTGCGATTTGACGCCTACCGTCTCTTTATCCTGGAAGCCAATGGCGACGTCAAGCAACGCACCCTAGCGAAGCACAAACTTGTTTACCCACTCCTCGCCATAGCCAAGGCGCCTTTGGTTCGAGACTTGCCGCCCGTTCCGGTCTACCTCAAAATGGCACCTCGAACAGACGCCGTTGACCACCATTTTACTGAATGCCACTTTCCTGACCCCTGACGATGCATCACTGCCCTGGACGAGCTCAACCCGGTCTCGCACCGCTACCTAAGACTATCCTTCTAAAACGAAGGCCTCCTGTACCAGCTTAAGTTGCTGCACAGGAGGCCCATTCTTATCGCTTCCCCGGGTCTGCCACCATCCACTGCACCTTCAGCCGCTTTGCCAGCCGGACCATCTCATCCGGCAACCGGCGCTCGACCAACAGCACGGCTTGAGCGGTCGGATGCTCCCCCTTGGCAAACTGTGTCGCCCGCAGGACTGCCCGGTACTTCACACACTGGAACACTCCACGGCGCACTTCGCACTCGGGTGCGTTTGCAGCCTTCACTTCCACTGCCAAGATCATGTCGGTTCCCGTGAAGCACACATCCAACTCATCACCGGACTGGAGCATGACCTCCATCTTCCCCTTCTTGAAGCGGCCAAACTCTGCGAAGATTTCTGGGTGTGCGGCTGCCCACTCCTTGAGTCGCTTATGCTGATCGCCCTCACCTCCACGCCCGCCTTCCCGAAGGAGGAAGGGGTCAGGCTCCGATAGGTTGATCGGCTCCAGTTCCTTCTCGGTAACTACGCTGACTTCAGGCAGACGCTTGATGCCGAGATGCCGCGCTACCCTATCCCACTCGGTAAAGTGATGCACATCTGCGATCACCTGCTCAGCAAGTGCGTTACGCCCCATCTCGCTAGCTGGTTTCCGTCGGGCGGCGGCGCTCAGGTAGCGTTCCAAGTAGCCGTCTGCGCCGGATCCCGGCAGCCGGGTCTCAGCGTTGACGATCAGCGCGTTAATCGGGGGAATCTCGATCCCCCATTCCTCCGACAACAGTTCCAGAATGTCGCCGATCTTGCCAGCAGGCATCCCGTACACAGTCTTTCTGAACTTGGGCTCCTCATCATGACGGCGGCGCAACTCCTCTGCCAGCTGGCCGTACGTAATCGTGTGACCGAACTTGGCGCACCACAGCACCACAGGGAACGCCAGCCGAGCGATGCGGTCCCGCCAGAGGTCACCATCATCGAAGAGTTCCCGTGCAGTCATTTGAAGCAACATCGTCATCGGATGTACCCCTCCAATAGCTGCAGAAATGCAGGATCATACGGCTCCGTCACGTGATCCACATTCCAAAGCCCCGACCGCCGCACCGCCTCCCGGTCGGCCGAATGCCCCAGCCACCCCTTCGACGGCAGATCAATCGCCGGGCGCCCCCAGTTGCTCAGCAGCCCAATCGCATTCGCCTCAATCACCTTCCGGTGGCTCCCCTTGCCAGGCGGGTCGTCCACCTCGACCCAAAGAAACGGCATCGTCCGTATGTACTCGCTCACCAGGGCCTCAAGCTGATGCTCGGCCGCCAAGACCTGCTCATCGGTGGGGCGGTGGCTGGCGCCCCACTGGACGGCGGCAGCAGCACTGCCCAGACCCCGGAAAGCCGTGCCCACATGCAGCCGGAAGATGGAGCCCCGGTGGTTTCCACCGCCGGCATGAGCCCCGCCCAGGCGCCCCCGGTGCTGGCTCAGCCGGTTCCACAGCGTCGTCTTGGACCCCTCTGACACAGCGTGCGTACCCACCCGAACCACCCGGGGCGTCACGCCATCTTCCCGGTACTCCCCGGGCTCGAAGAAGAAGTAGACGCCACGCTTCGGCAGACCCACCCTGCAATCTGGGTCTCCCAGCCTCCGCCGGCCCCCGACCCTCTGCTCCAACCGACCCAGCAGTTCATAGAAACGATTCAGATCCTCGATGCGCCCCATGCGGTCGCCCCCAAATCAGGCGTTGTTGAGAACATTCATGTTGGAAGAATGTATACTCAACAGTTTCCGCATGAAGCATCAAAGTCCTCGCGAGTTATCTGAACTTATGGCCGTTGGCTCCACTTCCGCCACACGTCCCAGTACGGCTCAGGCACATCCGCCTGGTCGGGCGCCGTCCGGCCCCCGCTGCGGGTCGGATGGAGGGGGTCACCCTTCCGGTACAGGCGCAGCTCCCCCGTCCCGGTCCTGAACAGGTAGCAATACTCCGTCACGGTATTCCTGGCCGCATTCGCCACACAGTGACTGGACGCATGCATCTGCACCCCGGGCCGCACATCGTCGAACCGTCGCTCAACCTCCTCGACCAGCCGCGCCGAACTGAACGTCGCATGCCCTTCCTCATGCAGCAGTGCGGCGGCGAGCCAGACTTCGGCATGGATCTTCAACCCGGTCCCCTGCTTAACAGCCACGGCCGCAGCCACCTTTCGGGTGGCTGCTTTTTCATCGGCAGCGACCTCCCCGGAGGCATAAAAGTGCAGGCGCTCCCCAATCGTCATCCCCTCCACGGGAGAAACGCATGTCGCCCCAGTCGCCTCCAACAGCGGCCGCAGGTGAGCCGTATAGGCCTCGCCGGCATGGAACTCCACCTCGACTCCGGCCAGCGACGCCCCGTGCCTCGCCTTGATCTCCCGCAGGACTTCCATCGCCCATCCCTTGCGGTAGGTGGGGTTGTAATCCTTGAGCGTCAGAACATACGGCGCGGCCACCTGATCCAGCGGCATCAGCCCATACTTAGCCGACAGCACATAGACCACATCGGCCCGTGCCTCCAAATACCCAAGCGCCCCGCGAAAGAGTGCAGACGGGCTGTACAACTCCCTCGCCGGCGCCTGGTAAGCCGTCTTGGACTTGGTGCAACTGATCAGACCGATCTTCATGAGCCCCGCCCCCATCCGCATGTCCCGTCCCTGGTAGGAATTCTGGGATCAGTGCTGGAATAGATTCTATTAGAACATTTCTGCATAGAAGTTTCGAACCCTCTTGGACTGGGGGCAGTCACGCACACCTGGACACCGAACTACTGCTATGGATCGCCGTCTTCGTGGCGCTCATCGTGGCCGCACCGCTGCTTCGGCGGCTCTCAACGCTACGATAGAAATCAGCGCACGAACAAGGAACTCTGCGCCCCTTCCGGCGGGTCGAACGGTTCTTCACAACCTCCGAGCTGGCCTTCTACGAAAAGCTGTACCAGGCCGTGAACGGCCGGTTCGTCATCATGTCAAAGGTCCGCCTGCTTGACCTCGTCCAACCCGAGGGCGATGAGCAGGAGCGGTTCGCCGGCAAAGGGCGAGTGGCGCAGAAGCACATCGACTTTGTCCTGCTGCTTCCGGCCACCTACGAGGTGGTGGCTGCCATCGAGCTCGATGGCAGTTCGCACGCCCGGTCCATGCAACTGCGGCGTGATGAGCAGAAGGCACGCACCTTGGAGAGCGTGGGCATCCCCTTGCTCCGGTTCTCGAGCCTGGAAGTTCCGACGCCGGAGTTGATCTGGCAGCGCCTGCAGCCTTTGACCCCGGCACCTGCGCCCGCACCGGCGCCGCAGGTTCCAACGCCGACTCCAGTGTCGGGTGCTCCGGAGGCAGTACCCCAGGCAGCCCAGAAGCAGGCTCCGGTCTGCAAGAAGTGCGGCCGCATCATGGTGCTCAAGCAGAAAGATAAGGGTCCGTTCTGGGCCTGTCCCGGCTTCCCCCAGTGCCGCAACGTTTTTCCGGCCTAAATAACGGAGACCTCCTGGCGTCCGCTCACCGGCGGGTGACAGGGGGTCTTTGATTATCCTTACTTTTTCAATTACGGAAAAAAAGGAACTATAGACGGGAAGGTAGTATTTGGTAGACATCACGGACCTTGGGGAGGTCGCGATAAGGACTCCATGTCATCTCCTGAACTGAAGCGATTGCGGGTGGCACCCGCGCAAGTAAATAGCAGGCCCCCTTGTCATCCGCACATAGCGGGCGACAAGGGGGCTCTGATGATCCTCGGGTTTCCGAAGGCGTTGCAGAGGGCTGTTTACGGGACTCGGCTTACCACATCATTCTCGCGGAAGGGCACGTATCCGTGACGCTTGATCGCCAAAACGCTTCATGCCCGCTTCGGCGAACACCTGCACCACCCCCAGGCAGCACGAACCTTGCGGGTTGGTCCGTTCGCAGTGACACCCATCCTGCTCAAGCCGGGTACGAATCTGGTCCGGGACAGTAGTGCTGCCGGTTTGCCGAATCTGCTCGTACAGCTCCTCGGCGGTAAAGCCAAAGCAGTAGCAAATCGGGCGCGGCGCATCGGTCTCTTTGACTCCAACCCGAACCGTGAGGTCGGGTCGGTGGAAAACGTGGCTGCCGTCTTCGGCGAAGTAGACTACCTCACAATCTGGAGAGCCACAGAACCGGTAACGCCCTTCGGTGACTCGATCCTGGTGCTCGGCTCTCAGCAATGAAAGAAGCGTCTCCGGCCTGACCACTTTGCCATTTGTGCCACAGCTCGGGCAGGTCGGTATCCGATGCTCTTTGGTCATGTACCTCACTCCGTGTAACTTACTGCAGCTTATAGTACGACTACCGGTATAGTGTACCCTGCTCAGGGTGGCGCAGCAGCCCCCCTGTCGTCCGCTCACCGGCGGGTGACAGGGGTCTTTACCTCATCTACACAAAGCAAAAGTAGGAATCTAGAAAGAAGTGTGGAATTACAGCCTAGAGGAACATCTATACACCGAAGCATCCCATCCTTGTCCACCACTCCCCACCCACGGCCTGAAAGGGGGAACTGATCGACATGGAGCTGTGGATCTATGCCGGCATCGCCCTCCTCGTGGCGGCAGCGCTCGGCCTCATCTTCGGCGGCCGCAGCGAACAAGCGCGCCGATACTCCCACATGGACCTCGCCGAAGTCCGTCGCCTCAGACGGCGGGATCTCGAAGAACTCCTAAACGACCTCTTCTACCGGCTCGGCTACAAGGCCACCGTCAACACCGACGGTGGCATCGACATCCTTATCACCGCACCGGACGGTACCAAGACCGCCGTTCAAACCAGTCACTGGCGGGCCGATTACGTCGGCGGGGAACCGGTCCGCACCACAGCCGACACGGCCGCCCGGGCCGGCTGCCAGCAGGCGATTATCATCAGTACCGTCGGCTACACCGACTCGGCCCGGGAAGCTTCCCGGTCGACCGGGGTGGAACTCTGGGGTCCCGAGGACATTGCCGACCTGCTGGAAAAGGCCCGCACCGCCCAGACCGGCGCCCGGCAAAGGGCCGTCGCCCTGGTGCCCATCGCCCATGTGGCCGGTCTCCTGGTGCCACGGCAGATAGCCCAGTCCCGCATCGACAGGTCCGTCAGCCTGTCTGCCCCTCAGCAGCAAGGGACGCAGACACTTGCCCCGACCCCCATTGTCAAGCCTGTCAGAACCGCCCCACCCCAGGTGGAGACCCCCCGGTGCCCCAAGTGCGGGCTGCCCATGCTGGCCCGCATCGCTCTGGACCGCCCCATCTGGGTCTGCCAGCGCTTCCCCAAGTGCCGCGGCTACGCACAGAGATAAACCTCCGCCCCCTGTATCCGCAAGCGAGCGGTACAGGGGGCGAATTGTTATCTATTCATAGCAAATTATGGAGGATTTGACGCTTGACGGGCCGAAAGGTATATACATTATGCTATGAAATCGAATCCAAATACACCAAGAAAGAAGGAATACGTCATGCAGTTTCGCCTCACATTCAAGCTAATGGTATCGTTCGCCTTGGTGGCCCTGCTTGTCGGCGCCGCCGGCGGCTATGTCATGCTGCAGACTGGCAAAGTCGTCCAGCACTATGACCAGGAAGTCGTTCGCCTGGACAAGAGCCTGATGCGCCTCCAGGAGGTCGATGCCGTTCTCCACGAGCAGGCGGCCAACCTGAACGGTTACGTACTGATGCACGATGCCAATCTGCTCACCGGCTACCAGGACGCCGTCAAGCGGCTGGATGCTGCCCTTGCCGATGTGCTGGCGACCACCACGCATCCTGAGTCCGAGGCGAAGCTCCGCACCCTGCAAGGGATGCAGCAGGAACAGGCGACGGCCGCCGAACGGATCCTCGGGTATGTGACCAACAAACAGGATCAGCTGGCGGTCCTGACGCTGCGCCAGGAGATCGCACCGGGGGTGGAAGAGGCTTCAAAGCTGCTCGCCGCACTGGTTCAGACCTACGCCGATGCGGCGGAGCGCGGGCAGACCGAAGCCCAGTCGATGGCCCGGTTCTCCCAGCAGAGTGGCGCCACTGCCATGGCCGTTGGGCTGATCATTGCAGTGGTCTTGGCCTGGATCCTGTCCCGCGGTATTTCGCGGCCGATTCTTGTCATTGCAGCGGCTGCCGCCAAGGTGGCAGACGGCGACCTGCGCAGCGTCACGGTGACCATCCGTTCCCGAGATGAGGTCGGCCAACTGGCGCACTCCTTCGCAAAGATGGTCGACAGCCTGCAGACACTGACAGCCAGCGTATCCCGCTCTGTGCAGCAGGTCTCCGCCGCTGCCGAGTCGCTTACAGAGTCCTCCGGCCAGACGGCACAGGCTTCCAATCAGACGGCGGCCGCCGTTGGCTCGCTGGCGGCCGGCTCCGGTTCGCAGGCTGAGAAGACCGAGTCGGTCAGCAAGATCATGCAGCAGCTCGAGCAGGCCGTTGACCAGGTGGCCACCTCGTCCACACGCACCGCCCAGGACGTGCAGGAGGCTGTGGAAAAGCTGACCGGCATTGTCGGCGAGGTGGAGGCTCTCCGCACCAACGCTGCCCAGTTGGCGGAAGCCGGCCAGCAGGCTGCCGACATCGCTCGGTCCGGTGCCGGTGTGGTAGGCGAGACGGTAAAGGGCATGGACCGCATCAAGGAGTCTGCCGCCAACACTGCAGCCAGGGTCCAGGAGCTTGCCCAGCGGTCCCGCCAGATTGGCGAAATCACGGAGGTGATCTCCGGCATCGCCGCCCAGACCAACCTGCTGGCGCTGAACGCCGCCATTGAGGCGGCCCGTGCCGGGGAGCACGGCAAGGGGTTTGCCGTGGTGGCGGAGGAGGTGCGCAAGCTGGCCGAGCTTTCCGGGAAGAGCGCCAGCCAGATCGGCGACCTGATTGCCGCCATTCAGGCCGGCACCGCCGAGGCCGTCCGTTCCATGGCTGAAGGCAGCAGTGCGGTGGCCACGGGCCACGAGATGGCACAGGAGGCAGGAAAGGCCCTTGCTGATATCCTGCGCGTGGCCGAGCGGATCGCTGGCGAAGTGAAGGAGGTTGCCGTGTCGGTGCAGCATGTGGAGGGGGCGTCCCGGGCGGTTGCCGGCACCTTTGACGGCATCGCTGCCGCGATGGAAGAGAACACCGCCGCCGCCGAGGAGATGGCCGCCAGCGCCTACCAGGTCACCGAAGCCCTTGCGGGCATCTCGTCGATCGCCCATGAGAACGCCGCCGTGGCCCAGGAGGTCTCTGCCTCAACCGAGGAGCTGACCGCCGCCTCAAGCAGCGTGGCTGAATCGGCTGCCAGCCTCCAGGAGATCGCCGCGAACCTGCTTGCAGAGACGTCTCGCTTCAGGGTCTAACGAAGGCTCATGGGTACAGGCGCCCGCCCCTCCCAGTGGAGAGGCGGGCGCCTGTACTTTATCATGGAGAAGCCGAAGCCCCGGATGCGCCGTCTGGCGCAACCGGGCCAGGCTCCTTGCCAAGCTGCCATCTCATCGAGATTCGGGTTCCACCAGATTTTCCCACCACGCTTCTGGCCACATGGGGAATTTCCCGGTGAATCTCTGAAAATCGGGGGCGATTAGAGCACTGAGTCGCCGTTTTTGCTTGTTCCGGGCCCAAATGCCCCCTCTGAGCCCAAAAACACCAGTCTCAGGGGGGAAACACCCGCTGTTTTTCTATGATTCCACGACAAATTCCCAGCTGCGTCGAATGGCCTCTGGGAAAAGATCTCGGAACCCAGGATTTTCCATCACCGAGAGCGAACTGTGTACGGGAACCGCATAGGAGGTGCTACATCTGAACACCCAGACCCTATGGGTCCCGCTCGAAGGCCTGAACAGCACGACCCACAGCGCCGGTACCCGGCTGATCTGGATGTTGCTGGGCCTGGGATCGTCAGGAGCCTCGTCCTCGTTGACCGACGCCCGCCTGCGCAGGCTGAGCGGCCTGGACCGCAAGACCGTTGCCACCGCTCGGGCCGCGCTCGCCCGGGCGCCTCATGCGCCCTGTTACAGGAAACCCCATCCATCGTGCGCTGCGATCCCGGTGGCGCTCCTGACCACCGCAGAGATATCCGCCGGCGCCCGGCTGCTATACGGACAACTGCAGGGTGTCCCGAACTTCGACGACCAGGTCGGCAGCTTTACATATGGGACGTTGTCCCGCCTCACCGGCACCAGTGTTGACTCCCTCAAACGTGCCGTCGCCGAGTTGGTGGCGACCGGGTGGCTCACGATTACCCAGGCGAATCGCAAGAGCCCGCTATCCTTCACGCTCCGCAACCCGGTATCGGTCCGGCTCAGGGCGCGCATCTCCGCCATCAGGCGCAAGGTCAGGAAGGCAGAACACCGGGGCGAAACCCTGCTGCGCGAATTCCTCAACGTCCTGATTGCCCTTGAAGACTACGAAGACAACGCTTGCCCGGATCTGCTGCTCAATCCCTACACCCGAGAGCTCATGGAACTGGACCGGTACTATCCGACGGCTGGGGTGGCGGTGGAGTACAATGGGGATCAACATTATGAGGAGACAGATCTGGCCACCTTCGGAGAGACGGTAAAGCAGGTGGGGCGGGACGCGATGAAGGCGTTCATTTGCAGGGCACGGGGGATTGAACTGTCCATCATCCATCCCGAGGACTTGACGCTGAAGAAGATCGACCTGAAGATCCCCAGGCGCCTTCCCCGTCGGGAACTGGAAGGGATGGGGCCCCTGGTAGCGGCCCTGGAGGAGATGGCAGCGGAGCATCGGGAACGCACGGCTGATGAGCGGGAGCAAAGGCGCGAGTCGAACCCCGACCGGAACGTGAGATTTGGGCGCACATAAGAGCAGCAGAAGCCCCGGATGCGCCGCCTGGCACACCCGGGGCTTCCCTATGAGCCGGATCTACTTCACAACTACCGTAGCCGTTGCAGTCCCCGTCGCACCACGGTCATCGGTCACCGTCAACGTCACCGTGTACGTCCCCTTGGCCGCAAACCGGTGCGTCACCGACACCCCTTCCGCGGTCCCGCCGTCGCTGAACGACCACTGATACTTCACGATCGTCCCATCGCTGTCCGTCGACCCGCTGCCGCTGAAGGTCAGGTTCGTCTTCGCCCTCAGGCTCTTCGGCAGGGTAATCTGCGCGACCGGCGGCGAGTTGGGCGTCGTCACCGTCAGACGTCCCGCCGCGGCCACCGTCGTCCGGTTCCCGGCGGCATCGACGCCAAACACCTCAATCGTCGCCCCGGCAAAGGTGGTGCCGGCGGGCGCCGTATAGGTGCCAACATAGCGGCCCGGTTCCGTCTCCGTCATGTTCGGCGTGTTCAGCGTCCCGCCGGCGGAACCCGCCAGCACGATCTGGTAGCCGGCGCTCAGGCCCGGTTCCGCATCGAAGGAGATCGTCACGCTCTGGCCAGCCGTCAGCGTCACATCCGCCGCAGGCGTCACGTTCGAAATGGCCGGTGCCGCCGTATCGACCGTTACATGTCGCTGCACGGTGGTGCTGTTGCCGGCGATGTCGGTGGCGACGACCGTAATCAGGTTATCGCCCTCGCTCACCAGAACCCGGTGGCTGAAGCTGTCGCCCGTGACCGTCACGTTCTGGCCGTTGACCGTCACCGCTGCCAGATGCGCATCAGATACGCCGCCCGTCACAGTCACCGCATCGCGGTTGGTGATCAGGCCGTCGGTCGGGGCGGTGACCGTCAGTACCGGGGCCGTCTGGTCCAGAATCACCGTGATGGGAGCGGAGGGGCGGGTCTCGCCTTCCGCAACCTGGGCGGTGGCGGTCAGCACGTTGGCGCCTTCGTGCAGGGTGACCGGCACGTTGAAGCGGCCGCCGCTGACCTGGCCCGAACCGACCAGCACCTCATCTTGATAGATGTTGACCGTCGCGCCGTCCACCGATGTGCCTTCGACGGAAATCGAGGCGCTGTTGGTGGCAGAGCCGTCCGCCGGGCTGGTGATGACCGGGGCGCCCAGTTCGTACTTGACCTCGGCCCGGATCATGTAGTTGCCTTCAGCCTCGGGGCTCGGGCTCCAGGTGCCGCCCACCAACTGCCAGGCGCGGCCGTGGTAGGTGCCGTTCTCGTCGGTGCCAAGGCCCGGCGAGTTCGGGTACGGCGCACCCTGAATGTAGACGACGTAGAAATCCTGGTCGAAGGAGAGGCCCAGGTCGGACAGGTCGACGCTCGTCCACTGGCCGCGGTTGGCGGTGGCGGGAATCGGGCCTGCCAGCTTGTTGCCGGGGCCGCCGTCGGCGCCGGTCGCATCGTAGATGGCGACGCTGAACGCCGTGCCGCCCGGGTTCGGCCAGGAGGTGTCCCAGGTGTAGAAACCGGCAGACGTCAGCATGGCAGCGCCCTTGGCCGGGTCGGGCGTCATGCGGACCGCCCAGCCGTTGCCGGCGTCGTAGAAGGCGCGGGCGTTCTCGGCGGTGCCATCATCGTAGACGAGCTGGCCGGGGAAGCCTATAAACGGCTCCAGGGCCGCATGCTGCGTGACGGTGCCGTTGCCGGGGACGGCGACCGTCGCCCGGAACGCCTTGTAGTCCGGGGCGGTAATGCGCAGCGTGTAGGTGCCCTGCAACGCCTGGAGGCTGTAGGTGCCGTCTGCCGCGGTGATCACCGGTGCGACCCGGCCGTCTTCCATCACCTGAACGGTGGCGCCGCCAATCGGGGCGCCCGTGCGGGCGTTGGTGACGGTGCCGCTGACGGTGCCCGTGGGAATCTGCGTCAGCAGGAAGTTCTGCGTGACGACGCCATCCGCCGGAATGTTGATGGCGGCCTCCGCCGGGAAGTAGCCGTAGGCCTCGGCCCGCACGGTGTAGTCGCCGGCGGCGTGGCTGAGGCTGTAGGTGCCGGATGCCGGATCGGTCCGCACGGAGCGGCCGGTCTCAAGCACCGTGACGGTAGCATTGGCCGGCAGCGACTCAATGCCGATGCCGCTGGTCTTGAAGTTACCGGGCAGATCCGTCTTGAAGATGCCGGGCTGCGGCTTCTGGTACAGCGGGGTCGTATCCAGCTTCTCGGCCGGCTTGGTCAACACCGCCGCGCCATCGTTGGTCGTCGACGGTGCGGACAGGACCTTCACGTCATCGATATACCAGCCGGCCTTGTTCACGCTGCCGTCCGAGGTCATGCGGAAACGCAGGTTGACCATCTGTCCGGCGTAGGCCGTCAGGTCGAAGGTGGGCAGGGCGAACTGGCCGCCGCTGGTGCCGGTGAAGAAGTTGCCCAGCTGGGTCCAGGTCGATCCGCCATTGCTGGAGATTTCGACGTACCCCTTGTCCCAGTTGGTCTCCAGATCGTACCAGTGGGCGAACTGAAGGGTGGCGTTGGTCACGCCGCTCAGGTCGATGGGCGGGCTCATGAGCCAGGCGTTGGCGGAGTTGCTGTAGTTGCCCGCCAGGTTGGTGGCCCACAGGTTGGAGCCCGAGTAAGGGACGTTCGGTCCGCTGGTGGGGAAGCCGAGCTGCCACTGGTCCTGCGTGCCGCCGTGGGTCCAGCCGTTTGTGCCGCCCTCCATATTGTCGAAGAAGATGGTGGTCGGGCCGGCGGGGGTGATGGCGAACTCGCCGGAGTAGCCGCTTTCGTTGCCCCACATGTCGGTGGCGGTGACGACGTAGTAGTTGGGCACGTTCACAGTCGCCCCCGAGTCGACAAAGGCGGTACCGGCGGTGGTGCCCGCCAGGGCATAGCCGGAGCCCGAGGTGAGCGACCGGTAGACCCGGTAGTTGCCCAGGTCGGTCTCG
>Ga0196970_1000765_pt1 | contig 30826 bp, 27 predicted proteins | sample S1v_513CmetaG_FD_148672 | JGI IMG/M metagenome (GOLD analysis project Ga0196970, IMG submission 148672) | Soil microbial communities from Anza Borrego desert, Southern California, United States - S1+v_5-13C | ecosystem: Environmental > Terrestrial > Soil > Desert | place: USA: California... | reverse complement strand
GCCCCTTACCTTAAATGTCAGCGCCACCACCGGCCCGGTCATCCCAGCGGGTGCCAAGACCTTCACCAACATCGACGAAATGACCGGATGGGATTCCTGCGACAAGTGCTCGGGCGCCAACGCGAATGGCCCGACCACGCCCTACAAGATGACTCAGTTCATCTCCAGCCCATCGCTCGACGGCAAGAGTGCCCAGTTCTGGGTCGGCGGAGACACCCCGTACGCTTCGGCTCTGTGGTGGAAGCAACTCGGAGCCAACCCGGCGCCACGGCACTTCGTATACGACTTGTACTTCTACATCAAGGACCCGCTTGCTCCGCAGGCGCTCGAGTTCGACGCCAACCAGAGCATCTCGCCCTATCGCTACATCATGGGCACCGAATGCTCGTTGCGAAACAGCAAGCAGTGGAGCGTGTGGGACGGCGCTACGAAGCACTGGATGCCCACCGGCGTTCCTTGCACCTACATCGAACCTTACAAATGGCACCATCTGGTCGAGGAGTTTGAACGCACGACGGACGGCAAAGTTCGCTACATCTCGATCACTCTGGATGGGAAGAAGAACTACATCAATAGGACCTACGCACCGCAGTACATCGGCAGCGGTAACGACGTGAACGTTGCCATCCAGCTTGACGGCAACTACGCCATGCAGGATTACATGCTGTGGGCCGACAAGATCACCTTCACGTACTGGTAAACACATCGCCGATCAGCGTGCCGCGCAAACCGGCAACACGCTGATTAATGAGCCCGGGGCAGATGCTCCGGGCTTTCTATATCCGCTGGAGCATGGCACTTTTTACAACCAGCTTACAATTCACAATCGAAGGGTCGAATCGGATTCTAGCCAATCGTTAAGGTGAAACGTTCAGTGGGGCTGATACACTGCCAACCCGCCCACGCAAACGATCTCTCACGGCTATTCTCGCTGTGTATTCCCCGGGCGCGGCGTCAAACGAACCTCGGTAAACCAGACCACCACTCGAGAATTTGGCCAGCGCTTCTGTAGTCAGTTGCAGATCTAAAGATTGTGTTTTGGTTCTGTGTACGTTTCCTTCTGCATCGGCCAGTCCCGCCGTGATTTCGAGCGAGATACGGTTGGCCGTTCCAGAGGGAATGGCCACTCCCGATGCGGCGATGGTCAACGTGAATTCGATTCGCCGTTTGCCGCTGATTTGGGTTGCGCCCTCCCATCGTAGTTTTAAAGGTACGCCTGTGTAGTTGAGTGGCGACGTAAGCATCAGTTCAGTTTGGTCTACTTCGGCCTCGAATGCTTGCCCGGCCACGAAGCCAGAACGGGCACGAATTGTTGTGCCATGACTGCGACCTTAACCCGCAGTTTGTGCCATTTCGCTCTCTTTTTCGCTCCGTTCAGGTAGTAACCCAGCAGGTAATAGGATTTCGAATCACCCAGCGCTTCTCGAAAAGCCGCAGGAATGTTGCTGGATCCGATGAAAGCCTTTCCTCCAGTCTCCTGCGCGAAATTGAGCAAGGTGGTGGTGTTTGCCTCTTTGTACTGCGCGGCCCATCGAAGGTACTCGACTTGCGCAGCCTTCATGTTTGCGTTTCGATAACCTGGATCACTGGGAATCAAACTGCGAACATCTACGCTGTAGACAGCGATGTTCGCGGAGTTTAACAACTCGTAAGTCCTCTCGTACGAAGATGTGGAGGGAGTCGACGGAAACGAACCGATCGTTGGCCTGTGAGCAGTAGTCGAGGGAAGAAACGGAGTCGAGCGCCAAGAAAACGGAAACCCTGCACTCGCCCAAATCAGCGCCTTTCGGCCGGGTAACCCAGCGAGGGCATTGGCCAGGGCCTGCAAGGACTTCAGCGTCGTGTCTATCGTCCAGCGCTGGCGAACGAGGTCCCAGGCTACTTCTCCAGGAGCTCCAAACGAGCTTAGTCTCGCCACTTCTGAAGCGAGCAATCCTTCATCAACTCCAGATGGGATGACCGGTTCTCCCTTGATCTTGCGCAATGCAGCAGACAGTAACGCCGTGTCAGTCGTGAAGTCATGGACCACGGAGATTCCAGACCGAGTTAAGGTGAGGAGCGCAATGGGGTAATCAGTTCCTACTTGCGCCGATAGTGCTTCTAATAGCTGCTGCTGAGCTTCTCTCCAATTCAAGTACGGCGTATTCAGGAGATCGAACAGGACGATCGTGAGCCGTCGAGCGGCCTCATCGTCCACAGTGTTGGTGTACTCCCCCGAAGAACGAGTGCGGGCAGAATGGTTTCCGGACACAACCTCCTCGAATGAGGCTATGTGTTGGCGCCGTCCGTTATCCGTCACTTCGAATTGATCGGGTCGCAGATTTGGAACGTGCGCGCCGGACTTGTCACTGACGACTACGGGCACGAGCACCAACTCAGTCTGGGTTCTTACGGTCGCCGTGTCGGTCAGTGTAGTAGCATCTCCCTGAACTTGACATACGGAGAGGTCAGGGCCTGCTAACACCAGCAGCCCAAATGCAAAACCCATCAGCGCTCCGCGGACGTGGGCCATCGCGGCAGCATACCCTAATTTTTCGTGACCTCACTACACAGGGGAGAGAAAGACACGGCGCGTGGCGCACGAGCGCCCGAAATGGAACTAAATGAAAAGCCGCCAGCATTCGCTGACGGCTGATACTGACAACTGAACTAATGCCTAGAACGGAATGTCTTCATCCGTAATCTGCGTCGAGCTGACGGCGTGATCTTCCGATCCGCGCTGGTCGAAGTCGTTGCCGCGTGATGCGGGGGCGCGACGATTGAAGCCGCCTTCGTCTGAGCCGCCGTCACGGCCACCACCTAGCAGAACCAGGTCATTGCCCACGACCTCTGTGCGGTACTTCTTTTCGCCGGTATTCTTGTCGTCCCAGCTTCGCGTTTGCAGGCGCCCCTCGATGTAAACGAGGCGGCCCTTCTTCAAGTATTCACCGGCGATCTCGGCCAGACGCTGCCAGAGCACGACGTTGTGCCACTCGGTGCGATCCTGCCAGTTGCCATCCTTGTCTTTGAAGCGTTCGCTGGTTGCAATACTGAAACTCGCCACGGCGGTACCGCTAGGCGTGTACTTGACCTCGGGGTCCTTACCCAAATGCCCCACCAGGATTACTTTATTAACACTCTTCGCCATGTCGGATCCTCTTCTTCAACTGGTGTTCGCTGTCGATTCTCGTTAACGCTGGTGTCGCTGCCAAAATGTCGCGTCAGCGCCAACTCTTCAATGCAGAGCCTACTATGCCGCTGCGAGATAGTAGCTTGAGCCTAATCGGCCGGGACGGTTCTTGCTTCAATGATTTCGTCCAGATCTCTGGCGAGAAGTATAAGCGACGGGCCCAAAATGCACCACGGTTTCTGTTCGTACATGAGTCAACAGGATATCCGTGAGTCAAACGAGGAGAAGGTTGCACTAGTAGCCTTCGGGCAACACACGTATTCGGCACTTGCCAGCTCTGTGACACTTTGGTCACTTGTTTGTCAGTGAAAAACTATTACAGTAGCTCTTTCAGCCAGCAATTTCGATTTCCGAGCCATCCCTTGACCAGAGGGGTGCGATCTGGGAATGGCTCAGGCGGAAACTTACTTTGACGGTCTTCGGCTTCAACACGGATATACGTTCCGGTGACACGGTGTATCACGTGCAAACCGAGGCGCACGAAGCAGAGTCTTCGATGCAGACTGCTGTGTTCGTGCGTGGCCGCTGCATCGGCAAGTATGTCTCTTCTTACGTGGGCGAAGCCGATGCCGACCAGCAAGTCCACGAATTGCTCAAACAGCAGCACCGGTTCGTTCTCAATAGCGTAAAGGAGGGAAGGCTCGAAACCTTACTGAACTCCACGGCTGCGGGACGAATCGGAACGCCAGCTACGGAATCAGTAGATTCTGTGAACGCAAATGCTCGCGTGCCAGAGCGCTCGGAAACAGGCTTCGTGCGTGCCTCGACGGCTGCGGATGCAGGTGGGGCGGCAGTCGAGTATCTGGGGGCGCCTAAGCCGTTCGTGATCGAGGTTCTCTCATCGCAAATCGTCTGCGGCGGGTCAGGGCTGCGAATCGTGCTTCGCACCGTGGCTGGGCCAAAACCTGTTGAGGGCGCTAAGTTGACGGCACGCCTGCAGTTGACGGGAGCTCCTCCGATCTATTCGCAATCGGTTTCGGACTGCGAAGGAGAGGCTGAACTGTGCTTCGATTTCCGACCTTCTCCCCAGCATGATGAATGCGCGATGAACCTGCTCGTCCAGGCCGCCCATAATGGACATTCGTTTACGCGTCTGTTCCGGCTCCGGCGTCCATAGCAGACGCTGCTTGAGATTCCGATCTCTCCATCGTAAATTGGATTACCGATGCTTCTGCACATAAACGGCGAACACAGGGAAGTCCCTCAGGTTGAATCACTCGCTGCTCTGGTTGAGCAACTCGGCATGAAAGCCGATCGATTAGCGATTGAACTGAATCGGGAAATCGTGCCTCGCAGCAACTGGGGGTCTACCCCGTTAAAAGACGGCGATTCATTGGAGATCGTTCACTTCGTGGGCGGCGGTTGTAGCGCCTAGTATCACCCGCTCAATAGTCCCACTCATTTTCCGCACTCACCAAGAACCCGAACGGCTTTTTTGTCATTGACATCCAACATTTCAGTGCCAAAATGTTTCAAACATTTTGGTTGACGTTTGTTCCGAACCGGAGCTGTTGAGGAATGGAACAACGGTTCACATCCCGAGAGGTTGTTGATCTCACCGGCATCACGCCCCGCCAACTCCAGTGGTGGGACGAACGAGGCATCGTGGCTCCCGCCCGTGAAGGGCATCGGCGTCTTTACTCCCTCGACGATTTGGCCGAAGTAGCCGTTATATGCGAACTGCGCAGCCGCGGGTTCTCGCTACAGCGAGTGCGGAAAGTCATGCGCTTTTTGCAGAAGGAATTCGGTAAGCGTCTGGTCGAAACGGTCACAACGGGATCGGATTACCACCTGCTTGCCGACGACAGCCACATTTACGTTCGGACTTCAGCCGAGCAGGTTATCGATGTCCTTAAGAATTCGCGCCAACCGATGCTGGCCGTTTGCCTGAGCGATACCGTGCGGCAGGTCCAAGCCGAGTTGCGCGTAATCGAAACCCCCAGCCCAACACCCCCAGAAACCGAATCCAGGAGCAGCCGACAGCATGAGTCTGCTCCGAAACCGGAGCGCCGACCCGTCGCGCGCGCCGGCCAAACGCCTTCCGCAGTGGACCGGCGGAAGGCTGCGCAGTGAACCGCCAGCCGAACCTAGTGTTCGCCCGACGGAGGTGACCATGGTCGCGGAACTCAATATTCTGAGTGAATGGATTCCGGAGCAGATGCATCCAGGCACGCTGTTCGTGCTGGACAATGCTGGGGAAGAAGGCGAAGATCAGGACCCTTACTGGGCCGTCCTGGCTTGCCCCGGGTGCGGCACGCTGGGCCTGATTACGCGAAAACAGTTAGCGGGCCTACTGCCAATAATTTGTGGTTCCGACCAGTGTTCGGCTCAGTTTCTTCTGCGCGATAGCGAAATCGTGCCGCGAAAACCGTCGTAAGCAGAGGGCCGAAAGTCGCCGGTACTACTTATTCACTGATGCATCTGTCGCACGCGCAAATGCCGGTGGGATAGGGATCTGCTCGACGATTTTGATCCCGAAGCCTTCAAGCGCCGCTACCTTGCGCGGGTGATTGGTAAGGACGCGGATGTGCTTCAGGCCCAGGTCCAAGAGGATCTGTGCGCCAATGCCGACGTCGCGTTGCGTCTTGCGTTGCGAATCAGGGTGCGAGGGGTCCCGCAGATCGCGGTGGAATGCGAGAACGTTCTTGTCGTCGACTTTCTCGATTGCGAAGCCCTGTGAGCGATGATGCAAGTAGATGAGAGCACCCGTTCCCGCGTCGGCGATGTGCTGTAAAGATTGGCGAATTGTGGAATTGCATTCGCACCAGTTTGCACCGAAGACATCACCGACAAGGCAGTGTGAGTGCATGCGTACCAGTACCGGTTCGGCGGCATTCTCGATGTCGCCCTTCACGAGTGCTATGTGCGAATCCCCGTCGATGTCGCACTCGTAGGCAATCATCCGGAATTCACCTTGCCTTGTAGGCAGCAGCGCTTCACCGACCCGGTGTACGTAACGCTCGTGATGCATCCGGTAGCGGATGAGTTCTGCGACGGTCAGCATCTTCAGATTGTGTTCTTGGCAGAACTTTAGCAAATCCGGCACGCGCGCCATCGTGCCATCTTCGTTCATGATTTCGCAGATTACCCCGGCTGGAACCATGCCTGCGATGCGGGCAAGATCGACGGCCGCTTCAGTCTGTCCGGCACGAACGAGCACACCGCCCTTCCGAGCGCGGAGAGGAAAGATGTGCCCTGGGCGGGCAAGATCACCCGGGCGTGACGCTGGATCGATAGCTACCTTGATCGTCTGCGAACGGTCGAATGCAGAAATGCCTGTAGAAACGCCGAACTTCTCCGTCGCGTCGATCGACTCCGTGAATGCCGTGCCAAACATGGAGGTATTCTCGGACGTCATCATTCCGACGCGCAGGTAATCAAGACGCTCCGGCGTCATGGCCAGGCAGATCAGGCCGCGGCCATACTTAGCCATGAAATTGATCGCTTCGGGCGTGACATTCTCCGCAGCGAGGGTCAAGTCGCCCTCGTTCTCGCGGTCTTCGTCATCCACGACCACGATCATCCGTCCGGCTCGAATTTCTTCAATTGCTGTTTCGACGTCGCAGAAACCGGTGCTTGGTGTCATGGCAGCCTGGAATCCTTGCTTAAGCGCGGAAATTGTAGCACCCGGAAGTGTACGCGCCCATGTTAGCGGGAGCAGGGAAGCTTGTCACAAAGTATCGTGACGTGTAACTGCGAGAATGGCAAGCCGATTTGGGTGGAAAAAAGCACAGGCGCGGTCATCCCGCGCCGGGTTTTGGCTAAGTATTCCAACTATGCGCCGGGGTGAATCAGGCGGATAATCCAGTACGTAATGGCTGCAACCGCTGCTGAAGCTGGGATGGTAAGTACCCAAGCCCAGACGATCCGTCGTGCTACGCCCCAACGGACCGCGGACAGCCGCTGAGTTGCTCCCACTCCAATGATGGCACCGGTAATCGTGTGAGTCGTCGACACCGGAATGCCGGCTAGCGCTGTTCCGAACAATGTTGCTGCACCAGCAGTTTCGGCACAGAACCCGCCGACGGGCTTCAACTTGGTAATCTTGGAGCCCATGGTGTGAACGATGCGCCAGCCCCCGAAGTAGGTGCCGAGAGCGATGGCAGCGTGTGCGCTCAGGATGATCGGCCACTCCCAGTGGCCCCAATTCGCCTTGAAGTCGGCCGGGGACATCACTCCGGCGGTCAGCATCGCGCCAGCTATGATACCCATCGTTTTTTGCGCGTCATTACCGCCGTGCCCCAAACTGTAACTTGCCGCGGATAGCAACTGGAGCTTACGGAACCACTTATCCACCGTTTGCGGCGCCCTGTTCCTGAATAGCCAGAACACGCTCACCATCAACGCCAATCCGAAGAGAAGACCAATGATTGGCGCGAGCACGATGAATATCAAGGTTTTGGTCCACCCGCCGACCAGGATCACATCGAAAGCCCGGCTCGGACCCCAGACAACTGCGGCGCGGGCCATGGCAGCCCCGGCGTATCCGCCGATTAGCGCGTGAGAGGAGGAGGTGGGCAAGCCCCACCACCAAGTCAGGAGATCCCAAACGATGGCACCGACCAACCCGCCCAGCACTACATACTGAGTCACGATATCCAGGTTGATCATGCCCTTGCCGATTGTCTTGGCTACTGCGGTTCCCAACAGAAATGCAGCGATGAAGTTAAAAAACGCAGCCCATGCAACCGCGAGTTTCGGCGACAGCACCCTGGTCGAAACCACGGTGGCAATGCTGTTTGCAGCGTCATGAAAACCGTTCAGAAAGTCAAAAGTTAATGCGGTGAGAACGGTTATGACCAGCAGAACGATGCCGGGAGAAATGTTGACGCCGCCCAGATGCGTCTTCGCAACGATGGCGAGGGCGACCATTGAGAAGACGACAAGCCCCAGTGTTATGTAAATACGCAGGTTAGGGTTCTCGACCCGTTCCAGACTTTGCATCTGTTCCGGAGTTTCAGTAGAGGTGCTCATTACGCGCTCTTCAAGACGACGGCTTCGAGTACGTTGGCGGCGTCCTCTGCTTTGTCGGTGGCTGTCTCAAGTACCTCGTAAAGCTCTTTGTACTTGATCAACGTGATCGGATCCTTCTCGTACTCGAACAGGGTAGCGATAGCTGCGCGACAGATTTGGTCGGCCTGGTCCTCAAGCCTATTGATTTCAACACAGTGCTCCAGCACGTGCTGGCCTTTCTCGAGCAGCGTGCAGGCTTTAACGATCTCTTCGCTCTGGCGCACGATCAACGCAGCCAGTTCACCTGCAGCCGGAGGCGGATTCGTGATCTTGTACAGCATCATTCGGACCGCTGCAGCGTTGACGAAATCCAAGACGTCGTCGATGGACGAAGCGAGCTTATGTATGTCCTCGCGGTCAAATGGGGTGATAAAGGTCTGATTGAGCTTCTTGAGAATAGCGTGGGTCATCTCGTCGCCGCGGTGCTCGAGATCTTTGATCTGTCGCACGCCAGCTTCGACATTGGTGCAGTCCGTTTTCAGTACATCGGTGAGAACACGAGCTGCTTCGGTCAGGTTTTCTGACATCTCCGCGAACATGTCGAAGAACTTAGCTTCGCGCGGAATGATGCGAACCATTCGAATAGACTCCTTGTTCGGCTTCTGGCCGGATAGTTACAGATTGCGGGTTTGACACTTTAGTAGGGGTATAGGTGAAGGATAAATATCTCACGCGAGAGCTAGATTTTCAAACGTTGTGTCTGAAAGGACACGGAACAATCCTTCTCTTGTAGTGGATCAATTGTATGTTCGCGCGGGTTGTGCCGCACCTATCAGGCACGTTGTTCTACAAGCCTTACCGCGCCGCGATAGAGCCGCTTCATTGCGCGCAGGACAAATCGTATCGCCAGAACTATCAGGAGCAGTAAGACAGCCACAATCGCTGCAGTGATGTAGGGATGGGTAGCCGCAAACCAAGTCAGCAAGATTGCCACCACGTCTTCCACCAAACTCAACCCCATATTGGAGAAGGGCTCGGGGGATGGCGTAACCGCAGCGCGCGCCGCTATCTTGCCGCCATGTGCGGCCAGACCGATACCGCCCCCCAAAGCGGCGGCAGTCGCTTGTTGCCAAGGCGGGAGTTGGGCGGCCGCGCCGTAAGCCAGTAAGGCGGCTATCGGGACTCGAACAAAGGTCTGTAGTGCATTCCAGATGAGGTCGAAGGCTGGTATTTTATCGGCGACGAACTCCAGAGCGAACAAAGCGAAAGCCGCTCCTATCGTCCACCAGTTGTCGATCAGGTGCAGCGAGGCAGGTAGTTCCAGAACGCCTGCGCGTGCCATGAGTCCGAGCGTTGCGACGGTCGCGTACACATTCAGGCCGGCGGCAAAACTGGCGCCCGCAAGGATCCCCACGACTTCAGCACCACCGAAACTCATATTGCACCGGTTCCTTGGATGCGCTCGGGCACTCGTCTCGTTTTTGGCGTGATCGCGTGCGGAGGATCTATCCGCGTTCCTGAAAAAAGTAAAGGCCGCGCTGTGGCGGCCTTTGGCAGTCTAGAGCAATTTACAGGGTGGATTCGATCTCGAAACCCCAGGCTTCAAGCAAGGGCTCCGGTATGTACTTCGAGTTCTTGTTCCGGCGTGCCCACTCACGCAGGCGCGTAGAGCGCACATACTGATCAGGCTGCAGCTTGAACTCGCGCACGACCTGCTCGAACTCTGTGATGGTCGGGGTCACCGGCCCAATGGGTTCCGGCTTGCCCCAGTTGGGATTTCCACGTCGTCTTGCCATGATAAGTTCGTCTACCTCGGTCTAGGATGTCGCTTTTCAGGGTGGCTTCTCGTTGGATTCGCCGCGGCCGCTAAAGATTCAGCGCGATGGCCTTGAATGTCGCCGCGAGTACACCTACACCCTATCTATGTGGTTGCCTGGAAAACGCTATAGTTTACCCCTATTTGACCGCCATGAACAATAAAAAATACGTAAAGCAGACCCGAAAATGCGGAACAGTTAAACCGCTTTAATCATGGTCTTAGATGGATCATGATCGTTCAGGCTGGTCTGGACTGACTCCAATCGGGCGCGTCTGAGAGAGCCGTCCGCGGAGGGGCGAACAATGCACATTACTAGGTGGGGAAATCCGGAGGTGGAATGGTGCCCGGGGTCGGAATCGAACCGACACGCTCCTTTCGGAGCTCCGGATTTTAAGTCCGGTGCGTCTGCCAGTTTCGCCACCCGGGCACTTAGACGCTGCAAACAGATGGTAACACGTGTGTTTTCGCGTTACATCAACGTCCGCACCCGGCAACTTTCAGACACTTCGGCAGGAACTCAGGCGTCAGGGCGAAGCGTTCACCGCCAACTCCACTGACCCGCGCACCTAATGGTATCTGGGTGCCCAATGTTGTTGTCGGACAGCCCACGACAGCAGGAGAAGCACAGGTCGGTTCAAAATCTGAGACTCTACAGAGCCGAACAGCACGGAGTTATCGCGAAGAGATCGGTTCTCGCAAGAACCTTTTTGCGCCTAAACAGCGGACGCTAAGTCTTCGGTTCGCTTGGGTAAACATCGCACCACCTACGTTCAGTTGAGTCGAGTTACCGAGTCCGGAAGAAGCTTGAACGACCCAGTTCTATGACCTTTGAAAAGCTTCTCACCTTCGGCACCGCAATTGCATTGTCCAAGTCAGACCAACACGCAAGTCCACATCGGAGGTGAAAGCTTGCTCTGGACTTTGTTTGTGATTCTACTGGTTGCCTGGTTGCTCGGTCTGGTAGGGGTGTATCAGATCGGCTCGATCGTTTGGCTGCTGCTTGTCGCCGCATTGGTGGTGCTGGTGCTGCAGCTCATTTCCGGACGCAGAACCGTTGTTTGATGATCGAGTGCACGAAGTTCGGGCGTGAGGGTTTTCGACCCTCGCGCCCCTCGAAACAGTGAATTCGAAAGCTACTTTGCTTGGAGAAAGCAGTTAACCGAGCGTAACTGCGCAGCCGGATCTTGCGCTCTCGTAAGCTGCATCAATAATTAGCTGATTGCGCCAACCTTCTTCTCCCGGCGCAACGAACTCTTCGCGGCCTTCGACCCAGTCCGAAAACGAGTCAAGCATTCGTGCGTATGCGTTGGCGTTGCGGAACTGCCATGATTCGGCGATTTTCCCGCCGCGTCGAATGTCGATCGTTAGCGGTGCGTCTACGGTGAATGCGTTCGTCGCAGTCAGCACTCCGGCCTCACCGACAACTTCTACGGGGGTCTGATATTCGGCTCGCATGGTGACCATGATCGTCGCTAGAGTGCCGCGGCTGAATTGAAGGACGAGCGCTCCTGCCGCGTCCACTTCGCCCGACTCCGCGTCGCTTCTGGTGAGTGCCTGCACCCGAGTGACTTCGTCGTTCAACATGTATCGAAGAGCGTCGATGCAATGCACGCCCACATCGGCGACCACGCCGCCGCCGCTCGCACGATCATTGATCCACTTCCGGGCATGATTGCGGCCAGGGTAGGCGAATTCCGCACGTGCCAGCACTGTCTCTCCAAGGTCCCCAGAGGCGATGCACTGTTGTATATGGCGGACGCTGTCCTCGAATCGGAACACCTGTGCCACTCCGAACTTCACGCCAGCCGACCGAGTCGCTTCTACCATCTGGCGGCACTCATCGGCGTTCATCGCCATTGGCTTCTCGCACAGGATCGCCTTCCCGTGCCGCGCCGCCGTAAGAACGTCGTTCAGATGGCAGACGTTCGGAGTGGCTACGAAAACTGCATCTACTTCTGGGTGGCGGCAAAGTTCCTCCACCGAGTCGAATGCGAGCGGCACATCGTACTGCAATGCTGATTCACGGGCTTGGGAGCGATCGCGCCTGGAAAGTGCAACGAGTTTGGAATTCTGACCGCCTCGAAAGCCCGGCACCATGCGTTTCACCGCATGCAGGCCGAAACCGACAATACCGTAGCGGATCATAGTTGCCTCTGGTGACGTATTCCCTCGCGAAAAATCGCTATGCGTAGGGATAGAAAACAAAGAACAGCAGTGACAGTGCAGCCAGCACCCACAATCCCGGCTTGATGTCACGGTACTTGCCCGAGACTACCTTGCAGAACGGGTACAGCACGAAGCCCGCAGTGATACCCACTCCAACATTGTAGGTAAAGATCATCAGCGCGATCACGGCGAATCCCGGAATAAGTTCCGTCATGTCGCTGAAGTTGATCTTGGCAACTGGCGCGAGCATGAAGGATCCGACCAGAATGAGAGCCGGTCCGTAAGCCTGCTTTGGGATCGCCGCTGCGAACGGCGAGAAGAATAGCGCAAGCGCGAAACACGCGGCGGTCACCACTGACGTGAATCCTGTCCTGCCGCCAGCTTCGACGCCGGTTGCCGACTCGACATACGCGCCAGACGTCGTGGTTCCGATCACCGCCGCGAAAGTGGTTGAGAGCGCATCGGCCAGCATCGGCTTTTCGATTTGAGGAAGGTTGCCCTTTTCATCGAGAAAGCCGGCTCGGGCGGATAGTCCGATCAGCGTCCCCATCGTGTCGACGAACGCCATGATGAAAATGGTCAGTACGACAGGGAAGAAGCCCCAGGTCGCAATCCCGCGCAGGTCGAATTTTCCGAGAATCGGGCTGATGCTTGGCGGAAGCGATACCCATTCTGACGGCGGCTCGGCAATACCCAACGCATAAGCAAGAAACGCCGTCGCGATGATGCTGACTAGAATCGCACCTGGAAATCGACGAATGACCAGCACTGCCATGAGCAGAAACCCGATAATTGCGACAACAACCGGTTCTGACGTCAACTCACCGGTGCGCACCGGTGCACCTTGGACTCCGAGCATGACAATGCCGGTCTGGTTCAGTCCAATGAACGTCAGAAAAAGTCCGATCCCCACAGCGAAGCTGTAACGCAGCCCCTGTGGAACGGCATCGACAAGCCAGCCCCGAAGACGGAAGACTGTCAGCAGGATGAATAGCACTCCAGCGACAAACACTGCTCCCAGGGCTTGTTCCCAGCGATAGTGCAGCACCTGCACGACGGTAAAGGCGATGAACGCGTTCTCGCCCATGTAGGGGCCAATCGCGAAGGGCCGGTTGGCGTAAAGCCCCATCAGGAGGCACCCGAAGATGCAGACGAGGATCGTAGCCACCATCGATGGCCCTGGCGGAATGCCGGCGATCTGGAGGACCGCTGGATTGACCACGATGATGTAGGACATGGTGACGAAGGTCGTCAGTCCCGCGACGACCTCACGTCCCAAGGTTGTGCCGTTCTGGTGGAATTGGAAAATCGAATCAAGCTTGCTGTGCAATCAACCGTGCTCCACTAAGCCCACACGGGCTGGGACTGAGATGCGGAGGAGGTGCCGACCGTCGAGCCGGCACCCCGCAGCAGAAGCTAGTGGCCGACTGCCGTAGCGGGCGCAGTCACTTTCCTAGCGGGTGCTTCCGGACGAATGTAAAAGCCCATCGACTCAGGTGAGGGCAGCGCACCTTTTTCCTGGTACTGCATCTGCGCTGCCTTCATCGCGTTGATCTTCTGCTGATAACCCTGCGCAAGTACATCGTAGCGGACGAGCACGTTTTCGAGCCAGTACGGACGGTTTTCCGCCCTCCAGGCCTTGTCGTACATACCACGTACGCGATAGGTCGCTTCACGCAAGTCCTGCAAGCGTGCATTCACGGCATCGATCTCGCGAAGCGCACGGTTGACGCGAGCGCGATCGCCCATGTTCAGGTAAGCGTCCCAATAAGCACGGCTGATCTCTGCCGAGAACAGAATCTTCGCACCCAGCAGATCCAGCCGGTGGGCGGCCATGATCATGGTGTCGACCGTTTCCGGATGTGCCTTCGCCTTGGCTCGGTACTTGTAGAGCGACTCGAGAGCTGCTTCTGCCGACAGCCGGAGTTCCTTAGCTACCGGCAATGCCTTCTCGGTCGCTTTCGCACCGAACTCGTTGAAGGAGTCGGCCCAGAGCGCCTGGTTGTTTGCGCGACCTGCGTCAACACTGGCCAGCAGCTCGTGAGCGCGATTCAGGTTCTTAACAGCATCAATAAACGTCGAATCGGAGTTTCTGTAAAACGCCCAGTCGTAATTGCCTTGGAACTGCTCTATGGAGGCCTCTCCGGTCTGCCACGAGGCTGCTGCTCCGAACACGAGTGATGGCCAGGTTAGTTCGAATAGCGCCTCACCGTCGTCGTCCCAGGTGGTGTTCAGCATGCCCATGGCCCCGTACTTCTGGCCGTCGCGCACGAAGTTTCGAATGTTCCCGAAAGCTTCGGTCATGTTCGGATAGATCATGTTCCAGTTGTTCGCACCAGGCGCCACCATGATGTCGAGTCCGGCATCTTTGTAGGGCTTCAGCATCGAATCGAAATTCGGACGCGCGTGGTAGTTCCAGGGTACGGCGATCACATCCTTCGGAAGGATGTTCAGCAATTCGGGGTAGTGCATGGCGATGTCGCCCCAGAACATAAGCCGCTTGTTGTAGGGCTTCATGATCTCGGTGACGCGCTTCAGGTGTTCAAGATACACGCGTCCGAGCCCGACTTCCTTAACCCGATCGGCTGTCTGACCGCGCCCGAGTTCGAAGGTCTCATCAGCGCCGATGTGGAAGAGCGGGGCGGGGAAGAGCGGAACCAGTTCGGTGTACATCCGGTTGATGAAGTCGTAAGACTTCTGGTTCACCGGCGTCAGTACATGTCCGTGCGGAGTCTCCGCCATCTCGGAGAACTTCTCGGTCTTGAGTACGTGGTGCAGGTGGCCAAACGCCTGCTGTTCCGGCACGATTTCCACGTAGTACTTCTTTGCATACTCGACCAGTTCCTTGACTTCTTTCGCGTTCAGCGCCCCTTCTTTGGGCGCCAACAGCGGCTCGCTCTCATAGTCGAACACGTGCTCGATATAAAGCGAGAACATGTTCATCTTGTACTCAGCAAGGAGCCGCACCTGCTTCTTCATGTAGTCGAGGGTAGGCACCGGACCGCGGCTGATATCGTCATGCACGCCGCGCCAACGCATGGTCGGCCAGTCTTTGATCGCTACCGCCGTCACTGTCGCGGCTTTCTTTTCGGGCTTAACTAATTGGCGTAATGTCTGAACTCCATAGAACAGGCCCGCGCCGCTCTGCCCTCCGACGATGATGCGGTCGCGAGTAACTTGCAGCACATAGCCTTCTTCATTGAACTTCTCTTCGGTTGCGAGACCTTTGGCAGCAAGCGCCGAGCGCAGCGAGCGATCGTCGGTGAGGCGTGCAAGGTAAATCGCACCGTTTGCAGGCCCGCGCCCGATGACGATTCGCGGTTTCTGGCCAGTAGCGTCCTTGATTTCTTCTGCCAGCGTCTCCGCGGCAACGCGGTCTTCCTGTGCATGGGACGAATTGATGACGATTCGAGTCGCACCCGTGACGTTAAACGAGCCGTCGAGTGCTTTGACTTCTTTGGGATACGGAACGAGTTGCAGGGCTGACGTCACTGACGTGCCCTGATTAGCGGGACTGGCTTCTTGCGCGCGCAGCTTGGCAGCCACGCAGCTCAGGATGATAACGAGGACGACGACTGTAAGCGCTCTTTTTGGATTCATGGCTCGCCGCATGGGCCTGACCGGTATTCCGACAGCGGTCAGGTCGAGGTTAGTTGCTGAACAGGCGGAGCGTAAATGTGAGTAAGAAATGTGTCAATGACTCGGAATTCGCCCCCGGGGGGCCGCTTTCACACGAGGCAACGTGCTGTCGCTTCGTTATGAACGGAGCCCCGTTGTCACGCAGGCACTGTGACTCGTATCACGGCATAGCACTTCAAGCCGGGAGAAACTAACAGCCCTAGAGGTGCCCCATGCCGATCCTCATGATGGCTCTGTTGGCCCTGGCTGTTTTCGTAGGACTATTCTTCCTGTTTGTGGGTGCAATGGAGGCAGAGCACCATCAGCGCGACGCGGAGGAAAGGCAACCGCAAAAGGTGAAGGCGGCTGCTCAAGGATCTGGCCGCAACTAGATTCCCGTTCCAGACGTGCCGTTGCTCTATGCTCTTCGTGCCCTAAACGCTCCCGTTGCAGGTGGATTCGCCTCAGTGGTAATCTGTGTCAGCGCGTAACGGCGCGGCAGTTCGTTCGGAGAGCGGGGTTAGTATAGCGGTCATGCCCTGGCTTCCCAAGCCAGTGACACGGGTTCAACTCCCGTACCCCGCTCCAATCATTCCCGCCATCCTATAAATCATGACAGAGCGGAACGGCGGCAGCCCAGAGACTACGATTGTTGGTGTCATCTCCGACACGCACGGTCTGGTGCGACCAGAAGCGCTGGACGCCCTTCGCGGTTCTCACTTGATTCTTCACGCTGGCGACGTTGGCAGTTCCGCAGTGCTGGACTTGCTATCCACCATTGCTCCTGTGATAGCAGTTCGCGGTAATATTGACACCGCCCCCTGGGCGGACCAGTTGCCGGTAGATGTCGTCGTGGAGGTCGGTTCAGCAAGTATCTACATACTCCACGATATTGCGCGCATGGATCTCGTGCCCGAAGCCGCGGGTTTCGGAACTGTGATCTACGGACATTCGCATAAACCGGAAAAGAAGGTTCGGGGTGGAGTTTTGTACCTGAATCCGGGAAGTGCCGGACCACGCCGCTTCAAGTTGCCGGTGTCCGTCGGACGGCTGGTTGTGACCGGATCGCACGTCGAAGCGGAACTAATAACGCTCGAAGCCTAATCTTCCCCTGAGGACTCGCCCAAATGGGCCCCAAGCCCTGATTGGCAGTTTTACCAAACCACCTCCTGCATCCAGAGCGCGTCTAAGGACAAGAAGTAGTTCCTTACTTGCAGCACAACACCAGGAGACCAATCTGCGCAGGACGCTTATAGCACGGTCTGCCGTCGAAATTGAGCAACTCTGCTCCGCCTGGCAAACACTCTCGCGCGCACCGGGGCGCACTATGTTCCAGAGCTACGAATGGAACCGATTGGCAGCTCAGTATTTTGCAGGGCGCGAGCAGCCCTTCGTAGTTTTTTGCGAAGACGACAATGGCTTCGCTCTTGTCCCGGCGGCCATCGCAGACGGCGGCGGCCGGATCGTTCTGCTCGGCGAGTCTCTCTTTGATTACCGCGACGTTCTTGCTGAGGGAGATCCGGACACACTCACCCGCGCCTGGCAGAAATTGGCTGAGCTGTGCCTGCCACTCTCGGTTTTAAATCTGCGGGGCGTGGAAACGAGCCGGCGTTGGGCGAATTTCAGTCCTATCGATTTTTGCCACGCGCCCGGTATTTTGAGGCGCGATACGTCCTCAGAAGTGATCGAACGCGGCCATCGCAGGTTGGGACGTTTTAGCAGGCGACTCGAGCGTGCCGGTGCCTGCTTCAGGAGGTACGACGGAAGCGCTTCCACTCTGGTGCGGGAAATCTACCGCAAGAAGTCCCAGCAGTTTCATGGTGCCGGGAACAATGTTTTCGCGGACGAGCGGCGTATCGATTTCATGATCTCAGCAGCAGCGCAAGATCCAAATGCGTGCGAGATTTTCACGCACGAGACGGAAACGTGCCTTGTTGCTGCGCTGGTCACGTTTAGGGACCGTGGCGTAAGGCGCTTCTACACCGTCTATCACGATCCCGCATGGGCGAAAGCCTCGCCTGGGCAGGTTCTTATTTATGAGGTGACACGCAACTCGCTTGATGAGGGACTCGACTGTGACTACATGACCGGTGAACAATCGCACAAAATGCGATTGGCCACACTGCTCGTCCCGCTGTACCGCGTTGATCTCTCTGCGGAGCAGTTGCGAACGGCCGTTTTCGAACAAGTTACCGTTTCTCAGATCGCGGCCTAGCATCGGCCCAATCGCGCCCGCTCACTGACCTCACAGCCGTTTCAGGAAAGACTTTGCCTCTTCCAGATGCGGGAACAGTTTCTCGTCCGCCTGAAAGTCCGGGCCGTGGACGCAGCGGCGCGTGCCGCGCATTCTGACCGGGTGTTTCAGGTGCAGCATCTCGTGATAGACCAGGTATTCAATCGCGTATCGCGGCACTCTGGGGTGGTCGAAAACGCGACTCACGACAATTGCGTTATGCGCAGGATCGTAGTGGCCCAGCATATTTCTGGCGTGCTCGCGACTCCAGGTCATGCGCGGTCGGGCAAGCAGGCCGAAGAAAAACCGCGCGTTCAGATCCTCGAAAATCTGGTCCAGATCATAGAACTGGCCTCTCGCAGTGTCGATCCGCTTGCGCCCTCGAAGCTGTCGAATTTGCTCTGCCTTCGAGATCAGAGCATGACTGCTGACGTACTTTCGATACCGCAGATTCAGTCCGCTATCGATTGGCTTGCGGTAAAGCTTCGCCAGCAAGATGTGGACGATCGAGCGCAGCACCGACTCTGGGGCTCCCTCCAGCAGATCGGAAAGGCGCATCAGGACCTTTCCTTCACGTAGCCGAACGGTGTTGTTGATGTTGGCGAAGGGATAGAAGGTAATGCGAAATTCCGGCATTGGGGCCCGGGGTCTCAGGTCTCGATAGCACTCCTGGAACAGAAGGGAAAGGTCCTCTCTCACAAATCCAAATTAGCACGAGCTGTGATTCTGCAAGGAGACGAAATGTAACTGCTTTTGCACTTCACTCCGGTTTGCGCAATTCCTTCTTCTTGGCTGCGGCTTCCTGATCCTCGAGCGTCTTGCGCGCAATATCCAGGCTTGAATTTACCGATTCGATCGTGTCGTCAAGCACAAACCGGTAATGCTTCTGAACCTCTTCCGCCAGCGCCGGGTCCCCGGTAGCCGACTCCTTGAGTTGACGGAGTTTCAGTTGTAGCTCGGTATCGGTCTGAATGATCTCTTTCAGCGGCTTCCGGATGTCCCATCTGGCTTCGGCGTACATGTCGATGTTGTCATCCATTTCATCCACTATGGTCCCCAGATCCTGAATAAGGTCGTGCATCTCGGGACCGCGATCTGCGGCAAAACGCGGATCGGAGCGCAGGTGCTCTATTGCCTGCATCCGTGCGCGCGCGTACTGTGTGTACAGTTTGAGGCGTTTCGGTGGGTCCTGCTTCGCCTCTCTCAGCTCGTTCGTTTCTTTTGAGTTGAGTGGGTCGCGGACGCGCTGCGCCCAAGTCAGTTGTGCGACAACGATTAGCAGCAGGACGGCTATCAGTTTCCAATGTGTGATCATTTTGTGAACATCGTCGCCAATAGTTCGTTACGCGCGTGTTCGATCCGTTCAATCGCATGCTGTACAGGTGGGCGGTTGTCGAAGTCGACGGACTTGCGGATTCGCTCCAAAGTGTCGGATATCTTCCGCAGAGAAATTTCCGTTTGCTTCATCCGCTTGCCCGTGCTGACGGAGGCCTTTGCCGCTTTCTCACAGTCCTCGACCAGAGTACCGAGCAAAGCATGCGCACTCGTGACGTCTCCGGAGTCGAAAAGACGGTTCACTTCTTTCACCTCAAGGTCGGCAATCTTTGCGTAGAGCTTGGGATGATCCTTGGGCTCAGCCTGCGCAGCTTTCGCCCTGAGTTGCTCAACAGACTCAGTAGCGGCAAATGCTACCGTCGCAAATAGAAGCACAATTTGAACTATTGCCGAGCGCTTGGTCATGGCCTAATTCTTGGGGTCTATCGCTATCAAACGATGTCGAGCCTGCCACTCCTGATCGGGGAACTTACCATTTGCAACCTGCAGAAATCGACGGTAATTCTCCACTGCCTGCTTCGCATTCCTTAGATGATCATAGGCTGTGGCTCGCAAAAAGTATGTCGCAGGACTCTCCTCAAGATACTTGGCGCGCTCATCCAAAGCCCTGATTGTCAGTGGATAGTTCTTCTCCTCGTTGGCTGCGATCGCAAGGTCGCCATACGCTTCGCCCAGGTCGGGTTTCAGCTTGATTGCTGCCAGGAATTCCTGCTGTGCCTCTGCGAATTTGCGTCCGTAGAGCAGTGCGCGGCCAAGTTCATGGTGGAGGCTCGCGTCGTTGGGGGAAACCTGGAGCAAAGGACGGAGAAGGTTCTCGGCCTCGGCATGTTTCTTCGTATCGATCAGCAGTGCGGCCAACTGCCGCGTTGCGTCCACGTTGCCGGGAGAAAGCTTCAGGCCGGTCTGCAACTCGGTGGCTGCTTCTTCGGTCTTGCCCAAAAGCGCCAGCACACGCCCCAACTGGATGTGAGCGCTCGCGTTCTGGGGATCTACAGCGATGTATTTCCGAAGGGCGGCTTCAGCTTCCGGCATCCTTCCCGTTTGGGTGTAGATGTTCACGAGACCGGCCAGCGCCTCAGGCGACTTCGGATCGAGTGCGGTCGCCGCTTTGTATTCGGCTTCAGCGGCATTGAACTGCTTTTGCTGTTCGAGCACCAAGCCTGCCGACAGATGTGGCTCGGGGTCTTTGGGAGCAAAGTTTGCTGCTGCTCGGAAAGCCTCAATCGCACCGTGGGGATTTGTTTTCTCGATGACGTGGCCTAAAGAAAGCCATGCGTGCGCCCATCCGTCCTGCTGGCGAGTCGTTGGTTTGAGCTGGGTCGCGGCACGCAGGTGCTTCTCGGCATCGGGCGAACCCGTCTTCGCCAGCAGCAGACCAAGATTCAAATTCGATTCAAACACGTTCGGATTAGCCGAAACCGACTTCCGGTAAGCGTCGATAGCTTGTTGAGTGTTACCCGTTGCGTTCAGAACAAATCCCAAATCGAACCATGCCTGAAAGTCGGTTGGTTTCTCGGCGATTACTTGGCGCAACAGCTTCTCCGCCGTGGCATAGTCTTGTTTCTCGATAGCGGCCTCAGCCAGGGCAATAGGGGACTCTTCTGCGATCCGGTGTTTACGAACGGTTTTGCCCGTTGTCTGCCCGGCCTTAGTGGCGCCGGGCGTGGTCTTTCGGTTCGGCGCTTGCGATAAGGCCGAAGAGGCAGCAATCGCCAAGATTGTCGTCAGCAGGATCGGTTTAAACGCGCGCATCGGAAACGGGCTCTCCAGTGCCTATTGTGGACCTGTCACCGCCTGCACTTCCAGAGTCGCCGGTGCCATGTAGGATACGTGCCAGATATTTGCCAGTATGCGAGCCGGGGTTTGATGCTATCGATTCGGGCGTGCCGGTTGCCACAACGTATCCACCGCGCGCACCACCTTCCGGACCGAGATCGATGACCCAGTCAGCCGTCTTGATCACGTCAAGGTTGTGTTCGATTACGACAATCGATCCACCGGCATCAATTAACCGGCGGAACGCGGCCAGCAGCTTGCTTACGTCGTCAAAGTGCAGCCCCGTCGTGGGTTCGTCGAAGACGTAGAGAACGCGTCGTCGTCGGCTCGCGCCATTGCCTTGTTCATCTCGCGGACGCATGGCATCGCGCCCTCCCGGAAGATGGGCCGCGAGCTTAATTCGCTGCGCTTCGCCGCCGGAAAGCGTCGTCGCCGATTGCCCAAGCCGCAGATATCCAAGTCCCACCTCTTCGAGAACCCGCAACTTGTCCGTAATCTTCGGCACGCCCGAGAAAAAGTGCAGGGCCTCTCGTACGGTGAGGTTCAAGACATCGTGTATGTTCTTGCCCTTGTACTGAACGTCCAGAATCTCGGGCTTGTAGCGGGTGCCTTTGCAGTCTTCGCACACCAGTTCCACATCGGCGAGGAACTGCATTTCCACTGTGACGGTTCCGTCACCCTGACAGGTCTCACAACGGCCACCCGGGATGTTGAACGAGAAATGCCCGGGCGTGAAGGCGTGCTTGGCTGAATCCGGCAGAGACGCGAAGAGCTCACGAATGGCGTCGAAAGCCTTAATGTAGGTAACCGGGTTGGAGCGCGGCGTGCGCCCGATAGGCGACTGATCGACCAGCACGACTTCGTCCACGAACTGCGCGCCATTGAGTTGCTCAAGACATGCAGCACCCGTGCTGCCCTCCGTGTCTCCCGACTGGCCCTTTGCCGCCGCGAGCGCTTTGTAAAGGACGTCGTGCACCAGCGTCGACTTACCTGATCCCGACACACCCGTCACCGCAACCAGTATGCCGAGTGGAATGTTGACGTCGATCTTCTTGAGATTGTGTGCGTATGCACCCTTGATCTTGATCTGTTGCGGTCCAGGTTTCCGCCTTGCCGGCGGCTGCGGTATACGCAACTCGCCATTCAGATAGCGTCCGGTGAGCGACTGCGGGATGTGTTTGATCTGCTCGTATGTTCCCGCTGCGATCACCCGGCCGCCATTCTCCCCGGCACCCGGTCCGAGATCGAGTATGCGATCGGCTGCCTGCATGATGTCGGGATCATGTTCGACGACCAGGATTGTGCTTCCAAGCTCGCGAAGATCTTGCAGGATTTTGATCAGGCGGTACGTATCGCGCGTGTGCAGTCCGATTGAGGGCTCGTCAAGCACGTAAAGAGTTCCCACCAGACGGGAGCCAAGCGAAGTTGCCAGTTGAATTCGCTGTGCCTCACCACCCGACAAAGTCGATGCCAGCCTGTCCAGCGTCAGATATTCAAGCCCCACTTCGTTGAGAAATCGCAATCGGTCGCGGATTTCCTGCAAGAGCTTCTCGGCAATGTCGGCCTGCTCGCGCGAAAGCTGAACTTCGATGAAGAAAGCCGCCGCACTTTCGACCGTCATCGACGTGATCTCACAAATGTCCTTGCCGCCAACCTTGACCAGCCGCGCTTCAGGGCGCAGCCGTGCACCGCCACAATTGGAGCACGTGGCATAACCACGGTAGCGGCTCAGGAAGACCCGCACGTGAAGCTTGTACTTCTTACGTTCCAGGTGCTCGAAGAACCCGCGGACGCCCCACCATCTGCCTTCACCATCCAGAATCAGTCGTTGCTGCTCGGGTTCGAGCTCGTTCCAAGGCACGTCGGTCGGAATTCCGCGCTCGCGTGCGTACCGCCGCATCTCCGTTGCGAACGGCTTGTACTTTGGCTTGGTCCAGGGCTCGATCGCCCCTTCGGCCAGCGTCTTCCACTTGTCCGGGACGACGAGGTTCATATCGAAATCAATCGTGTTACCGAAACCCTGGCATCGCGGACAAGCGCCATAAGGATTGTTGAACGAGAATAACCTCGGCTCCGGTTCTTCGTAACGAATGCGGCAATGTTTGCACTCGAACCGCTGCGCGAACCGGAATTCCTGCCTCGGTTCGTTATCTTCGCGGGGCACCGTCTGAAAAAGCACCTCTCCGGCTTCGCGATAGGCAGACTCAACTGCGTCCACCAAGCGTGACCGTATCTCGGGCGAGGTGACTAGCCTGTCAACCAGCATGAACACTGGTTCAGAGAAGTCCACATCCAGCAGTGACTCAGGCGTGGAGAACTCGAATATCTGTCCACCCTGGTACAAACGATTGAAGCCACGCTTGCGGAGCTCGAACAGTCGCTCTTTCAACGGCTCATTCACATCCTGAGCGGCTGGCTTCGCTTTGCTGGTCTTCCTGGCAGCTTTTTTCTTGGCGCCCTTTTTTGGCTCCGGTTCCGCCGGTGCGACCGACTGAACAGGGAAGAGCACCATGATTCGCGATGACTTCGGCAGAGCCAGAATCGCATCAGCTACCTGGTCCACGGTGTCTTTGCGAACCTCTGCGCCGCACTGGGCACAGTAGGTAGTGCCCACTCGGGCAAAGAGCAGTCGCAGGTAGTCGTAAATCTCGGTCGCTGTAGCTACTGTGGATCGCGGGTTTCGCGTTGAGTTCTTCTGACGAATCGCGACGGCCGGGGCAATGCCATCAATGACGTCAGCATCGGGCTTCTCGATTCGCTCAAGGAACTGTCGAGCGTACGCAGAGAGCGATTCGACGTAGCGTCGCTGTCCTTCAGCGTAAATAGTGTCGAATGCAAGCGATGACTTGCCGGAACCGGATACCCCGGTTACGACCGTCATAGTGTTGTGCGGGATTTCGAAATCTATGTTCTTGAGATTATGAACCCGCGCGCCGCGAACAATGATGCTGTCTGTCATGAATTAAGCTATCCGCAGCCGCAGTTCAGGACCACCACGGATGGCGCAGTGGCCACATGGGGTTCAGCGGCGTAGCGGAATCTTCCTATTCTAAATCGCGGAAAGACATGCGCTCAAATTGGGGAGGCGGCCGGCGAACGAGAGCACTCTATCTGGCGATTGCCAGGAGCGCGAAGAGATAGATCCAGAGTGCACCGATGACGTGCCAATACCAGGAAGTGACGTCAACGATAATTCGCCGCTCCTCGACCGGACGTTGGCGCCGCGCTGCGAAAACCGCATAGCACAAAGCTACGAGTCCGCCGACCAGATGAACGGCGTGGGTTCCGGTCAGGATGTAAAAGAAAGAACTGCTTGGGCCAGTTGACAGGAACCAGCCATGATTTTGAAGGTCCTTCCAAGCCAGTATCTGCCCGACGATGAACCCAAATCCCAGCAGCACAGTGATGCCCAGCCATGGCATCGGCCTCCGGTCGTCGGCCTTGATTCCCGGGATCGCGAGCACAGGTGCGAGCAGGACCCGCTGGGCAGCCTGTCGGCGCGCCAGTTCCATCGTCAGGCTGCTGACTGTTATCACAAGCGTGTTTGCCCACAGGATTCCGAGAGGTATATGCAGGGGCTGCCAGTCTCGAACGATCATCCCCGTTGCTTGGTCGTAAACCCCGCCCATCTTTCGAAAGATGTAAGTGAGGCTGAACGAGACGAACAGCATCACGATCGACACTAATCCGACCGCCATACCCAAGCGATAGCGCCTTAGTCGCTCACCGTAATCCGGCCTGTTGTCGCCGCCGCGACCCCCGCCACCACCACCGCCCCGCGAACGGTCGAGCGGAGGACGGCCACCGCCACCGCTTCTGATCTTTGGTGTTTCGACCGGCAGACGCGGACTAAGTGTACCGAGAGCCATTGTGGGGGATCGACTCCTGCTAGTACGGCTGGTGTGCTGTCACAAGGCTATGTGATGCGGTCAGATTCGGATTCGTGGCGTGAAAAATCGTGGTCGGCTGAGCACGGGTGTTTCGGACAGGTGAGATCGTGATGCCCAAAAATGTCCTAGAGACAAATGCCCGGCGTAAAAAAGGAAAGGGCCCGCCACTTGGCAGCGAGCCCTGTCCTGCAACACCGACGAATCAAGCCGCGCCGGAGCTTACTCTTCAGGCGACCACTCAGGGATACGTCCGGGCGTCCAGGGAGCCCCTGCCGCTTCCATCCCCTTCTCCAACTTCACCAAGTCACCTTCGATCAGGCCGCGCAGTTTAGTCAGTTCCTGCGAGAACTCCTGCGCAGCGATTGCATAGGCATCCCGATGAGTCTGTGTGGGCACCGCGATGGAGAACCGAGTGTCGTCCAGCACTGAGCGAATACGGTCCTGGATCGACGGTCCAACGTTCTCGTTCCGCGCAGCAAGAGCAACATCTCCGCGCAGCGAACGCTGAATCTCGTTCAACTGGTTCTCGAGTTTGTCCGCAGCGGCCGCAAGCTGATGGTCGGCCGCCGGGGTTTCATGAAGCGCCCGCCGAATCGCCTTCAGCCGTGACTTGGTGTCCTCGGCCGTGTGCACCGCACCGGTTACCGCCCGGTACAACCGTGCCGCCTTCTGTTGGAATGTGTTCAGTGCGGCGAGGTCTTCCGGCTTCATTCCGATCGATTCTTCCGTGTACACGGTGAAATGCTGAGCTGAACCAAGCTCAGTCACGACGCCATCAATCTTCTTGAAGAGCTTAGCCGTGTACTTGCCCGGCATAGCCAACGGCCCACTCGGACGATCTCCCCAGAAGAAGTCCTCGTCGCCCTCACCGGTTTCAGGTGGTAGCTGCGGTGCCGGATGGCGGAAGTTCCAACTGACCCGGTGCATGCCCTCGGTGATTGGTGCGGGAACCGTGCGTACGGCTTTCCCTGACGCGTCGTACACGACCATGTACACCTGCGGCGGGAATGCCTCAGCCTCGGCGCGAAGCTGCTCCGGCGTAGGATACGGGGGCGTCTGGCCCTTCTTTACGGTCTCGCGCTCCGCTTCCTGCCTCTGCTCCTTTTTCGTCTTGAGCTTGTCCTTGAGGTAATAGGTGAACGTCACGCCGTAGGGCGGGTTCGGAGCAATATAGAACTGCTCGCCCATGAATGCCTTCCGGCGTCCCCCCAGCGGACGTGCTTCCACATACAGGAGCGTGTCTTTGACCGGGAACGTGACGGCTTCCTGCGCCAACATTTCCGGTTTGAGCACGCGGAGCGGTGTGATGTCGTCCAAGATGTAGATACCGCGCCCGAACGTCGCCACAACCAGGTCGCCTTCGCGTGGCTGGATCACCAAGTCGCGCACCGCGATAGTCGGGAAGTCGCCCTTCAACTGCGTCCACGTCTTCCCGCCGTCGATCGTGAAGAACAGCCCAAACTCGGTGCCGGCGAACAGGAGGTTCGGATTGACCGTATCCTCCGCGATGGCGAGCACGGGACCGTTCTCCGGCAGGTTAGACGCGATGTTGGTCCACGTCTTGCCGCGATCGGTAGATTTCAGCAGGTAGGGCTTGAAATCCGCGTTCTTGTGGGCCTCAAAAGACGCGTACACCGTGTTCGCGTCGTGAGCTGATGCAGCAAGTCTGCTTATGTAAGTCTGGTCGGGAACTCCGGTGAACTTCTCGTATTTTGTCCAGGTCTGCCCACCGTTTTCGGTGACCTGTATCAGGCCGTCGTCCGTGCCAACGTACAGCAAGCCATCCTGCTTGGGCGACTCCGAAAGCGCCACGATGTTGCCGTAGAACGACGTCGAAGCATTCTTGGCTACGGCATCAGCGGGCCAAACCTTGCCCATGACGGGCAACCTGTTGCGGTCCAATTGGCGGGTAAGATCGCCGCTGATCGCCTTCCACGTGTTGCCGCGGTCGTCGCTGCGGAACAGTTTGTTCGCCGCGAAATAGAGCCGCGTGTGAGAGTGTGGCGAGATGATTAGCGGCGAATCCCAGTTCCAGCGCAGCGGAGGCTCGCCCCTCCCGGGCTGAGGCTGAATCCCGAGTTCTTCGCCCGTGCGGCGGTCGAAACGTACCAATCCGCCGTACTGCGCCTCTGCGTACACCGTGTTCGGATCCACCGGATCAACCTGCGAACGGAAACCGTCTCCGCCAGAGGTGATGAACCAGTCCTGGTTCATGATGCCGTTGATGTTCCGTGTGCGAGAAGGACCGCCCAGCGAGTTGTTGTCCTGCGTTCCGGCATACACGTTGTAGAAGGGCTTGGCGTTGTCTACCGTAACGTCATAAAACTGCGTGATCGGCAGATTTGGCTTGAACGCCCAGGACTCGCCGCGGTCATAGCTTTCGTACACCCCGCCGTCGCAACCGGTCAGATAATAGTTCGTGTCGTTAGGATCAACCCACAGTTCGTGAACATCCACGTGCACTGAGCGAATGTTCATACGCCGGAACGTCTTCCCGCCGTCATCGGAAACCTGTGGGTATACGCCCATGATGTACACGCGCTCAGCATTCTTCGGATCGACAGTGATTCGGCTGTAGTACTGGCCCGTGGAGTCGTAGGGGTTGCGCCTCTCCCAAGTGGCGCCGCGGTCGGTAGAGCGGAAGATGCCGCCCTTGCCGTTCGCCGCTTCGATCTGGGCATAGACGATGTTTGGTTCTGTCGGAGCAACTGCAATCCCGATCCGGCCGATGTCCTCGGTCGGCAGGCCTGATTTCAGCTTCGTCCAGTTTGCGCCTGCGTCGGTGGATTTATACAGCGCGCTCTCCGGGCCGCCGCCAATCATCGTCCACACGTGGCGGCGTCGCTGATACGAAGCTGCATAGATCACATCCGGGTTTTCCGGATCGAACGCGATGTCCGTGACACCGGTGTTCTCGCTGATCTCAAGTACGTTCTTCCACGTCTTGCCGGCGTCGGTCGTCTTGAATAACCCGCGATCGCCGCCGGGACCCCACAGCGGACCCTGCGATGCCACGTAGACGACCTTGCTGTCGCGCGGATCGATAAGGATGCGGCCAATATGCTCCGACTTCTTTAGTCCGACATTCTTCCAACTCTTGCCGCCGTCTTCCGACTTGTAAACGCCATCGCCCCAGGCGACGCTGCGTTGGCTGTTATTCTCGCCGGTACCGACCCATACCACCGCCGGATCTTTTGGATCGAGGGTCACGGCGCCGATGGAATACGAGCCTTCACCGTCGAACACGGGAGTCCAAGTCGTGCCGTTATTCGTCGTCTTCCACACACCGCCGCTCGCTACGCCTACGTAGTACTCGGCGCGGTTCTCAGGATTAACAGCGAAAGCGATGACTCGGCCGGAAGTCACGGCGGGTCCGATCAGTCGTAGCTTCAATCCATTGAAGGTCGAAGTGGACATCGGGTCCTTTGGCTTCGACTCATCCTTCTTCGCGCCTGAGTTCTTATCTTCAGGCGTGGCCGCTTCGGCCTTCTTCTCGGACTGTTGTTTCTGGACTTCCGCTTTCGCCTTTGCGGCTTTCGGCGGCTTTTGGGCGAATCCGAATACACCCAGGGACAACAACAGCAATGCAGTCACAAACGACTGGCGCAATTTTCGCAAGGGATTCTCCTCGCACCTTAGTTGGGATTGCAGGAATTCAGCTTCCCTTATACAACGAGAACTGCGGGAAGGGAACGATAGCCGAGAGCTTGGGTCAGTTCTGGACTGTGCAAGCACCACTTCGGGACCAAGATGTTCGTCCGAATCCACCTGAGCCGAATCCAATTAGCTGGACGAGCATGTCACTGAACAAAGCTAGCGGTCACGATACCAAGCACGTCAAAATCGCACGTAACTATTGCTTCGGCTGCGGCCAGGATAATCCCGAGGGCATGCGGCTGAAGTTCAGGTTAGATGAGGAAGCCCAGCGCTTTGTTTCGCGCTTCCGCCTTAACCGGCGTTACGTGGGACCTCCGGGTCACGCGCACGGTGGCATCATCGCCACGATTCTTGACGAGGCGATGGGCAAGGTGAACAAACTGCGCCATGTCGTCGCGGTAACGGCAGAAATGACCGTGCAGTACATCAAGCCCGTGCCGCTCGGTAAAACGCTGATTGCAGAAGGGTGGGAGAAGCGCGTCCGTGGTCGCGTCCACACGAACGTCGCCGAAATCCGCAATGAAGAGGGCCTTGTGCTCGCCCGCAGCACGGGCAGGTTCATCGCCATCGACCCACAAAAGATGTTTGGCAAGCACCTGCGCAACGGCCAGGGCGGGCAGTGGTCGAAAAAGCGGCTATCAGCAGCGACTACGCGCTCAAACCCGCAGACAAAATCAACCGTAACATCGCCAAAGAAACGTTCGTCATCCTGAGCGCAGCGAACGATCTATGCATTTGCCTTGCCCTCAGCGATCATTCCCGCGCGCGCAAAATGCATGATCCTTCACTCCGCGCCTACCGCGCTCCGTTCAGGATGAAAAGCCGTGGCACTCCCGAACCATGCTCGCGTGTCACGTACCGGCCTTACTTGCAGGCCTGCAACCGTGAACCCGAGATGCTAAAATAGCCTGTTCACAATCAGTACTGAGACCCGCCAGCGGTTCCCAGGGAACGAGGAAACACCATCATGTCCGAAAACAACGGAAACACCGGTCTGCGCCTGAAAGTTGGTTTGGCTGAAATGCTCAAGGGCGGCGTCATCATGGACGTCATGAGCGCCGAACAGGCCGAAGTGGCGGAAAAGGCCGGCGCCGTTGCCGTCATGGCGCTTGAGCGCGTACCGGCGATGATCCGCGCTGAAGGCGGACTCGCCCGCATGGCGAACCCCAAGAAGATCAAGGAAATCATGTCCGTGGCATCGATCCCGGTCATGGCCAAGTGCCGCATCGGGCACTTCGCAGAGGCGCAGATTTTACAGGAACTCGGCGTCGACTACATCGACGAGTCCGAAGTTCTCACGCCGGCCGACGAAGAACATCACGTTGACAAGCACGCGTTCAAAACGCCGTTCGTGTGCGGCGCGCGCAATCTGGGAGAGGCTCTGCGCCGCATCGCCGAAGGCGCTGCGATGATCCGCACCAAGGGCGAAGCGGGCACCGGCGACGTCGTGCACGCCGTCAAACACATGCGCCAGATCATGAAGGAAATGCGGGCGCTCACCGTCATGGACGAAGCCGAGCTTTTCGCCGCGGCGAAGAACCATCAGGCACCCTACGAACTCGTTCGCATCGTCGCCAAGGCCGGCAAATTGCCGGTGCCGAACTTCTCCGCAGGTGGAATCGCCACACCGGCAGACGCATCCCTAATGATGCAGCTTGGCGCCGAAGCTATCTTCGTAGGCTCGGGCATCTTTATGAAGGACGGTGCGACGCCGCTCGACCTGCATAATGCCGCCGAGCGCCACGAGGCGGAAGCCCGCGCCAAGGCCATCGTCATCGCCACGACGCACTACAACGATCCGAAGATCCTCGCCGAAGTCAGCGAGCAGGTCCCCGGCGCGATGAAGGGCCTCGCGGCAGCCGCGATCCCGGTCGAACAGCAGCTACAGACGCGAGGCTGGTAGGGAAGAGCGGTAAATAGCAATTTAGGCGAAGCCACTCATGAGGCGCAGCTTACGGGCTGCGCCTTTCTTATCTACCGAGGCGTCCATCTGTCACCGCGACACTCTCCATTGCCTCATCAGCAATGGTTCCTGTATGAAGGACTCATGGTCCTGCAACACATAGACCAATTGTTTCTCGTTCTCGACTTCCTTGGAGTGTTCGTGGGTGCGCTCGGCGGGGCTCTCGACGCTGTGCGGGAGACGAAGTACAAGTACGACTTCATCGGCGTCTTGGGACTGGCGTTTGCATCGGCGCTTGGCGGCGGCA
>Ga0196970_1000764_pt1 | contig 30833 bp, 29 predicted proteins | sample S1v_513CmetaG_FD_148672 | JGI IMG/M metagenome (GOLD analysis project Ga0196970, IMG submission 148672) | Soil microbial communities from Anza Borrego desert, Southern California, United States - S1+v_5-13C | ecosystem: Environmental > Terrestrial > Soil > Desert | place: USA: California... | reverse complement strand
CGCCGACCGTGCGCGCCCTTGACCCGGCCCCCGTCCTGCGCAGCGGCCACGGCGTGATCGAAGTGCAAAACTGGAGGGATGAGGCGGAGATGATCGGCTTGACAGCGCCGAAAGCCCCATACAAGCAGTTACGGAGTGGGACGGGCGGCCTCCGGGCGTCAGAAGAACTCGACGGCGCCGGAGAGGTTCAGTTCGCTGAACCTGATCTCGAAGAGGATGCCGTTGCCGTTGCCCAGGTCGATGTAGGTGGCGGGGAACTCGACGACGCCGAAGGGGGTGTTGATCGTGAAGACAGAAGCCCTGGCGTGCGCCAGCAGTTCGTCCAGGGTGTCGATGTCGGTGCCGTTGATGTTGCGCTCGATGCGCAGGACGTCGCCGCCACGCTGCGTGTCGCGGGAGCCCGGCGAGAACTCCAGGTAGTCCACCCCACTGCCCGAGCGGAAGACGAAGACGTCGGCCCCGTCGAAGCCGTACATGCTGTCGTTGCCGGCACCGCCTTCCAGGGTGTCGGACCCATCTTCGCCATTGAGAAGGTCGTTCCCATCACCGCCAATCAGATAGTCCGCTCCCCCCCCTCTGAGAGAGTCATTGCCAAGATTCCCGAACAGAAGATCATACTCACCACCGCCGCCAAGCACGTCGTCTCCTTGGCCACCGTACAGCGTGCCATTGCCGTTACCGACATTTAGGGTATCATTTCCCATATTCCCGTACAGAACGTTATTACCACCTCCGTCGGCAACGTAATCATTACCCTGCCCACCGAACAGCACATCATCGCCAGAGCCGCCATCGACGTAATCGTCGCCCTGGTTGCCGTAGAGGACGTCGTTGGCCTCGTTGCCGTTGATGTCGTCGTTGCCCGGACCGCCGGAGAGCAGGTCGTTGTCGGTGTTGCCCTCGATGGAATCGTTGCCGCCGCCGCCGTCGATGGTGTCGTCGCCGCCGGTGCCCACCAGGTACTCGCGGTCGTCCGAGCCGATGAAGCGGTTCGGGCCGTCGGCCCCCCACACCACGCCCGAGCCGTCGGCGCGGTAGAAGTTCATCGGATTGCCGCTGCTGGTCATCAGCGCGCCGCTGACCTGCACCTTGGTAAGGGTGGAGGCGGCCGTGGCGGCGGCGTTGGCGGCGGCATGCAGGTGGTCGAAGCTCATGACGGTGTTCCTCGTTGTGCGAGCCGGGACGTGGACCGGCACGTCCCGGTTGCAGATGAACCATAGCACCGGCGCACGGCGGCTGGCGAGAGAAAAAGGGCCGGCGGCGCAAGCAAAAGCCCGGCGATTACTCGTGGCATCCCCGGATTTTCATGCAGTTTGCTAAAATGCTTTCCGGTTTGTTTTCAGAGGCGCCGGGGGACGGCCCCGCCACCCCCACCGGAGGCGGGGGTGGCGGGGCGGGACGCGGTCAGCCCGGCTGCTTCACCTCGTCGTGCGCGGCGGGCTCGGGGGCCGGCTCGGCGGCCGGGGCGGGCTCGGGCTCCTCGGCCGCCGTGCTGGTCTCGGCGGCGTCGAAGCTGCCCATCGCCGACACCAGACTGTCCAGGGCGGCGCGGGTTTCCGTCGTCCCGGCGTCCCCGGCTTCGGCGTCCGGCGCGGCGTCGGGTTCGCCGTTGGCCGGCGCGGAAGCCGCCTCCACCGCATCGGTTGCGGCGGCGGCCTCCGGATCGGGTTCCGGATCGGCGGCGGCCGTGTCCACCGTGTCCTCGGCCGCCGGTGCGCCGGTGGCGTCCTCCGCGTCCGCCGGAGCCGGATCGGCCGCCGGAGCCGTGGCCGACTCGCCGCCAGCGGCGGCCGTGCCGCTCTCCTCCTGCGCAGCCTCCGGAGCGGCTTCCGCGCCGGCCGCCGTTTCCGCGTCCGGCGCGGCGGGGTCGCCGGCCTCGGCGGTCTCCGCCGGTGCGGCGTCCTCGCCCGCTGCCGCCTCGGGAGCGAGGGGCGCGCCGGTGAGCGGGTCGAGCGCCGCCTCCGCCTCGTCCGCGCCGGCCACCACGCCGTCGGCGTCCTCGCCGTCGGTGGGGAGGTAGCCGAAGTCGACGTCGGCGATGGTGCCGGTGCTGCCGTCGGCGCGGGTGAAGGTGCCGCTCAGCGCGATGGTGCTGGCGCCCACCTCGGTGCCGTCGTGCCGCCAGCCGCCCAGGCTGATCGAGGCGATGTCGTAGGCCGCCAGCGCCCGCAGATCGCCGCCGCCGCTCTCGCCGCCGGCGGTGCCGCCGTTCCACACCACGACCGAGGCGAACGCCTCGTCCATGGCGTCGAACACGCCGTCGCCGTTGGCGTCGAGCGTGCCCAGCGCCTCCAGCCCGGTCGCCGCGCCGTCGGCGAAGTGCTCGGAGAACAGCTCGGAAGCGTCGTTGATGACGCCGTCGCCGTTGCGGTCGAGCGCCAGGAAGCCGTCGCCGCCGGTCACCCAGCCGGTTTGCTCGGCGGTGCCGTCGGCGTCGATGTCGAAGGTCACCGTCGAGGCGCTGACCGTGCTCAGCTCGACGCCGTCGCCGTCCAGGTCGAGCACCAGCGGGTCGGCGCGCAGGTTCCAGATCACCGCCACCAGGTCGTTGAAGCCCAACGTCTTGTTGGCGAACTCGAAAGTCTCGACGTTGTTGGTCCACGCCTGCCCGCCGTCGCTCCACGTCATATGGATGACGGCCTTGTCGGCGCCGGCCCACGACCAGCTGCCGGTCGTGCGGCCGGACAGCACCACCGTGTCCCAGCCACCTTCGCCGTCGATGCCGTCGGCGCCGCCGGAGTAGACCAGCCGGTCGTCGCCGTCGCCGCCGCGCAGCTGGTCGTCGCCGCCGCCGCCGTCGAGGGTGTCGTTGCCGCCGTTGCCTTCCAGCCAGTCATTGCCGCTGTTGCCGTTGACAACGTCGTTGCCGTCGTCGCCGCGGGCGTAGTCGTTGTCGGAGCCGGCCTGGATGGTGTCGTCGCCGCCGCCGCCGACGATGCCGTCGTCGCCCTGGTTGCCGAACAGCACGTCGCCGTCGCCGCCGCCATCCAGGTTGTCGCCGCCGCCGCCGCCGTACAGCGTGTCGCTGCCGCCGCCGCCCCACATGGTGTCGCCACTGCCGTCGCCGCCGTCGTCGTCCCAGCCGCCCGACCAGCCGCCGTACATCATGTCGCGGCCGTCGCCGCCGTCGATCTGGTCGCTTTCGCTGCCGCCGACCAGGAAATCGTCACCGCTGTCGCCCAGCAGGGTGTCGCTGCCGCTACCGCCGTTGACGGTGTCGTTGCCGTCCTCGCCGACCACACGGTCGTTGTCCTCGTTACCGAACAGCAGGTCGTCGCCGCCGCCGCCCGACACCGTGTCGTTGTCCTGGCCGCCGTAGACGGTGTCGTTGCCGTCCTCGCCGAACAGGCGGTCGTTCTGGTGGTTGCCGAACATCAGGTCGTTGTCGGCGCCGCCGAATTCCGTGTCGTCGCCGCCGCCGCCGTAGAGGGTGTCGCGGCCGGCACCGCCGGTCAGCGCGTCGTAGCCGTAGTCGCCGCCGTAGTCCGCCCAGCCGCCGGACATCTCGCCGACCAGCAGGTCGTCGCCATCGCCGCCGTCCAGGTTGTCGTGGCCCATGTCGCCGAACAGCGTGTCGCCGCCGCCGCCGCCGCTGATCGTGTCGTTGTTCTGCTGGCCGTAGAGCAGGTCGTTGCCGTCGTCGCCCCACAGGCGGTCGTTCTCCTGGCCGCCGAACATGGTGTCGGCGCCACCTTCGCCGTGCAGTTCGTCGTCCAGGAAGTTGCCGTAGACGACGTCCTCGCCGTCGCCGGCGAACACGGTGTCGTTGCCAGCATTGCCCCAAAGCTGGTCGTTGCCGCCGTTGCCTTGGATTTGGTCATTGCCAGCGCCGCCCGACAGCGTGTCGCGGCCGTCACCGCCCGACAGCGTGTCATTGCCCCTGGCGCCATCGATCCAGTCGTTGCCGGCGTTGCCGTTCAGCCGGTTATGCGCCTCGTCACCGACGATGGTGTCGTCATAGGCGCTGCCGTTGACGTTCTCGACCTCCACGTAGCGGTCGTCTTGGGCGTGGCCGCCCTGGCCGATGCCGACTTCCAGGTTGACGTTCACCGCCGCGTTGGACGCGCTGTACTCGGCCGTGTCGCTGCCGTCATTGCCGTACAGCAGATCCGCACCGTCCAGGCCGACCAGCGTGTCGTCGCCGTCCTCGCCGGACAGGGTGTCACTCCCGCTGCCGCCGTCCAGCCAGTCGCCGCCGCTGCCGCCGCGCAGCTGGTCGGCGTCGGCGCCGCCCGACAGGGTGTCGGCATCGTCGCCGCCGTCCAGCGTGTCGCTGCCGCCGCCGCCGTCCAGCCGGTCACCGCCGCCGCCGCCCCACAGCGCGTCGTTGCCCTCCTCGCCCCACAGCGTGTCGCCGTCCAGCCCGCCGTCCAGCCGGTCGTGGCCGGTGCCGCCGGACAGCGTATCGGCGCCGGTGCCGCCGGACAGCGTGTCGTCGCCAGCATCGCCCGATAGGCGGTCGGCTTCACTGCCGCCGTCGAGGGAGTCGTTGCCGTCGCCGCCCGACAGCGTGTCGGCCCCCGCGCCACCGCTGGCCAGGTCGTCGCCCGCTCCGCCCAGCAGCAGGTCGGTGCCGGCGTCGCCCGACAGCTGGTCGTTGTCGGCGCCGCCGTCCAGCGTGTCGGCCCCGTCGCCGCCCAGCAGCGTGTCGGCCCCGACGTCGCCGCTCAGCGTGTCGTTGCCCAGCCCGCCGGCCAGGGAGTCGGCGCCGGCCGCCCCCAGCGCGAGGTCGTTGCCGGCGCCGCCGTCGGCGGTGTCGTTGCCGTCCTCGCCCCACAGCGTGTCGTCGCCGTCCTCGCCGGACAGCGCGTCGTCGCCGGTGCCGCCCCACAGCCCGTCGCGGTCGCCGCCGCCGCGCAGCGCGTCGTTGCCCGCCGCGCCCGACAGCGTGTCGTCGCCCAGCCCGCCGGACAGCGTGTCGTCCTCCGTGCCGCCGTCGGCCAGATCGTTGCCGTCGCCGCCGTCCAGCCGGTCGGCGCCGGCCTGCCCCAGAAGGGTGTCGTTGCCGACCCCGCCCAGGACCGTGTCGGCGCCCTCGCCGCCCTCGCCGCTGTCGTCGCCGAGACCGCCGTCGAGCGCGTCGTTGCCGTCGCCGCCCGACAGGGTGTCGGCCCCGGCCTCGCCGGACAGGGTGTCGGCCTCGGTGCCGCCGTCCAGCAGGTCGTTGCCGGCGCCGCCGGAGAGCAGGTCCGCCCCGGCCTCGCCGGACAGGACGTCGTTGCCCAGGTTGCCGGACAGCGCGTCGTTGCCGAGGGCGCCCAGCAGCGTGTCGGCGTCCGCGCCGCCGTCCGCCACGTCGTCACCGTCGCCGCCCAGCAGCAGGTCGTTGCCCAGGCCGCCCGACAGGGTGTCGGCCCCGCCGTCGCCGTTCAGGAGGTCGGCGCCGTCGCCGCCGTCCGCCACGTCGTCGCCGTCGCCGCCGGACAGCGCGTCGTCCCCGGCCTCGCCCAGCAGGGTGTCGGCTCCGGCCGCGCCCCACACCACGTCGTTGCCGTCGCCGCCCTTCAGCAGGTCGTCCCCGGTGCCGCCGTCCAGCGCGTCGTTGCCCGTGCCGCCGGACAGGGTGTCGTCGCCGGCCTCGCCCAGCACCGTGTCGTCCCCGTCGCCGCCCGCCGCCAGATCCGCGCCGCTGCCGGCCAGCAGGCGGTCGCCGTCGGCGCCGCCGTCCAGCGCGTCGTTGCCGTCGCCGGCCGACAGCGTGTCGAGGCCGCCGCCGCCCGACAGGGTGTCGTCGCCGGCCGCGCCATAGAGCGTGTCGTTGCCGGCGTTGCCACGCAGCTCGTTGGCGTTGCCGTCGCCCAGCAGCGTGTCGTCGTGGGCCGAGCCGTCCAGGTTCTCCAGGTTGGCGAGCTGGTCGTTCTGCGCCTCGTGAAAGGCGCCGGTGCCGGTTGCCAGGTCGACGCGCACGCCGCCCGTCGCGGCCTGGTAGTCGGCCCAGTCGGCCGCCCCGGTGCCGCCGTCCATCACATCGGCACCCAAGCCGCCGGACAGCGTGTCGTTGCCCGCCGCCCCGCTCAGCGTGTCCTGCCCGTCGTTGCCGTGCAGCACGTTGTCGGCGCCGTCGCCGGTCAGCGTGTCGGCGAAGCGCGAGCCGGAGACGTTCTCCACCCCCCAGATCCCGTCGCCGTTGGCCTCGCCGCCGCCGCCGCTGCCGCGGTTGGCCGCCAGATCGACGCCGACCGCCTTGGAGGAATCCGCGTAGGCGACCCAGTCGGCGGTGCCGTCGCCGCCGTACAGGTCGTCCGCGCCGTCGCCTCCCGACAGCGTGTCGTTGCCCCCGCCGCCGGAGATCGCGTCGGCCCCGCCGCCGCCGTACAGCCGGTTGTCGAAGCCGTCGCCGATCAGCACGTCGGCGCCTTGCGAGCCGATCACGTGGCGGAAGCCGGTCAGCGTGTCGCCGTCGGCGTCGCCACCGCTCGCCGTCTGGGCCTGCAGGTTGACGGTCACCTTGGGCGAGCCGGCGTAGGACACAAAGGAGTCAGGGCTGCCCACCAGCAGGTCCGCCCCGGACCCGCCGATGACGGTGTCCACGCCCGAACCGCCGGACAGCGTGTCGGCGCCGCTGCCGCCGTCCAGCACGTCATCCCCATCCTCGCCGGACAGCACGTCGTCACCGTTGCCCCCGGACAGTTCGTCGTTGCCGGCGCCGCCGTAAATCAGGTCGTTGCCGCCCTCGCCGGAAACGGTGTCGTCGCCCTCGCCGCCATGGACCGTGTCGTTGCCGTTGCGCGCGCGCACCCGGTCGTTGCCGGCCAGGGCATGGATCTCATCCCCCACGCCACCGTCCACCAGCACGTCATTGCCGGGCGTACCCACGATCTTGGCCATGGTGTCCTCGTCTCGTTTCTGCGCGGCGCCGCGTGCGTGCGGGCCGCCTTGGTTGTCCGGGAAGGCCGGGCGGCGCCCGGCGGAAAGGGGATCAGCGTTCGCGCATGGCCTCGCCGGCCAGGCGCAGCATCGGTGCCAGGACGTATTCGATGGCGCGGCGGCGGCCGGTGCGGATGTCCACCGTCACCGTCATGCCGGGCTGGAGCCGCACGTCGCGTCCGTCGACGCGCAGCGTGTCGCGCTCCAGCGCGATGCGCGCCTTGTAGGTGCCGTTCTGCGGGTCGTCGCCGGCGGCGTCGGCCGCGACATCCACCAGCGTGCCGGGCAGCGTGCCGTAGCGGGTGAAGGCGAAGGTGTCGACCTTCACCTCCACCGCCTGGCCGGGCTGCACGAAGCCGACGTCGCGGTTGCGCACGCGCGCCTCGATCTCCAGCAGCCCGTCCTCCGGCACGATCTTCACAAGCGTCTCCGCTTCGCGCACCACGCCGCCCAGCGTGTGCACCGCCAGTTCCGTCACCACGCCGTCGGCCGGCGCCAGCAGCGTGCGCCGCGCCTGCCGCTCGGCCGCCTTGCGCAGCTCGGCCGCCAGCGCCGCCGCCTCCTGCTCCTGGGCGCCCAGGCGGCGCAGCAGGCCGCCGGTGCGCTCGGCCACCGTCTGGCGCTGGCGCTCCTCGGCCTGCGCCACGTCCAGGTCGGCCTGGCGGAGCTGCTGGACCAGCACCTCCTCCTCGCGCTCGCTCTCCACCAGTTCCTGGCGCAGCTTGAGCAGTTCGGAGCGCGCGGTCAGGTTCCGCTCCACCAGGAAGGCGCGCGTCGCCACGCGTTCGCGCAGCAGCGGCAGCACCGCCGCCACCTTGGCGATGCGCGCCGCCAGCGTGGCGCGCGCCGCCTGCAGCCGCTGCACCTCGCCCTCCGCCGCCGCCAGCCGCGCGCGGTCGGAGGCCCAGTCGTCGGCCAATTGGCGGCGGCGCAGCTCGGCGGTGGCCGGTTCGACGCCCTCGGGGGCGGTGAACAGGGCCAGCGGGTCGCGCCCGGACCCGGCCTCCAGCGCCGCGCGCAGCGCCGCCGCCTCCAGCCGCGCCGTCGCCAGACGGCGGGTCAGCTGCTCGTGCTCGGCCCCGGCGTCGGTGGGGTCGAGGTCGATGACCGGCTGCCCGGCCGTCACCGCCTGCCCGTTGCGCACGTGGATGGCGCGCACCACGCCGCCCTCGGCCGGCTGCACCAGCTTGACGCGCGCCGACGGCACCACCCGCCCCGGCGAGGGGGAGACGATCTCCAGCTCGGCGAACGCCCCCCAGGCGGTGGCGAGCAGCAGCGCCGCCAGCACGATGGAGGGCAGCCACAGCAGCGTGCGCCCCGGCGTGCGCTCGGCCACCTCCACCAGCTCCGGCGCGAAGGCGTCGCGGTCCACGGCGAGGACGGCCGCCGGGGCCGCGGGCGGGATGGCGCCCGCGGTCCCGGCGGCCTTCGGCGGCGGGCGGACGGGATCCGCCACCGGCTCGGACACCGCCGCGTCCTGGCAGCGCCACAGCGTCGCGTAGCGGCCGCCGCGCGCCAGCAACGCCGCCGGCGGCCCGTCTTCCACCACCACCCCCTCCTCGACCACCAGGATGCGGTCGCAGCCGCGCACCGTGCTCAGCCGGTGGGCGATGACGAACACCGTGCGCCCGGCGGCGATGCGGCGCATGTTGGCGTGGATGACGCGCTCGCTCTCGACGTCCAGCGCGCTCGTCGCCTCGTCGAGGATCAGGATGCGCGGGTCGGTGACCAGCGCGCGGGCCAGCGCGATGCGCTGGCGCTGGCCGCCGGACAGCCGCGCCCCGCGCTCGCCCACCACCGTGTCGTAGCCCCGCGGCAGCGCCAGGATGAACTCGTGCGCGCCGGCCAGTTGCGCGGCCTCGACCACCCGCTCGAACGGCGCCGTCGGGTCGGCGAGCGCGATGTTGTCGCGCACCGTGCGGTTGAACAGCATGTTCTCCTGCATGACGAAGCCGACGCGCCGGCGCAGCCACGCCGGGTCGACCAGCGCCAGGTCGACGCCGTCGACCAGCACCCGGCCGCTCTCCGCCGGGTAGAGCTGCTGGACCAGCTTGGCCAGCGTGCTCTTGCCCGAGCCGGAGGAGCCGACGATGCCCACCACCTCGCCCGGCTGGACGTCGAAGGAGACGCCGCGCAGCACCGCCGGCCCGCCCGGCGCGTAGCGGAAGCCGACGCGCTCGAAGGTGACGCGGCCGCGCAGGTCGGTCAGGCTGGTGGCGGCGCGGCGCACCGGCTCGCGCTGGACGTTCATGATGTCGCCGAGGCGGCGCACCGAGACGCGCGCCTGCTGGAACTGCTGCCACAGCTGGCCCAGGCGCTGGGCCGGGGCCAGCACGCGCCCGGCCATCAGGTTGAAGGCCAGCAGCTGGCCGGCGGAGAGCGTGCCGTCCATCACCGCCAGCGCCCCCAGCCAGAGGGTAGCCACCGTCATCAGGCGGTTGAGGAAGAACACCCCCTGCCCCATCGCCTGGCTGAGCCGCTCGGCGTCGAAGGCGGTGCGGGTGTGGTGGGCGATGTGCTCCTCCCAGCGGCGCTGCAGGAAGGGCTCGACGGCGAGGCTCTTGACCGTCTCGATGCCGGCCACCGCCTCGATCAGGAAGGACTGGCCGTCGGCCGCCTGCCCCGCGCGGCTGGCCAGCCGCGCCTTGAGGGCCGGGGTCACCACGGCGTAGAGCAGCAGCACGGCGGCCACCACGCCGACGACGATCAGCGTCAGCACCGGCGCGAAGTACGCCATGAAGCCCAGGTAGACGCCGGTGAAGGCGAGGTCGATCAGCGTCGTCACCGTGGCGCCGGTGAGGAACGCGCGGATCGCCTGGAGATCCTGCACGCGCGCCGTGGTGGCGCCGGTCGGGCTGGCGGCGAAGAAGCTGATGGGCAGCGCCGCGAGGTGGCGGAACAGGCGGGCCTGCAGCTCGACGTCCAGGCGGTTGGAGACGAAGGCGTGCAGATGCGCGCGGGCCAGCCCGACCAGCAGCTCGAACACGCCGGCGGCGAGCAGCCCGACGACCAGCAGGCCCAGGGTGGAGACGCCGTTCGACGTCAGCACCTTGTCCATGACGATCATCAGGAACAGCGGCATGAACAGGCCGAAGACCTGCAAGAGCAGCGACGCCGCGGTGATCTGGGCGAGCGCGGCGCGGTGCTTGGCGAGGATGGGCAGGAACCAGGAGAAGCCGAAGGGGCGCGCCGCCGGGGCGTGGGCCGGCGCCTCGCCGCCCGGGGCGCGGCCGGCGAGCAGCAGCCGGCCGGTCCACAGCGCCTCGAAGTCGGCGCGCGGCAGCGTCTTCGGCCGCCCCTCGGCGGGGTCGTGGATGAGCGCGCCTTGCTGCCCCACCCGCGCCAGGACGACGAAGCCGTCGCGCGTCTCCGCCACGGCGGGCAGCGCGGTCTTCGCCAGCGCGTCCCACCTGGCGGTGACGACGCGGCCGGTGCGCTCGTGCGCACGGGCCAGCCGGGTCAGCGCCTCCAGCGTCGGCCGGCGCGCGCCCAGGCCGCTTTCGCGCGCCAGTTGAGCGGGCGCCACCGGATCGCCGGTGAAGGCGAGCAGCAGCGCCAGCGCCTTGAAGCCGTCATCGGCTTCGGCGGCGGCGGGCGACGCGGTGGCGTCGTGCGGTTTTGCTGGTGCGAGTTGCGGCATGCGTCCGTTGCGGAACTGAAATTCGTGTGTCGGACTGGAAAAACACGTAATGAGGGTAACACACTGCCATACGACAACCTGCCGCAGGCCAGCCGACGAGGACCACCCACGGATCGGACGCCTTGGTATCCTTGCGTTTGCGACAAAATCCTCGCGCTTTACGAGAATTTATCAATAAATCTCTTCATATGATGGCATGCAAAAGCAACGGCGCTTAGACATCGAAGAATGCAGCGATATGTATCGGACGCGCGACTCGGGCGTCGTATAAATCGGCGCAACAATCATCCATTCCTTCGGCAACATTATGATTGGTATGCACGCCACGATGCGAAGCACTTCCGCCGCCGATGCGCTTCACCGGTCTGTGCCAATCCAGCGCTTGCGCCACGTCCAGCCGTTATTGCCTGACTCGGATTCGGCTGCGAAGCCATCTTTCCTTCGGCCGTCTTGGGTCGCGATCCCTCGTTGCTCTGGTGGACGGAAAAGGCGGTTCCACCGGGGCCGGAGCGCGATGATTCCAGGTTCGTCCATGCCCTGCGTGAGCGGCGAGCGGTGCCCAGAACGCGGCCGATCGCATCGCGAAAGGCGTCGGCTGACGGCAAGCGGGGTTGGCATCCTGCGGCGTGGCGGTGGACCAGAAGGGCGACGGGACCTCGCCCGGCGGCATCGACGCCTTCCGTGCCGCACGGCGGTCGGGGACGACGGGGAAGGCACACCCCAGGACACACGAATGGCGAAGCGGCGTGCGCCGGCCGGCGCCGCTTCCGGCCGTAACGCCCGGCGCCGCCTCAACCGGGCGGCGCCACTCCGCTGCACAGGGCCGCATCGGCAACGGTGTCCATCGCCGCCTGCAAGGCGACGAGACGGTCCAGTTCGGCCCGCAGTTCCCGGATCCGGTCGTGGATGGTGAGCATCGGCCCCTCCTCTTCCTCTGGCGTGACGACGGGGGGCGGCACCATGCCGGCGCGGTCCGGGTCGAGGAGCGCCGCAGGCGACCGGCGTGCCGGCGAGCGGGGGAGCCGGAATGCGCAGCATTGCGGGGGGACCACTCGTCCTCGAGGCGGGCCGCGCCGGCATGGCAGGCTGGGACGTCCGAAGAGACAGACGAACCTTCGGGGCGCACGGAGGCTTCCCCGCCGGACCCGTGTCGGGCCTCGTGGCGGTGGCCGTGATCGTGAACGGCGCCGCCGTCCGTGCCGGCCCCCGCCACGGTGTGCCCGGCGGGGGTTGCGGCGCCAGGATGAGCGCCGCAACCAGTGGCCGGCCTCAGCGGGACCAGATCAGGGCGTAGCCGCCATCGACCTCGACCAGGCTGGCGTGGATCGGCGCGGGGAAGCTCGGATCGTCCAGCTTGACCGCGTGGTAATCGCGGCCGGTCTCCCGGGCGATCTTGCGCCAGCCGGCGCCGATCTCGATCCCGTTGCTCACGGCGCGCAGGTCGGGGGCCTTGTCGCTGTCCTTCGCGGCCGGGACGAAGCGGGCCTTGATGGTGAGCGTGAGCGTCTTGATGGTGCCGGTGAAGGAACCGTCGTCGGTGCGGGTGCCGGACAGGTCGACGAACCGGTCGATCGAGCGAAGCAGGTGCGCGAACTGGAGCGCGTCCGCATGGAACGAGACATTCTAAAAAAACTGTCTCAATCTTCTCGGAGCCACTGAAATGAGGTTCCGGATCATCGAGGACTGCCGCGACGACTACCCGGTCCGTGTGCTGTGCGAGGCGTTGGAGGTCTCGCCGTCGGGCTACTATGCTTGGCGCTCGCGGCCGGATAGCCCGCGCACGGCGGCGAACCGGCAGCTGCTGGCCGACATTCGGCAACTGCACGAGCAGCACCGTAAGCGCTACGGCGCCCCACGCATTCATGCCGCCCTACGCGCCCAGGGCCGGACGGTCAGCCGTGGCTAGGTCGAACGCCTCATGCATCACCACGGCATCCGCGCCCAGCGTCGGCGCACCTTCCGCGTCTGCACCACCGACAGCAACCACGCCCTGCCGATCGCGCCCAACTTGCTCGATCGCCACTTCACGGCCACGCGGCCAAACGAGGTCTGGCTCACCGATATCACGTACGTGCCCACCGATGAGGGCTGGTTGTACCTGGCCGTCATCCTCGACCTGTTCAGCTGCAAAGTGGTCGGCTGGGCGATGCGCGAGCACATGCGCACCGAGCTGCCGCTGGCCGCCCTGACCATGGCGATCCAACGCCGGCGGCCCGCGCCCGGCCTCCTGCACCACTCCGACCGCGGCAGTCAATTTGCTGCGGCGGAGTACCGCAAAGCCCTGAAGGCCCACGGCATCGTGGCGTCCATGAGCCGCAAGGGAAACTGTTGGGACAACGCGCCCATGGAGAGTTTCTTCGGAACGGCCAAGTCGGAGCTGGTCCACCACCAGCGTTACCCGACACGCGAGACCGCCAAGCGGGACCTGTTCGCCTACATCGAAGGCTACTACAATCGCCAGCGGATCCACTCGGCTCTCGGCTACATCACTCCAGAGCAGGCCGAGCTTCGGGCCGCATAACCCGGTGTCCATTCTCCCGGGGGAAGCTCACTTGGTATTATACCCCAGGCTCAACACACAAGGGGGGCGAGGGCCGGCGCGCCGGGCCGGGCTGTCCGGGCGATGGGCACGTGCCCGTGCCCTGAGCCGGCGGCCCTGCCCGGCAACAAGCGGCCCTCGCGGGGGAGAGAGGGCGACGCCATCTTTCCCCCGCACGGGATCGGCGTGGGCTTGGGTCCCGCGCCGATTCGGAAGACCGAGGCCGCAGGCCTGCCGAAATTGCCGAGGGGGCGTTGCGGGGACCGCCCCGCAGAAGGGGGTGTGGCCGAGACGGCCGGGGCCGGCTCGGCCCAGGGGGAAGGCTTTCCCCCACCGGTTGACGGTGCAGACCCGCGTCCGATCACCGCGGCCGCTGCTGCTTACATGGTGCTTACACGGGCGGCCAAACCGCCCCGGGGCGGCCTTTGCCGCGGACCAAAGAAAAAGCCTTGGACCCGTTGGGATCCAAGGCTTTCTCACCGGTTCCAGAATTGGTCGGAGCGACAGGATTCGAACCTGCGACCCCCAGACCCCCAGTCTGATGCGCTACCAGGCTGCGCTACGCTCCGTCAGCCTGGAACCGGCGCGGGCCGGGACTATAGCGGTGACCGCCCGCCCATGCAATGCCCGCGTCAAAGATTTCTTTCACCCGTTTCCCTTATCCCCGGACAGCAGCGCCTGAAGCTCCCGCAGTTCGTCCAACAGGTCCTCCAGTTCCTGGCGAACCTCTTCCGACATGGTCGGCGGCGGCGGCTCGTCCATGCCATCGGTGTCGTCGGCATCGTCCGGCCCGGCTTCGGGTTCAGCCCCGGTGCCGGATTCGGCCGGCAGCAGCGAGGGTTGGAGATCCTCGCCGCTGCCCGAGTCGTTCGCCGGAACCTGAGCTACGGCCGGCGGCAAGGCGCCGCGGCTTTCCTTCAGCAGGCGCTGCACGCCCTTGATGGTGTAGCCCTCCTTGTACAGCAGACTCTGGATCCGCCGCAGCAGGTCGACATCCTCGGGCCGGTAATAGCGCCGCCCGCCGCCACGCTTCAGCGGGCGGACCTGCGGGAACTTGGTTTCCCAGAACCGCAGAACGTGCTGCGGCACATCCAGGTCATCGGACACCTCGCTGATGGTCCGAAACGCCGTGGCCGACTTCATGGTCCCTTCGGTGCGCATGGCGGCCGTTCCCTTCACCGCTGCCAAAGGGTCAGGACGCCGCCTTCACGCGCGCCGCCGCCGCGGCTTCAGCCGCCGCAAGCCCGTCGTTGATTCGCTGCTTCAGGACGTGGCTGGCACGGAACACCAGAACCCGGCGCGGCAGGATCGGCACCTCCTCGCCCGTCTTCGGGTTGCGGCCGACCCGCTGGCCCTTCTGCCGAACCTGGAAGCTGCCGAACGAGGAGATCTTCACCATCTCGCCGCGCGCCAGGGCGTCGGCGATTTCCTCCAGAACGCTTTCGACCAGATCGGCCGATTCGTTCCGCGACAGGCCGACCTCCTGGTAGACCGCTTCGCTCAATTGGGCGCGCGTGACGGTGTTCTGCGACATTGAAAGGCCTCCCCGCAGCATTGCCGAAACGGTAATGCCGCCCGAGAAGCCCGTCAATTCAAAAGCTTGGCCGGTGTCCTTGAGACCAGCCATCGGATTGGTGCTACCAGCGTGCGAGCGCCGAGCCCCAGGTCAGCCCGCCGCCGATGGCTTCCATCAGGACGAGGTCGCCGCGCTTGATGCGGCCGTCGTGCACCGCCTCGGCCAGCGCCAGCGGAATGGACGCGGCCGACGTGTTGCCATGCCGGTCCACGGTCAGCACCACCTTCTCCGTCGGCAGCTTCAGCTTGCGCGCGATGCCGTCGATGATCCGCTGGTTGGCTTGGTGCGGCACCAGCCAGTCGATGGCCGAGGGCTCCAGCCCGTTGGCCACCAGCGCCTCCTCCACCACCGACGACAGCTTGCTCACCGCGTGGCGGAAGATCTCCTGCCCGTGCATCCGCACGTGCCCGGTCGTCTGCGTGGCCGACGGCCCGCCGTCGACGTACAGCAGGTCGTAGAAGCGGCCGTCGGAATGCAGGTGGGTCGACAGGACGCCGCGGTCCGCCGCGTCCCCCCTGCCCTCGCCCGCTTCCAGCACCACCGCGCCGGCACCATCGCCGAACAGCACGCAGGTGGTGCGGTCCTTCCAGTCCAGCAGGCGCGAGAAGGTCTCGGCGCCGATCACCAGCGCGCGATTCGCCTGCCCCGACTTGATGAAGCTGTCCGCCACCGACAGGGCATAGACGAAGCCGGCGCACACCGCCTGTACGTCCATGGCGAAGCCGCGGGTCATGCCCAGCGCCGCCTGCACCTTGGTCGCGGTGGAGGGAAAGGTGTTGTCCGGAGTCGTCGTCGCCAGGACGATGCAGTCGATTTCCGATCCGTCCATACCGGCGTGGTTCAGCGCCGCGCGGGCGGCGGCCAGTGCCAGGTCGGAGGTTTGCTCGCCCTCCGCCGCGATGTGGCGCGAGCGGATGCCGGTGCGCTGGACGATCCAGTCGTCCGACGTCTCGACGCCGCGGTCCGCCAGATCCTGGTTGGTAACGACGTCGGCCGGCAGGTAGGATCCGCAGCCGACGATCCGGGAACGCCTGATCATGCTCAAACCGCCGCCGCCTTGGTGTCGGGAATCGGATTCGCGCTGGCGAGCCGCAGCATCTCTTCCTTGATCTTCTCGTTGAAGCCGTTCGTCGCCAGATTGGCGGCGACGCCGATGGCGTTCGCGAAGCCGATGGCGTCGGTGCCGCCGTGGCTCTTCACGCACACACCGCGCAGGCCCAGGAACATGGCGCCGTTGTAGCGGCGCGGGTCGGTGCGGCTCTTCAGCTTCTGGAAGGCCGGACGGGCCAGCAGGTAGCCGAGCTTTGCGATCATCGATGACTGGAAGGTGCGGCGCAGGAACTCGGTGTAGAGCTTGGCCGTGCCCTCGGCCGTCTTCAGCGCGACGTTGCCGGTGAAACCGTCGGTGACGATGACGTCCGTCGTGCCGGTGGCGATGTCGTTGCCCTCGACGAAGCCGTAGAAGCGGCCGGGGAACGGCATCTCCCTCAGCCGGGCCGCGGCGCCGCGCACCGTCTCGTTGCCCTTGACGTCCTCGGAGCCGATGTTGAGCAGCCCCACCGTCGGTTCCGTCAGGCCCAGCACCGTGCGCGCGAAGACCGACCCCATCAATGCGAACTGCACCAGGTTGTCGGCCGTGCACTCGGTGTTGGCGCCAAGGTCGAGCATCACGCTCTCCCCGCGCAGCGTCGGGAAAAACGAAGCCATCGCCGGCCGGTCCACGCCGGGCAACGTCTTCAGCACGAACTTGGCCATAGCCATGAGCGCGCCGGTGTTGCCGGCGGACACCACGCAGGCGGCCCGCCCGTCCGCCACCGCGTCGATGGCGAGGCGCATGCTGGACCGCCGGCCGGCGCGCAGCGCCACCGACGGCTTGGCATCCGCCGCCACCGCGTCGTCGGTGTGGATCACCTCGGTCACGGCCTTCAGGGCCGTGCGCTTGGCAATCAGCGGCTCGATGCGCGCGGCGTCCCCGTACAGCAGGAAATGCACGTCGGGATGACGCTCGCGGGCGATATCCGCTCCGGCGACCACCATGTCGGGGGCGTGATCGCCACCCATGGCGTCAAGAGCGATGGTCAGGCGCTGGCTCACCTCGGACGGGCTCCCTGCATCGGAACGGCGGCGGCCGGTCGGACAGGCGTCAAGCCGCCGTGGTCTTCACCACTTCGCGCTGGTCGTACTGACCGCAGGCGTCGCACACGTGGTGCGGGCGCTTCAGCTCGCCGCAGCTCGGGCACTCGTTGTAGGCCGCCGTCGGCAGCGCGTGGTGCGAACGCCGCATGTTGCGCCGCGACTTGGAGGTCTTCTTCTTCGGAACAGCCATGGCCGTAAACTCTCTGCACTACTCATTGGAAAAGGCGGCCCGTTTGGGGGGCCGCCTAGCGCGAGCCGCATTCAATAAACCAACGGCACGCGCAGGGCAAGCGGTTAAAGCCCCCTCATTGGGGCCGTTTCAGTTGCGACAGCACGGCGAAGGGGTTGGGCCGTTCCGGCTCGGGCGTGGCCTCCTCGTCCTCGTCGCCCTCGTCGATCATGGTGTATTCCGCCGGCAGCTCGACGCCGGGGCAGCGCGGGTACGGGTCCAGCGCCAGCGACAGGTGCTGCGCCGTCAGCTCGCCGATGTCGATGCGGTTGTTCACCATCGGCTCCGGCACGTCCTCCTCCAGGCTCGCCATGTCGAACTCCAGCTCGTCGCCGGAGTCGGGGATCAGCGACTCCGGGGCGAACAGCGCCTCGAAGGACTCGCGCACGTGGTTCTTAACGGGGTCGAGCGTCACGACGCAGGTCTGCACCACGTCGGCGTCCAGCTCGCCCGTGACGCGCACCATCTGGCCGCCGCGCACGCGCCGCAGGCGCACCTTGGCCTTCAGGCTGTCGATCGCCTCCAGCTCCAGCCGCTCGGCCAGATTGCGGCGCTCGGCCTCGCCGGCCTCGATCACCTCGACGACCTCCTTGCGCTGCACCGTGTCCGCGTTGACGACGCGGGAGAATTCGGGCGGCGGCTCGGCCCCGTTGATGTTTTGCGGGCTCATGTCTCGTTCCTCTTCCCTCATACGCAACAGATGGGGAGTCGCTTGGGTTCGCGCCTACCCCTGATGATCGGGTCCCGCAACCGGCGCCACGAAACGGATTCGCCCGGCCAGCAGGTCGGCCAGCGGCTGCTCCGCGAGATCGGCGGCCAACCGGCGCACGTAGGCGGCCATGGCGGCCAGCGCCTCCGGCGGCACGTCGCGCACGGTGCCGTACACGTTGTTGTCGAGCGCCACCTCGAGCGCGGAGTCGTCCGGCGCCGCCAGCGCCGCGTCGTAGGCCAGCAGGCGGCCGTGGGCACCGCGCACCATGGTCTTGACCCGTTTGGCGATGCCGGTGTCCCCCACCCCCATCTCGCGCAGCGAGCGGTCGAAGTCGGTGATCATCGCCTCATAGAGCGCGCGCGACCAGTCCTCCGCCTCCGCCCCCTGCCCCTTCAGGCGGTGCATGACCAGGATGACGTGCAGCACCAGCAGGTCGAACCGGCCGTCCAGCGTGTCCGGCACGGCAAGGTCGCGGTAGAACGCCGGCTCACGGGCCTGCGCCACCACGGCGGCATAGAACTCGGCGTCGGCGCGCGGCGGGCGCTGGCGCCCGAACAGACGGTCTCCGAACATACGGGCGAGCACGGCCTTCATGAATCACGACGCAGTCGTTGACGGGCAAGATTGGCTGATCAAGGTGTTCGTTGACAGGACAAAGCGCACGGTGCGAATGTGCCCGGTATTTGGGACCGGGCGCACGGCCATCCGGCCGAGCCTCGACCCGCCGGGAGCATCCTAGCCGAGCGCCATGACGAGATCGACCCCTTCGAAGCTGTTCGCCGCCGCCCTGCTGGGCGTCGCCGTCACCGCCTGCGCGCCCACCGTGGCGACCCGCGGCAACATGGCCGACCCCGACCGCATCGCGCAGGTCAAGGTCGGCCAGTCGACCCGCGACGAGGTCGCCTCCGTGCTGGGCACGCCGACCTCGGTCGGAACCTTCGACCAGAACGTCTGGTACTACATCGGCCAGACCACCGAGAAGACCGCCTTCTTCCAGCCCGAGATCGTCGAGCGCCGCGTGGTGGTGGTGCAGTTCGACGACGGCGGCGTGGTGCGCGACCTGAAGACGCTGGACCGCAGCCAGGGCCGCGACGTGGAGATCGTCGACCGTTCCACCCCGACGCACGGCCGGGAGATGAGCTTCCTGGAGCAGATGATCGGCAACGTCGGCCGCTTCTCCGCCAAGGACACCAAGGGCAAGGGCCCAGGGAGCTGAGCGCGGACCACATCGGCGCGAACAGATCGGCGCAAACGCAACGAAGGGCCGGAGACTTCTCCGGCCCTTCGGCGTTTCAGGACACCGCCCGGCGAAGACCGGACTCAGACCGTGATCTTGCCTTCCTTCAGGGCGGCGACGATGTTCTGGCTCACCTCCGATGCGGTGGCCCCGGTGATGGCTTCCAGCCCGGCGATGGTGTGGCCTTCCTCGAGCTTGCAGGTGCACTCGTCACCCGACTTCTCGATGGTGCCGATCACGGTCTTGGTCAGCGTCGGCTTTTCGGGTTCGCCGCCGGTCTGGAGCAGGATGATCTTGCCGCTATTGTCTTCGGCGTTCACGTTCACCAGGATTTGGCCGGCCATGAGCTGATTCCCCTTATACGACTGTATGGAACGGGTCACCGCACGCTGCTGGCGCACGGTCACACCCACGATACAGCCGCAACATTCATCGTCAAAGAAAATCCCCGGAGCCTCGCGGCTCCGGGGTGAAGGTTGTACCGCTTCGACGTGCACTTGGTAGGTATACGATCAGGCCAGCGCGTGCAGGATGGCCAGCAGCAGGATCGCCACGATGTTGGTGATCTTGATCATCGGGTTCACCGCCGGGCCGGCGGTGTCCTTGTACGGGTCGCCGACGGTGTCGCCGGTGACCGCCGCCTTGTGGGCGTCGGATCCCTTGCCGCCGTGGTTGCCTTCCTCGATGTACTTCTTGGCGTTGTCCCAGGCGCCGCCGCCCGAGGTCATCGAGATGGCGACGAAGACGCCGGTCACGATGGTGCCCAGCAGCATGGCGCCGACGGCCGAGAAGGCGGCCGCTTGCCCGGCGATGGCGGCGACGATGATGTACAGCACCACCGGGGCGAACACCGGCAGCATCGAGGGGATGATCATCTCCTTGATGGCCGCCTTGGTCAGCATGTCGACCGCCCGGCCGTAATCGGGCTTGGCCGTGCCTTCCATGATGCCGGCGATCTCGCGGAACTGCCGGCGCACCTCCACGACGACCGAGCCGGCGGCGCGGCCGACCGCGGTCATGCCCATGGCGCCGAACAGGTACGGCAGCAGGCCGCCGATCAGCAGGCCGACCACCACGTACGGGTCGTTGAGCCGGAACTCCACCGGGACGCTCGGGAAGTAGTGCTTCAGGTCCTGGACGTAGGCGGCGAACAGCACCAGTGCGGCCAGACCGGCCGAGCCGATGGCGTAGCCCTTGGTGACCGCCTTGGTGGTGTTGCCGACGGCGTCCAGCGCGTCGGTGGTGACGCGGATGTCCTTCGGCATTTCCGACATTTCGGCGATACCGCCGGCGTTGTCCGTCACCGGACCGTAGGCGTCGAGCGCCACCACCATGCCGGCCAGCGCCAGCATCGTCGTCGCGGCGATGCCGATGCCGAACACGTCCGCCTGGCTGAAGGCGATGACGATGCCCGCGCAGATGACGATCACCGGCAGCGCCGTCGCCTCCATGGAGACCGCGAGTCCCTGGATGACGTTGGTGCCGTGGCCGGTCTCCGACGCGCGCGCCACGGAACGGACCGGGCGGAACGCGGTGGAGGTGTAGTACTCGGTGATCCACACCAGCAGGCCCGTCACGCCCAGGCCGACCAGCGCGCATATGAAGAAGTTGAGCCCGTTGACCGTCTTGGCCCCCATAGCGATCGGCCGGGTGAAGCCGAACATGATGGCGGTGACGATGAGGATCAGCACGGCGCCGATCACCGCGGAGACGATGAAGCCCTTGTACAGCGCGCCCATGATGTTCTTGGAGGCGCCGAGCTTGACGAAGAAGGTGCCGATGACCGAGGCCACGATGCACACCGCGCCGATGACCAGCGGGTACATCAGCAGGGTGCGGACGATGTCGCCCGTGAAGAAGATCGCCGCCAGCAGCATGGTGGCGACGATGGTGACGGCGTAGGTCTCGAACAGGTCAGCGGCCATGCCGGCGCAGTCGCCGACGTTGTCGCCCACGTTGTCGGCGATCACCGCCGGGTTGCGGGGGTCGTCCTCGGGGATGCCCGCCTCGACCTTGCCGACGAGGTCGGCGCCGACGTCCGCACCCTTGGTGAAGATGCCGCCGCCCAGGCGCGCGAAGATCGAGATCAGCGACGCGCCGAACGACAGGGCGACCAGCGCCTCCAGCACCACGCGGACCTGCACCGGGTCGGTGACCTTGTAGATCATCGACAGCACGGCGAAGTAGCCGCCCACGCCCAGCAGGCCCAGGCCCACCACCAGCATGCCGGTGATGGCGCCGGACTTGAAGGCGATGTCGAGCGCCTTGTCCAGGCCGACGGTCGCCGCCTGCGCGGTGCGGACGTTGGCGCGCACCGACACGTTCATGCCGATGTAGCCGGCGATGCCCGACAGCACCGACCCGATCAGGAAGCCGATCGCAACGGGAAGGCCGAGAATGGCGCCCAGGATGATGAGGATCACCACGCCGACGATGGCGATGGTGGTGTACTGCCGGTTCAGGTAGGCCCGGGCACCTTCCTGAACCGCGCCGGCGATCTCCTGCATTCGTGCGGAGCCCGCAGGAGCGGCCATGACCTGTTTCCCGGCATACGCGCCGTAGGCGAGCGCCAGGAGGCCACAGGCGATGACAACGATAAATGCGAATGCCATCCGTTCCCCCAAAATATTTGTAACACCGTGGTATTCGCCGCATCGCACAAAAATTGATGCGGTCGCGAACACGCCGGATTTTTTCGTGGGAAAGCATGCCGAAGCGTCTGGCACATTGCAACAGCCGCCACGCTCCAGCATGCGCGGCGAATTGGCCCGCCGGCATACGCCTATGATCTTTGACTTATTTTAAACCGAGTAGCCGCGCGCCGCGCCGCAAAGTCCGGTACGACAGGATTGCTGCCGTACATCGCCGGTGAACCGGTGGCGTACTGGACCGGTCCTTACCCCAATCTATAGTGATATCGCCGCCATACTTGGCCGCCACAATGAACGGCAAATGGTCACAGCTTGCGCTGCGTGACCACCTGGACCAGCACATCGCGCACCACGCCGTCGCCCAGCACCTTGGTCGCCGCGGTGATCAGCTTTTCCTTGACGGCGGGAATGTTGACCAGCGCGCCCTGCAGGATCGACTTGTCATCGACGGCGCCGTACAGCGTGGTGATGAAGGCGTCGGTCAGGCGCGGTACGTTCTGCGCCGCGCGCGGCTGCTGTTCGGCCACCACCTCGATGGTGACGACGACGGTGACGAACTGCTCCACCCGGTCCCGCCCGATGGCGGGGATGGCGATGGGCGCCATGCGCACGTAGGCGGTGGGGGGCGGTGCTTCCTCCTTGGGCGGGGGCGGCTCGACCACCTGTTCGCCCAGAACGTACTTCTGGTACAGCATCCAGCCGCCATAGCCGGCGCCGCCCAGCAAAGCCAGGCCGAAAACCAGGAGAATGATGGCCTTCATGCCCGCGCCCCGACACCGTCCCCACCGTGCCGCGGACCATGCGCCGCCCCGGCTTTCGGAGTGGTTAAAGCGGAACGACTCGAGTCAGAAATGCGTCCAGCCGCGCGCGGGCAACGCCAGCGGCGCCCCGGAATCGTCCCGCACCGTCACGCGCCCGGCCTCCCCCGCCTCCAGGCGGCCGACCTCGGTGATCGCCACGCCGGCCTCATCCGCGACCGCCGCCAGGGCCTGGCGCCGTTCCACCGGCGCCGAGAACAGCAGCTCGTAGTCGTCACCGCCGGTCAGCGCCAGCGCCAGCCGCGCCGGATCGCCGCCGACCACCGCGCGCGCGGCGGCGGACAGCGGCACCCGGCCGGCGTGCAGCACGGCGGCGCACCCCGACTCCTCGGCCAGATGCGCCAGATCGGCGACCAGCCCGTCCGACACGTCCAGGCACGCCGCCGCCACGCCTGGCAGACGAGCGCCCACGCCGACGCGCGGCTCCGGCCGCCGCAGCCGCCCCAGCAGGTGCGCGCGTGCCTCGGCATCCGCCACGTCCAGTTTCCCGAACGCCACCTGCAGTCCCAGCGCCGCATCCCCGATGCTGCCGGTGACGAACACCGCGTCTCCCGCCCGCCCGCCGCAGCGCGGCAGCGCCTGCCCCGTCGGCACCAGCCCCATCGCCGTCACCGACAGCGTGACCGGCCCCGCCGTGGACACCGAGTCGCCGCCCGCCAGATGGATGCCGTACCGCCGCTGGTCCTCGCCCAAGCCCCGCGCGAACGCGGCCAGCCAGTCCTCCGGCAGGTCCTTCGGCAGCGCGGTGACAAGGGTGTAGGCGTAGGGTTCCGCCCCCATGGCGGCGAGGTCGGAAAGGTTGACGCGCAGCAGCTTGGCCGCCACGTCCTCCGGCGGGTCGCCGGGCAGGAAGTGCACGCCGGCCACCATGGCGTCGACGGTGACGACCAGTTCCCGGCCCGCCGGCACGCCGAACACGGCGGCGTCGTCGGCGAGCCCCCGCGCCCCGGCGAAGCCCGCCGTCAGCGGCTTGAAATAGCGCGCGATCCGCCCGAATTCGCCGAGCGGACGCGCGGCGGCCGCGTCAGTCCTGCGGGCCACGCCCGGGGTCCGGCTGCGCCAGCTCGGCCGGGCGCAGGGTGCGCGCGACGTGGTCGAGCACGCCGTTCACCATGCCCGGCTCGCGCCCGGCAAAGAAGGCGTGCGCCACGTCCACGTATTCGCTGATGATGATGCGCGGGTGCAGGTCGTTGTGCGCGAACAGCTCGTACGCCCCGGCGCGCAGGATGGCGCGCAGCAGCAGTTCCAGCCGGTCGAGCGGGAACTTGGGGTCGAGCGCCGCGGAAACGATGCCGTCCACTTCGGGCTTGCGGTGGCCGGTGCCGCGCACCACGTCGGCGAAGAGCTGCGGGTCGGCGGCGACGAACTGCACGCCGTCCACCTCCTGCTGGCCCAACCGGTGCTTGACGAATTCGTTCACCACCGACTCGACGCCGGCTCCGGTCAGGTCGATCTGGTACAGCGCCTGGACGGCGGCCAGCCGGGCGGCCTTGCGCCGCGCCTTGGCCGAACCGCCCCCGGTGGCCTTACGGGGGGCACGCTTGTGTTTCGCGCGGCCGGCCGCGTCGTCGTTGCTCATGTTGGTCTGCTGCTCGGGAAAGAAGGAAAACGGGAAAAGCGGTCACCGCGGATAGAGGCGGAATTGGCGCTTCAATTCAATCATGTCAAGGCAGGCGCGCGCCGCCGCACCGCCCCTGTTCTTATGCCCGGTGGCGGCCCGAACCCATGCCTGTTCGCGGCTCTCCACCGTCAGGATTCCGTTGCCGACGGCCAGCGTGTAGCGCAGCGCGAGGTCCTGCAGGCCCCGCGCGCTCTCCTGGCAGACGATGTCGTAGTGCGTCGTCTCGCCGCGGATCACGCAGCCCAGCGCCACGTAGCCGTCGAAGCGCTTGCGCGCCGTGTAGAAGTCCATCGACCGCACCGCGTACTGGATGGCCGCCGGGATCTCCAGGCAGCCGGGCACCGCATAGCGCTGGTGGGTGCAGCCCGCTTTCTCGATCTCCCCGATCGCACCGCGCGACAGCTCGTCGGCGATGTCCTCGTAGAAGCGGGCCTCCACGACCATGATGTGCGGCACGTCGTTCATGCGGCGGTCAGTCGGCTCCCGTGGAATCGGGGATCGCCCGGTGGCCGGTGACGGTCAGGCCATAGCCCTCCAGACCGATGATCGCCTTCTTGCGGTTGGACAGCAGCTCCATGTTGCGCACGCCCAGGTGCAGCAGGATCTGCGCGCCGACGCCATAGTCGCGCAGCTCCGATCCGCCGCCCGATTGCCCCTCCAGCCGCGCCAGCGCGGCGGCCGACAGGCTGGTCGCCTGCGGCTCGCGCAGCAGCACGATGACGCCGCGCCCTTCCTTGGCGATCAGCTCCATGGAGGCCTGCAGCTCGCAGTCGCGCCCGGCCGAGGTGTCGCCCAGCACGTCGTCCAGCACGGACAGCGCGTGCATGCGCACCAGCACCGGCTCCTCGCCGGAGATGTCGCCGCGCACCAGCGCGATGTGCTCGGCGTACGCCACCTTGTTGACGTACACGTACATCTGGAAACGCCCACCGTGGCGGCTGTCCAGCGTGCCGGCCAGCCGCTGTTCGACGATCGTCTCGGTGCGCCGGCGGTGGGCGATGAGGTCGGCGATGGTGCCCACCTTCAGCCCGTGGAACTGCGCGAACTTCACCAGATCCGGCAGGCGGGCCATGGTGCCGTCGTCGTTCATGATCTCGCAGATCACGCCGGCCGGCGTCAGGCCCACCATGCGGGCGATGTCCACCGCCGCTTCCGTGTGCCCGGCGCGCACCAGCACGCCGCCGTCGCGCGCCAGCAACGGGAAGATGTGGCCGGGGGTCACGATGTCCTCCGGCCCCGCCTTGGGGTCGATGGCGACCTGGATGGTGCGGGCGCGGTCGGCGGCCGAGATGCCGGTGGTCACCCCCTCGCGCGCCTCGATGGAGACGGTGAAGGCGGTGTGGTGGCGCGACGCGTTCTGCTGCGCCATCAGCGGCAGGCGCAGCTTCTGGATGCGGTCCTGATCCATGGCGAGGCAGATCAGGCCGCGCCCGTACTTGGCCATGAAGTTCACGGCCTCGGCGTCGCACATCTGCGCGGGGATGACGAGGTCGCCCTCGTTCTCGCGGTCCTCGTCGTCGACCAGGATGAACATGCGGCCCTGGCGCGCCTCTTCGAGGATCTCCGCGGCCGGCGACAGGAAGGAATGGTATTCGGAAGTCATTCTTGGCCCACCAGCCGGGCGACGTAGCGCGCCAGCATGTCGATTTCCATGTTCACGCGGTCGCCCGGCTTCAGGTCGCCGAAGGTCGTGGCGACCTGCGTGTGCGGGATGATGTTCACGCCGAAGCGGGCACCATCCACCTCGTTCACCGTCAGCGACACGCCGTCGATCGCCACCGAGCCCTTGGAGGCCACGTATTTGGCGAGGTTGGCCGGCGCCTCGAACGTGATGCGCTTCGACTCGCCGTCGGGGCGCACGTCGACCACCGCCGCCACGCCGTCGACGTGGCCGGAGACGATGTGCCCGCCCAGTTCGTCGCCCAGCTTCATGGCGCGTTCCAGGTTGACGCGCGTGCCCGGCGTCCAGCCGCCCAGCGTGGTCTTCGACAGCGTCTCGGCCGAGGCCTGGACGGCGAACCAGCCCGGCCCCTTGTCGATGACGGTGAGGCACACCCCGCCGTTGGCGATGGACGCGCCGATGGCGACCGTCTCCATGTCGAAGGCGGTCTCGATGGTGAAGCGCGTATCGCCGTTCGATTCCACGGCCTTGACGCGCCCGACGTCGGTGATGATCCCGGTGAACATGGCCGGGACTTTAGCAGGTTTTGTGCGGGGGGGAAGGGGTGGCGGCGCATCGGACCGTTGCGCGTGGGTGCGACAGCCGTGCCGGTCAGCATCGGCCCTTCAATGCTCGTCCCAGTCCCGATGGAAATACGCTTCGATGTCGCGATGGCCTTCGAGGATGCTGACCACCTCGAAGGCCTCGCCCACATACCGAAAGAAGATCACATAGCCTTTGAACGGCACGCTGCGGATATCCTCCCGCACTTCCGGTCACGCCCGGCCCATGGTTCCGGGCAGGCCAGCCAGTTTGGCGCAATGCTGGCGCACCTGCTGCACGAACCGCTGCCCCGTGGCGAGGCTACCGCTCTCGCGCGTGATGTGCTCAAGGATCGACACCAGATCGCGCCGCGCCGCCGGAAGATAGATAGGGCACGGCACTCAATAGCCGTCCTTCGCCAGTTCGTCCGCCTTCGCGGCAAGCGCCGCGTCGATGTCGTCGTCCGTGCAGGCACCACCTTCCGCGATGGCGGCATCGAGCGTCCGCTTCAGCGCAAGCAGCTTGGCCTCGCGCTCTTCGACGAGCCGCAATCCTTCACGCACCACTTCGCTGGCCGACCCGTAGCGACCGCTTTTCACGATCTGCTCGACGAAACCTTCCCAGCGTTCCCCGACCGACACGTTCATACCGTCGCTTCCTTTCGGTGTCGCAAACAGGTCAATAACACAAATAGCGCAATTTTCGTTATCAGCAAAGGCCGCGCATGGTTCCCATGCACCCTGCCCCCTAGCCGCATCGCACGGCCGCTGCCATGTTGCGGCGCATGCAACTCTACTCCCCACAGCACCGCCCCGCCGTCGACACCCGCTGGCTCTCCGTCGTGCTCAGCACGATGATGGCCTTCGGGCCGCTCTCCATCGACATGTACCTGCCGGCCCTGCCGGAGATCGGCCGCGATCTGGCGGCGTCCCCGGCGTCCGTGCAGATGTCGCTGTCCGGCTTCTTCCTGGGCTTCGGCATCGGGCAGCTTGTGTGGGGGCCGCTGGGCGACCGCGTCGGGCGGCGCGGGCCGATCGCGGCGGGCATCGCGCTGTTCGTTCTGGGCAGCGTCGGTTGCGCGCTGACCGGTGATGCGACGCACCTCGCGATGTGGCGCTTCGTGCAGGCGTTCGGCTCGTGCGCCGCGCCGGTGCTCGCCCGCGCCATGGTGCGCGACCTCTATCCGCAGGACCAGGCGGCGCGCATGCTGTCGCTCATGATGCTGATCATGAGCGTGGCGCCGATGGCGGCCCCGCTGGTCGGCGGACAGGTGCTGGCGCACTTCGGCTGGCGGGCGATCTTCTACGGCTTGGCCGGGTTCGGCGTGCTGGCTATGGTCGCGCTGTTCACCGTCCCCGAAAGCCTGCCCGTGTCGCGGCGCAGCGGTGCCAGCATCCCCAGCATGGCGTTCGGCTACGTCCGCCTGCTCGGCAACCGCCGCTATCTCGCCTATTCGCTCAGCGGCGCCTTCTTCTTCGGCGGCATGTTCGCGTATATCGCCGGGACGCCCTTCGTCTACATCGAGTATTTCGGCGTCGCGCCGGAGCTGTACGGCCTGCTGTTCGGCCTGAACGTGGTCGGCATGATGATCTTCAACATCGTCAACCGCCGGCTGGTGCAGACGATGGGTTCGGACCGGGTGCTGCGCGCCGGAGCGGTGGCGGGAGCCGTGTTCGGGATCGTGCTGGCGGTGGTCGGCGTCACCGGCGCGCTGGGGCTCGTCGGCATCGTCGTGCCGCTGTTCGCCTATCTGTCCATGACCGGCCTGATCGCCGCCAACGCCATGGCCGGCGCCATGTCGGTGAACCCGGCCATGGCCGGTGCCGCGTCCGGCCTTGCCGGCACCTTGCAGTTCGGCGTCGGCGCGCTGACCGCCGCCGTGATCGGCTGGCTCGCCGACGGCACGCCCGCCCCCATGGTGCTGGTCATCGGCGGCATGGGCATCGCGGCGGCGCTGGCCGCCCTGGCGGTCGCCCCGGCTCAATCCGAGCGGCGGACGTAGCTCTCGGCGACGTCGTCGCCGGCGCGGCGGACGGCGACGCGCTCGAAATCGGCGGCGTCGGCCAGCCGGTCCACGCCGAACCCGGCCACCGCCGCCGTGCCGTCACCGCCGATCACCCGCGCGGCGCGGAACCACTCCAGCCGGTCGACCAGCCGGGCGCGCAGCAACGAGGCGGCCAGAGTCGCCCCGCCCTCCACCAGCACGCGCGTGATGCCGCGCGCCGCCAGCGCTTTCGCGGCCAGCGCCGGGTCCGGCAGGCCGGCGGCGTCCGGCGGCACCGGGATCACATCGACGCCGCAGCCGGCGAAGGCCTCGGCGCGCAACGGGTCGGGATCGACGCAGGTGACCAGCCACGTCGGCACCCGCGCCGCGCTCGCCGCCAGCCTGGAGGTCAGGGGCAGGCGCAGCCGGCTGTCGAAGACGATGCGCACGGGCGAGCGGTGCTCCAGGCCGGGCAGCCGGCAGGTCAGCTCCGGGTCGTCGGCCAACGCCGTGCGGATGCCCACCATGATGGCGTCGTGGCTGGCGCGCAGCCCGTGCCCCCAGGCGCGCGCCGTGGCGCCGGTGATCCACTTCGATTCGCCGCCGTGCGTGGCGATGCGCCCGTCCAGCGTGGTCGCCAGCTTCAGCGTGAACAGCGGCCGGTCGTGCAGGATGCGGGTGAAGAAGCCGCGGTTCAGCTCGTACGCCTCCTCGGCGCACACGCCGGTGTCCACGGCGATGCCGGCCTCGCGCAGGCGGCGCACGCCGCCGCCGGCCACCCGCGGGTCGGGGTCTTCGCCCGCCACCACAACGCGCGCGACCCCGGCGGCGATCAGCGCCTCCGAACATGGCGGCGTCTTGCCGTGGTGGTTGCACGGCTCCAGCGAGACATAGGCGGTGGCCCCGCGTGCGGCCTCCCCGGCACGGGCCAGCGCCTCGGTCTCGCCGTGCGGCCGACCGCCGGGCTGCGTCCAGCCGCGCCCGACGACGACGCCCTCCTTGACCAGCACGCACCCCACCGATGGGTTCGGCCACGTGTTCCCCAGCCCCCGCGCCGCCAGCGCCAGGGCCGCCCGCATGTGGCGGAGATCGTCGGGTGATGTCATGGCTTCGGCACTCCCATCATGCCGACGGGAAACACCCCGCCGGCCGCGATGGCGCGGGATGCGTAAGGGAAAAGAGGAGAGACACGGATGGACACAGATAAAAGAGATAACGATTTATTCTCTATCCGTGTGCATCCGCGTCCAAAAACCTCAGGGATGCTGCGCTTCCGGGGCGAGCTGCTCGACGAAATCGTTGAAGTCCGCCGCCTCGCGGAAGTCCTTGTAGACCGAGGCGTAGCGGATGTACGCGACCTGATCGAGGTTCTGGAGGGCGTTCATGATCATCTCGCCGATCTGCTTCGACGGGATCTCGCTCTCGCCCGAGGATTCGAGCTGGCGCACCAGGCTGTTGACCACGCGATCGATGCGGTCGGCGTCGATGGGGCGCTTGCGCAGCGCGATGCGCATCGACCGCAAGAGCTTCTCGCGGTCGAACGGCTCGCGCACGCCCGTGCTCTTCACCACTGTCAGCTCGCGCAGTTGCACGCGCTCGAAAGTGGTGAAGCGCGCCCCGCAGCCGGGGCAGAACCGCCGTCTGCGGATCGCCGAGTTGTCCTCGGTCGGGCGTGAATCCTTGACCTGGGTGTCGTCGTGTCCGCAGAACGGGCAGCGCATGTCCGGCTCTTCCCCCTGAACGTTGTCGTGTGCGCCGTCAGAGGGTCGGATAGATCGGGAAGCGGCGGCACAGCTCGCGCACCCGCTCCCGCACCTGCGCCTCGACGGCCCGGTTGTCGCCCGAGTTGCTGGCGGCCAGCCCGTCCAGCGTCTCGACGATCATCTGGCCGACCTGCTCGAACTCGGCGGTGCCGAAGCCGCGCGTCGTCGCCGCCGGGCTGCCCAGGCGCACGCCGGAGGTGACCATCGGCTTCTGCGGATCGAACGGCACGCCGTTCTTGTTGCAGGTCATGCCGGCGTGCTCCAGGCTGGCCTCGGCCGCCTTGCCGGTCAGGTTCTTCGGGCGCAGGTCGACCAGCACGATGTGACTGTCGGTGCCGCCCGACACGATGTCCAGTCCGCCGCCGATCAGCGTCTTGGCCAGCGTGCGCGCGTTGTCCAGCATGGCCTGCGCATACTGCTTGAACTCCGGCCGCAGCGCCTCCTGGAAGGCCACCGCCTTGGCGGCGATGACGTGCATCAGCGGGCCGCCCTGCAGGCCGGGGAACACGGCCGAGTTGATCTTCTTGGCCAGCTCTTCCTTGTCGGTCAGCACCATGCCGCCGCGCGGCCCGCGCAGCGTCTTGTGCGTGGTGGTGGTGACGACGTCGGCGTAGGGGAACGGGTTCGGGTAGACGCCGCCGGCGATCAGGCCGGCGTAGTGGGCGACATCCACCATGAAGAACGCCCCCACCTCGTCGGCGATGGCGCGGAAGCGCTGGTAGTCGATGGTGCGCGGATAGGCCGAGCCGCCGGCGATGATCAGCTTCGGCTTGTGCTCGCGCGCCAGCCGCTCGACCTCGTCGAAGTCGATCAGGTGGTCGTCGCGGCGCACGCCGTACTGCACGGCCTTGAACCAC
>Ga0196970_1000763_pt1 | contig 30834 bp, 21 predicted proteins | sample S1v_513CmetaG_FD_148672 | JGI IMG/M metagenome (GOLD analysis project Ga0196970, IMG submission 148672) | Soil microbial communities from Anza Borrego desert, Southern California, United States - S1+v_5-13C | ecosystem: Environmental > Terrestrial > Soil > Desert | place: USA: California... | reverse complement strand
GTTTCCATTATACGAGTCGTCTTCATCTGCATATCTGTTAGTGCGTCGGTGGCTAACTATGATGCCGAGCCCATTGACAGGTGAGGCCGCAAAATCAAACGACGGGCTAAGCACGGTTTGCGGAGCATTAGTATTATTCTGGATCTTAAGAGAAGTAGTGAGTTTTATGTCGCCGGCCTGTCTGAGCATAGGTGCGTTAACCCTCTCTGGCAAATAGATTTTTGGTGCGCAGGAGGAAAGTACAAATATTGAAAGGAGTACCATGATAACATGAAAAGACCGACACATAGATTGAAATTTGGGGAAAAATAGTGAAAATCTGCAATAGGAGACTACGTCATAAGAATGAGATGAGAAAACTACTCCCTTGTTGGACTAGTAGAGATAGGCTAAACCGAAGCCACGATAAAGACCTTTTTCTTCAATGCTGCTAAGGAAGTTGCAAAATCTTTTTGGCTATTCCGATTAGACTGGAATAGCGGGGTGTAATTTTACACTTTCCGGAAGATGAAGTTCTTTGATAGACTGTTTTTAAATTGGTGAGATCCAGTAGGATTTAGGGTTGAAGGATACGCTACCCAGTAGGAAAGGATGGCACAATGCGGGGGATATGTCTATCACTGGCCATTGTCGATTACTTGTCGGACAATCAGGTTTGTATATTACCAGGGATTGCTTTACCTCTGAGTGAGCGATGCAATGGCAAGGGTTCACAAGGACCGCAGGGGATGGTGCTGTGCGTGTTTGCCAGGTGCACTTGGAAATAGTTCTATGACCAGGTACTAAATAAAACGGGGCTGTACCAAATTTTGATACAGCCCCTGGATTATCATCTTGTCATTTGTTGCTTTTAGGCAATAGTGATGCTGTTGTCAAGATATACGTCCTGAATATTGTTGAGTAGATCAACGCCTTCATTCATTGGCTTCTGGAATGCCTTACGTCCGCTGATCAGACCCATGCCTCCGGCGCGTTTGTTTACTACTGCAGTAATTACCGCTTCCTGAAGATCGGTTGCTCCTTTGGACTCACCACCTGAGTTGATAAGACCTACACGACCCATATAGCAGTTGGCAACCTGGTAGCGACAAAGATCAATAGGGTGGTCAGTGGTCAGTTCTTCATAAACCTTCTTATGTGTCTTTCCGTAGTTCAGGGCAGTGTAGCCACCATTGTTAGTAGGGAGCTTTTGCTTGATGATATCTGCCTGAATGGTAACGCCCAGGTGATTAGCCTGCGCTGTAAGGTCAGCAGCAGTGTGGTAATCTACACCATCTTTCTTAAAGGCATTGTTGCGGATGTAGCACCAAAGAACTGTAGCCATTCCAAGCTCATGAGCATATTCAAAAGCCTTGGCAACTTCTACTATCTGACGGGAACTTTCCTCAGATCCATAATAAATAGTAGCACCTACTGCTACTGCACCCATATTCCAGGCATCTTTGATGGTACCAAACATGATTTGGTCAAACCTGTTAGGGTAGGAGATGAATTCGTTGTGATTGATCTTTACGATGAATGGGATTTTATGTGCGTATTTACGTGCCACTGCGCCCAGGACACCGTATGTGGAGGCTACCGCATTACAACCACCCTCCATTGCAAGCTTTACAATATTCTCTGGATCAAAGTAAATGGGATTAGGTGCAAACGAAGCGCCGGCACTGTGCTCAATACCCTGGTCAACAGGCAGAATAGAAACATAGCCTGTGCCAGCAAGGCGACCGTTATTCATCAAGGCGTTAATGCTGCGCAAAGTTTGAACGTTGCGGTTGGAGTTAATCCAGACATCGTCTACTGTAGTGGAGGCGGGTAGGTGTAAGGTTGATCTGTCAACTGTTTTACAGGTGTGATCTAAGTAATACCCGGCTTTATCACCAAGCAGTTCTTGAATTTTCTTTGAAGCCATAGAAGGAGATTGTTTAAAATCGCTGCAAAGGTAATGATTGTTAGAAATTACAGCTATGTGTTAATCCCACGACCTATGGGTTCACCAGATAAACCCTTAATCCGGACAATTTACCATGGGTAACCTCCGGGAAAACTCGTCCGGATTCATCGGTTAGCATACACTTTAGGTCATCCGGGTCTGAGAAATGAAAAAAGTATTTGATATTATACCTTCTCATTTCAGCCAGAATGCCGCTCAAAGGTGCAGGACTGGGAAGACTGTAGTAAGGATTGCCTGAAAAATAAGCAAGGCGGACTATTTCCTGAGATCGGGGACCGTAAGGAATGTTGGTTGTAAATGAACCTGAAATACCGTGTTGCTTTAGCCACTGTGCCTGTTCATGTTGTACCTGACCTTTACGGAACATTTCTTTCAGTCCCAGGGCTGGTGCTACCAGGAAGCTGACACAGAACACAATAAAAAGGATGAATAGCCCTGTGCGATGGTTCTTGTTATCAGATCTCAGCCTGTTTAGCACCACTGCGCCAAGAAGCAGGCTTAAAGGAACCATATACCAGAGGTACCTGCCCTGAAAATTAACCAGGAAGTATCCAACAGGGAAAAGGAGAAAACTGAGTGAAACGATGAAGAGCTTCTGATCAAAATAGTTTCTGACCTTCCGAAAGAGAACTACGCCACCACCAATAACGAGTGTAAAAGCAAAAAAGGCTGAAAGTTCATTGATACTCTGGAAGAACTTGAGTGTATTATAGCCTGTACGCACGATCTGTAGCGTGAACAGCTTAAAACTTGACCAGAAGTGAGGAGCTTCGCCGTTGGCTGTTGCAGGGTCCTCCCAATACGAAGGGCTGTCGGGGTAGACCGGCGGTAATAGGTAGACTATTTCTGGCTTCCAATACGGGTGACCAACCAAATACCAGGACATATTCAGCGAACCAGCAGAGCCAGTCGTCACAATGCCATATTTGACGTACAATGCGTAAATCCAGGGACTGCTGCAGGCAATCATGGTAAGGATGCAAACGCCAGCTATTTTTAACCATAGCCTGTTATTTTGATTCGCAACGAAGTAACTGCAGCAAAATATTGCTAGTATTAGGAACGGCATCGAATAGGCCTTTGCGAAATAAGCAAGAGCTCCTAAAAAACCGGACGCTACCCATAGCGCAGGTCTTTGAGTGAAGTCATCCCGGATAAACAGACGGAGTACGCAAAGCAGAAAAAAACATTCCCAGAGATCCGCGAATGACTGCCAAAAAATAGCGTAGGCTAAAAAAACAGCTAATGTAAGAGTTGCGATTGCCGTTACTATTCTGCCGATCTTAAATTTTGTAAAAAGACTATAGCTAATTGCTAAAAAACCTACCGCACCTAGAGTATTTACGATAATTGCTCCAACAAAACCATTGTACCCCAATTTGATAAAGAGCGCGGTGAGCCAGATGCTCCAGGGACTCCAGTACCCATTGATTGCTTTAAAGTAATCTCCGTTTGCATACCTGCTGGCAATAGTGAGGTATGCAGTTGCATCAGGATCGATGTAGTATTGATAATATGGATAGATAGCTATAACCGTTGCAATAAGAATTATTGCCGGGATTAACAGGCCAAAATGTTCTTTCAATGCCCTCAATTGCAACTGGATTATTGTGTAATGATAGGCCTATTATTCTTTACAGTCAATAGTCTGCTGAGGCCGATACTCGCACAGCCCATCAAAATAAGTGAGATAGGCAGAACGTAGTGTGCGTTACTTATTGGCCCTGTTATGGCAGCAAAGTAGACAACATATAGACCAATAAACCAGTTGATAATTGCACGTTGTCTATTAAAGACGAAAAACAAAACAAAGCCCCCCAGGCGGACAAGGTTGGCACATAGAACCAGAATCGCAAAAAAGCCTGTTGGGTATTCTATGAGATGTTTTGTGAGCCCAGGTACACCACTCTCTTTTAGAATGGACTTTAGTCCTCTGGTGTCATCTGCATATAGTTTGCCGAGGGTGTTATTGCCAAGAAATAGGTCCATTTCGCCCTTTCCTGTTTCTACGAAGAATTCCGCACTTCGCTTTAGATGAAACGCCAGGTAAGAAACATTCTCCCCTTTAAGGAGGTCAAGCCCTCTGCTCTGTGCATAGTCATATCTTTCCTTTAGGCTCGGCAAAGCGGCTATCGCCGAGCGTTCAACTGTAAGGAAATTTCTTGCTTCGTTAGTCCCTTTTGTGCTTTTTAGATAATTATTGTAGTAGTAAATCGCATTAAAGGATTGGATGCTGGTAAAATGGAACTTTCCCGTCCTCTGTTGATTCCAAAAGCAATAGAAGCAAACAATGAGAATGGGTATAAAAGCAGTGACTGCGGACTTGGTTAAACGTCTGTGTTGAATGAAAGTGTATATTAAAAAAGCAATGCAATGTATAATGGCAAGCGGATACAGTACTGGTTTAATAAATAATCCGACTGTTATGGCTACCGCCATACCTAGCATGTTTTTTACGCTACCGGTTTTTAGAAAAGCAATGGCATGACTAAAGTATACGAGGCAAAATGTTTGGAGTAGTATGTCAGGAGCAATAGTGTTGGCATAGATGAACTGCGACGGAAATAGGATAATGAACATCAACAATAATTTATCAAGACGTTCGCAGTATCCCGCTGCTTTTAGCGTGTGGCGTGCCATCATGATGTTGAATATCGAGACCAGGTTCTGAAGGAAGAGAACGATCCAGTTGTTCACCACAAAGCTGTAAACTAACAGCAGGAATAACGGATATCCTGGTGTTCGTAACGTTTTGTATTCTTCTTCAATCGGTAGCGCCGGGTTTCCACTATAGAAGAAGTTATAGTCCCTGATATTGATTGCTTCATATATATACTCAAACGAATCGCCGTTGAATATATGCTTGTAGTGCCAGGCAAGCCCAAAGTACACACTATGAATCAGGCAAATGACAGCAAGAAAGATTAGGTCATTTCTGCTGTAGTATTTCATGCCTTAAAAATAGCGTCTATATTGTATTTATTAGCGTCTTTAGATAGGGAATAGCTTTTATCATGCGACTCCCATACCAGCTAAACATTTCTCCGTCTACCAGCATAACATCTGCGGAGGGAACTGCTGCCTTCATTTCCGCAACATGTAGATCTTTGAAGGGAAAGGGTTCTGAAGAAAGGAGAATAGTATCTGGTTTAAGGCGTTCGAGTTCTTGCAGAGTGGTTTCAGGGTAACGGGTGCTACTCTTAAATACATTTATCAGTCCGGCCATTTCCATCATACTATTGATGTATGTGTCTCCACCTACAGTCATCCATGGCTTATACCAGATAAAATAAGCAGCCTTTCTGGTGTCCTGTACTGCCCTGTCAGCTAAGCATCTTAGGCCGGTTTGAATATTAGCGATGATTTCTTCAGCTTTTGAAAGTTGACCTGTGATCATACCGACCTGTTTTATCATAGTAAGTGCATCGTCGATAGTGCTGATATCACTGGTCCATACGGGAAACTCTGACGATAATTGCGCTATTTGGTCCCGTTCATTTTCTTCTTTATTGGCAATAATTAGGTCGGGCTGAAGAGATTTGATTTTACTAATATCCAGCTGTTTTGTGCCTCCTATGCGTCGCTTAGAGCGAAACCAGCTTTCAGGATGCACACAGAATTTTGTGATGCCGACAACCTGTTCTTCCAATTTAAGGTCGTATAATAGCTCTGTCTGGGACGGGACTAAAGACACTATCCTTTTCGGAGGGAATGACACTTTGATTTCTTTTCCGGTCATGTCTCTGAAAAGCTCAACCACCTTAGCTGAATTTTTTGTAGTAAAATAAGATGAAGAAGGTAAAAAGAAGGTAAATCACATAAAAGGAAGGGGTATATAGTTGTAGATCGCTTTTATTGCTGATAAAGTACTGCAAAACCACGCTGACTGCGCTGAGACCGGTATAAACTGACATTGCCCAGCGTTTGAGATCGCAAACGAATAGCCACGTTACTGTGTATACCAGAACCCAGAGAGTGGAAATCCAGTATATTGAGATTAGTGGAAAGCCGTAAAAATTCCATATGCTGTAAATCAGCATCAGCAAATGAAACAAAGCCACCAGTGGAAACAGTACAGGTGGCTTTGTGATTATTCGCTTGAAAAACGAGTCCTTCATTTATCCTTTACTGAAAGCATTAAGGATGTCATATTTGGTCAGAATATTGTACTGGCCGCTATCGTCCTGGGTAAGCACCGCGCCGTTGTCCTTATTTATATAATGGGAAAGCCGCTCCAGGGGCGTTGCTAATTCAACCACAGGGAGAGGCTGCTCCAATACATCTGCGATATTGAAGTCTTTTACATCGCTATTTTCAATTAGCTTTTTGAAAAGGCCTGCCTGGGTTATTGCTCCGGACAGTCCTCCGTCTTTTGTTACGGGTATCTGTTCGATATCGTACTTTTTCATTAACTCAAGTGCATCGCTAACCTTTGCATCTTCGTCTATTGTTACTAACCGTCTTTTCCCCAAGCCACCTATCAGATCCTTTACAGTTTCAACATCCAGGAAACCTCTGTCCAGCATCCACTCGTCATTGTATATTTTTCCCACGTACCGGCTACCGTGATCGTGAAAAATTACCACCACCAGGTCAGATGGTTTCAGCTTATCTTTTAGTTGCTTCAGCCCGGCTATGACAGATCCGGCAGAATAGCCCACGAATAGTCCTTCCTCCTTGGCAATTCTTCTTGCCATTACCGCGCCATCCTTGTCAGTCACCTTTTCAAAATGGTCAATAACGTCATGTATATAGTTCTGAGGGAGAAAGTCTTCACCAAATCCTTCCGATATATAGGGATGAACCTCATTCATGTCAAGTTCACCGGTATCAAACCATTTCTTAAGCAAAGATCCATAGCTATCAATAGCCCACATCTTGATGTCGGGATTCTTTTCCCGCATATACATCCCGATACCGGTTATAGTTCCACCTGTTCCTGAGGCAACCACCACGTGCGTCACTTTTCCTTCGGTCTGTTCCCAGATTTCTGGTGCTGTGCTCTCATAGTGCGCCTGCCTGTTTGCCAGATTATCGTATTGGTTTACATACCAACTGTTAGGGATTTCTGCAGCCAGTCTCTTTGAAACCGAATAGTACGACCTCGGATCTTCTGGCTCGACGTTCGTTGGACAAACGATCACCTCAGCCCCCACAGCTTTCAAAATGTCTACTTTTTCTTTAGATTGCTTATCGGTGGTGGCGAATACACATTTGTAGCCTTTTACAATAGCTGCTAGCGCTAGTCCCATGCCTGTGTTGCCGGAAGTCCCCTCTATTATAGTTCCGCCAGGCTTTATCTTTCCCTCCTGCTCCGCAACCTCCAGCATCTTCACAGCCATCCGATCTTTTATGCTATTCCCGGGGTTGAAGAAATCCACCTTCGCATAAACAGGGCAGGGCAGGTCAGCAGTCACCTTGTTGAGACGGATAAGCGGAGTGTTGCCTATGCTCTGGAGGACGTTCTCGTAAACTCTTTTGCTTGCATTCATAAATATAGAACTGAGCGCGAAGGTAAATAATGTAGTCAGTTCTCAAATTTTAAAGTGGGAACGATACTACATTTGAGGTTCAGGGCCCTTTGGACGGATGTTTCGTTTGTCATTAATGGTCTAAAGCTGAAAAATCCTCAGGAAAGACTTTGGTATTATTAACTAATTCTTTACATTTACTAATTACCAATCGTAATGCATGTACAACTCTTGTGGAATCTAATTTGGTCAAACAATGCTCTTTTTACACCTGTAGGATTTACTTAAACGCGCAATGTCCTCATCAGAATCAGATTTTTGCATAAGCTCTGTAATTGCTTCATTTGATTATTGATGACAATTTAATGATTATCGAAATCTAACTTCTTAACCTTTAGGGAAATGCCGAAACCCTTTTCCAGTAGGCAACTTAAATCAAAAGCATGATGAAACTTTATTTTAAAGCAATGTTCAAACGAAGAGGTAGTAGCCTTCTTGTCTGTACATTATTCTTGGCAATTCTCGCGGCGACACCATCCCTCGCGCAAGCACCGCCAAATGACGACATTTGTAACGCCATCGCATTGACTGCAGGGGGCGCGGCCGATTGTCAGAATACAACCAATGCGACTACGGGCGCAAATGATCCTAACATTGCCAGCTGCAGCGGACTGAACAATACGGTCTGGTATACCTTCACACCAACCGTGAGCGGGATGTATCCAATCAATATGACAACTCCTGCAACTGGAGATCCCCTGTGGTCTTGGATCTTTATGTATGAAGTTTCTGGGGGATGTGCAACTCCCACGTACACATATGTTCCTTTTTCTACCACAACTGCTACTCCAGGTTGTTTCCAAGGTACTAGTTCTGCTAACAATCAAAACAATATCTTTAATACCGGACCATTAACAGCCGGAACCACCTATTACATTTTTATAGATGGAAATAGTGGAGACGTAGGTTCATATTGTTTGAGTATATTACCTGTTATTACTTGTAGTGCGATTACTGGTTTGACAGCTGGTGCGGTCACTAGCACAGATGTTTCTTTCAGTTGGACGCCCTCAATCTCAAACCCGGGACTTGGTTATGAGTTTTATCACAGTGCAACGAATACAGCTCCGACTTCCGCCTCGACAGCGACAGGTTCTGTTGCTGCGGGAGTTACCACGGGTACAATAAACGGGTTGACACCGGGGACAACTTACTACATATGGGTGAGAGCGGCTTGCTCAGCTGCGGATGTCAGTACATGGGTTGGTCCGATTACAATGGTCACTGCGTGTCTGCCAGTCACAACCTTTCCTTGGACAGAAGGTTTTGAAAGCTTGTCTACTGTTGGAGCCTTCCCTAACTGCTGGTTTGAGGAGAATGGTGATTGGGTCACTTCAAATGCAACAACCTATAATACGCCTTTTGCTGGATCAAATTACCTTCGCAATTCTTGGGCAGCTACCAACGAGCACATGTGGACGCCGGGCTTTGATCTCGTTGCGGGTACTTCTTACGACTTCTCGTTTATGGTTCAGGGAGACGGCTTTACAGGCTGGACTGTAGATGTACTGCAGAATACTACGCCTTCGTCAACTGGTGCCGCCCAAGTCGGCACGACTTTCACAGTCCCCGGCAGCGGCCCGATTGCTATCCAGCCATATACTAAACAAACATATACTTTCGTGCCGTCTACTTCAGGCGTTTATTATTTCGCACTTAAGGTCAACCAGCCAAGCGGTACTCCATGGTACGTTGCGTTCGACGAATTTAAGATGGACGTGACGCCGTCTTGCTCAGAGCCTACATCCCTGGCGGTTGGCGCAAGCACTACGACTGATATTACTCTTAACTGGACAGCTTCTGTCTCGAATCCGGCGTTTGGATATGAATATTATCACGATGTCACGAACACAGCGCCTACAGCGGCTTCTACACCGACAGGCTCAGTAGGTGTGGGAGTTAACACGGCAACGATTTCAGGTCTTTCTCCGCAGACTACTTATTATGTTTGGCTAAGAAGCGTGTGTTCGCCAGCAGATATGAGTACATGGGCAGGCCCAATTTCTGTGATGACAGAATGTTTGCCTGTCAGTACCTTACCATGGAATGAGACTTTTGAGACAACTTCTACGACTAAATCTTGTTGGAAGGTTGTAAATGATAATGGCGACGCTGACCTTTGGAACTTGAGTTATGCTACAAACCCTCACGGGGGCGCATTAACTGCTATGATGTACACAGATGGCAACGGTGGTGCAAATGACGATTGGTTAATTACACCTGCTATAACACTTACGGGAGCGCAGTGGTTGAAATATTGGTACCGTGTTCAATCCACTGGAGAGCCTAATGATTATGAAATTCTGTTGTCTACCACAGGAACTGCGCCTGCAGACTTTACTACGACGGTTCTTCCGCTGACTTCGGTATCTAATACCACATATGCTGAAAACACGGTTAATTTAAGCGCCTTTTCCGGTACTGTGTATCTAGCTTTTCGCGTTCCACCTGGTGGACTTGACGGGTGGCGCTTATATATTGATGATGTCCTTATTGAGAACATACCATCTTGCCAGGTTCCGACAGCTCTTACGCCAGTATCATCAACCACTACAGATGTGTCATTTGGCTGGACAGCCTCTGCTACAAACCCTGCATTTGGTTATGAATATTATCACGACATTAGTAATACGGCGCCAACTGCTGCTTCTACCCCAACCGGTTCGGTGGGCGTGGGAGTGACAGCTGCAACAATCTCTGGTCTTTCAGCTCAGACTACATATTATGTGTGGGTCAGAGGCGTTTGTGCTCCGAGTGATCAAAGTTCTTGGGCTGGACCAATTGCAATTACAACACAATGTGTGGTTTTCCCTGCGCCGTTCGTGGAATCCTTCAATACCAACACTACACCACAGTGCTGGAGTAATACAGGTGCTGAAGCTTGGATGTTTAACAATACGCAGCCTGGTTACGGGCCTGCTTCAGAGCATACCGGTAACAGTGGATATTTCGCGTGGGTAGATGATTCTTCACCCAACAATATTGGAACGACCCTGACAAGCCCTATTATTGATATCTCTACTTTGACCAATCCTAGGGTAAGGTTTTTTATCTATAGTAACAACACCAATACTCCGTCAGGCGTTCAGAACGACACCTTGATCGTTGAAGCATTTAATGGTAGCAGCTGGATCCATATCGACTCGATTACTCAGAACTTAGGACCACAGTGGACAGAGCTCAGTTACAGTCTGGCAGCACTCGGCTCGTCAACTGTTCAGCTTAGGTTCATTGTCAATGAAAATGCCGTTAACAATTTCTACCATGACATAAGTATTGATGACATTTATGTGGAAAGTACGCCTACGTGCTTGCCTCCTACAGTTTTGACCCCTGGTACTGCGACGACTTCCAGCATTAGTTTCAGCTGGACTGCTTCAGCCTCTAATCCTGGGTTAGGTTATGAATACTATCATAGTACATCGAGCACTGTCCCAACAGCTGGCACATCTCCTACAGGTACAGCACCTTCAGCGACTAATGCAACCATTTCAGGCTTACCTTCAGGAACTCCCTACTTTGTTTGGGTACGAGCAAACTGTGGCGGCAACGATCTTAGTACTTGGAGCAGTGCAATTACGATCTCTACGCTGATTACGAATGATGAAGCCTCAACTGCTATTCCTTTGACTGTTAATCCCGACTACGATTGCGGTGCTACTACTCCCGGGACAACATTAGGTGCCACTACGTCCGCTGATGCTGCACCATCTTGTAACCCCACAGGTATCAATGATGATGTTTGGTATAGCTTTACTGCTACCAACACAGACCACCGTATTACGTTGTATGGTGTGACAGCAGTTTCTAATATTGCGCTTTATTCTGGTACACCCGGTAGTCTCACTCAGGTGACGGGTAGCTGCGCAACCAATAACAATACTACTACTGCAGCCAATATTTATGCAACCGGCTTAACCGTAAGTAGTGTTTACTATGTCCGTGTTTATACACAGACAGCTACTGCTTCAACTAATTCACCATTTACAATTTGCATCGGAACAGCACCTTCTGCAGCTCCAGTGAATGATTTGTGCGCCAACGCTATAAACATTGGTAATAGTCTTCCTATGACTGGTTCAAATGGTGGAGCTACTGAGGAAGTAGCAGCATGTAATGGTGCTGCCGTAGCAAACGAAGTATGGTTCACATTTACAACGGGCTCGGTAGCTGGTAATGTTACTGTTACTGGTATCACAACCTATGCTGACATTGTAATGGAAGCATTTACAGGCATTTGCGGCAGTTTAACTTCTGCTTCGACCTGTATTGATGTACCCGCGATTGGTACAGAAAGCTTAGTGATCGCAGCCCAGGCAAATACAACGTATTATGTTCGAGTATATGGGTTTACTGTGCCTTCTGGTCCTGATCAGGGTACTTTCACCATTCACGCACTTGGTACTCCACTGGCTGTGAAGCTTACTGATATCACCGCTACGAATGTTGGCAAACGCAACAGGGTAGACTGGATCACAGCTTCTGAAACAGCAGGTGACAGGTTCGAGCTGGAAAGAAGTGCTGATGGCAGAAGCTTCAGCCAGCTGAGCACTATCAACGCAAGAGGCGAAGCTTCAACTTACAGCTATTGGGATGAAAAGCCTGTAGCAGGCGTTAATTACTATCGCCTTAAGATGGTGGATGCTGCAGGTAGCTTCACTTATTCCGATGTTGTAACTGCGAGGGTTGCAGGATCAGGAGCGTTCACAGTAGAGGCTTATCCTAACCCTGTTAGCGAAATGCTGACGGTGAAGGTGTACGGCACTGCTGGAAATAATCCTATAGTGAGCGTTTCAGATGTTACTGGTAAGGTGGTTAAGGTGGTAGATGTTGTTAATAATGAGGCTACAATAAACATGAGCGGTCTTGCTCAAGGTATGTACCTGGTGAAGTACACAGATCATAATCATACTGAGACCTTGAAGGTTAATAAGAAGTAATTGTTATTAATGAAGTATGAAGGGGCTGCATTTGCAGCCCCTTTTTTTATGGCTACGTTCTGCCGAGCTATCTTTTCTCCTGATGTGCTGTACTCGATAAGTTGTCCTTACAAGCTATTTTATAATGTCTAATTCCCATTGTCCGCACGTTTTACCCTTGCTGGCCGCCCATGCCCGGGAATCCGATTAGCGGCTGCTCCTGATTAGGCTTTACCTGTGAAAGGAAATGAAAGCCTCATGAGCGAAAGCTGTCTGGTTTACCAAACCCAATCAATAATGCGGTGGTTCTTCAAGTAACTATATCTGATAGCAGACACATATGCAAAGGGTTTAGGAGATAAGTTGGCCCGCAATTTAAAGGTCTGGAGGAATGTATTTCATCAGCTGTAGTGATGTCAGCACTATCAAAATAACTGATGATCAAAAGATAAAGGAGATCTATCCTCGAGGCCTGATTAGTTGTTCAAATTATAGTCCGTGAGCTAAGAGACCTGCAATTATGAATAAAGACCTCGATGGTACGGTTTTCTCGTTACATTAGGTCTGTTTACTACGATGTCACAATAGCTTTCTCAAAGGGATGTTTTTGCTCATTCGCAATGCGGGTCAATTTAGCTTGACTCACCTAATTTCGACAACTGGAGAAACAGTTCAGAAAAGGTAAAGAACTCTCTTTGCTATCTTGTTGAGAAACTCTTGGACTTAATTAACTTATTCTTTAAGTTTACATAGACTTGATCTTGTACCCCATGAAATTATCTGGAACCCCTCTTGACCTTACAATGTGCCCATTGCCTTTCATTATTATCTTATATAGGGCGATCACTGAGAAAGCTAATTGACACCCGTAGCCATTAGTTAGGTATCATCGTGTTAATTAGTTGCTTATAACCTTTAGGCTGGTGTCGAATAAAGCTATCGCTGTATTTCGGCAGCCTAATTCAGACGTGATTTACGTATCAACTACCGGGTTTGCCGAAAACCGTTCAGAGTAGGCAGTAACAAAAAAATAGAACATGATTAGAAGAAAATTACACATGTTAGGAAGTGTGGTACTTTTCTGGGCACTTGTATTGGTAACTGGGTTGTCATCAGCACAAACCACGATCCAAATAGGAGCAGGAACAACTACCACGAGTGATTTCCCCCTTAATACCTGTTATGCATACAATTATTCACAGCAGATTTATTTGGCTAGTGAGCTGAACGCCGCTGGTGCTGCAGGTGCTACCTTTATCAATAAAATTCGGTTTCAGTCAATTGACACAGAGCCAGTTACCAATTGGACAAGCTGGACAGTTTATTTAGGCAATACCAGCCTCAGTAGCTTTGCCTCCACATCTTCTTGGGTGCCTGTGAGCGCTATGACTCAGGTTTTTTCGGGCAATATTCCCCAGCCTGTAGCGAACCAATGGTTTGAGATAACGCTGCCGACACCTTTTTTATGGGATGGAACAAGCAATCTCGTTGTTGCCGTCGATGAAAATTCACCTAGCTGGAATTGTACAAATTCCTTTTCCTCTTACACAGCTACAGCCGCTTCGGGTGACAGAGGGATAGTGTACTATGGAGACAACACCAACATAAATCCAGCGTCGCCTCCGACAACTCTATTAAATCCCTATGACACTTGGTTTGGGAGTAATGACATACCACAAATTCAATTTGATGTTACATCTGCTTCTGCATGCATGGGGACGCCTACTCCAGGAAATACGATTTCTTCAGCAAGTTCAGTGTGTGTAGGACAAAGTTTTACTTTGAGTGCCCAGAATGCAACTGCAGGAAGCGGGGTAACCTACAATTGGGAGTCTTCCCCTGACCAGACTACCTGGACATCAATAGGGACAACAGCATCTCTTACTATGACACAGACTGCTCCTACCTATTACCAGGTAACGGTGACCTGTAATGGAAGTCCTGCTACTACCCTCCCTGTGTTGGTAAACATGAACAGCTTTCTTAATTGCTACTGTACCTCTTCCGCAAATAACGCTGGTGATGCAGAAATTCTTAACGTGACAATAGGCTCACTAAATAACTCTTCTACCTGCTCACAAACAGGTGGGACAGGTTCTGTACTAAACAGATATTCAGATTATTCAGGTTTAACAGCTACACTGTTGAGCCAGGGTGGTACTTACCCTGTATCTATCTCTGCTGGATCTTGCGGAGGATGGTACCAGGCTTGGGTTAAAGTGTTCATAGACTTGGATCATGATGGTTCGTTTACAGGGGCCAATGAAACAGTCTTTTCGGCAGCTCCTAATAGTACCGATGGATATTATTCCCCGACTGGCGTTCCAGCAGTTGGTAATATTGCCATTCCTACTACAGCAGTTACAGGTCAGACACGTATGAGAGTTGTGATGATGGAAACCACTGATCCTTTAGATGTGGTTCCGTGCGGTACTTATGGCTACGGCGAGACTGAGGATTATATCATTGACATTGTCGCTGCTACTACATGTAGCCAGCCTAACGCCAGTACATTGATAGCCCCACCAGATGTTTGCTCCGGTGTTCCGTTTGTTTTATCAGCCATTGGTATGTCTACTGGTGATCAGTATACATATGAATGGCAATCCTCTCCTGATGGCATTGTCTGGACGCCTTTGCCAGGAGGTACTACGCCTACCTTTATTGTAACTGCTGGTCAAAATACTGGCACACAATATCGAATGGTTACTCTCTGTCCTAGTGGCGGTACATCGGATATACCTATTGGCGTCACTGTGGGAATGAAACCGTTTTATGGGTGCTACTGCTCTCCATTGACAGGTGTACAATTAAATGAAGACTTCGACAATTATGCTACTAATGTCGCTGTTTCTTCTACTTCCCTTAACAATACCACTACCTCCGCTAGCTTATCAGGCTATGGCTATTCGCAATTCAATACAACAAATCCTGCTACAACTGCGGCATTGTTACAGGGTGTGCAGTATACGTTATCCGTTACACATCCTGGTACCGGGTATTTTTCAACGGGGTGGCTTGACATGAACCGCGATGGTCTGATGGACGCAAGTGAGTCTCTTGCGTTAACGACGAGCGGAACATCAGCCACGGGAACATTTGTTATTCCCTCAAGTGCTGTGAATCTTGGTCTAACGGGCCTTCGAGTCCGGACTTATTACCAAGCCGTGGCCGCCGGTGATGCCTGTGCTGTGCAAGCTTCCTACGAGACAGAAGATTATATCGTTGATATTCAAGCTCAGCCAAGTTGCCTTCCACCGTCAAACCTTACAGCCGTTTCTACGACCAGCTCGGATGCTACATTCAGTTGGACTGCGTCTTCCTCAAATCCGGCTTTCGGCTATGAGTATTATTTCGATGTGACAAACACACCTCCAACTTCAACATCTAGTGCTAACGGAGCTGTGAGCGTGGGTGTTACTACAGCCACAATTACAGGACTGTCAGCTCAAACTACCTATTATATTTGGATAAGAAGCGCTTGTGCTCCGAGCGATCTAAGTCCGTGGTCAGGGCCCATTACAGTGACAACAGAATGTTTGCCCATAGGATCATTGCCGTTTACGGAGACCTTCGAAACTTCGTCCACCACACAGGATTGCTGGAAAGTCATTGACTTAAACGCAGATGGCAGCATGTGGGACTTGGATTATACTTCAAATTCTCACGGGGGCGCGGAGGCTGCAGTAATGTATACAGATGGCAATGGAGGCAATAACGATGACTGGTTAATAATGCCTGCTATTACCCTTACCGGCAATCAGTGGTTGAAGTACTGGTATCGTGTTCAATCGTCATCTGAGCCTAACGATTTTGAAATTTTGTTATCTACTACAGGTAGTACGCCTGCTGACTTTACAACAACTGTGCTCCCATTAACAACAGTCTCAAATACCAGCTATGCGGAAAATACTATAAACTTAAGTGCTTATTCAGGAACTGTATATATAGCATTCCACGTTCCTTCAGGAGGTGCTGATGGCTGGCGTCTCTATTTCGATGACATTTTGATAGAGAATATTCCAACCTGTCTTCCTCCTTCTAACCTTTCGCCAGGTACTTCCACAACTACTGACATCACTGTAAGCTGGACTGGCTCTACATCTAATCCGGGACAAGGATATGATGTGTACTACAGCACAGCTAATACACCACCAACTTCTCCAACAGCGAATGTTGTTTCTGTTGGTTCGGGTGTTACAACTGCAACGGTATCCGCTTTGGCATCTGGCACACCATATAATGTTTGGGTTCGTGCTAATTGTGGGGGTGGTGACTTTAGTACGTGGCTTGGTCCGGTCGCAGTGAATACCTTGATTACCAACGATGAAGCGGCAAGTGCTCTGCCTCTGGTCGTAAACGCAGATTATGACTGTGGGAATGTGACAACTGGTGTTACTACAGGAGCAACCACTTCCGCTGACGTTGCCCCATCATGTAGCGGCACGGGCATAAACGATGATGTGTGGTATAGCTTTACTGCCACAAATACTGATCATCGGGTTACTTTGTATGGCATGAGTCAAACTCTTGCCGTCGCTCTGTACTCAGGATCCATTGGAAACCTTACAGAGGTAGCGGGTGCATGCGCTGCAACAACATCGACAACAACAGCAACTAATTTGTATGCTACAGGTCTTACTGTTGGAAATGTTTACTATGCACGTGTGTACACCACGTCATCAACTACGACCGTTAGTTCAGGGTTTACTATCTGTGTAGGTACTGCTCCGACCTCGGCTCCTGCAAATGATCTTTGTGTTAATGCTATAAACATAGGCAACAGTCAGCCAATGATGGGATCAGTTGGAGGTGCAACCGAGGACGTAGCGCCTTGTAACGGAAATTCTGCCGCTAACGATGTATGGTATACATTTACTACTGGATCTGTAGCAGGCAACGTGACTGTAACGGGAATTACTACGTATGCTGACATTGTAATGGAGGCATTTACAGGAACCTGTGGTAGTTTGACTTCGGTGTCGACCTGTGTAGACGCTCCAGCCATAGGAACTGAGAGTTTCGTAGTTGCTGCGCTTGCAAATACAACCTACTATATTCGTGTTTACGGCTTTGAACCTAACGTTGTTGATCAAGGCACCTTTACCATCCAGGCGTTGGGTACTCCACTGGCTGTGAAGCTTTCTGAAATCAGTGCTACAAATGTTGGCAACCGAAACAGGGTAGACTGGATCACAGCTTCTGAGACAGCAGGTGACAGGTTTGAGCTGGAAAGAAGTGCCGATGGTAGAAACTTCAGCTTATTGAGCGCTATCAATGTAAAAGGTCAGGCTTCAACTTACAGCTACTGGGATGAAAAACCAGTTGTAGGAGTTAACTACTACCGTCTCAAGATGATGGATGCTGCTGGTAGCTTTACCTATTCTGATATTGTAACCGCTAAGGTTGCAGGATCAGGAGCGTTTGCAGTAGAAGCTTATCCTAATCCTGTAAGTGAAATGCTGACTGTGAAGGTGTACGGTGCTACTGGCGATAACCCAATCGTCAGTATCTCTGATGTTACCGGAAAAGTTGTAAAGATGGTAACTGTTACAAATAACGAGGTTACTGTTAATATGAGCGGTTTAGCTCAGGGTTTGTATCTGGTGAAATATACAGACAACAGTCACACTGAAACAATGAAAGTCAACAAGAGATAGTGATTGGGTGATCATGAAACGGGGGCTGCTTTGCGCCCCCGTTTTTATTTCCAGGTATTTGAATTGCTACACAGCCATTGAACGATACATTTAGACACCACCGACTCAAACTTTCTAACAAAGTGACAGCTACGCGATGAACACCAATACAGTACGCTCAATTTAGAGGCATCCACTGTTGACGTTGTGACGTAAGATAGCCTAACCGAGATAGCATACTTGTCCTAGGAGAGAAGATACTGATCATAGGATTTTGTTGACGAAGCCTCCCATGACCTTCCCATGTATCCTTGTGCAACATCCGAACAGACATACCCTTACCATCATTGATTGGATTTATCGTTGGCAGCTTGATGATGATATGACAGATGGTGGGCCGGAAATCAATAGGAGTGGTGGCAGATCGACTACTTGGAGTCCTCCATGGGATTTAAGTATCCTGCGTTCCTCAAATCCCCACATCTTAGCTATGATGTGACAGGTGTTTCGGGAGACCTGTGTGTTGGCAGCAAAATTTCTACAGCTGCACCCAGTGTTTGCATGAATGAACTGTACATTACTTCCTGCGGTTCCTGCGTAACGCACGTGCTAATATGTTGCCAATGCTTTTGACGCAATGACCCCCACCATCGTGTAGACAGCTGTTGCAGGCGCAGCAGAGTATCAATGTGGTTAGCTGTTCTGCTACTCTATTTACATGTGCAGGAACATTCGCAGGTAGTAACTCCATTTCTTTGGCTCCCTAGCGGAGAACACTACCTCCCGTATCTGTGTAAGGCCAATATATACCAATTCGACTTTTCTCATTCAATTTATCCGTTCACCATAGTTCGACTGCAGAGTGCAAGCTCCTGCCAATGGAACTACTACAGATGTTCCAACTATACTTGTTGATGACTGGCTTGTAAGGACGCAGTTACCCGTTGCATCACTTCGCACATGGGTATGATTACCGCGACTGTTCTTTAAGCGCAAAATACGGTGCTTGGCAGCTCACCTCTTATTCTACATGGATCTAAGATTACGGTGCATCCTACACTTAGTCTGATTTTCGGTAATAAGGCAGTTCTCTACCTTGACTACAAGAGTGTTCTCTTACAGCAGAAACGAGTCTGAGCTGATATTGTTTCCCAATTCGAAACTGAGAGATGGAACACTAGTTATAAACAAAGCAGCCAACTGGCTGCTCTTGTTTAAGCTTAGTTCAAAATCAGCATTTGCTGAGACCGAACTGTCCCTATAGCTGAGTGTATAATATAACATCCTCTTGCCATTCCAGACAGATCCATATCAATGCTGTTTATCCCTTTCTCAGCGACCTTATGTACATTCGCAACCCTCCTTCCGGAAAGGTCCACAATCTGGAGAATCCAGTTCGTCAGTTTGTTAGTCGTTATACTAGCAGTAATAGTATTAATGGCAGGATTAGGAGATACCTTGAAAGTACCAGCGGCCTTATGCTGCATATTATTTACACTATTTACATAAACTGTACAGTTGTAAGGCAAAGGATTTAACTCAATCGGTAATCCCGGGCTTAGTTGCTGAGCAGAAAAGGCAGAAAATCCGGGTCCGTATCGGTTAATTTTAAACACACCATTGTTACCACTCGTACCCTGCGTCAAGATTGCAGTAGAAGTAAGAGGGCTGACGTATTCCCAAACAATATTGCCTGTAGTATCAATTTCAAAAAACTTTCCTTTAACACCTTCACAAATGAGCAAATTACCTGAGGGTTGCACAGCAGCTCCTCCCATTGTGGCACTATAGAAACTGGAATTTAATGGCGACGGATAAGTCCAAACAGGTGCGACAGGGCCGTATGGCTGAGCGATATTTATAGCGTAACTGTTGTCAGGCAGCAATGGTGGTTCGATGATATCAATGCTTGAGTATTGTCCCACGGGCCTGTCACTTCCATTATTGAAAATGCTTATTTTGTCAGTGTGAGTACCATGCCTTATCCATTTGGCATCGTGTTGCTGAAACAACTTCTTTTCGGCAATAGTTCCCCTATTATAATTAGCTGGGTTGCCCCATCTGTAGAGAATATCTCCACCCTTTCCGGAGTTTCCCCCAGAGTGACCCGAAGCTTCGGCGGTTGTTGTGCTATGATCTATAATCATAACTTCACAAAGATTTCTGAGGCTGAAAAGGATTTGGTCCCTAATAGGATCGTAATCTAAAGAATTCATATGCAACCATGAGCCATTAACCGTAGAAATCAGGTTTATATTTATCAGTTCTGGGTGATTGACTATATCTCCAAAATTGTTTTCGGCTGATGAATAGTCCTGAACTAGGTGATCCCAAGCTTTCCACTCCCAAACAACTACAGCAGAATCGGCATTAATAGGTTTTAGTTCAACTATTTTGTCGACCCAGAACATTGATCCAATAGTAGCTGGGTTCCGGCCTGCAGCCTTCAATTCCGCAGCAGATTTCGACTCCCATACTGCTGTAAGGATGTTTCCGTTTGGCATGACAATAAAGTCGTGATGAGCGCATTGTAGTGTGTCTGAAATACTGTAGCTCCATAAAACGTTACTCTGCCAATCTAGTTTCTCGAAACCTCCACTTGCAGAAGAACCAAAAGTTTGATTACCAACATTTCCAGAGCGCATTAAATTACCATCTGGGAGGAGATGCTGCGAGTTACGCGATGAAGGGAGTGTACTAGTCCATGAATGCACCAACTTGCCGCAATTGTTGATCAAATATGTATTCTTCCCAAACATCGAAGAGAAAAGAGTGTAGCCATTAAACGAGTTGGGTGTGTTCTGAAACAGTCCAACGGTCTGTGCATCTGCATTGTTCAGTGTTCCCAAAAGGGTAAAAAAGAGTATTAAGTATTTCATAGGCGAACAGTTATAACTAAATTTATAAATAATTATACGAATGTCACAAGAAAACCTGCTATGCACCTGACGTTGAGAATCGAAACAGGAGATGGGATATGAGGCTCCAGAGCTTTTCATCATGCACGTTAAAAAAAGCAGCCGCCACGGCTGCTTTCCTAATATTTATCTTGCCCAATATTAATGCTGCGTCTCCTTGAACTTCTTCACGGCTGCAGTCAGCTTAGGCAATATCTCCTGGGCATCACCAACTACCCCGTAGTCTGCCGCTTTAAAAAACGGAGCCTCAGGATCTTTATTGATCACCACTATAGTCTTGGAGCCATTTACCCCCGCAAGGTGCTGGATAGCTCCTGATATACCCACTGCTACATACAGATTAGGACGAATGGTACCACCTGTTTGGCCCACGTGCTCGTGGTGTGGACGCCAGTGACTATCAGCCACAGGGCGGGAACAAGCCAGTGCTGCTCCAAGAGAATCAGCTAGTGATTCTAAAATGTGCCAGTTCTCCGGACCTTTCAATCCACGTCCGCCAGATACCACCAGTTCAGCCTCAGCAAGTGGTACTGTGCCGGTCACCTTATTTACTTCTTTCACCTGCACACCAAAATCTTTATCCTCAAAGCTAACGTCCAGCTTTTCTACTGTGGCGCTGCCTTCTCCCTTCTTTACAGGAAAAGTATTCGGCATTAGTGTAATTACCTTCACATCACTGGTGATAGATACATACGCATATCCCTTGCCAGCAAACACAGCCTTCTTTATCTTGAATCCTCCAGCTACGTCCGGGTAGGAGATAGCTCCGGCTACCATACCAGCTTTTAGCCTCGCCGCAAGCCTCGGTGCTACAGCCTTACCCGTCACATCGTGCAGGGCTATGATAACTTTGGCTCCTTCCTTTTCTGCCGCAGTTGCAAGTGCCTTAGTGTAAGCCCGGGCATTCAGATTATCAAGCCTTGAGTCAGAAACATGTAGCACCTTCTGAGCGCCATAAGCACCTAGCTGACTCAGCATCCCTTCATCCACAGTGCCCAGTACCACTGCAGTCGTATTGGTCCCCATTGTCTGAGCAATGGCTGCCCCATACTGGATTGCTTCATATGTCTTCTTTTTAAAGGCACCCTGACTATGTTCTGCTAATACTATTACAGACATTATTATTATTTGTTAGAGAGTTAATTGATATAATGCGTTCCAGAATTCTAGATGACTTTAGCTTCGCTGTGAAGAGCGTTCACCAGGTTGTCCATTTGTTCAGCCGAAAACATCTTTACTCCGGTCTTCGCAGGAGGAAGGTCATAACTAACTATTTGGCTCAATGGCTCAACTGGCGCAGCAGCAACTACCTTCAGTGGTTTCGTCCTCGCAGCCATTATTCCCCTCATGTTCGGGATTCTTGCTTCTGCCATACCTTTCTGACAGCTAATTACCGCCGGAAGATTGCAGACATTAGTCTCCTCACCACCTTCTATCTCACGGGTCACAGTTGCAGTAGTGCCCGATACTTCCAGCTTTGTGGCAAACCCAACGTATTCCATGTCCAGAAGCTCAGCCACCATAGCGCCTACTACTCCATTGTTGTAGTCAATACTCTCTTTTCCGCATAGTACAAGGCTGTACCCTTCGTTCTTTGCATATTCCGCTATCTGTGCAGCCACCACATATGGGTCGTTGCTGTCAGTATCTATGCGAATTGCTTCATCACCTCCCAAAGCCAGTGCTTTTCTTATTACAGGCTCCGCATCGTTCTTGCCAACAGTCACCAGATGTACTGCTGTAGCTACACCGCTTTCCTTAAGCTCCAGCGCACGAACCAGGGCATACCACTCATCATAAGGATTGATGATCATGGTAACTCCCTGAGTATTGAATTTGGTATTATTATCGCTGAACGCGATCTTGGTAGTAGTGTCAGGAACCTGACTGATACAAACTAATATCTTCATTCGAAGTAGAATTTGTTTTATAGATAACCCACAGCCTCACACCGTGGAAATTGTTTGCAAACCTACGGTAAAATGCCGTATCCGAAAAGTAAGCGTTATAAGACCTCTAAAGGAAATACTGCCCAATATCGTCGTCATATATGGTGAATAAAGCGTCGAGCATCGAAGCGAAGGAATTTGGAATTTGCCTTTTGGAATTTCCCCTGGCACCCACCATCTTTGGAATTTGGAATTTGTCCTTTGGAATTTACCCCCTAGCACCCTCCACTTGTCATCCCGGCGCCGAACAGAGCTGCAAAAGCCGAGCAGAGTAAGCCGGGACCTACCATTTCCGCCAAAGCGGGAAATGTCCACAACACAGGAGAGGAAAGCAGCAGGTTCTCATACGAATATTACTACAAAATGGGCGTCATCCCGGCGCCGAACAGAGCTGCAAAAGCCGAGCAGAATAAGCCGGGACCTACAATTTCCGCCAAAGCGGAAAATGTGCACAACAAAGGAGAGGAAAGCAGCAGGTTCTCATACGAATATTACTACAAAATGGGCGTCATCCCGGCGCCGAACAGAGCTGCAAAAGCTGAGCAGAGTAAGCCGGGACCTACTATTTCCGCCAAAGCGGAAACCGTCTAACCGTGTAGACATTTTTGTCCCACCCGCTTCTCAAACCTCAAGTCTCTGACTTATTCAAACAAAACAGCCCATTCTCTCGAATGGGCTGCCAAATCACTATTGTACGCTCCTTCTCCCTCCCCATGGGGGAGGGTCGGGGTGGGGCTCTCCCTCCCTACCGGGGAGGCTGGGCTGGGGCTCTTACAATGCCAAATCAGCATCATCACCACCTCCCTGCGTCAGGTTTTCCTGCTGCTGTTGAGGTTGTTGCTCCTGCTGTCCTTCTGCGTGCTTTTCCTGCGTGCGCTGTGGACGGTCACCGCGGTTCTCCCTACGGTCACCACCACCTTGTCTGCGATCACCGCCACGGTCACCACCTTGTCTGCGATCACCGCCGCCGCTCCTGCGGTCACGGTCGCCACCTTCGCGACGTTCACGCTTTTCAGGTTCTACATATCCTTCAGGTTTCGGCATCAATACCTTCCTGCTCAGGCGCAGCTTACCCGTCTTAGGGTCAGTGCCCACCAGTTGTATCTTCACCTTATCACCCTCTGCCAGTACACCTTCCAGGCTGTCCAGGCGCTTCCAGCTCACTTCACTGATGTGTAGCAATCCTTGCTTACCAGGCATAAATTCTATGAATGCACCAAACGGTACTATGCTCTTCACAGTGCCTTCGTACGTAGCACCTACCTCAGGAATAGCCACTATGCCATTGATCCACGAGCGTGCTTTATCAATACTTTCCTTATTAGCAGAGAATATCTTAATGACACCCATGTTATCCACCTCTTCTATGTTGATGGTAGCACCGGTCTCACGCTGTATCTCTTGTATTATCTTACCACCTGGGCCTATCACAGCGCCGATGAATTCACGGTCTATGCTGAACTGCTCTATCCGTGGTGCATGTGGCTTCAATTCAGTGCGATGCTCAGGCAGGCATTGGTACATCGCATCCAGTATGTGCAGACGTCCGCGGCGGGCTTGTGCCAGCGCAGCACGCATCACATCCATGCTCAGTCCATCTACTTTTATGTCCATCTGTATGCCACAGATACCATCTTTGGTACCCGTTACTTTGAAGTCCATATCTCCCAGGTGATCCTCATCACCCAGTATGTCGGTCAATACAGCCCATTTGCCATCTTCTGCACGGCTAATCAGTCCCATTGCAACACCTCCTACGTGTTTAGGCAATGGAACACCAGCATCCATCAGCGCCAGCGAACCGGCACATACTGTTGCCATTGAAGACGAACCGTTTGATTCCAGAATGTCCGACACTATACGCACAGTGTAAGGGTAATCCTTATCCGGCATCATCATCTTCAGTGAGCGCATTGCCAGGTGGCCATGTCCTACTTCACGGCGGCCAGGAGCCCTCAAAAACTTCACCTCACCCGTAGAGAATGGAGGGAAGTTATAGTGTAGAATGAATTTTGAATATTCTGATGTAGCAGCACTCTCCTGCAGCAGTTCGTCCTGTGTAGTACCCAGGGTCACCGTTGTCAGCGATTGTGTTTCACCACGGGTAAATAGAGCAGATCCATGGGGAGAAGGCAGGTAGTCCACTTCCATCGTCAGTGGCCTTACGTCTTCCAGTCCGCGACCATCCAGTCTGCGGCATTCGTCCAGAATCATATTCCTTACAGTGTAGTACTGCAGGTCTTCCAGGTACTTCTTTGCAAATGACCTTATTTCGTCTGGTACTGATTCACCTTCCTGCAGCCCCTCAGCCAGGTGCAGGAATAGTGCTTCCTGAAGTTCCTTAAAGCCATGGCTTCGGTCATGTTTTGGAGATGCACTGCGTGCTATTTCCAGCAGACGTGGTTTGGCAAACGCCTCCACCTTAGCTTTCAGTTCTTCGTTGGTTTCAGTTCTTACATAATCGCGTTTGGTAGTTACACCCATCTTATCGCGAAGTTCAACTTGAGCTTTGATCTGCTTGCGGATCGCTTCATGAGCCAGTTCAATTACGTGGATCATGTCTTCTTCCTGGCATTCCTTAGCCTCACCTTCCACCATCATAATGTTCTTCTCGGTGGCGGCAATTATGAAGTCCATATCCGCATCCTTTAGTTCAGTGCGGGTAGGGTTGATCATGTATTTACCATTGATACGGGCTACGCGTACCTCAGATATCACTTCCTGGATGGGCACGTCAGATACAGCCAGTGCCGCAGAAGCAGCCAGACAAGCCAATGCATCAGGCATTACCTCAGGGTCAGATGAGATCAATGTTACCATTACCTGCACATCGCAGTAATAGTCTTCAGGAAACAGCGGGCGTAATGCACGGTCAATAAGGCGGGAGATCAATACTTCATAGTCGCTCAGTCTGCCCTCGCGTTTGAAGAATGATCCCGGTATACGGCCGGCAGATGCAAATTTTTCCTGGTAGTCTACGGTCAGCGGGAAGAAAGATTGGCCAGGTTTTGGTTCTGAGTTAGCAACTACGGTAGCGAGCAACATACAGTTGCCTAAGCGTACTACCACTGCTCCATCAGCCTGGCGGGCGAGTTTGCCCGTTTCAATCGATATTTCTCGTCCGTCATCTAGTTTGAACGATACGGAAATTGGATTGGGAGTCATACAAATAATTTAGACATGTGGAAATAAAACTATTCCCAATCGGTATGATTGGGAATAGCGAAAATATATAATAGACTTACTTACGAAGACCGAGTCTCTCGATCAGTTCGCGGTAGCCTTGAAGGTTCGTGCGAGTCAGGTATTGAAGAAGGCGTCTCCTGCGACCTACCATACCCATCAGGCCACGGTGTGTAGAAAAGTCTTTCTTGTTTTGCTTCAGGTGGTTAGATATGTGATTGATGCGCTCAGTAAGCTGTGCGATCTGTACTTCTATCGATCCGGTGTTCTTTTCAGAACCACCAAACTCTTTGTAAATATTTGTCTTTTGTTCAGTAGATAGATGAGACATTGTATTTGTTTTTCTATTTTTTCAGGTTGCAAAGATACGGAAATCCTTCATAAATGATGCGTCCTCTCTAAAAAGTTCTTTATTGATTATCAATGTGTTGCAAAGTTAGTAAACTTATTAGTTAACTTGCGTCCTCACTGTTATACCATGAGAAAGCAGAAAACCTTTGAAGAGCTCCTCGACCAGAAGTATGGCGAGCTAGGCACCCGCGAGCGCAACGCTTTCGAAGAGAAGGCCCTGCTATTCGCCATCAGCGAAATGCTCAAAGAGGCAAGGAAGGAAGCCGGCCTCACCCAGGAACAGCTTGCGGATAAACTGGGGACAAAAAAATCCTACATCTCCCGCCTCGAAAATGGGAAATGCGACATTCAATTATCAACTTTGTACAGGCTCTTCGAAGAGGGGCTCGGTAAAAGAGTAACAATTACAATAGATTAGATTACCATGGGGTCCTACAGTATCGGTGAAGCACTAAATCTCCTTTTAGATAAAAGCAAATGGAAGCCCAAAGTCCATGAGCTTCGCCTTCAGCAGGAGTGGGAGCAAATAGTAGGAAAAACTATCTCAAAATACACCCGCAACGTCGCCCTCAACGGCGAAACCCTCACCGTCTACACCGACGTCGCCGCCCTCAAACAAGAACTCTACTTCGGCAAACAACAACTGGTAGCCACAATCAACGAATACTTCAACGAACGCGTCGTCACCGATATCCTCGTAAAATAGCTTCAACACATGCCGCAGCAGCTAATGTAAACCTGCCTGATTCATCTCTTTACCACCGAAGGGGGAACAGTTTAATGTACGATTTTCAATAAAATTTGTCACCAAACATTCGTCATCCCGGCGCCGACCAGAGCTGCAAAAGCCCAGCAGAATAAGCCGAGATATCATATTTCCGTCAGAGCGGAAACTACCACTCGCACTAGCACCCTCCATCCTTGGAATTTGGTATTTGTCCCTTTGGAGTTTGCGATAGCACCCTCCACACGTCATCCCGGCGCAGAACAGAGCTGCAAAAGTCGAGCAGAATTAGCCGGGACCTACTATTTCCGCCAAAGCGGAAAATGTCCACAACTCAGGAAAGGAAAGCAGCAGGTTTGGAATTTGCTCTTACCCTTTTCAAAAGCCGAATAGCGACCTGCACCTGAGCCAATGATGGTGCCTTTTTTGGAGCCTTGATGTAGTTGAAAGAAAAGAAGCAGCCTGTTGCATCCCCAAGCCCGGCAAGCACCCACAGATCACCTCCAAAAACCAGCACCATGTTGCTGAAGAGCACCCTGCGTCAACAGCGTACAGCTAACTTTTTGCCCGCAGAGCGATTGGCAAAAAGGCTCCTTTTTTTGGTTACTTTTTTGGAGAAGCAAAAAAAGTAACGAAAGGTGAGAGGACTTACAGAAGACTGAAATAGAGCTCAAGCCAGGAAGAGATTCTGCTCAGCCCCACCAGCACCCCTCATCGCATTGACTAGAGAGCTAGAAAAACCGAAAAGAGTTCGCAAATACTCCCGCGCGGTAAGTACTAACCCTAGCTGAGGATTCGAGATATGCTCCTGAAGTGCCGATAATTCAATTGGCATCAATCAACCAATTTCATAACCGTTACGTTTGTTATGGTTCCTTTTGACATACCCATATGACCACGATTGGTCTTGTCAAAGACGCCCTTCATAATCACTCTCCTGCCATTCCAATATTGAAAGTGCTTTATTGGAAGTAATTCTGTTGCCATATCACCAACCCACAAGCGATTCCTTCTGTTGAGCGTATCAAGTACTATCTCATCTCCTTCAAATTCAAAGTTCACATACCCGAAGATCACTACATCCTTTCGATGATATTTATCTGGATCAGCCAGAATATTTGCAAACGTGGTATCTGTTACTTGCTGGCTATACGACACATGTACACCTAGCGCAAAGCAAAAGAAAAGGAAATACTTCATGTTGAATGCCGTGGATGTCGGAATCTACTTTTGGAATTTAGTCTCGCGATTTTCCCAAATACCTTGGGATTTGGAATTTGTAGTTTGGAATTTATGCCTCAAAAGACCCTCATCATTTCACTCAAACACCCAACCTCATATGTCGGCTTCCGCTCATGCACCACCCGCGCCGGATTATAATACACCTGGTCCCAGCCCGCATTAATAGCCCCAAGTATATCAATATCTATCGCATCCCCAATCATTATACTATCCTCCGCACACGCACCAGTAGCCTTCAGCGCATAGTCAAATATCTCCCGGAACGGCTTCGGCCTGTCACTCTTCTCCGAGGTAATTACATGCCCGAAATAAGACGCAATTCCCGAGTACTGCAGCTTCTGCCACTGCGTCGTCTCAAAACCATTGGTGATCATATGCATCACATACCTCCCCTTGCAATGCTCCAGCAGTTCCTTCGCAAAAGGCGTCAGTATCGTCTGCGTCGGTAATATTTCCAGGTACGCCGCACTCATCTCATAGGCCAGCGCAGTGTCACCTACCTTAAAGTCCAGCAACGTCAGCCATATCCGCTTCCACCTCAGCTCCTCCCGCTTTATATACCGATTGCGGAAACGCTCCCACATCCGGTCATTATGCACCTTATACACCTCCATAAAAGCACCAAAATCCGGTACTCCTCTGCTCGCCAGGTCATATTCGTCATACAATCCCTTCAGCGTATTCTCCGAGTTCTTGTCAAAATCCCACAGCGTATGGTCCAGGTCAAAGAATAGATGTTTGTATTTGCTCCCCATGTCTTTTGCTAAGGTACTAATAAAAGAAAACCTGGCAGGGTCTTGGAAGATCCTGCCAGGCTATTATTGCCGTTAAGAAATTACTTCTTACGGTAGTAGATCTTGTCCTCGAAAAATTCTGTAGTCGATTGCAGCGCCGGATTAGCCATACGCTCATACATGCGCGATATCTCTATCTGCTCCTTGTTCTCGTGTATCTCCTCCAGACTGTCGGTATGACTGCTGAATTCGTCCAGTTTCTTATGAAGCTCTTCCTTCATGTTCACCGCTATCTGGTTAGCACGACGAGACATCACTACTATAGACTCGTACAAGTTGCCTGTCTTTTCCTTGATAGCTATCACATCACGTGTTTCTATCATCGGATTCACCGATGCAAGTGCCTTTTTATTGATGCTCATTGCGAAGTTTATTTATTTTGTTATTGGCCTGCGAATAATATTTTTCACCCTCCGATATATACGTCGATGTCGGATGACTCTCTTTCAATTCATTGTATGCAGTAATGGCATTACCATAGCGTTCCTGCTGCTTATCTTCCATGCTCGCTTCAGCATACTCATACAATGATCTCACGATCATGTACTGGTAAAAGTCCGCATTCGGCGATTCGGGATATTGTTGCAATACGCTCTTATATGCAATGCTAGCAGCCTTATACTGACTGATATTAAAGTAAAGCTTGGCAGCACCCGCATCCTTCGTCTCCAGCTTTTGCCTCATCTGCTCCATCAGCGCATTCGCCTCCGGCAGCCTTTTTGAGGTAGGGTGGGTGTTGATGTAAGACTGCATCGCCTCCATAGCCTTTATCGTATTCGTCTGCTCCAGCGTAGGCTTCGGCGACATATTGTAAAGGCTTACGGCATGCATGTATTCAGCCTCTTCAGCGTCCTTCCCACTGGGAAAGTAGTCCACAAAATTCTTGAAGTGGTAAGAAGCACTCAGGTAATCCTTCAGATAATAAGAAGAGTAAGCATAGCGAAAATACAAAGCCTCAAAGTTCTTCGTACCCTTCATCACAGGCAGCAGACTTTCATACACCGCATTTGCCTTCTGGTACTGCTTCTTGTCAAAGTATTCGTTCGCCTTAGTAAGCTTGTAGTTCACGTCATCACTCTTCACCACCTTCTCATACCCGCTACAGGCACTCAAAAGGGCTAGACAACATCCAATAAACCAGTAATTCAAACTGCGTATACGCATAAAAGGGCTGCAAAAATAGCTAATCTATCACTTATTCCCTAATGGTATTACCAAAACACTGTTAAAACCACCAGATACCACACATTCAGTTCTCACCATACCTTCCCATTGTCGACCGGAAAAGAGCTTCATCATTACCCTGCCTGCCCTCAACCTGCCATCTATCTGCTGACTGGAAGCAATGTACCACCAATCTTCAAAGGCTCGAAGTAGCCTCATAATAGCCTATAAGTTGGAGTATGGTTGGAGTGACCTTGGAGTATGGTTGGAGTATAGTTGGAGTTGCAGGCTTGTAGGAGGCAATTTGCTATTAGGATTCCTGGGCGTCAGAGTAAGTTTTTTGGTCAGCAGGGCTCTGTTCTCCTGCTATCTCCGGTGGTGTAGAACGTACAGGTCTCCCAGCCCTCATATCCTCATTAGAGCTCTTGATGTGAATTTTCCAGCCCTTGGCAGTCACTGCAATATACAT
>Ga0196970_1000762_pt1 | contig 30913 bp, 56 predicted proteins | sample S1v_513CmetaG_FD_148672 | JGI IMG/M metagenome (GOLD analysis project Ga0196970, IMG submission 148672) | Soil microbial communities from Anza Borrego desert, Southern California, United States - S1+v_5-13C | ecosystem: Environmental > Terrestrial > Soil > Desert | place: USA: California... | reverse complement strand
GGTCAGAACATTAGCCGAAACGCTTGATCCTGCAAAGCTTCCCATGTTTGCTGCTGCTACTGCCATTACTGCTGAAGCGAGACGTAATCTCATCATATTTGAATCCTCTTTTCATAGTTTTGATGTATATAACTACCATAGATGAAACAAAATATTCCCACTATGGAGCGAGAATATCGATGATGCGTTTAGCAAGGTTAAAATCCTGATCCTTAATCGCAGAAATAGCTGCTTGAGAGAGAAGGACAACAGATTCAGAAACATTATGATCCTGAACCTCTACAGCGGCACAGCACTCACGAAGTTCATTTATGTCACGCACAAATGTTGGAACGGATGCGGTGTTGATTTGAAATGATCCAAAGGCGCTGCTGTACTCAGGGCTGGTTTCAACCAAATCCTTGGCTTCTTTCAGTCCAAGATTAGTTATAGAGCGAACGGCTTTTATTGCAGCGATCTTGCGATCTGATCTAACGCCGCGAAAACGGACTGTGACTGACATTTACTCCCCCTTTGAAGTTTGTATATATAATTACCGCACTTCTTTGCTACTATTCAAATAAATAAAGCGGAGAGATTGCAAAGTCTCTCCGCTTTTCCTGGATTTGTTTCACTAGAATTACTGGCAAAGGGTGACAAACTTCATGGTCCGATTCCTCCGTGTTTGTAGTGGGTTATTAGTCTTGTGTTGCTTACGTGTTATATTACCGTGTGGCTGGACTTCTATTCACAAATCTTTTACTAGGTCTTTAGCCTCTTCTTCAAGGCGACGATCAAGCCACTGCTTACGGTCTGGATTGCTAGGCAAATCCTGAACAATCTCCCGAAGTACGTTAATTGCACGGTGCTTGCCAGTAGCCGCATGTTTGATTGCTCTAAGCTGGTGAATGCTCATGCTTTTAATATCAAGAGTGCGAATCTTATGCTCCAGATTAGCCCTCTCAATTTCTTCACGCGCTTCTGGCGTTAATTCTGCAAGATACGGATGGTTCATGCCATAGTGATTGCCTATGCCAAAACCATGACTGTTAAACGTTGTTCCGCATTCGGTAACGATGCGTCCCGTTTTCGGAGTAACACGAACAACCTTCGTTATTCTAGGCAGGCGCAATGCCCTTCGCACAACAACTTCATCTCCGACTTTAAGAAGTTTGGTATCCATGAAAATCCCCTTTTCGTGCTTTTAAATACCAAAGGTATTGGGGCTTATTCAGCCCCAATTTTAGCCTTTAGTTTCTCGATCTTCGCTAGCGATCTTTCCTTATCTTTAGTGGAATACTCAATCCAATTATTAACATAGTCAAAGTCTCTGCCTTTATACAAAGCCGCTTGTACTTCAGGAGACTGAATAGCTTCCCAAAGCTTAGTAAAGCCTACAATCTTAGTTGTATGATAAGCAACTTCGGCTTCGTACTTGGTAAGCAGTTCTTCAGGAGTAATCCCTTGCATATCCTTATATGCTTCAGCATGAAGCAAAGGTTCTGCTTCAATGCCATGCTCTTTGCGGTATGCATTCACGTTGTCTATGAACTTATTCCACTGCTTTTCATAGCGCACACGACCACCATCATAATACTCTGACTTGTAGCGTGGGTGGAAAATCAAATGAGCGCCTGTGCCTTCATGATTCCATGTGTTAAATTCGCAGTCTGCGATAGCCAAAATTATATCGTTTGACTGCCGTGCAATCCAGTCCATAACATCTACTGTAACTGCATCAAGTGTAACCATTTCCCCATCTACCATGCCGCAATCCCAAGCTGCAAAGGCTCCGCTTGGGCGGAATGTCCATTCAGGCGTATTAAATTTCTCATGCTTAGTCAGGTCTTCAAGAGTCTTGGAGTTCTTAACGCAGTCTTCAAGATACTTTCTACCATCTGGCGACAACTTATCATGCAGAGTAACTTTTGTAAACTCAACGGTCTTAGGGATTAAACCGTGAAGATTCTTATCCTCTTCAAGCATATTGCTGAGACATACCATTGCCATTTATCAAATCCCCTTTTCAATTTGCTAATATATACAATAGAAAAAGGAGGCTTATTCAGCCCCCTTTGATTAAACTTCGTTGCCTGCGGCGTCGAGTTCATTGGCATAGTCAGATTCATATTTAACTTCTGGCTTGCCTTCGGTTTCCACATCGCCTTTGCCCTCGTCAGCAAGATTTAAAGCTTCCTCTTCTGACTTGGCTTCTACGATTACAAGCTGTGCTGTGCGGGTGATTATATCCCGTGATACCCTGTATTGTTTCAATCTAACTCGCTTTCTTTATTATAATATGTGATTCTTCGTAATCTAGCAAAGCGTTCTGTGCTTCGCTAATAGCTTTATTGGCAAGCCTGCCAGTATAAGGATGATTAATATCTCCCCCATTACCTCTTACGGCTTCCACAATATAGATGAATGATTCGCTACCGAAATCTTCATCATTGCTAGTATTGTAGACTTCGTTATCATCTTCATCTATAACGCAATACTCTTCGTCGTAATGACGATGAAGAGACTTAGCCGCAGCAATCGCTTCGTCCCTTAAGTCATGGCAGGAAATCAATCCTGCATTAGTTCCGCCCTGCTTGCAGACATCGAAACTCATAGTAGAATCTCCATTCGTGTGATGTATAGAAATACCATACGAATGAAGTACTATTCACTGTGCAGGTTGTAAGATTATCATTCCAAACTTTACGAGGTAATCAGCAGGGTCTGTAGTTGCGTAGTGCATAAATCCCCACCTCTGTTCAGGATTATCGATTAGTCCGATAATTGGAGCGTCTGTTAAATCCCCAAATTCTTCTGGAGATATAAACCTATATCCTAATTCTTCAAGATTATAAACTTGGACCAACATATCTTCAAAATCAGCCGCTGTAGGCTTTATCGGGTCCGCTTTGGCAAGTTCAAATTCCCCTTGTGAAAGCATGATTCTCAATTCCCCCGTGGGGAGAGTATCGATTTTCATTTGCGGTCCTTTGCTTAAAGATGTATATAACTACCATGGTCCGCAGTAGATATTCAGAAAACCTTAAGTTCCCAGTTGCATACCATTACCTGAGATAGCTGAACAAGGCAAGCGCGGTAGCCTTTACTATAATACCGTTCATTCCACTCTTCGGCTACTTCACCTTCGGCGGCATACTCTCCAAGGGAAACAAACTCCCGAATAGCGTCATCCGCTGTATCTGCCATTATCGCGCAATTTACTGGATTTCCATCGGGATCAACAATCATCCACTTATTTTGAGGTTTGAGGCTCATTGCTTCCCCCTTGCGCTAAGATGCATATAATTACACATCAGCCTTTTGGAAATTCATTGAATTCTTTATATTGCGCGTCCAGACTTTAATCATAATTCGCCAATAACGCAGAGGAAAACGCTTGCGCTCTTTAGCAATATTGCGAGTCAGATAATCTTCCATATCAGGGTCTAAATTCCAAGCTTTTGCTAGGGAAAACATAGCCCACAAGCTAGGGGAAGCGATAGTTTTAAGCATATAATAACCAATGACTAAGCCAAGAATTGTAGCAACTGTATCATTTGTTACATATGACTCAAGCACTTTAAACATTGAATAATATACGCCAAATGCAAACAATAAGTGTAACACAACCCATGCAAGCGAAAACCAAATAAGTGGGGATGTATTGCGTATCTGGCGAAAGAAGCGCTTTACGTCCCACATATAATAGTCATATGACCGCTTAAAGTTCCTCATGCGGCACGCTTCTTTAGTAGGTAGTTTGGAGTCCGCTGAATCAGAGTTCCGTTAGAGTCATACAGGTTAATTCCGCATGTATGATCTGCAACCGCGCCAGCGTATTTGATATTCTGATACAAGGTAGCCAGCTTAGTTGCAGCCGTGGCATCATCTGGCAACTCTACTGACAGACAAACAGGCTTAAATCCCTCAATCTGAGTCTTGATAGACTGGTCACGTTCTTCTGTCCAGCCCTCAATTACGGCATCTTGTGGAATCAAACAGTCCACTGTAACTCTCATGAAATTCCCCTTTCATGCATATAATTACCACATTGTATATATGTTATTCAGCAAAAGCTTTCACGCCTAGCTTATCATTCCACTCTTTAAGAGTCTTACGGACAAAGGGTTCTTGATCCCCTGTATAGCGACCATTGAGAATCTTCTCAATCGACAAGTGACGGTCAAACATGCCTTTACGCTGCTCTTCTGTCAGGCAATATCTCTCAATTGCCGTTACGTGGTAATGTTCTTCGTGGAATTCCCCCTCTTTAAAGAACCAACGCACCTGCTCAGTAGTAGGATTGCCATACAAAAGCCAATCCAAATCAATTTCAAGGGGGTTACGTTGTCTTACTTGTCGTTTCGCCATCAGTCCATTGCCTTTTTAATCTCTCTGCGAATGGCAGCGCTTTATAGCGATCTAATTCGTCAGGAGTTAGTCTCTGATATCCTACCATTCTAACTAGAAAATATTCACCATTATATTCAATTACATCGCCCATACTTACGCTGTAATGTTCAGGGTCATTCTGGTAGTCATTCTGTCCAAACTGAAAGATATACCCTAAATCATGGTCTGTTTTCCCCGTTAGCCTTGCTTGCGGAACGTCAACCGTTCTCACCTTATTGGTATCTTCGTTAAAGGCTAACATTAGAACGTTGAATTTCATAGGCTTATCCTTTAGAATCCGTGGTAGTAAGCTTCACGCATCTCCCGCAACGTAAACCTCAGTTCACTCGGAATGCGGTTTGGATTCGTAAATACACGACTGGAGCCAAAAACATGCGAAAATTTATAGCCTGATTCCTCAATTTTCGCAATACATTCAGGGATAGTAGGTATCTTTTCGCCAGCATACTTGACCCGAAGGTTTCCTGCTTTAGTGTGATTTGACTGTGATTTCATTTACTTCCCCTTTGAAGTTATGCTTATATATACAAAAGAGGCGAACAAGTTATTCACCTGTTCGCCTTCTAATTTCAAGGTGTTGGAACCTTAAACGGTAGCCAGTTCCTGAGCAGTCCGTGGAGGAGATTCCAACTTGCACCGTTCTGCGAGCGCGGCGGTGATTTCCTTACGAAGATCACGCTTTACCTTGGCATCATCAAGAGCCTTACGAAGAGCAACGCAGCGACCCTGAGCCTTTACAAAGCGATCACGATGGAAGCAACCTGCCACCCCGCGACCCTTAATTGCACCGCCAACTACACAAACGGTGTCAGGGTTCTTGATACCGCGCCGACCCACTCGATGGAATACTACTTCAACTTCACCTGCACTAGTCTGAATCTTCAAATTTGAAACCTTTCTCTTAGTAATCTGATATATACTACCATACTGCTTTGATACTATTCAGCAATATTTTCACAAAGCTCTAATAAGCTCAACGCACCCTCTAGATCAGCAGTATTTAAGTTGTCAAAATTAAACTCTTTGATAGCGTTTATTAGATTCGTGCGCTTAGCAACCTCTACGGCTTCAGGAGTTGCCTTTTTCAGTTCGCGAGGAATATAAAAGCCTTGGGTCTGGTGCATTTCAATACCATATTCATTGAAGGCAGTCTTATCTTCTAAGATATAGTGTCCAGCAGCCGTAATGCTTGCAATCTTGCTTATGTAAGGTCTTAGATAGCCGACTACCACTTCATCACCCACGCTTAGGTCAAGCTTTTCATCCGTCATTTAACGCCCCTTAAATAAGATTCGGGGAGAACGGCTGGAGATATTTCTATCTCACGCGGCATGGAGCCGCTTTCCGTTCTCCCCGAATATAAACTACCCTTTAACGAGTTTGCTATTCACTGAAAACTTACGAACCGAAGTTCGTCCATAATCAAGCCCGTAGAAATTACAAGCGCGAGATTTAAACGTCTGAAAGTTTTCTCCGCTTCTGCGAACGTAAGTACCGACAAATACAGCTTTATCAATACCATCGCGGTAAATTTTATAAACTTGTTTCATTGGATTCCTCTTTAATGAAAATTGGGAAGACTGCGCCCACATGCAGCTTAGAGCCACGGGTGTTGACAGTCTTCCCATATAAATACCATGCAGCTAAAAGCTTATTCTAACTTTTTCAAATTGCCATCTTTGTCCCGAATGCTAAGTCGTTCGCATTCTTCTAAAGACAATGGTTCACCGACAGGGATTGCCTTAACTGTATGGAATTTTCCCTCGTTTTCAGGCACATCATAATAGTTCCTAGAAGACTGTAAATCTTCAGGAGAGCTACCAAGTTCATCACCTGAGAGATAATGCAGACTTCCCTTAACTTTAGGAGAACCAATCAACTGAATGTCAACTTCATAATGAGGGTCTACCAAGATTCGTTCAGGCGTGTCTTTGAAATTCTCAAAAATCAATCCGTAGTAATCTTGGTTAGGGAATCCCATGAATTGAACAAACACTTTGTCACGGAATTCAATCTTATAACGCTGATTTACATATTTCGGCTTCATATACTTCCCCTTTTAATTTTGTGCTATTATATACAAGAGGAATAGGGGCTTATTCAGCCCCCTTATGTTATTTCTTAGCCTTGGGTTTCTTCTTGCCACAGTTATAGCACTTGGGCAAATCATCATCGATAATGGTATCACACCTTGAACAGCGGGGAATATCATCCCCCTTACAATCGATATATCCATCTTTTTCAAGATGCGTAATGTCTTCGCGGGGAACCATGTAATACAGGGAATTAACGATAGATAAACGCCGTACAAGGCACTCATCTTCGCCCCCGCCTTCACCGCACAGAGTATAAGCACCTACGCCACGGTCAGCAGCCAGCTTTTCAGCCTTATGCCAGTCTGACTGCACAGCATCAATGCAGTCCATAACGATCACTTGACCGTCAAGTGTCTCTACACAATTTTCATGAAACTCGCTCATAGTAATGTCCTCACAGGTTAGATGCATATATCTACCCTGCAAGGACACCACTATTCACATTTTTCTACATCATCTAACCTATGTAGACTTACCTGGAACCAGGCGTTTAGTTCACCTGGGAGCCAGGTAAATATTAATACCGTATAGCTTCTATCTTATTCGCTTCATCCCACGTTTTATCAGCTAGTTCAGCATACTTGCGGTATTCTTCCTGAAAATATGCAAATGCTTCATCACGAATCCATTCGCATTCAGCCTTTTCAGCCCTGCAAGTGCCTTGCAGAACTTTACTCAACTGATGCGTTGGAGCATTGCATAGGGTCTTGTGCGTGATTCGTTCATTCCAATATGGAAATACTATGTATTTAACCTGAAGCGTAGGAGACACATCTACTATAAAATAATAGAATTTACCATCCTTACGTTGCCTAACAAAGCAATCACCTGTAGCGTATACAACGTCAGTTTTCAGCATTTTATTCCTTAATTAGTCCAGCTTCACGCATGGATTTAATTGATAAACCAAATGGATTATATGAATAGCGGTCAGCCTTGAATCTTTTCCTTAGTTCATCGGCGCATTCTTTCGCCTGTTCAAAGGCAGAGTATAGACGTGCCTTGGAAATGTCTTCTGTCAACGATTCTCTTACTTCTTTTTCGCTAGGGCATCCTGCAACGTCTACAGCAATCCATCCACGAACATAGTTGCCTTGTTTATCCTTATACGTATGTCGTACAGCGAATAGGTTACGAATCTTATTTTTAGCTACTTCTGTTGATTCTTCCTCAAAGCCTTCGTACTCGTAATCTGCACGGCTTTTCAGATAGTTGTAAGCACGAACAGCGTCTTGATCTTCGTAAATTTCCTGTGCAGCCTTAGCCGATTTTAAGTCCTCAGTATGTTGCTTTAACTGACGCTCATAATCGGTCCAACGCTTTAGAATAGAGGCTTTAAGCGTTTGGTCTTGCATGCCATTTGCTTGCTCTCGCGTAATGTCTGGTTGCGTAGGAGCCTCGCCCAAGTCTTCAGGCTTATCGTACCAATAGCCCTCTTTGTAACGCTCATTAAAAATCTGGAGACAAGCATTGCATTTGCTAGCATAGGTAGAGGCATCAAAGATTCTCTCGCCGTGCTTCTCTTTAAAAATAATAATCGCGCTCATAGTATTCCTCTCAGGAGAAGTACCATGAACGCGATCTTATATTCACCAACCAAAGTGATGATCTGCATATCGGTGCTGATAGTATTCATCAAGACTCATTTGGTCATAATCACTTATAATAACAGGCTTAAAAGGGTTAAATTCTGGCTTTTTACCTTTATTAGCCGCGATGATTTCCGCAGGGGCTTCGGCTACATGTCCGTTGCGCTTTAATCCAAGACTACCACGAACCTTTTTCACCCTTCCGCTACAATCATCACATTCAACCCCATCCTTCACAGCTTTGCCAGAATCAATCTCTCTCTTGCAAAAATGACAAGTTAATTGCTTGCTATATAGTTCAGCCAAGCTATGAGTATCAGTATCAGTTCCCGCAAGTCTGCCAAGGCGCGAATCGAAGAATGAATGGCAGTCTTCGCAAATCTTCTGCTCTTCATTATTGATCTTTACACAATGCCTGATAACTGTGTCTTTATTACAATTATCGCAGGCAAATTTTTTAACTGTCGGTGCATTAGCTAACAACTTCATAGTCCTCTTTGAGGATGTAGGGCGCTTCCCATCCGTTTTTAAAACTAATGTCCGCTGCGCTCGGATCAGCAGCAATTTCTCTGATGGAGTTAACTTCATATTCTTCGCCTGCTTCAAAAGAAGTTTCCTCATCTCCGCCAAAAAGTTCCTTTTTAAGTATGCCATATTCACAATTGCGTAGAAATCTTATCTTCATTAGTCTGCCCCTTTCGCTCTCTTATCTACCAATGAATGCTGGTGTTATTCATCTTATTATTTATATTGAATAATGCTAATGTTGCATGGTATGTATATGCATGAAAACTCGTCCGACTATTACGATGATCAAAGTTTATGCCGATGAAGCCAGAACTCAGATTCTGGAGAACATTACATTAACAGGGCGCAATCAATTCATTGCTACCGTTAACACTCTTAAGGAAAAGTATGCAAATCTTAACCTTGGCACGGTTCCAGTATGGTGCCGCGAAGGTGAAAAAACATTTCCTGACATTGCTCTTTCGAACCTTGTTGCCGATGCACGGTTCATGGAAAAGCGCAAGAAATAACTGAATAACTATTACCCTTTAGGGTAGTTATAACCATTAAAAACGGAAAAGGGGAATTTTCCAATGGACTTTCAGAATATGAGCACAGGACTTATCCGCAAAGTAGCTCGTACTCACAATATCCGCACCTCCGAGACTGGTTCACGCTCCGAACTTATACGTGCCATTCTCAATGTAACGCAACCTGCGGCTGTAGCTACCCCGCGCCAGACAGTAAGTAACATGATTTGTAGCGCTGGTGACGCTGGCATGGCATTCATGCAAAATATGAAAACTTTGATATCACATGAAATCCGATAGCCCTACAGATAGTATGCTTGAAGGGATAATGCTTGATCTAAGTTTATCCCTTTTTCAAGCTATGGATGAAGCTGGATACACTATTGAAGATGTGGCAGAGGGCAGTGGACTCTCTGTTGAGTTCATAAATGATGTACTAGAATGCAAGAACCCAAAATTAACATTTGGAGATATTGGGAAGATCGCTTGCGCCATAGGATGTCAGGTAAACGTTAAAGTTTTCGACAAACAGGCGGACTGATGTTCGCCTGTTCTCATTGAATATACAGTAGTTAAATATGTATACAATGTATATCTTTGAGAGGAATATACATGAAGCTTGCCCTTGACGTGCATGGCGTGATTACTGAAAACCCGCCATTCTTTTCTAAATTATCACGTGCCGTATTAGCGGCTGGCGGGGAAGTTCATGTTATTACTGGAGCAAGTTCCAAGTCTGATATTTTCGAACGCCTTGCCGAATATGGAATCGAATACTCTCACTTCTATAGTCTACTAGATCATTGTGAGCAAAAGGGTTATGAGATTACATGGGAAGGTGATAGATTCTGGACTGATCCGACCAATTGGAATAGAATCAAGCGCGATTACTGCGAAGAGCACGCTATTGACCTGCTAATTGATGACTCTCCAGAGTACGGAGAGGACTTTCCATGCACAGGGTTATTTGCCTGCGTTAATCGAAGAGTTTCTAAGTGTCGGGGAAATTCCCCCGATGTGCTTTAAGCGCACTGCGTAAGTCACGCATGCGCGAATAACGCAAGCGTTATATGGTATTTGTTACTATCAAAGGGGTATATATGTTAGAGCGTGCAGAGCAGTTAAAGAAAGCCTTCGGGCTTGCAAACAGTTATAGAATGGTACAAGCAAACGGCGGGGCGCTTTCCCCAGAAGCCATGGCTTTGGTAGCTATAACTGAGGAATATTCTGTATTATCCAAACTTGTCACCGAACAGCAGCAGACTATTATGGAAATAACCATGGGTACGATGCCTACGATTGAAAGCGTTATCACTGACCTACAACCTGAAACCAATACGGAAAATCCTCCTTCCGAATCAGAACCAGCACCTGTACCTCCAGAAGCGAAAATCTTCGAGATGATTCAGGATGGTGATCGAGTCAGTTTTAGTAATTAAGTGAATAATTATCCACGGAATAGGTAACAAAGTTTATGGGAAATACACTTGAAAAAGCCGCTAAAATCTTTGGACTGAAGAAATCAGATTTTAAAGATGCACAGCACAAACTTGAATGGTATGGAGATAAAGAAGATGGTATATTCGTTGTATGGGAATATATCGTTCTCCAATCAAGTAGTAGCCGTTTGTGTGTAGCTCTTTATCCGTTTAATAATGCGGAGATTTTAGGCAGTTATACTCATAAACTAAATTCTACAATTTCAGTTATTAGACCCTTTGATTCACAGCAGCTTGTGATCAAGATGGATGACGTGGCTTTGACCCCCAAACAGTTTGATTGCTGGATTCGTGCAATTGCCTTGGCTCGTAGGTTCCGCGATGCTATTGACGAAGGCAAAGTTAAACGTGCGTGTCCTGAAACTGGTTGGCTTGATGGACTTGCTCCCACTTCTAAAGATGAAGCTGTAGAAGAGTTTGTACAGTTTCAGAAGAAGGCAAAGAAATGAGTTCACTAGGTAATGGAATTTGGAAACCCATGCCAGAAAATACCACATCTATGGATTCTTTTCCAGCGTTCCTAATCATATTTGTTGCTTGTTTAATTATTGGAATCTTCATTATGACTGGAGACCCATACTATTGGCGCAATCTTCGTGAACGTATCTCGGATCGTATTGCCTGTTGGTTTGGTGTTTTCGATATTAGTTCATGGTTTAATTTTCATGGGTTAGATTTTGATAAGCCAGAGCCAGAGCCAGTAAGTGATTTCCCGCTATACATTCCTGAAAATCAGCCAGCTATTCATGCTAACCAAAATGCTGTAAAGCGGCATGTAAGGCACGCTGAAGAGATATTTGATCAATTAGAGAAGGCTGGTTGTGCTTCGGCTCGCTATGTAATCCTTCTGCATCCTGAAACAAGAGAGCGTCTTGGTGTTCGTTCAGTTTTCAGAAATAAGACCGACAATGGCGAAGTAAGAAGCGTGCTTTATCTGGACAAATTCGGTGAATATATCCATGAAAATTCGCTAAGTAAACGTATACACAATAACAATGAGCTTGCCATTGAAGGCGGCAGCTTATTGATGGTTGTTATGGAACAGACTGTTGTTGCACATAAATTCATTAAGACTATTTGGGTTCCCACGCATAAAAGGGAGATGCCTAAAGAAGAACAACTAGAGGTTGTAGGTATATCGTGAGCAAGAGTGGGTATGCAGATTTTTCAAACATTGGCAGAGCGGTAATTCGCACTGCCACTACCTGCTTTATGCTTTCATGTGAAGGCAAAGATATGATTATAAATGGGATCGATGTAGGGAAACACTTAGCTAGTCGCTTCGAAGGAGCCATCGCTGAAGATAAGATAGCTCGCTGCGTGTTATTCTTTGATAATAGCACTATGCCAAAGCTTCTTGCTACTCGTGCATACGGCAACGTACCAGATGTAAACGGGACTGTTGTGAGTGTGTTTAACTGGGAATCAGACCCGAAGATTTGTATGTTTGAGTTCAACCTTAACTTGAGACTTCAGAATGTAAGAGATTTAGAGAATTATAAATATTCAATTATAATTGGCAGAACTCAGGAAGATTGGGCTACATCCAGCTACGTGCATAAATATAATTTAGCACATAAACCTATTCGTCCTAACAGGGAACTAGTAGCAGGCATTCTAAAAGGAATGAATAAGGGCAGCTTATATAATTCTGATCCTAAACCCTACGAACTAGGGAGCTTGCCCTTTGCCGAAGAGCGCGGCACAATAGTTCCTCGCGAAGTATTTAGTACGCCTTAAGAAATTACTGAATACCTGCGCCTTGCCTTGGTACTTATATACATCTAACCAAGGGAGAAAACTCTTACATGAGTGCAGAAGCTTTAGCGGCGGCATTGACCGCAATTGGTGATCTTACGCTGGAAGAAACCCTAACGCTGAAAAGCGTACTTGAAACCAAAATATCGGCAAAAAGCGCGATGTTAAAGCGCGGCGATGTTGTAACATATATTGGCAAGAGCGCCCCACGATTCGGCTTTGTTAAAAATGTTACAAAGCTGGTTGTAACCGAAGTGAGACGTACCAGAATTGTGGTGCGGCTGGCAGATAACAATCATGCAACTCCTGTGATTACCTATCCCAATTCTGTTGCGCCAACGGGGGAGACTGTGAACCTTGGAGTAGCACCGCCCAAGTTTCGGCGTCGGCGTCGTAGTCCCTTTTACGAAGATTAATTAAAGCAAATGGGAGACTAGAATACTAGTCTCCCATTTGTGTATATGTATGTATATGGACACCAATAGTATCTTAGTAATTGTTTTAATAGTTCTAATTTTTGTATTATTAGGTAGGGCTGTAAAAGCCATTGAAAACTGTAAAATTCGCAAAGCCTTAGAAGAATACGACAGGCGTGTAAAACAAAGAGAGCAGGGCAAAGCGCAACGCGAAGAGGAGCACCGCCGAGCACGTGAACAATGCAAATGCAGCCGACAGAATATATCTGTAAGCTAACTGTAATTAATAGCATTTGAAAGGGGAATTATGACTACCAAAGTACTTAAACCAGATGAAGCAGCTATTAGGCGCTACTGGTCTTGTAAGGCATTGGTTAGTAGCCCTGTTGCAGGTGAAGCTAATGCCGCCATGCAACAAATTAGCCGCATTGCTGGAAAATTCTATATGACCACAATGCAATTTGAGATTTGTTATCCTGATCCTAGTGCGCCTAAGCCAGCTACGCCACGGGTACAGCAAGCAAAGCCGCAACCTGCACAGCAGCCTAAACCTCAACCAAAGCCACAGCAGCAGCCTAAAAGCCCGTTTGCTAACAAGGTTAATGAGGCAAAGCAGCGCACGGTTCTAATTTCCGCTTTGAAAGATCAAAAGCGAAACCTTGAAGCATTGCTAGAAGAGCGTAAGCAAGCCCGTATACAGCTTCGCAAAAGCAACAAGAAGATTCAAGAGGACTATACACAAAGCCTACAGACAATCGCAACCTTGCGCCGTAGAATTGAAGCTGAAAATGCCAAGATTCGTAAGCAAGAGAAGCGGTTTGAAGCTAACAATCGATCTATAAACCTATCTAAAGACAGCGATATAGGGGTTAAGAACACGCTTAAACAGATCAATGACCAGTTAAACGCCCTAAGTGTTAAAAAGGCTTTTAACGGGCTGTTCGACAGTATATTTAAGTAGGGAATAATCTGCCTGCTTAAGTGTAATTATAATCAGAGGAATTATGAAACTTTCACCTTCATTTACAACCATGAACGGCGTGCCAGTATTGTTGCCACGCAATCCTAATGACACGCTTATGGTCCTTAAGATGCTCATGTCTATAGAAAAGCTCGAAGAGCGCCCAGTCGGAAACATCCTGTTCAAAACAGAGGATAGTTCCGAACCTGTGCTACTGAGAGGCGTATGCCTAGAAGACATAATAATTTCAAAGAGCAAGAAAGGTGAAACAGTAGAAGCGGTATTTAAGACGGACAAGATTGTGACTCTTGTGCGTGCTGAAGACATCCAAATGCTGTCATTCACTTCCATTCCCACCGATGCTCCCAAGTTCAGGGATCGGACTATCAAGAAGCTCGATGCCCCAGTTCCAGCAGCGCCTGCCGCTAGGAGAAAACGAAAGGTAGTAGCATTATGATGGAGAATGAGAATCTCTTTAATGTGAAGAGCGCCCCATATATACATGAGGCGGAACGACTAATGACCAAGCAAGAGTACTTATTCCACGGTGAACAGATGGGCTGGATCACCACGGATGAGGTCGAAAAGCAGCACTCTCAATATCAGGATCGTCTTAATTATTGCAGACAAGTCATCGATAATATGCACCGCGAGTTCTGTGCTCCGATGCCTGCGGATTATTCCGCAGACTTCTAATTCCTCAAAGCTGAATCCCCTTCGGAGAAATCTGGAGGGGATTTTCTATTGGCGTTTGGATTTCACACACCTCAATCATATACCGAAAGCGTAAGTCGCGCATGTGTTAAAGACGCAAAGCGCGTTAAGCGCACATGCGTTACTTGCGCCAGCGCTTTTCCCAAAACTTAAACAGGAATAGAGTGGTCTTGCCGATCACATCGCTTGTCTGACGCGGAAAGAATACCATTCCGATGATGAACAGAAGCGTAAACAGAACGCCTAGCAAGCGCAAACCTATATACAAAGATACCATTAGTGATTCTCCTTTGTATATAAATACAAAAGGCACTTGGAGATATTCTCTCCAAGTGCCTTTCATCTAATGCGCGGGTCGCGCATGCGTTAAGAGCGCAGGAAAAGGGGAATGAACCTAAACCCTTAACACCGCTGCATACCCGCGCATACTTAAGCCAGAAACAAACTATAGAATGCCACATATGCCCAGCTACAAAGTGAACTAGCGACAGTCAGGAGTACTTCTCCCTCTTCGTCCCAACTAATGACCGCGCTGATCACCATTCCGTAGAGGTAGAGGAACCCTGCCAGTCCTCTCCATCTACTATGTACTACATTGCATCTACTACATTTATTCATTCTTATGCCCACCATTCACCATTAACTGCCATGGCTTCTTGCGGCACGTGCAACGGTTCGAAAGCTCTAGTGCCTTCAATGATCTGTTTAGCCTCTAGGAAAGTTATCTCCCCGTTGCGATACCTCTCTAATACAGTGCGATACTGCATTTCAGAGATTTCATTGATACGTGAAGCGCGTACTTCATTGAAATAATCTACTTCCCATGGACGCAAAGGCTGTACTGCGTTAACAGCGGCAACCTCTGCTTCGATTTCATGAGGCGCAATTGCTACCTTGCGAGGACGCCCACGACCCCTGCGGGGAGGCAGTAGGATATTGTCGTTATCACCGCCAACATGTACAACAGGCGGTTCAGCGGCAAATGCTACAGCCCTACGAGGTACAAGCCGTTTGCCCATATCTTCAGCCGCATCGACAGCCGCTTGAACAGGGCGAGGCTTAATAAGCCCTTGCGCCTTAAGAAATCTATACAAGTAAGGATAAGCTTTCCAGCGTCCTTCCGTGCGAATCCATTTGAGAAATACACGTGCACTACGGTATTCTTTCGTTTCAATAGCTGTAAAGTCTTTTACCGCCATAACGAATTCAAGATTCTTTATTAGCGAGTCTTTATTTACACGCCCTTGAAATATACGTACTTCCATGAGCCTACCGCCGCCCTTGTGAGTACATACCGCACTTCTATGACCGCCGTGCATGTGGTTAAATGCGCTCTTAGGACCAATTTTCTCATACGGGCAAAACTGGTTAGCCTCACGCTCTGCAACCTTTTCAACTACCCTACGGGCACCTGTTGAGTTAATGAAGCAAGCGAAACGCCCTGCATGCTCAATATCCGTGAACCAACGTTCACGATCAATTGTAACGTGCGTACCACAAGTGTTATGCGTTTCGAGCAGTTTATTGTGGCGGTCATTCCATGCGAAAAACGCATCCCATGCCGTTAAATGATACTGATAGGTAGCAGCAGCAGCTTTGATTTCAAAGCCATTGTGTACGCTACGATCAAACGTGCATATACAAAATGCGGCAAGCAACTGATCTACTTCATTGCTTACATTCTCTGGATTGTTGCGCCCTTTAACGCTCACTTCAAGTTCAACACCTAGGAGTAGAGCAGCATGCCCTTCGCCTTGTGCGTACTTGAAATTGTGATGTTGATGAACGTCTGTCTGATAGGGTCTGATCATTGTTTCCCCTTTTGATCTCTAATTATATTACCATGCACCCCAACTTTTATTTACAATAAAACAACCCTTTATCGATTGCTCAATAAAGGGTTGTTATTTTCCGTCCCAAGGGGAATGAAAGACGGAAATTAATTATCTAATGTAGTGTAAGTTCCCTCTTCTTTAAGAGTTTCCTTACATCCAGCGCATATAACGAAATCACGCACTGTAGATAAATCTAACGGATCGTATGGCTTCATGCAATAATCGCAATTGACCGCTTCCCTGGACTCTTGTTCCTCATTGCGTAGGAATGAAGCTAGAAGCGTATCAGCAGCCTTTGTAAGGGTAGCAGAGTTACCGCCCCCAAGGGTTGAACCTTCATCATCATTCATCTCTTGCGCCATGAGTTCTTCAATGCTAACAACTTCTACAGCGGGAGTAGGTTCGTCTTCTGCGATCTTGCGAGCACGCCTAGGCAGTCGTTTGCCTGTAGCGATCTTATCAAAATCTTGCGTAGGCAAATCTAGCCCGTGTTGACGTTCGCGGTATAACGCCCTAAGAGCATTGTAACCACTACTGCCCTTAGTAACCTCATATCCCTCTAAGCTTCCACCTAAATTGCTATAAGTTCTAGCTTCTGGTCTGTAGCCGTAGCTTCTGCGATAGAAGCCACCATTTGAATACAAAGCACCTTCATGTTCTATCCAATTAGCACGATTATAAATCTGACATTCGCCATTGGCGTGCAAGAATGCTACTTTATTCCAAGTGCCTAGAATTTCGTGCTCAATCTCTTGCTTAATGATTGGGTCTTTCCAAGCATCTCTATCCCGCATTACTAAGCCCTTCATAAACTGGGCAAAGTGCCATGTATCCGACATGCTTCTATCGATAGTATGCAAGGAATGAATTACGCCATTGTGGATAAGTGCGAGTTCTGGAATTACTTCGAATGGGTGTGTGTTCTTTTGATTGCGTCCGCCATGAGTGGCAAGGCGGAAGTGAATTAGCGCCTGATAGTCATCGGTCTTATGTTCTTGATATGCAGCCCAAAATTGCCCGAAGGTCATTAGTCCCTTGACGATTGTCAGGGCACCATCTTTGACGTATACAAAACCTGCACCATGAGAGTTTCCGCACCAACATGAGTACAAGACATCTCTATCGATCTTTATGCCTGCGGGTTTATGGATTGCGATACACATTTATAGTTAAGCCCCTTGTTTGTCTGTCTGTATAAAGTACAAGGGAGAGAGAAGATTATTCTCTCTCCCTTTAATGCTTTGTTATGTTAATCTTATGCCATTGCTTCGGCAATTGGACCCCTGCGCTTGACCATTGCAGGAGTATTATCAGTTTCAGCCACGCCCGTATCATCGGAACCCTTGATCTTATCTTTAGGGTTCAAGAAATTCCATAGATTTGGGTACATATTCTTGCGTTTGCCTTCCGCAAGGAAAGCTTTGAAATTATCCACGGTCATTTTTTCCTTGTGTTCCTTGCCAACGCTAGCGCGGGTAAACCGAGTTAGCACGTGCATGAATTCCAGATTCTTAAGGAATTCCTCACGAACAAGGGTGCTTTGGAATAGACGCGCTTCAACCGTATTATGGTTAGTCTGTCCATGGAAAGCGTTACGTGAATTAATTTTCTGCTTATCAAACTTAGAAGGAATACCAAATTTAGCATAGAAATGGGTACGCCCTGCGATCTGCTCAATGAATTCACGGTTTTCTTCACGGTGAATGAAAAAGCCCATTCTACCCATGTGGAATTCGTCTTTGAATCCCTCTTTACTCATGTGAATATGCATTCCGCATCCTTCGCCCCTTAGTTCAAGCAGGGCAGGGTTAGCCGCTACCACTTCAAAAAAGTGATTCCATGCGGTGCGGTGCCATTCAAACGTAGCAGGTGCGCTAGCCAGTTCAAAGCCGTAAGGCAATGCTTCAAACTTAATGATAGCAACATTCTCTATTGTCGGGAAAATTGCTTCTACTACCTGTTGACGAGTATCTTCGCCTGTTTCTTTAAATCGCTCATGCAAGGCACGAGCAACGTTGCACTCAAGTTCGACACCGAAGTACATCTTATCAAAGTATTTAAAGCCCTTTGATGGGTCGCCTTGCTTTTCAAAGTAATCCTGTGCTTTTGCCGCACAAGGTAGGATTACTGGAACATTTTCACGCTTAGCCATTTTTTCCCCTTAAGGAAGTTATATATAGAGATACCAACCACCATCCGTTTTATTCGCGCTAATCCATAATTTCTGCGACTGCACGACTCCTTGAACGCCGCTTTGCTTTTGGCTGTTCAAAGGTGGATACTGTATCTATTACATCTTCAGGGTTCAAGAAATTCCAAAGATTCGGATATTCTTGCTTATGTTCCCCAATATACAATAGATAACGTTCAGATGTAAGCATCAGAGCATGCTGATCTTTACAGCGAGGTCTAGTAAATCTGATCAAACTATGTAGGAATTCTAAATTCTTGTAAAATTCAGCCCTGACAATTGTGCTACGGAAAATTCTTACTTCAGCCGTTGGACAATGGTTATTGCCAATATGAATAGCTGTACGATACCTGTGCTTCGTCGCAAAGTCGCTAGGGTTATTGATCCCCTTATAACCATATGGACGCTGAGCAATACGCTCCATTAACTCACGATTACCTGCGCCATTGCGATGAATAAAGTAATGCATTCTGCCAAGATGATGTTCATTCTTAAATCCAGCCCTTGACAGATGTATATGAATACCACAGTTCTGACCATGTAATTCAAATAAATTTGGATTGGCTTCTACAAAATTAAAGAATGGCTTCCACGCCTGGAGGTGATATTCAAATGTAGCTGGAGCAGTCTTCATCTCCCACCCAAATGGAATGCTTCCATCCAAGGTGAAGATGCAAAAATCTTTAACAGTCTCATGGACTTGATTGGCAATAGTCTGGCGCTGGACTTGACGTTGTTCATTACTGAGGGGTTGCCAAATCTGAGGGTTAATATTTACTTCTAGCTCTACGCCGAAATACATATCTCTGAAGGTCTTGAGTCCATATGCAGGCTCTCCAAGAAATCCCTGAAAGACATCTTCGGCGCGAAATCCATTGCCGCCGATTTCTGAGCTTATCTTCTTGTTACTCATTTATATACAGCCTTTAAAGTTCTATCTTAATTACATGGCTTGTATAGAAAAATTCAAGGGGATTTTACTCCCCTGTGAATTAGCCTTGCGCCATTTCAAGTTTATACTTGATTTTACCCTTTTTGGGATTAATTCCAATCCATTCAGCTACTTTCTCTAGGTCTTCGTCTGTAATATCGTCTAAGAACCTTGGAGAGGCTACAGCGACAGCCCTACGAGCCTTTTTCTTGATAGGTTTCTTAGGCTTTGGAGGATTGAGGAAAGCCCACAAGTGAGGGAAATCATCAGCCCGTTTGTTAATATAATCTTCAAATTTCTTATAATCTTTAAAGTCGCCGCAACTCATTGGCGCTGTAAAGTCAAGCAATGCTTGCAAGAATTCTAGATTCTTATAGAAGTTCTCACGTTTCAGCATTGAAGAGAATATTCTAACTTCAATAGTCTGAGGCTTTGTTATATTAACCGCTTGATAATGATTCTCTACGTGATTAAGACATTTCCAGTTATGGACTGCCTTAATTCCGTCATGGTAAGCCGCAAAGTGCGTATCACGTTCTGCAATCTTGCGCATGAAATCACGGTTGTTAGGGTCATTAATAAAGCAGATAAACCTACCAATTTGCAAAGGCGTCATTGCATCCCTTGACAAATGCACGTGCATTCCGCAGTTATTTCCACGCTCTTGAAGAAGTTTGTTGTTCTCTTCAACATAGTTAAAGAATGGCTCCCATGCTCTCATGTGATAATCAAAGGTGCATGGAGTAGTCTTAATTTCCCATCCTTCAGCTACCGAACGATCAAAGGTGAAAATTGAGAAGTCACCCACTAATGGCAGTATCTTTTGTGCAATTCTCTCTTTATTAACGGCACCTGTATTTTTAGGCAATACTTCAAGTTCAACGCCCATATACATAGTCGGTTTACCGTCTGTACGAGCCTGTCCACGGAATGGCATATAGTCAGTAGGTTGCGCTGAATACCGCTTAATAAGCACAGTGGCTTCATTGCAAGCACGACATATGCGATGCCCCGCACCATTGGCATGCATGGTATTTGAACGTGTATCGCTCTGGCAATTTCTGCAACGCCTGTAATGATTATCATAACAAGGGTTACAAACATGTTTTCTGCCATTGGGATTTACAATCTCAATATGCTCATTAACATAATACATAATAAGCGGACGCCTATTCTGCACATGATGCAGTGAGCTACAGCAGTTACAGCGGAATGTGTTTGCAGTACGGCAAGATACGCAGTAGGAGAATCGATTCTCCCCACCTGCACCCGTTCTAATAATGTTGCGACAATCTGTATTATACAGTTTTTCACAGCCATTACAACTAAAGTAATAATCATCTATGCAGTCTTCACAGACTTGCACTTCAGTTTCTTTCATTCCATCACGATGGATAGCTGTTACTGTATTTTCAAATGTATGTTCGCAACTGAAACACTCTTGCATTGGGTATCCCCTATTGATATCTATTACAAGAACAACCGAACAGAGGCTTTATTCACCCCTGTTCGGTTGTAATTTTACCGTAGTCCGTAACAGGAACCTTTTAAGCGCATGCGTCTTGCTACTCGCTCTTCTCGCTCCCGCTCTTCCCGTTCAGCTTTTTCCTTAGCTTCCCGTAGCTTTGCGGCATTTTCACGCTCTTTACGCTTCGCAATTAGATCACCTTCACAAATATACGTGTGCAGGTTAGGATATTCTTGCCGATTGGCTTTAACAAAGTGTTTAAATGCATCTACAGAACGAAAATCACTGCAAAGGTCTGGATGAACAAAACGGACAGCGGCATGCACAAATTCCAGATTTTTAAAGAAGTTATCAGCAACCGTAGTGCCCTTAAATACTCGCAATTCAACTGTTTGCGCCCCAATGTTCAAAGCATCAGTGTGACTGCTTCCACGCTTATAATCTGAAATACGCTGATTAGTTTTATAATTGCAGTACTGATATGTATCACGTTCACCGATAAACTGAATAAAATCACGTGTTGATGAACAGTTAATAAACATGTTCAAGCGTGAAAGCTGTAGCGGAGTAAGAGCATTGCGGGAAATATGAACGTGAATACCACAGTTTTGCCCGTAAGCCGTAAAGCATTCCTTGTTATCTTCAATGTAGTTAAATAACTGTGCAAAGTTCGCTTTTGCTTCGCTATACAGCATGGGAGCAGTTTTAAGTTCAAAGCCGTTATAGCCTACAGAAGCATCTTGTGTAGCAATGCCCCAATCCTTAACAAAAGGATGAATATTGCCCCACAGCGTTTCACGTGTACGCCCCATTTGAGCATACAGCCACTTTTCCGAGGCGGTGAGTTCGAGTTCTACGCCAAAATATAGCTTCTCAAAGCCCTTCATTTCCTTAGAGGAATCTCCAAGAAAATCAAAGTATTCAGTGGCTTTGGTATGGTAGCCAGCGATTGTTAGCGGAGCAGTCATTTTAAATCCTTTCGGTGAAGTCGCTAATAAATACCATGGCTATTTGAACCTATTCAGAAAAAAATTTATATACATTTCTTTGAATAGTAGCAAATACATCAGGTATATAATAGCACAAACGCCGAAAGGGGCAAACAATGTACGAAGTCGTTAAGATCAATTTCAACGGAACACCCATGAAGGATGTTCTACGGGGTTCTTGGCAGGCTACAGTATGTCGCATTCTTAACCGCAATCAAAAGCGGTCAGAAGCAAAGGCATGGCAGGCAATTCAGAATGTCGCCACTCTCGGCAAGGATAATTGGCAGGTAAAGGCTTACCGCACAAACACTCGCGGAGTAGCTGTAGAAGTTAGTGCCGAATTCACTGTCGAAATCGAGCAAGTTAAACCCAAAGCAAAAGCGGCTTAACAGCCGCCATGCTTTGAAATTTCGATTTCATAAGAGCAAGCATCACAATATAAATACCTATGCGGCGGGGAGTGCACTTCATCAAAGAGGTGTACTCCCAGTTTGCACATTATCCACCTCCAAAAGAAGTGGATTATTTTGCTTTGTAGTGCTTTTGAATATGTTTGCCACTTGCGAGATTTCATGAAATCTTCCTTCTTAGCAGTTCTCGCAACTGAGCATCAAAGCTATCTTCATCATCTTCATCTTCATAATAACTGCAAGAAATAGGCTTTTTTGTAGGGCGGTTATCTTCTGCTATTGCAGTTGTCCGCTTCTTTCTGGCAGGCTTCTTAACTTCCGCCTGTCCACCAAATTTTTCAATAGCTTCAGATAGTTTCGCTAGGTGCTCTTCAAGATTGAAGCACGATACCGCCTTGTTTCTATTACGCTTACCACGCTCTAGAAACTGGAATCCAGCTTCAAGCATACGGCTTCTAGGCACGAAATAGCTACCATGATATTCCTCTAAGCAACCATTGAGTCGAACCATAGCAAAACGTAAAGGATTTAAACTCAAGCACTTAATTTCCTGTGATATTATGCGATCTTCTTTTGAACCCATTTCAATAGGACGCGAAAAGCGTAGAATATCACCGACACGAAGCTTAATTCGCTTTTTAGCCTCAATCTCTTGCTGTTGCCGTTGCCGCCAGCGATTTGACCGAATCTGCTTGTCACCATCAGAGAATTTATAGGGCTGTAACATATTGAACAAACGTTCAGATAATGGCTTTTTACCCATATGAGAAGAATATTCGCTAGATACAGTATACCCATCTGTAATTGCACTTCGTTTAGCATATCCATCGATATCTCGCGCAGAGGCGGGCATTCCCTTACCAAACGTAACTCTTACACAGTACGTGCCTTTAGAATCACCACGTTTAATAACGTAATAATCATTATCCCCTATTTTCTCGAAGTCCACAAGCTTTTGTCCAAAAATCTTGGCAAAACGCTCATAGTCTGTTTCATTAGGGTTAGGTTTATATTTGGTAAATGTGCCGTTCATAAGTCCTCATATATTAATACAACGCAAATACGATTAGATTCAGTAATATCCGATTCTGCCTTTAAAAGGCTTGCGAATTAAAACTGGCTTCTTACCGCCATCCAGATTAGACTTAACACTCAAAGCTACTTCGGTTGAAGCTGTCGCCTGAACAAACAGGCGACAGTAAGTTTCAATCAAAAGAGCAAGACGAGCAGCACGCCTAGGGGTAGCAACACTTATCCCATTAGGATTTAAATCTTTACAATAGGCTTGAGCAAGATTGCTGGTAGGGATGACATCATAGAAAACATCTCTAAACTGTCCTTCACCGTCCTTAGTCTTGTGATATAATCCGTATATCATTACGTTATCACCAACATTGATAACATCCCGTGTTTCTGTACGTTGAAATACCGCTACTTCACGGGGTTCAATCGTTACCTTGATATCCCTGAAGCCCACACGATCTGATTCATTCATCACGACATGAGCAAGCTCTTCAGGCTCAAGACGTTCACGACGAATCGGCGGCAGTGGCTTCTTTGCAGCAGGCTTTGCAGCAGGCTGCGGCTCTGTAGCCTGATTTTCTAGCTCTTTAAGCTCAGTATTAATGTTTTCAAGAGCCTGATTTAGCTCTTCTTTACGTGGTTTAGTAGCCGTAGCCATTTGCTCCCCTTTCATCTGTGTTCTAACGCTTCTTGACATGTGAAACCTTTCGCTAACAAAATACAAAGGGGCAGAAGAATTATTCTCCTGCCCCTTACTGTTTTATACCAGTGCAGCGGCTGGGTTGCGCTGTACGTAATTCTGTGCAGCAGAGGCGGGAACCGTCTTAGTTTCATAGCCCTCAATTAGCTTGAACGTAATGCGGTGCGTTGCCCCTTGCGCGTCTTCTAGAAGCACTTCATTGATTTCTGGCGAATGCTCAAGGAAACCTAGTTCTGCTACCCGTACACGCTGGCAAAGGGGTTCAAGCTGTTGCTTGATTGCTGCAATGCGATCTTTACAGCGACCATAACCAATTTGCGTGTAACCCTTTTTCTGTCCGCTACGATACTGATCAAAGTTAATCACAACCTCAACCTTATCATCTGGCAAGGCAACGGTAAAAAGAGTTACTGGCACTTCAACTTGTGCAGTTTCCTCTTGCTCACCTTCAGCAACTTCTTTAGCCTTGCGTGGCTTGTCAAGTTCAGGAAACTCAATGTTGTTGTCGCGGAAATATTTGTTAGCGCGACTCTTAAAGCTACGCAATTTTGAGAGTTCCGAAGCAAGAGACAGCACCCGAACCTTGTCAGTGATAAAGCCAAGGTCTGGAATAATGTTTTCAAATACAGGAATTGGGCGCAGGTCCAAACGAATAAGCTGATTTGCCCATGGAGCATTGCGAGGTACTACGCGCAGGACTACAAGCTGTTCATACAGTTCCTGTTCATCAACTTCCACATAGAAGAAGTGGTTTACGTAGTTAAACTTCGTTCCATCGTGCATGGCAACGATTGGAGAGGTAAACTGCGTCTTGCCGTTTTCGGTATCTTCAACCTGTTCATCCGCAGTACAGACATAGACAGAAGCCTTGTCGGTAGAGGTATTGACCCGAACGTGACGGATTTCACCGCCGCGATCCCAGTTATCACGCACCAGAATGGATTCAGGGCGGGGATTGTGGGGGTAAACAGTTTCAATTACGGAGCCAAGAACAAAGCGCCGAGGTGTACCGTCAGCCTTTGGTTGTGTAAGACGTTTGAGGACTGCATAAGCTGAATTCATTTTGAATTCCCCTTTCAAGTATGCTCTAAAGTACCACGCCTACATGAGACTATTCATTAATTTTTGCAGTAAGTGAAACTGTAGAAGGCAAGCCAAGGGTTTTTACCAGATACTTACGCACAACCTTTGCGACTTCCTCACGGTGCTGGCTTGAAATGCCTGGAGTGAAGGCATATCCCCTCATTTGCCCCTCTTGAGCATTGCGAATAAGAGAAGGCACAATTTCATTATTGTCAATGTGGCGTTTAATGTGGTCTGTATCAGTTCCTAGAGGAGTAGTACCAAACTTGTAAATGAAGCATTCCCAACAATCCTGACTAGTAGGCTTTTTGTGGGGTGCCTCATTAGCCAAAAATGCAGCGTATTCCCTAACCTTGCTCTTGTAGGACAGCAAAGCCATGGCATCACCTACGCCACGCTGAAAATCAAGGCGACCCTCTTCGTATACTGTATCACCATCACTAAACAAGGCGATAGGGTTGTCAATGTTATTTTCCTGCCCTTTTTCAACCCAAAACCAAAAGCCCTCATGCGCCACAAGGCTAAAGAATGGAACATACTCATTGATTAGTTCACGTGTCTTCGCGCTACGAGCCTTGTTTGCGTCCACGACGATTCTACCATCTGAATTAAACGTTGCCAAATCAGCCTTGATTGTAGAACCAACTCGAATGACTAGAGAATTGTTTTCACCTGGAACTAAATAGGTGTGCATAGCAATGCGCTTCTTCTCTTCATTACCTAGTAGTTCGCGGAGTGTTTGGTAGTTATAAGTCACGTATTTATCCTGTTAAACTGTGCTAAATTGATTACCCATCAGATTGATTAATATTCACAAATACGAAAAGGGAGCCTCACGATTTCTCGTATAGAAGCTCCCTTTTCTTAAATCTCTCTATGTACGTCAGTAATTAGGCGACTGGTGGCGCAATTAATATACCTGCGGGGGCGATCTTGTCATAAAGGTCTCTAGTCCTATGGGTTGAGATATACTAAGTCCTAATAATAACTACAGGTCTGCGGTACTTACGGCGGGTGAGATGGTTCCACCATGCCGTAATCGCATCTGATTTGTCCTATCTGCGCTTCTGGCAGTCGCGGAAGGAATGCGATTACTTCAAAGACAACCTCAAACATACTCTTGTTCCCTCTCTCGGTACTTCGGATGTTATCACTTGCTTCTGAGTTGTATTACCCTTGCGTTGATCTTCTATTCACTAATTTATTCTAACTCTATATAGTAGTCGCTAGGGGCTGGCTTCATCTTTATCTGTGAATCTATCTCGCTAAGGGTAAGTACTTCATTTTTAGGCAATGACTGGTAATATTCCAGCGGCATATAGCGCCCGACATCAATGCCCTTGCTGGCGAAAATCGCATGCACTACGCCTCTGCCTACATTGATAGCAGAACTTAAGATGTATTCCCCAGCGTTCAGAAGCTCTTTTCGTTTACGTTCCTTGGCTAGCACATCACCACCAAGAATATAGCATAAGGAATGATCTTCTGCATTACTATAATAGCAGCTACGGCATAGATTTACGTCTGGACACATATCGTGTGGGCACGCCCTTGCTTTAACTTGTTTTTGAGTTTCGCATATTGCGCATACATCTTGCATACTTTCAATACATAGCATTTGCGGTAATATTCTAATGAATACAGGGATGCACATGGGGTAATTGTTTCAGAACTTTGGAAAGGATAGCTCATGAAAGTGCATGAGGGCAAACTTGTATTGCCTACGATAAGGCTACTTACTGGTGTCGGCAATGCAGGCGGATTAATAATTATAAGTCATCTTCATGGATTTATGTTTGATTCTAATGCTAAAAAGCTGATATATCATTTTGCGCTTGTTAAAGATGATAGATTTACTTTCGGGCTGTCTGCTGCGGAAAGAAATTGTCTTAGAGGTATTCGTCGTTTAGACGAAAGCTTGCTTAAATATCCTACCTTTACCAGTGTTTATACAAAAGACCTAGGAAACCTTCAACCGCCTGATGAGGCTGTTAAAGAAATAGCCTTGGAAAAACTCAAAGAGTGCTTAGGATATAATGAGATTAACATACCACAAAGATATAAAAAACAGGCATGGGAACGGTTCGCTCAGAACATACGTGTTGTGAGCGAATAACGTTTCGTGTTGATTGTAGATAAAGCATGAATACAGAACCTATTACTACAAAGGTTATCGTCCGCGAAGGCGACAATGCTCGTGAGCAATGGACTTTCGCTATGGAAGATAAATCTTATAATTTAAGTCTTCTGGCTTATGGCAGATATATTACGGCTGGAAAGAATACCATGACTCAAGCCTTCTTCCATCCTTGGCAGGCTGATGAGAGTTCTCAGATGCACCTTACTTTTGAACAGGTTCCAATGCCAGAAGATGTTGTTGCTGAAGCGAAAGAGAGCTTAATTGCTCGCTTAGGCTATAATAACGTAGACCTTCCTGAAGATGCGAAAAAGGCGGCTGTAGAACAGTTCCTTAGCAACTTCACGGTTGGTTCTGCTGAAACGCCAAAGGTTATGAAGAAGGGCAAAACCAATAATTGGTCATAAGCGTGGGTTGCGCATGCGTTTAGTGCGCAACGTGCGCTTGTTACGCATGCGCTGAAGACGCATGAGAAAGAGGGGAATGTGGGTAGATGGATCGCTAAAGGAAGAGTTTGGGAATCCAGTGGACGTGTTGCTCTTATTAAAGATGATAACACGTGGGAAGAATTAATCATTCCAAAGATGCAGTGCGGAACCGCATGCTATCCAGAAACCGAAGCAATCTTCCAAGCAAGAGAGATTTTAAGAAAGAAGTACAACCTTCCAGAGTACGGAAAACCCTACTTCCCTCCTGGTGTTATCGGAGTATCGTTTCTCGGTATGACTGATTACCCACCAGAAGATGAGCAATAGAAAACCCCGCTGATTTGATTCAGCGGGGTTTATTTATTTTAACAGATTGGGATGAATTGTACTTGAGCTTCTAAAGAGCAAACTGCATATAAATGCAAGTAGGATTGCATCAATCACCGTAAGACTGCGAAGACCAAATTTGGGCATCTCTAGATTCCAAGCTAAATAGAGCGGAATCGCTAAGATGACTGCCATAATCGCCGCAGCGACGATAAAAGACAATGAGCCAATGATAGCGTTCTTAATAACAGCGAGTGGTTTTGCCATTGTTTCCCCTTATAAAATTGGTAGCGGGGGTGGGATTCGAACCGCACGACCTCAAGGTTATGAGCCTTGCGAGCTACCTCTGCTCTACCCCGCGTCACATAATGTTAATACCAAGTAACTGAACATTTATTCTCCGTCGAACAGATACTTTTCCATCAAGGCTAAATCTGCCGCTTCGCTACCTTGGCTAAATCTGCCGCCTTCTGTATACTTTTTGCGCCAGAAATCTATATCATCTTTAAGCGTAGGGTCTTCGCTAAGAGCCATTTCCAAATGCCCCATTCCATTAGTCATGGCTCTCATTACGCCACGAACTCTTTTGGCTCCCTTGATAAACTCTTCTTTTGTCATTGTTCTCTCCGTAGGATAAGCTTAAGGTGTGTGGGGTCTTGAAGCTGAATGCCAAAGTCCTTTGTGCATTCTCTGCGAATAAATGGAAGTGTATAATGTTCCACAAACTCAGGGAAATAATTGTTAGGAATTAGCGAAAGTAATTCTTCTTTATTAATAGGGAGATAGTTCTCTCTATATTCACGCTCCCAATGATCGACATAGCGATAATGAAGCAGAAAATGTACAAGGCTCCAGTTCTCACTCAGGTTCCCCCAGCGACTTTCCCACTGTGCAATTCTCTCGCCGTTATAACACTGACGAATACGTGACACGCTAATAGGGTCAGAAGGGCGAGAAGTAGCCCTAGAAACCGACATATCACGAATTGCGATATAATCCACCTCTAAGCCCCAAACAAGGCTCCAGAAGTCATCTACGCTCTTTGGACCATAGTGATAAACTTCGTGCAGAACGCTAGAGAAGACAAGGCAGATTTTCTTGCCACGAGCCTTGTAGTCAGCAACAAGCTTACGAAGGTTGCTTTCAGGATGCACAAAGTTGATTGGCAAGCCTTCACAGTTCTTCTCAGCCGCTTTAATCATCTCAGGGTCACAATCATACCCGTAGTATGTATTGTCAGGAAACAGCGCATGACACATCTTTAGCATCGAGCCATCGGCGCACCCAAAGTCAATAAATACATCAGCCTCTACCTTGTCAAGAAAATAGATTTTATCAATCATACTCTTGCGCATAGAAGCGTTATAGCGGTCAATCTCTTTTAGTGAAGTGTCTACAGCAGCGCCAAGACTCATTAAAAATCCCCTTTGCTTTCGTGCTATTAAATACACTAGACAAAGGGGAATATTCATGGTGCCAGAGGATGGGATCGAACCATCGTACTCAGGTTTATGAGACCTGCGCTTGAACCAACTCAGCTACTCTGACAATTATTTAGAATTAAATACGTGTCTTTTACGCCACGACATTAAATGCTCTGCAACGAATAAAGCACTCATTGCTCCGATAAAAGCTAACCACGCCCAGCCCTTCATTTGGACTGTAGTGCCGTTAAGGTTCTTTCCATTTATATAAATAAGACAGACAATAAATCCCAAAGCAGCTAAACAATCAAAAAATAAAGCCGTATATCCTGGACGACGATACATTTGGTATTTATAGATATCCTTCAATTCCTTTTTAAGAGGTTTGAAGTACTCCCATATCATCGCTAACATCTTCATGCTCTCCATCAATTAGTGTTTCTGGTCTATATTCAGGGATTGGCTCCGAAAGATTCCGAGACCACATCAAAATAGTATTCTCAGTCTTAGGGTTGAAAAACTGGTGATTTTTACACCAACCAAAGTTCTCCAATATCTTTATCTGTGGCTCATTATTATTCAATGTAGTACACTGAGCCAACGCAAATCCTGAACGCTTTGCTGCATTGAGCCGAACCACATGAAGCATGGTTCCAATTCCCATGCCGCGCATTTTATCATTCACATTTGAATGATGGAAAACACATACAGCCGCACAACCATCAAGGGCACTCATTCTGAAATCAGCGACTACAACATTCTTCTTCTGAATCTCAGCGATAATTTGAAACGAGTCACCATCGCGGTAAGTGCCATTGCCACCAACCACCACCTTGGAAGCCCCAATAAGTTCTTTCAAGGGGATGCATACTTTTTCGAATTCTTTAACGACAGTGCGACTAAGAGGAAGTGGCTTAACGCCCTCAATTCTGCTCTTTTTAATTACCTCAGTAACGAGTTCTGATAATCCAACTTTCGGGGAGACCTCATTTACTGGAATTCGCTCTTGCCATGCAGTTAGTAGTTCTGAAAAGGCAGTGCCCAATTTCTTTGGCACTTCGAGCGTAAATATTTCGTCACGTTCTTTCATTATCTTCCTCATTAATATGTAATACAATACAGAGGAAATACTATTCAGAAAAATGGTAGGGATGAGAGGACTCGAACCTCCACGGATTTCTCCACTGATTTCTAAGACCAGCGCGGCTGCCATTACGCCACATCCCCAAACTTATACTTCTACTGCAATCGGTTTCTCTCTCTTGTTCTTCTGTGCCTTTTTAAACTTATCATGATGATGAGCCTTAAGAGCCGCATTTCGCCTTGTATCTACAGAATTAAAATTAAGTCTGTCGGGATCAAGAGAGGAGCACTCTTCACAAACCAAAGGTGTGAAAGGTGTCTTCATTTCAACCGCTTGCTTCTTACATATGTGACATTGTTCCTGTTTCATCGCTTCCATTCACTTCCCCTTTGAAGTGCTGATACAATATCTACAATGTATA
>Ga0196970_1000761_pt1 | contig 30925 bp, 33 predicted proteins | sample S1v_513CmetaG_FD_148672 | JGI IMG/M metagenome (GOLD analysis project Ga0196970, IMG submission 148672) | Soil microbial communities from Anza Borrego desert, Southern California, United States - S1+v_5-13C | ecosystem: Environmental > Terrestrial > Soil > Desert | place: USA: California... | reverse complement strand
GACCGGGCTCCTGGCTGCAGCGGTGGTGGGCGGTGGCCGGGGCACTGGGCGCAGTGCCCTGACCCGCGGGGTCGACGTCGCGACGTCCGGGGCGCTGATCGCGGCGAGCGCGAACCTCCTCAACCTCCTGGATCTGCGACCGGGACGCGCGCTGAAGGCCGGGGCGCTCGCGGCAGCCCCGTTGCTGCCCACCCCGGGCGGGCGTCTCGCGGCGGCGTGCCTCGGGGGTGCCGTCGCGGGCATCGGGCCGGACCTCGGCGAGCGCGACATGCTCGGCGACGGTGGCGCGAACGCGCTCGGTGCGGTGCTCGGGACGGCCGCCGTGGTGGCCGCGCCCCGTCCGGTGCGGCTCGCCCTGCTCGCCGGCGTCGTCGGGCTGACGCTCGCGAGCGAGAAGGTGAGCTTCACGCAGGTGATCGAGCGCACGCCGGCGCTTCGGGCGATCGACCGGTGGGGGCGCCGACCCGCGGACGAAGCGCGGTGACCGTGCGCCGTCTGGTCGGCGGCCTCGCCGGGGCGGCCGCGATGATCGCGCTCGTGAACGTGGCCAGCCGCGTCGTCGGCTTCGGCAGGTGGCTCGTCATGCTGAGCGAGGTCGGCGCGGACACCGTCGGCAACGCCTACTCCTCGGCGAACATGCTGCCCAACGTGCTCTTCGAGGTTGTCGCGGGCGGCGCGTTGGCCGGCGCGGTCGTGCCGCTCGTGGCCGCGCCGCTCGCGCGGTCCATGCGGGACGAGGTCGACCGCATCGCCTCCGCGCTCCTCGGCTGGGCGCTCGCGGTGCTGGTGCCGCTGGCCGTGCTCGTGGCCATCGTGGCGCACCCGCTCGTCGGCCTCTTCATGCAGGGCAAGCCCGAGGCGGAGGTCGACCTCGCGGCCACGTTCCTCACCACGTTCGCCGCGCAGATCCCGCTGTACGGCGTCGGAGTGGTCCTCACGGGTGTGCTCCAGGCGCAGCGCCGGTTCCTCGCCCAGGCGCTCGCTCCGCTGCTCAACAGCCTGGTCGTGATCGGTGTGTTCGTCGTCTTCGGACGGCTGGTCACCGCCACGGACGACCCGGCGACCGTGTCCGCGGGCGCGGTGGCCCTGCTCGGGTGGGGGACGACGGCGGGCGTGGCCGTGATGAGCCTCCCGCTCCTGTGGCCGGTCCGCCGCACGGGGGTACGGCTCCGGCCCACGCTGCGCTTCCCCGCAGGGGTCGCGAGCCGCGCCCGCGCCCTCGCCGTGGCGGGGCTCGGTGCGCTCCTCGCGCAGCAGGTGAGCGTGCTGGCGGGTCTCGGGATGGCGAACGCCTTCGGCGAGGACGGCACCGTTCCCGTCTTCCTCTCCACCCAGGCGGTGTACTTCCTGCCGTACGCGGTGCTGGCCTTCCCGCTCGCGACGGCGACCCTGCCGCGCCTCGCTGAGCACGCCGCACGTGAGGACATGACCGCGTTCGCCCGGCTTGCGGCGGCGACCACGCGGTCGGTGCTGCTCGTCTCGGTCGTGGGCGCGTCCGTGCTGATGGCTGTGGCGCCGGCCGTCGAGGTCGTGTTCGACGCGGTCGCGGACGGTGACGTGACGGGCATGGCAGCGGGCCTCGCCTGGATGGCGCCAGGCCTGATGGGGTTCGCGCTGATCCTGCACCTGTCCCGTGCGCTGTACGCGCTGCACCGCGGCCGCGCGGCGGTGCTGGCCACGGGGGCCGGCTGGCTGGTCGTGGCCGTGGCGGCGGTGGCGGTCGTCCCCGTGTTCACCGGGGGAGGCCGCGACCAGACCGGCACGCTGGCCGGCCTGGGCCTTGCCACCTCGCTGGGCATGACGGTGGCGGGAGTCGCCCTGCTCGCAGCGGTCGTCCGTGCCGTCGGCGCTCCGGCAGCCGCCGGCGTCGGGCGCTCCGCGGGCGCGCTCACCATCGGCGGTGCGCTCGGCGCGGTCGGGGGCCGCCTCGTCACCGACGCGGTGCCCGGCGACGACTGGGCGACCGCTCTGGGCGCGGGTGTGCTGGGTGCCCTGGCATGCGGCGTCGTCGTCCTGGCCGTGGCGTGGGTCGGGGACCGTGGCGTCCTGCGGGCACTCCGGGATCCGCGTCCGACCAGCGAGCCCCGACAGGGAGAGGCCTCAACCGTCGGGTAGAGTGGAAGCCCGTGGCAGAGCGCGCTAATCGACTCTCCGGGCGGTCGGAATCCACGACCCGGCACATCTTCGTCACCGGGGGCGTCGCCTCCTCACTCGGCAAGGGCCTGACGGCCTCCAGCCTCGGTCGTCTGCTCCGGTCCCGCGGGCTCCGGGTCACGATGCAGAAGCTGGACCCGTACCTCAACGTGGACCCGGGCACGATGAACCCGTTCCAGCACGGTGAGGTGTTCGTCACGGACGACGGTGCCGAGACCGACCTCGACATCGGTCACTACGAGCGGTTCCTCGACGTGCCGCTCTCCGCCCAGGCGAACGTCACCACGGGCCAGATCTACTCGACCGTGATCGCCAAGGAGCGCCGTGGCGAGTTCCTCGGCGACACCGTGCAGGTGATCCCGCACATCACCGACGAGATCAAGTCCCGGATGCGGGCGCAGGCCGGCCCCGACGTCGACGTGATCATCACCGAGATCGGCGGCACCGTGGGCGACATCGAGTCGCTGCCGTTCATCGAGGCCGCTCGGCAGGTCCGCCAGGACGTCGGCCGCGACAACGTGTTCTTCCTGCACGTGTCCCTGGTGCCGTACCTCGCACCGAGTGGTGAGCTGAAGACGAAGCCGACGCAGCACTCCGTCGCCGCGCTCCGCTCCATCGGTATCCAGCCGGACGCCCTCGTGCTGCGCGCGGACCGGGAGCTGCCCGAGTCCACCAAGCGCAAGATCGCGCTGTTCTGCGATGTCGACGTCGAGGCGGTCGTCACGGCGGCGGACGCCCCGAGCATCTACGACATCCCGCGCGTGCTGCACCGGGAAGGGCTGGACGCCTACGTCGTGCAGCGCCTGCGGCTGCCGTTCCGCGACGTCGACTGGAGTGCCTGGGACCGTGTCACGCGCGTCGTGCACCACGCGGCCCACGAGGTCGAGGTGGCTCTCGTCGGCAAGTACGTGGACCTGCCTGACGCCTACCTGTCGGTCTCGGAGGCCCTGCGGGCCGGGGGCTTCGCCAACGACGCCCGCGTCAAGATCCGGTGGGTGGCCTCCGACGAGTGCGCGAGCCCGGAGGGTGCCGAGCGGAGCCTGGCCGGCGTCGACGCTGTCCTCGTCCCCGGCGGCTTCGGCGTGCGGGGCATCGAGGGCAAGGTCGGTGCGCTCACGTGGGCACGCACCCGGGGCGTGCCGACGCTGGGCATCTGCCTGGGCCTGCAGGTCATGGTCATGGAGTACGCCCGAACCGTGCTGGGTCTCGCCGGTGCGTCGTCGTCGGAGTTCGACCCCGGCACCGAGCACCCCGTGATCGCGACCATGGCGGAGCAGCGCGCCATCGTGGAGGGCGGTGGCGACATGGGTGGCACCATGCGCCTCGGGTCCTACGACGCCGTCCTGCAGCCGGGCACCGTCGCCGCGAAGGCCTACGGCAGCGAGCGGGTGAACGAGCGGCACCGCCACCGCTACGAGGTCAACAACGCCTACCGGGGTCGCCTGGAGGAGGCCGGGCTGGTGGTCTCCGGCACCTCGCCGGGTGGTGAGCTGGTGGAGTTCGTGGAGCTGCCGCCGGACGTGCACCCCTACTACGTGGGCACGCAGGCGCACCCGGAGTTCCAGTCGCGGCCGACCCGGGCGCACCCGCTCTTCGCGGGCCTCATCCGGGCCGCCCTGGACCAGCAGCTGGGGCGTACCTCGGCGACCTCGGACGAGTCCTGATGGGCGGGCCCGAGGACGTGCGGACGGACCGCACGGTCCTGGACTCGCGGGTCGTCCACCGGGGCATGATCTGGGACGTCGTGCGGGAGACCGTCGAGCTGGGCGACGCGGGCACCGTGACCCGTGAGTTCGTGCGGCATCCCGGGGCGGTCGCCGTGATCGCGTTGAACGACGACGATGACGTGCTGCTCCTGCACCAGTACCGGCACCCCGTGGGCGCCGAGCTCTGGGAGCCCCCGGCCGGGCTGCTGGACGTCCCGGGGGAGGACCCGCTGGTCGCGGCTCGCCGGGAGCTCATGGAGGAGGCCGACCTCGCCGCCGAGTCGTGGTGGGTGCTCGTGGACTACCTGAGCACGCCCGGCAGCAGCGACGAGGGCCTGCGCATCTACCTGGCGCGCGGGCTCACCGAGGTGCCGCACGCCGACCGCCACGACCGGCAGGCCGAGGAGGCCGGGATGGTCGCGCAGTGGTTCCCGCTGGAGGACGTCGTGGCTGCCGTCCTCGCGGGTCGCCTGCGCAACCCCTCGACGGTCGCGGGTGTGCTCGCCGCCGCGGTCAACCGCGACCGGGACTGGGCGGGTCTGCGGCCGGCCTGATGCGACCTGCCGCCGCTCAGACGTCGCGGCCGAGCATGACGCGCGGGGTCGGGTCCAGGGTCAGCGGTGTCAGGATCGCGGGCGGGACGACCGTCGACCGCGCCCACGTCAGGGCGGCGACGAGGACGCCCGTCCCGAGCAGGTGGGCGCCCACGATCACCTCCGGCAGGCCGGTGAAGTACTGCACGTACCCGATGGCGCCCTGCGCCACCGTCACGCCCAGGAGCACCCACCAGGGGCGCATCGTGTCGCGTCCCACGGCACGGGTGCGGGCGAGGACGACGAGGCAGCCCAGCAGGAGGGCTCCGAAGAGCCACACGGCACCCGCGTGGAACTTGGCCGCCACCACCGGGTCGATGGCGTAGCGGGTCGCGTACTCCTCGTCCCCGCCGTGCGGGCCGGCGCCGGTCGTCACGATGCCGAGGACCACGAGGACGACCGCCACGGCCGCGAGCGCCTCCACGAGGCGACCGCCCATCGGTTCGAGGATGACCCGTCGGGGCGCGCCGGGACCGCGTGCGACCAGCACCGTCGAGGCGGCGACCAGCACGAGCGAGACGAGCATGTGGAGGCCGACCACCGCGGGGTCGAGCTTCATCAGCACGGTGACGCCGCCGATCACAGCCTGGGCCGCGACACCGGCCAGCGGGACGACGGCGAGGCGCCGGTACCACGCGGGCAGCGGTCCGCGCTCGCGCCAGACGACGAGGGCGAGCGCGAGGGCGATGACGCCGAGCAGCCCGGTGAGCGTGCGGTTGCCGAACTCGATGTAGGTGTGCGCGGGCGTCGCCGCGTGGAAGCGCGGCGTGAACTCCCCGGGTTCGCACTGGGGCCAGGTCGAGCAGCCGAGCCCCGAGCCGGTGAGCCGGACGGCGCCTCCGGTCACGATGATGCCGATCTGAGCGGCGAGGTTCGCCCAGGCGAGACTGCGGACCAGGTCGCGACGCGGCGGGGTGGCCTCGATGCCGGGACGGGGGGCGTCAGGACCGGCGTGCGCGGGCGCGGTGCTCACGGCCCTACCGTAGCCCGCGCGCGGGCCGGAGCCGGTCACTCCCAGCGGAAGTACCGCGCCGTGAGGCTGGCGGCGACGGCGGTCCACGCCAGAAGGACGAGGACCGGCCCGAGGCCCAGGCCGCCGCCGGTCAGGGCCTGGCGAAGCCCCTCGCCGAGTGCGCCCGAGGGCAGCACCTGGGCGAGCGCGGCGAGCGGCCCGGGCAGCTGGTCCGCAGGCAGGAGCACCGCGCCACCTGCGAGCAGGAGCACCCAGACGAGGTTGGCGAGGGCGAGCACGGCCTCCGCGCGCAGGATGCCGGCGACGAGCAGCCCCAGGCTCACGAAGGCGGCGGTCCCGAGGGCGAGGAGCAATACGGTCGGCGCCAGCCCCATGGGCCGCCAGCCCAGCGCCACGGCGATGCCGCCGAGCAGGAGCACCTGCCCGACCTCCACGGCGAGCACCGCGAGGACCTTGCCGGCCAGCAGACCGCCTCGGCCCAGCGGCGTCGTCGCAAGGAGGCGCAGCACGCCGCTGCGGCGGTCGAAGCCGGTGGCGATCGCCTGGGAGGTGAAGGCCGTGGAGAGGACCGCCAGGGCGATCGCGCCCGGGGCCGCCACCGCGATGCGGTCCGTGGCGTCGAGCCGGACGACGTCCGTGCGGGCGAGGAGCACCATGAGCAGGACGGGCAGCACGAGGGTGAGCAGCAGCTGCTCACCGTTGCGCAGCACGGCGCGGACCTCGAAGCGCGCCTGGGCGAGCACCCGGGCCATGACCGGGGCGGGCCCGCCCGACGGCGCCACGGAGGGGGCGGCGGCGGTCATCGCAGGCTCTTTCCGGTGAGCTCCAGGAAGACGTCCTCGAGCGTGCGGCGGCTCGGCCGCAGGTCCACGACGACACCGGCCGCGACGGCCCAGCCCGTGACGGCGTGCAGGACGGCGGGGTCCGGCGCCGTGCGCACCTCGAGGACGCCGGGACCGACGGCGACGACCTCGGGCGTGCCCCTCGGGTCGGTGGAACCGCTCTGGCCGGGCACGCCGACTGCCGTGGCGAGGCTCGCGGCGAGGGACGTGGCGGCGTCGGCGGGCGGCTCGCCGCGAACCGTGACCTCGACGCCACCTCCGTCTCCGACGAGCTCGGGCACGGTGCCGGCCGCGACCACGCGACCGGCGTCCACGATCACGACGCGGTCCGCCAGCGACTCGGCGTCCGACATCAGGTGGGTCGTGAGCACCACCGCGGTGCCGGCGTCCCGCAGCGCCTGGACGAGGTCGCAGACGGCGATGCGTGCCTGCGGGTCCAGCCCGGCGGTCGGCTCGTCGAGGAAGACGACCTGCGGCCGCCCGACGACGGCGACGGCGAGAGCGAGGCGCTGGCGCTCACCACCGGAGAGGCGGCGGACCGGTGTGCGGGCGAACGCGTCGAGGCCCAGCTCGGCGGACAGCGCGCGGACGTCCCGGGGGCGGGCGTACATGGCCGCGACGTGACGGAGCACCTTTCCGGCCGGCGCGGCCGCGGGCAGCCCGCCGTCCTGGAGCATGACCCCGACACGCGCTCGGAGCTCGGTGGCCGCCCGGGCGGGGTCGAGGCCGAGGACGCGGACGGACCCGGCATCGGGGCGGCGCAGGCCCTCGCAGCACTCGATGGTGGTCGTCTTGCCTGCGCCGTTCGGTCCGAGGACGGCGGTGACCTCCCCGGCGGCCGCGGTGAGGTCCAGCCCGTCGACGACAACGCGGCCCCGGTAGCGCTTGACCAGGCCGGACACGGCGACGGCGGGGGAGCTTGGCATCGCTCGCAGTGTAGGGCGCAGCCGCGGCGGGGATGGCGGTGAGGGTGACCTTCGTTGCGCGGAACGAATTCGGCAACGAGACTGTTGCCAATATCGGTGCGCCACGAGCGTGCCGTCCTGTACGAGGCCCCCACAGCCGAGACCCGGGAGGTGACCGTGCCCGCTGCCCTGCCCGTCGCGCACCCGCGCGGCTCGGTCGCCGCGGCCCCCGAAGCCGGGGACCTGGACTGCTCGACCCGTCAGCGCATCCTGCGGCTGGTGGTCGAGGAGGGCCCCGTCTCCGTGGTCCAGCTCGCCCGTGACCTCGAGCTCACCGCCGCCGGCGCTCGTCGGCACGTCGCGGCGTTGCTGCACGCCGGTGAGATCGCCGAGCACACCGGGCCCATGCCCGGACGCGCGGGCCGCGGTCGTCCGGCGCGCCGCTACGTCGCCACCTCGCGTGGCCAGGCCGCGCTGAGCTCCGCCTACTCCGACCTCGCGGGTCAGGCCCTCGAGTTCGTCGCCGCGATGGGCGGCGACGACGCGGTGCGCCGGTTCGCCGACGAGCGGGTGGCCGAGCTGGCCGCACGCCACGCGGAGTCGGTGGCGGCCGCGGGTGACGACGTCGCCGGCCGGGTGGCGGCGCTCGCGGTCGGCCTCTCCGCGGACGGCTTCGCGGCCTCCGTCCGGCCGCTGCCCGGCGACCGCGCCGTCCAGCTCTGCCAGGGGCACTGCCCGGTCCAGGCCGTCGCCGCCCGCTTCCCGCAGCTCTGCGAGGCGGAGGCACGCGCCTTCTCGACCCTGCTCGGCGTCCATGTGCAGCGCCTCTCCACGCTCGCCGCCGGCGGGCACGTCTGCACGACGCACATCCCCACGACCCTGCCCGACCAGCGCACCGCACCAGCGGCGACAGTGGAAGGAACACGATGACCGCACCCACCGAGTCCGTCACCGGCGGCCCGCCGAGCACCGATTCCGAGATCATCGCCTCGATCGGCACCTACGGGTACGGCTGGCACGACTCCGACGCCGCGGGCATGTCCGCCCAGCGCGGTCTCGACGAGGCCGTGGTCCGGAACATCTCCGCGCTCAAGAACGAGCCCGAGTGGATGCTCAAGACGCGCCTGAAGTCGCTGCGGCTGTTCGAGAAGAAGCCCATGCCCACCTGGGGCGCCGACCTCTCCGGTATCGACTTCGACAACATCAAGTACTTCGTGCGGTCCACGGAGAAGCAGGCGACCAGCTGGGAGGACCTCCCGGAGGACATCCGGCGCACCTACGACCGCCTGGGCATCCCCGAGGCCGAGAAGCAGCGCCTCGTCGCCGGCGTGGCCGCCCAGTACGAGTCCGAGGTCGTGTACCACCAGATCCGCGAGGACCTGGAGGAGCAGGGCGTGATCTTCGTCGACACGGACACCGGCCTGCGCGAGCACCCCGAGATCTTCGAGCAGTACTTCGGGTCCGTGATCCCGCCGGGCGACAACAAGTTCGCCGCGCTCAACACGGCCGTGTGGTCGGGCGGGTCGTTCGTGTACGTCCCCCCGGGCGTGCACGTGGAGATCCCGCTGCAGGCCTACTTCCGGATCAACACCGAGAACATGGGCCAGTTCGAGCGGACGCTGATCATCGCCGACGAGGGCTCCTACGTGCACTACGTCGAGGGCTGCACCGCGCCCATCTACTCGAGCGACTCGCTGCACTCCGCGGTCGTCGAGATCATCGTCAAGAAGAACGCCCGCGTCCGGTACACGACGATCCAGAACTGGTCGAACAACGTGTACAACCTGGTCACCAAGCGGGCGACCGCCGCCGAGGGCGCGACGATGGAGTGGGTCGACGGCAACATCGGCTCCAAGGTGACGATGAAGTACCCGGCCATCTACCTCCTGGGCGAGCACGCCAAGGGCGAGACGCTGTCCATCGCGTTCGCGGGTGAGGGCCAGCACCAGGACGCGGGCGCCAAGATGGTCCACGCAGCGCCGCGGACGTCGAGCTCGATCATCTCCAAGTCCGTCGCCCGCGGTGGCGGCCGGACGTCGTACCGCGGGCTCGTCCAGGTGCTCGAAGGCGCCGAGGGCTCCAGCTCGAACGTGCTCTGCGACGCCCTCCTGGTCGACCAGGTCTCGCGCTCGGACACCTACCCGTACGTGGACGTCCGCGAGGACGACGTGTCGATGGGCCACGAGGCGACGGTCTCCCGGGTCAGCGAGGAGCAGCTCTTCTACCTGATGTCCCGCGGCATGCCCGAGACCGAGGCGATGGCCATGATCGTGCGCGGCTTCGTGGAGCCGATCGCGCGTGAGCTGCCCATGGAGTACGCGCTCGAGCTCAACCGCCTGATCGAGCTGCAGATGGAGGGGTCCGTCGGCTGATGACCACGCCCATCGAGACCCCTGCTGCACCGACCGGAGAACCGATGACCACGGAGCTTTCGCCCGAGCTGTCCCCCCTGACCACCGACCACAGCCGAGCCGTGGCCGACGGCGCGCACACCCACGGCCGTGGCGGGGTGCCGGAGTCCTCACGGGCGGCCCGGCTGACGTCGTTCGACCTCGCCGACTTCCCGGTGCCCACCGGACGTGAGGAGGAGTGGCGGTTCGCGCCCGTCGACCGGCTGGCGCCGCTGTTCGACGCCGTGGGCACCGGCCTCACGGGCACGCATGCCCGGACCACCGTGGTGAACCCGTCCGAGGTGGACGTCGAGATCGTCGAGCGCACCGACCCCCGGCTCGGCACGGCCGGCCGCCCTGGTGACCGCACCGCCGCGACATCGTGGGCCTCGTTCCCGGAGTCGACCGTCGTCACCATCCGTCGGGCGGCGGTCGCGTCCGCACCGACGAGCATCCGGGTCGAGGGAACCCCGGGGGCGGACGTCCCGGCCGCCAGCCACCTGCTCGTGCACGCCGAGGAGCTGTCCGAGGGGGTCGTGATCCTCGACCACGTGGGCGAGACGATGCTCAGCGAGACGGTCGAGATCGTGGTCGACGCCGGTGCACACCTCACGCTGGTGTCCATCCAGGACTGGGCACCCGGCGCGGTGCACGCCGCTTCACACCGCGCCCGCCTTGGGCGTGACGCCACGCTCAAGCACATCGTCGTGAACCTGGGCGGCGACGTCGTCCGCGTGACGCCGGACGTCGCGTTCGAGGGGGAGAACGGCGAGGTCGAGGCGCTCGGCGTCTACTTCGCCGACTCGCACCAGCACCTGGAGCACCGGCTCTTCATCGACCACGCCGTGCCGTCCTGCCGCTCGCGTGTCGCCTACAAGGGCGCGCTCCAGGGCGCCGGCGCGCACACCGTGTGGGTGGGCGACGTGCTGATCCGCGCTGCGGCTGAGGGGACCGACACCTACGAGCTCAACCGCAACCTGGTCCTGACGGACGGCGCGCGTGCCGACTCCGTGCCGAACCTGGAGATCGAGACCGGTGTGATCGAGGGTGCGGGGCACGCCTCGGCCACCGGCCGGTTCGACGACGAGCAGCTGTTCTACCTGCGGGCGCGCGGCATCCCCGAGGCCGACGCCCGTCGGCTCGTCGTCCGCGGCTTCTTCGCCGAGCTGGTGCACCAGATCGGCGTGGCGGAGGTCGAGGAGCGGCTCATCGCCGCCATCGAGGCCGAGCTCGAGCGCAGCATGAGCGAGCTCGACCTGGCCGCCGCTGCGAAGGACGCCCCGCGCGGCGCCGGCCCCATCGCCGACGCAGAGGCGCAGGTGGACGCATGAGCGCCCAGCTTGCCTGCATGGCGTCCGACCTCGAGGCGGGGTCCGCGCTGCGCGTGGAGCTCGAGGGCCCGGCCGGGCCGATCGAGGTCGCGATCGTGCGCGACGCGGACGGCGACTTCCACGCCATCTCCGACATCTGCTCCCACGGGCAGGTCTCCCTCTCCGACGGCGAGGTCGAGGACTGCACCATCGAGTGCTGGCTGCACGGTTCGACCTTCGACCTCCGGACGGGCGCCCCCTTGTCCCTCCCGGCCACCGCGCCGGTGCCCGTGTACCCCCTGACCCTGGACGGCGACCGCGTGCTCGTGGACGTCGACACGACCACGAACGCCTGAGGAGCCCCGATGACCACTCTCGAGATCCGCGACCTGCACGTCAGCGTCGAGACGAAGGAAGGCGCCAAGCAGATCCTGCGCGGCGTCGACCTGACCGTCCGCAGCGGCGAGACGCACGCGATCATGGGCCCGAACGGGTCCGGCAAGTCGACGCTCGCGTACTCCCTCGCCGGGCACCCGAAGTACCAGATCACCGGCGGTACCGTCACGCTCGACGGCGAGGACGTCCTCGCCATGTCCGTCGACGAGCGCGCCCGCGCGGGCATGTTCCTGGCCATGCAGTACCCGGTCGAGGTGCCCGGCGTGAGCGTGTCGAACTTCCTCCGGACCGCCAAGACGGCGATCAGCGGGCAGGCTCCCGCGCTGCGGCACTGGATCAAGGACGTGCGGGGTGCCATGGAGAACCTCCGCATGGACCCGTCGTTCGCCGAGCGCAACGTCAACGAGGGCTTCAGCGGCGGCGAGAAGAAGCGCCACGAGATCCTCCAGATGGAGCTCCTCCAGCCCCGCATCGCGATCCTCGACGAGACCGACTCCGGCCTCGACGTCGACGCGCTGCGCATCGTCTCCGAGGGCGTGAACCGGGTGAAGGCGAGCGGCGAGGTCGGCGTGCTCCTGATCACGCACTACACGCGCATCCTGCGGTACATCCAGCCGGACTTCGTGCACGTCTTCGTCGACGGCCGGATCGCGGAGGAGGGCGGGCCTGAGCTCGCCGAGCGCCTCGAGGACGAGGGCTACGACCGGTTCCTCGCCACCACCGCCTGACCTGCGTCGTCGCCGCAGGGTGAGAAGAGAGCTGCCATGACCACCACGCTCGATCCCCGGGCCGCCGAGCCGGCGGGCCGGTCCGGCGACCGTCTGAGCGGGGCCGAGCTGGCCGCCGTGCGGGCGGACTTCCCGCTGCTCCGGCGCACCGCGCGCGGCGGGCGGCCGCTGGTGTACCTGGACTCGGCGGCGACCGCGCAGAAGCCCGAGGTGGTCATCGACGCCGAGCTCGACTTCTACGCCGAGCGCAACGCGGCCGTGCACCGTGGTGCCCACCTGCTCGCCGAGGAGGCCACGGACGCCTTCGAGGCGGCCCGCGCCGAGGTCGCGGCACTGGTCGGCGCGCGCGACGACGAGATCGTCTGGACGGCGAACGCCACCGCGGGCATCAACCTCGTCGCGTACGCGATGTCGAACGCGAGCGTGGGCCGCGGAGGCGCGGCCGCCCGGCGCTTCGCCCTCGGAGCGGGCGACGAGATCGTCGTGACCGAGGCGGAGCACCACGCCAACCTCGTGCCGTGGCAGGAGCTCGCCGCTCGGACCGGCGCGACGCTCCGCTGGATCGGCGTCGGCGACGACGGCCGCCTGCGCACCGAGGAGCTCGCGACGGTCGTGACGGACCGGACCAAGGTGCTGGCGTTCGGGCACGCGTCGAACGTCACGGGCGCGGTCGCCGACGTCGCGGCGTTCGTCGCGCGGGCGCGCGAGGTCGGTGCCCTCACCGTGCTCGACGCCGCGCAGTCGGTGCCGCACATGCCGGTCGACCTGCGCGCGCTGGGCGTGGACTTCGCCGTCTTCTCCGGGCACAAGATGTACGGCCCCACGGGGGTCGGTGCCTTGTACGGGCGTCGGGAGCTGCTGGAGGCCCTGCCGCCGTTCCTCACGGGCGGGTCCATGGTGGAGGTCGTCACCATGGAGACCACGACGTACGCGCCGCCGCCCCAGCGGTTCGAGGCGGGCTCGATGATGGTGGCCCAGGCGGTGGGCATGGGCGCCGCGGCGCGCTACCTCCGTGAGCTCGGCATGACGGCCGTCGCCGAGCACGAGCGCCAGATCGCGGGCCTGCTCGTCGAGGCGGTGCTCGGCACGCCCGGCGTGCGACTGCTCGGCCCCGCCGACCTGACGGACCGGCTCGCGCTGGTCGCGTTCGCCGTGGACGGCGTGCACGCGCACGACGTCGGGCAGGTGCTCGACGACGCCGGCATCGCCGTCCGTGTCGGGCACCACTGCGCCCAGCCGCTGCACCGCCGGCTCGGCGTCGCGGCGAGTGCGCGCGCGTCGTCGGGCGTGTACACGACCGCCGAGGAGGTCGCGGCGTTCGCGGCGGTCCTGCCGACGGTCCGGACCTTCTTCGGGCTGGAGGACGCATGAGCGGCGCGATGGAGCAGCTGTACCAGCAGCTGATCATCGACCACGCGAAGGACCCGCACGGCAAAGGCCTGGCGGAGGGCTACGACGCCGAGTCCTTCCAGGTGAACCCCACCTGCGGCGACGAGGTGCGCCTGCGCGTGCACCTGAGCCACGAGGGCACGCCGGTGATCGAGAAGGTGAGCTGGGACGGCCAGGGCTGCTCGATCTCGCAGGCGTCGATCTCCGTGATGGCGGAGCTGGTCGAGGGCCACCCGGTGGCCGAGGCCGACGAGCTCGGTGAGGACTTCCGCGCGCTCATGCACGCGCGCGGTGAGGGACTGGACGACCAGGTGGAGGACCGGCTGGGGGACGCCACGGCGTTCACGGGCGTCGGCCGCTACCCCGCACGAGTCAAGTGCGCGCTGCTGGGCTGGATGGCGTTGCGAGACGCCCTGGTCCAGGCGAGCGCCGGCAAGGAGGACGCATGAGCGCAGCACCCGCCACGCCCAACGTGGCAGACATCGAGGAGGCCCTGCGCGACGTCATCGACCCCGAGCTGGGCATCAACGTCGTCGACCTCGGCCTGGTCTACGGCGTCGTCATCGACCCGAACAACCACGCGGTCATCGACATGACCCTCACGTCGGCGGCCTGCCCGCTGACGGACGTCATCGAGGACCAGACGGGCTCGGTGCTCGACGGAGTGGTCGACGGCTTCCGCATCAACTGGGTGTGGATGCCGCCGTGGGGGCCGGAGCGCATCACCGAGGACGGTCGCGAGCAGCTCCGGGCGCTCGGCTTCAACGTCTGACGTCGGCTCCGGTCAGGGGTTGTCGACGGCGAACGTGTCGCACTGGGCGAGCGAGCCTTCGTTGTAGCCGGTGACGAACCAGTTGCGCCGCTGCTCGCTGGACCCGTGCGTCCAGACGTCGGGGTTGACCGCGCCACCGGACTGCTGCTGGATGTGGTCGTCGCCGACCGCCTCCGCCGCGGAGAGTGCCTGGTCGAGCTGGTCGTCCGTGATGGGCTCCAGGTACGTCACGCCGGTCTCCGGATCGATCTGGGAGGCCGCTGCACCGACCCACATGCCGGCGTAGCAGTCGGCCTGGAGCTCGAGGCGGACGGCGTCGGAGTCCTCGCCGGTCGCCTGGCGGTCGATCCGGTCCATCACCCCCGTGATGTTCTGGATGTGGTGGCCGTACTCGTGCGCGACCACGTAGAGCTCGGCGAGTGGTCCCCCTTCGGCGCCGAACCGGCTCTCGAGGAGGTCGAAGAACCCGAGGTCCAGGTAGATGCCCTGGTCGGGCGGGCAGTAGAACGGGCCCGTCGAGGATGTCCCCTGGCCGCAGCCGGTCGGGACGTCGCCGGTGAACTCCGTAGCGCCGGGTTTGACGAATGACGCGCCGGTGCCGGCGAGGGTCTGCTCCCAGTACCCGTCGAGCGCCTCGATGGTGGCGTTCAGACGACAGGTGCGCTCGGTGTTCGCCTCCGCGGCCGTGCACTCCTCGAGGAAGGTGTCGCCGGCCTGCGACTGCCCCTGGCCGCCGCCGGCGCCCTCGAGGTTCTGCAGCACAGGTCCGACGTCGACGCCGGTGAACTGGTAGATCAGGAACGCCACGATCGCGAGGCCGCCACCACCCCCTGCGATCGCGCCGTTCCGGCCACGGTGGCTGCGCACCCGGCCGCCCTCGAAGCTCCCGCCCTCGCTGAACGTCATGGCCTCACGGTAGGACGGGAGCCTGCGGTCAGCGCGGGGAGACGATCAGTGCCCGGCGGGCGGGCGGGCTCAGTCGGCGAGCCCACGGGCCGCCAGCGCGTCGCCCGTCGTGCGAGCCCGACCGACGGCACGCACCGCCGCGGGCACCAGCAGCGCGCGGGGGCTGCGGTCCAGGCCTCGCGCCCGCGCGGCGTTCCGGGCGTCCGCCGCGGTCGCGGCGAGCGCCGGGACGGCCCGGAGCATGAGGGCGACGGCGAGGGCGATCGTCTCCGGCGAGGCCCCGAAGCGGCGCAGGGGCCGGACCGCCCGGGTCACCGCGTCGAGCATCCGGTCCGCGGGCGTCGTGGCGGTCACGACGCCCGCGGCGAGCACCGCGGTCACGAGGTCCGCCGCCACCTCCAGGCCAGTGGCCCAGTCGCGCTGCCACACCTGGTACCCGCCGACCAGCCCAGCCGTGACGAGGACCGGGACGAGCCCCCGGGCGGTCGTGCGGAGGGAGAGTCGTGCGGTCGCGGCCACGACGACGACGCCGGCTAGGAGGCCGAGCGCCCAGCCGGGGCCGCGGGCCAGCACGACGCCGATGCCGAGGACCGCCAGGGCGCCCGCCTTGGTGCCGGGCGCCGCGCGGTGCAGCCACGAGGTGCCGGGATGGTGCAGGCCCAGCAGCCCGACGGCCGGGACGCCGGTCGTGCTCACACCGGCCTCGCGGCCATGAGGCGCTCGTAGGCGGGGACGGCGGCCGTCGGTACGTCGTCGGCGACGACCCGACCTTCGTCGACGACGAGGACGCGGTCCGCGCGCGCAGCCGCGGCGAGGTCGTGGGTCACGAGGACGACCTGCTGCTCCACGGAGTCGAGCAGGTCGTCGACCACCCGGCGCCAGCGGAGGTCGAGCAGCGTGGTGGGCTCGTCGCACACCAGGATCGACGGTCGGACGGCGAGGACGCCCGCGAGGGCGAGCAGCTGCTTCTGACCACCGGAGAGCGCATGCACGGGGGTCCGGGCGTGGTCACCGAGCCCGAACCGGTCGAGGGTGGCCTGCACCGCGGCCGGCCGTTCGTCGGCGGGTACCGTCCGGCGGAGGGAGAGCCCGACGTCCTCCGCGGCGGTCGGCATGACGAGCTGCGCGTCCGGGTCCGTGAACACGAAGCCGACCCGCCGGCGGACCGCCGCGCCGTCCCGCAACGTGTCCAGGCCGTCCACCCGCACGGCTCCGGTGGTCGGTGCGACGAGGCCGTTGAGCAGCCGCGCCAGGGTGGACTTGCCGGATCCGTTCGCACCGATCACGGCGACGCGCCGCTCCGCGAGCATCGCCGTCACGGGGTGCAGCAGGGTGCGTACGCCACCGTCCGCGGTCCGGACGGCGACCCCGGCGCCGAGCAGCTCGATCACGGGCGGCTGGTCACCGCCGTTCGAGCATGTCCGGGAACGCGCGGAACACGGCGCTGGCCACGATCGCGACGAGGACGTTCTTGACGACGTCACCGGGCAGGAAGACCGCGCCCGCAGCGATGGCCTCCGACGCCGACAGGCCGAGGCGTGCCCCCATCACGGCGATCCCGATCGGGTGCGTGAACACGAGGCTCCCGGCCATTGCCGCGCCGAAGACGGCGAGCGGCAGCCAGCGGGCCGGCAGGCGCCGGGCCCGGGTGACGAGGAACCCGGCGAGCGCGGCCGCCAGCGGGAAGGCGAGCAGGTAGCCGAGGGAGGGCTTGCCGAGCACGGCGAGCCCACCCGTGCCCTGCGCGAAGACGGGCAGCCCGGCGAGCCCCACTGCGAGGTACAGGATCACCGCCAGGGCGCCGCGTCGCGCGCCCAGGAGCACGCCGGCCAGCATGACGCCGAACGTCTGCAGCGTGATCGGGACGGCCATGCCGGCCACCGAGAAGGAGGGCAGGAGGGCGCAGACGGCGATGAAGGCCGCCAGCGTGGCGACCAGCGCCAGGTCGGTGACGGCGCTGCGCGCTTCCCGCCTGTCGAGGGCGACCGAGCCCGTCGGGGCCGTGGCGGCACCGGGGGCGGGGGTCGCGTACGGGGTCGTGGCCTCGTCGTGCTCCATGTCTCCTCCGGTGGGAGTCGGGGAAATCGTGCGATCGTCAACCTAGCCGGTCGTACGATGGACGGCGTTTGTGTCCGTCTACACGCCGCGGCGCCCCGCGTGAGAGGAATCCGCAGTGATCACCGCGCACGACGTCGAGCTGCGCGTGGGCGCCCGCACCCTGCTCGTCCCGACCACCTTCCGGATCTCCGCCGGCGATCGCATCGGCCTCGTGGGCCGCAACGGAGCCGGCAAGACGACGCTCACCCGCGTCCTCGCGGGGGAGGGGCTGCCCACGGGTGGCCGCGTCACGAGGTCCGGCGACGTGGGCTACCTGCCGCAGGACCCGCGTACCGGAGACCTCGAGATGCTGGCGATGGACCGGATCCTCTCCGTCCGCGAGCTCGACCGGATCATCGCGAACATGCGCGCGACCGAGAAGGCGATGGCCAGCGGGGACGACGACGTCCGGGAGCGCGCGATGGCGCGCTACGGCAAGCTCGAGGCCCGCTTCGTCGCCGCCGGGGGCTACGCGGCGGAGAGCGAGGCCGCCCGGATCGCCGCGAACCTCGGGCTCGACGACCGGGTGCTGCACCAGCCGCTGGGCACGTTGTCCGGCGGGCAGCGTCGCCGCGTGGAGCTCGCCCGCATCCTCTTCTCGGGCGCCGACACGCTCCTGCTCGACGAGCCGACCAACCACCTCGACGCCGACTCCGTGGTGTGGCTGCGCGAGTTCCTGATCTCGTACTCCGGCGGGTTCCTGGTCATCAGCCACGACGCCGGGCTCATGAAGACCGCGGTCAACAAGGTCTTCCACCTGGACGCCAACCGCGCCGAGCTCGACCAGTACAACCTGGGCTGGGACGCCTACCTCGTCCAGCGCGAGACCGACGAGCGCCGTCGCAAGCGCGAGCGGGCCAACGCCGAGAAGAAGGCGTCCGCACTGATGGCCCAGGCGGACAAGATGCGCGCCAAGGCCACGAAGGCCGTCGCCGCGCAGAACATGGCACGCCGCGCCGAGCGGCTGCTCACGGGCGTCGAGGCGGAGAGGACGGCCGACAAGGTCGCGCACCTGCGGTTCCCGAAGCCGGCGCCGTGCGGCAGGACGCCGCTCACGGCGACCGGTCTGAGCAAGTCCTACGGGTCGCTCGAGGTCTTCACGGACGTGGACCTCGCGGTGGACCGGGGGAGCCGCGTCGTCGTGCTCGGCCTGAACGGTGCCGGCAAGACGACCCTGCTACGGCTCCTGGGCGGGATCGAGGAGGCCGACACCGGCGAGATCGTCCCCGGCCACGGGCTCAAGCTCGGCTACTACGCGCAGGAGCACGAGACCCTGGACACCGAGACCACCGTGGTCGAGAACCTCCGGCACGCCGCCCCGGACCTGACCGACACGCAGGTGCGATCGGTGCTCGGGTCGTTCCTGTTCTCCGGGGACGACGCCGACAAGCCCGTCCGGGTTCTCTCCGGCGGGGAGAAGACGCGCCTCGCGCTCGCCACGCTGGTGGTGTCCGCCGCCAACGTCCTGCTCCTCGACGAGCCGACGAACAACCTGGACCCCGCCAGCCGCGGGGAGGTCCTCAACGCCCTTCGGACCTACGAAGGCGCAGTTGTACTGGTCACTCACGATGAGGGCGCCGTTTTTGCTCTGCAGCCCGATCGAGTGGTGCTACTGCCGGACGGGGACGAAGATCTGTGGAACGACAGTTACGCGGATCTCATCGCACTCGCGTGATCCGACCGACGGCTGACACTCAGGAGGACTTCATGGGCGACAAGCTGCCGAAGGGTTCCCGCATCACCGGGAGCAATCGCAAGGACCTCGCGACCTCGCTCGTGCAGCGGTACGAGCGCGGCGAGAGCATCCGCTCGATGGCGGACGACATCGGACGGTCCTACGGGTTCGTGCACGGCGTGCTGGCCGAGGCCGGGGTGACCATGCGCAGCCGGGGCGGTGCCACGCGAGGTGCGGCGGCGCAGGCCCGGCGTGAGGCGGCCCGCAAGGCCAGCTGACGACGCGGCACGCCCGTTCTCGACACGGGCGCCGGGGCGCTGTGCTGGTGGCGCCTCAGCGGCCGACTCGACGATCGGGCGGCACCGTCGTGGCCGCCTCCTGCGCGTCCACGATGGCGTCCTCCTCGTCCTCCGCGGAGGGTCGGCGCCGGGCGGGCGGGCGGGTCCCGCGCGTCGTCGGCACCCCCGGCTCGGCGACGGCGCCCGCCTCTGCCGGAGCCGGTGCCGACTGCTGCCGGAGCAGCAGCACGCCACCCACCAGGGCGCCGACGGCGAAGAGCCACCACTGGAACGCGTACGACAGGTTCACCCCCAGGTCCGGCTCCGGCCGGGGGAGCGGCGAGAGACCCGGCGGGGGCGCGCCGTCCTCCGTGACGACCACCCCGTAGGCGTCCAGCGGGTCCGGTCCGTGGTCGAGACCCGCACGCACCAGGTCAGCGGCAGCGACGCGAGAGGTCTCGCCGCGCTCGGCCGCGCGGCCCGAGGCCGCCGCCTCGAGCGGGCGGAGCCGGACGACCAGCTCGACGGCGTCCCCCGGGCGCTCCGGGAAGGCGGGCAGGCCCTCGTCGGGGGCGAGCGGCAGCCATCCGCGGTTCACGACCAGGGTCGCGCCCGTCAACGGGCCGGCTGTGACCTCGACGAGCCCCAGCTCGTGGACCGCCGGGCTGCCGTCGACCGGGCGCCCGCGCAGCGCGACCGGGTCGTCGACGTAGCGCCCGACGACCGTGACGGGCCGCCACAGGTCAGCGTCCGCAAGACCCGGCAGCACGTCGGAGACGGGAACGGGCTCGGCGTCGTAGTTCGCGGCCACCCGGTCCGCCGTCGCGGCGCGGTCGGTGTGCCGGGTCCACTGCCAGACCCCCGCGACGACACACCCGGCGGCGACCAGCACCGCCACGAGCATCGTCACGACGCGGCGGGCCATCACGCCTCCGGGGCCAGCTCCGACACCGGCACCGTGTCGCGCAGGAAGTCGCGCAGCGACAGGAAGTGCTCGAGGTGCGCCCGGTGCTCCGCGCAGGCCAGCCACACCTTGCGGCGCTCGGGCGCATGGATCTTGGGGTTGTTCCACCGCACGCCCCACTCCGCCGGGGCCGTGCAGCCACGTGCGCTGCAGGTCAGGTCCACGGGCTCAGTCTGCCCCCATGCGCGGCCCCGCCGCGGGGTCGGACGGCGCCGGTGGCAGGGCCGCAGGCTCCGGGCCGACCAGTGGGGCCGGTGCGCGCTCACCGCCGGCGTTGGCCAGGATCACCGCGACGTAGGGCAGGACCACGGCGCCGAGCAGGAGGAGCCACCGGGTCCAGTGGTCGACGAGGACGGCGCCGAAGAAGCAGACCACCCGGATGCTCATCTGGATCAGGTACCGGCGTGTGCGGCGTGCGACGTCGTCGGTGAGCGACGGCGCGGCGGAGGTGATGCTCACCACCGCGTCGGCGTCGTCCGCCCGGTCCCTCCGCATCCACCGAGTCTATGCAGCGGTCCTGTGCGTGCCCGCGTGCCCCCGGGGGGGTGTGGTTCACGACGAAACCCGCGGTGATCTCTTGTGCGAGCCGGACGCGGCGCCCCGGCGGGTCGTTGGGCTACGGTCGCCTTCCGGGCTGGGCCCGGCGACACCCAAGGAGGAACTCGTGGCGGAGCACACCCCCCGCAGCGTCCTGGTGACCGGCGGCAACCGCGGCATCGGGCTGGCCATCGTCGAGCGCTTCGTCGCGGCAGGCGACAAGGTCGCGTCCTTCGACCTGGGCGGCGAGCCCCCGGCCGGCGTCCTCGGCGTCTTCGGCAACGTGACCAGCACGGAGGACGTGGACGCCGCCTTCGCGCAGGTGGAGGAGGCGCACGGCCCCGTCGAGGTGCTCGTCGCGAACGCCGGGATCACCCGCGACCAGCTCCTCATGCGCATGACCGACGAGGAGTACGAGCAGGTGCTCGACATCAACCTCGGCGGCGCCTTCCGCTGCGTGCGACGGGCGTCGAAGGGCATGATCCGGATGCGCAGCGGGCGCATCGTCCTGGTCTCGTCGGTCGTCGCGATGTACGGCGGCCAGGGCCAGGTGAACTACTCGGCGTCGAAGGCCGGGCTGATCGGGATGGCGCGATCCGTGACGCGTGAGCTCGGCGGGCGGGGGATCACGGCGAACGTGATCGCCCCCGGCTTCATCGACACGGCCATGACGGCGGCGCTGCCTGCGGAGCGGCAGGACGCGTACCGGTCGGCGATCCCTGCGGGCCGCTTCGCGCAGCCCGACGAGGTGGCGGGCGTGGTGGAGTTCCTCGCCTCGCCGGCGGCGGCGTACATCAGCGGGGCTGTGATCCCGGTCGATGGCGGCCTCGGCATGGGCCACTGAGACGACGTGACGGAACTGGTGAAGGGAAACGGCATGGGTCTGCTCGAAGGCAAGAGGCTGCTGATCACCGGCGTCCTCGTGGAGACGTCGATCGCGTTCCACGTGGCGCGCCTGGCGCAGGAGCAGGGCGCCCAGGTGGTGCTCACCGCGCCCGGCCGGCAGACCAGGCTCACCTCCGTCGTGGCCAGGCGCCTGCCGACGACGCCGCCCGTCGTCCCCCTCGACGTGACCTCGGCGGAGGACCTGGACGGCCTCGCCGACCGCGTCCGCGAGCACGTCGACGGGCTGGACGGCGTCGTCCACTCCATCGGCTTCGCGCCGCAGTCGGTCATGGGTGGCAACTTCCTCTCGGGCGAGTGGGACGACGTCGCGACCGCCATCCAGATCTCGGCCTTCTCCTTGAAGTCCCTCGCGGTGGCCGCGCAGCCGCTGCTGGCCCCGGGCTCGTCAGTGGTGGGCCTCACTTTCGACGGCCGCTACGCCTGGCCGGTCTACGACTGGATGGGCGTCGCCAAGGCGGCGTTCGAGGCGACGGCGCGCTACCTGGCCCGCGACCTGGGGCCGTCCGGGGTGCGGGTGAACCTCGTGTCCGCCGGTCCGATCCGGACGACCGCAGCGACGCACATCCCCGGGTTCGAGGTGATGGAGGGCGGCTGGAGCGAGACCGCGCCCCTTGGCTGGGACAGCGGCGACCCGGAGCCCACGGCCAGGGCGGTCGCCGCACTGCTCTCGGACTGGTTCCCGGCCACGACTGCTGAGATCATCCACGTTGACGGTGGGTTCCACGCGATGGGGCGGTGACATGACGACGTCGGCCAGGCGCCTGCTGCTGCTGCGGCACGCGAAGGCCGAGCCGCACGGCCACGCACCCGACGAGCTGCGTCGCCTGGACCCGCGCGGCTGGCAGCAGTCCGCCGCGGTGGGCGCGAGCCTGCGGGCGGCGGGTCTGGTGCCGGAGCTGGTGCTGGTGTCGTCCGCGGTCCGTGCGCGGGAGACCTGGGAGGGCGTTGCCGGCGCCCTCGGCGACGGACCCGCACCCGAGGTGGACGTGCGCGACGACCTCTACGGCGTGGACGTCGACGAGCTCATCGAGATCGTGCGGGGTGTCGACGCGCGGGTCCGCACGCTCCTCGTGGTCGGGCACGAGCCGACCATGTCGGCGACGGCGGGCCGCCTGGCCGGCAGCGGGGAGCCGGGGCCGATGAGCCAGGTGCGCGCCGGGTTGCCCACGGCCGGGTACGCGCGGCTGGACGTGACGGTTCCGTGGGCGGAGCTGGAGCCCCTGGGGGCGGTGCTGCGGGAGGTCGCCCGGCCCGCGTGGCGCGCGTGACGGCTCCTGACGACGGCCCGGCCGGGCGCGGACCGGATGCCCGGGCGCACGCCGTCCTCGAGGCGCTCCTCGGGCTGCAGCGGCTGTCCTGGGAGCAGGGGGTGGCCGGTCATGCGGCGATCGACCTGGGCCGGGCGTCGCTCGTCGCCGTGATCGCCGACGACGCCGTCACCCGCCAGGACGCGGAGGGCCGGTTGGGCGAGGTCGACGGCGGCGGGCTGGTCAACTGCGCGTCGCTCGTCGAGGTGGTCGACGTGGCGTGGCGTGCCACGGGCGACCCGCGGCTGCGCGAGGCGCTGGACCGGCAGCTGGCGTGGCTGGAGAGCGGGTGCCCGCGGGCCGCCGACGGCACGCTGTTCCACCTCACCGGGTCCGAGCAGATGTGGACGGACTCGGTGTACATGCTCGTGCCCGCCCTGTTCCGCCTCGGCCGGCCGGAGGTGGCGATGTCGCAGCTCGCCGGGCACCGGGCGCGCCTGCAGCTCGACGACGGCCTCTACGCCGCCCGCTGGGACGAGCCGACGGCCCACCTCGTGCTGGGCGCCCGGTGGGCGACCGGCAACGGGTGGGTCGCGGCCGGTCTCGCACGCGCCTGGCGCGAGGACGCCGCGGAGCCGTACCGAGACGAGCTGGCTGCACAGGCCCGGGAGGTGATCGAGGCGTGCCTGCGCCACCGCCGTGCGGACGGCCTGTTCCACGACGTCCTGGACGACCCCCGGGCCTTCGTCGACGCGAGCGCCGCTCAGATGCTCGCGTACGCCGTGCTCAGCGGCGTGGCCGACGGCTGGCTGGACCGGTCCTGGCTGGAGGTCGGCCGGGACCTGCGCGGGGCCGCCGCCCGCGGCGTCGACGACCTCGGGTTCGTGCGACCGGTGGCCGGATCACCGCACTTCGACCGCCCGGGCCGCTCGGCCGAGGCGCAGGCCTTCTACCTGCTGGCGCTGGCCGCCGAGGAGCGCGCCCGGGGATGACCGCGGTGCCTCCCGCGACGCGTCCGGTGCGTGGCGGCGCCGACGCCGCGGGGCGGCCGTCTGGGAGAGTGGAGCCGTGGCCCTGATCTCGCCGTTCCGTGCCCTGCGTCCGCGTCCCGACCGCGTCGCCGCTGTCGCCGCACCGCCCTACGACGTCGTCGACACGGCGGAGGCGCGCGCGCTGGCCGACGGCAACCCCGACAGCTTCCTGCGGGTCTCGCGCCCCGAGCTGGAGCTCGACGACGACGTCGACCCGCACGTGGAGGAGGTGTACGTCCGGGGCCGGGCGAACCTCGACGACCTCGTCGGCCGGGGCGTGCTGGTGCGTGACCCCGAGGCGGCGCTGCTCGTCTACCGCCAGGTGATGGGGGACGCGGTGCAGACCGGCGTCGTCGGGTGCGCCAGCGTGGCGGACTACCGGCACGGCGTCATCGCGACGCACGAGCACACCCGCCCGGACAAGGAGCAGGACCGGACCCGGCACATCGAGGTGCTCCGCGCCCACGACGAGCCGGTGTTCCTGATGTACCGCCCCGACGCCCCGGGTGCCGACGTCGTCGCGGACGTGGTCGCGGCCGTGACGGCCGGGTCGCCGGAGTACGACCTGACGACGGACGACGGCATCCGGCACACGCTGTGGTGCGTCACGGAGCCCGAGCGGGTCGCACCGCTCGTCGAGGCCTTCGGTGAGATGCCGACCCTGTACGTGGCGGACGGGCACCACCGGTCCGCTGCGGCGTCGCGGGTGGGGGACGTGCGGTCCGAGCCGGGGGCGCGGGAGTTCCCCAGCGTCGTCTTCCCGGCGGACCAGCTCACGGTGATGGCGTACAACCGCGTGGTGCGGGACCTGGCGGGGCACACTCCGGAGACGCTCCTGGCCGAGGTCGGCCGGCAGTTCGACGTGCGACCCGTGGCGGAGGCACCCGCGCCGGGCCGGCACGAGTTCGGCGCCTACCTGGCGGGTCAGTGGTACCTGCTGACCGCTCGGGCGGGGCTGGTGGACGAGTCGGACCCGATCGCCCGGCTCGACGTCTCCCTGCTGCAGGACGCCGTGCTCGCCCCGCTCCTGGGCATCGCGGACCCCCGCACCGACCAGCGGATCGCCTTCGTGGGCGGCATCCGCGGCACGGCGGAGCTCGTCCGCCTGGTCGACTCGGGAGCGTTCGCGGCGGCGTTCGCCCTCCACCCGACGTCGACCGAGGAGGTCATGGACGTCGCCGACCTGGGCGAGGTCATGCCGCCCAAGTCCACGTGGTTCGAGCCGAAGCTGCGCTCGGGCCTCTTCGTGCACCCGATCGACTGACCGCCGCGTCGAGCGCCTGGGGCGCTCGCACGCTCAGGCCCGGACGACCGTGCCCTTCGGGACCACCGTGATCCCGGAGTCGCTGACGGTGAACCCCCGCGCCCGGTCGTGCTCGACGTCGATGCCGACCCGGGCGCGTTCCTCCACGACGACGTTCTTGTCGAGGATCGCCCGGTGCACCTGGGCGTGCCGTCCGACGACGGCGTTGTCGAGGATGACCGAGTCGCTCACCGACGACCACGAGTGCAGGTACACCCCCGGCGACAGGACCGAGCCGGATACCGTCGCGCCCGAGACGATCACACCGGGCGACACCAGCGAGTCCGCGGCGTGGCCCAGGCGACCGGGGCCGGCGTGCACGAACTTCGCGGGCGGCAGCCCGAGGTAGCCGGAGAACAGCGGCCACTCGGTGTTGTAGAGGTTGAACACCGGGTTCACCGAGATCAGGTCCAGGTGCGCCTCGTAGTACGCGTCGAGCGTCCCCACGTCACGCCAGTAGTCGCGGTCGCGGTCCGTCGACCCGGCGACGTCGTTGCGGATGAAGTCGTAGACGGCGGCGGTGCCCTTCGACACGAAGTAGGGCACGATGTCGCCGCCCATGTCGTGCTTCGAGGTCGGGTCGTCCGAGTCCTTGGTGACCGCCTCGATGAGCGCGTCCGCGTCGGCGACGTAGTTGCCCATGGAGGCGAGGATCTCGCCGGGGGAGTCCGCCAGGCCCACCGGGTTCTCCGGCTTCTCGAGGAAGTCGGAGATGCGGGTGGGGTCGTCGGCCTCCGTCTGGATGACGCCGAACTGGTCCGCCAGGGAGATGGGCTGCCGGATCGCGGAGACGGTGAACTCGGCGCCGGACGCGACGTGCGCGTCGACCATCTGCGCGAAGTCCATCCGGTACACGTGGTCGGCGCCCACCGCGACGACAATGTCGGGGCGCTCGTCCTCGATGATGTTCAGGCACTGGTAGATCGCGTCGGCGCTGCCCAGGTACCAGTGCTTGCCGACCCGCTGCTGCGCGGGCACCGGGGCAACGTAGTTGCCGAGGAGCGGGGACATCCGCCAGGTGCGTGCCACGTGCCGGTCGAGGCTGTGCGACTTGTACTGCGTGAGCACGATGATCTGCAGGTACCGCGAGTTCACCAGGTTCGACAACGCGAAGTCGACCAGCCGGTACATCCCCCCGAAGGGGACCGCGGGCTTGGCGCGGTCGGCGGTCAACGGCATGAGCCGCTTGCCCTCGCCGCCGGCGAGGACGATGGCCAGGACGTGGGGCGCTGCCATGGTCCGACCCTAGGGCTGCGGGAGCCCCTGGGCCAGACGTTCCGGCCTGGCAGCGCTAGCGTGTCGCTTGTGCGAGTCGACCTGCTGACCAGGGAGTACCCGCCGTACGTGTACGGCGGAGCCGGTGTCCACGTGACGGAGCTTGCGGCGGTGCTCCGCGCGCACGTCGAGGTACGCGTGCGGTGCTTCGACGGCCCGCGCGATGCGCCCGACGTGACGGGGTACGACGCCCCGGCGGGGCTGGCGGACGCCAATCCGGCGCTGCGCACGTTGGGCGTCGACCTCCTGATGGCGGGTGACGTGGCCGGCGCCGACGTCGTGCACTCGCACACCTGGTACGCGAACCTGGCGGGGCACGTCGCGGCGATCCTCCACGACGTCCCGCACGTCGTGACCGCGCACAGCCTCGAGCCGCTGCGGCCGTGGAAGGCCGAGCAGCTGGGCGGCGGCTACCGGCTGTCCGGCTGGGCCGAGCGCACCGCCTACGAGCAGGCCGGAGCGGTGATCGCGGTGAGCGGCGGGATGCGGGACGACATCCTGCGTGTGTACCCGAACGTCTCGCCGGAGCGTGTCCACGTGGTGCACAACGGGATCGACCTGTCCGGGTGGCGCCGACCGTCCGGGGAGGAGCTCGAGCCGGCCGCGGCCACGATCCGCCGACTGGGCATCGACCCGGAGCGGCCCACGATCGTCTTCGTCGGCCGGATCACCCGCCAGAAGGGGCTGCCGTACCTGCTCCGCGCAGCCGAGCGGCTCCCTGCCGAGGTGCAGCTCGTCCTGTGTGCGGGAGCGCCGGACACGCCCGAGATCCTCGCGGAGGTGTCCTCGCTGGTCGACGACCTCCGCCGCTCGAGGGGCGGCGGCGTCGTCTGGGTGGAGGAGATGCTGCCCCGTGACGAGCTCACCGCGGTCCTGGCCGCCGGGACGGTCTTCGTGTGCCCGTCCGTCTACGAGCCGCTGGGCATCGTGAACCTGGAGGCCATGGCCTGCGGGCTCCCCGTGGTGGGCACGGCGACCGGGGGCATCCCCGAGGTCATCGTGGACGGCGTCACCGGGTGGCTGGTCCCCATCGACCAGGTCTCCGACGGCACCGGCACGCCCGTGCACCCGGAGCAGTTCGTGGCGGACCTCGGTGACGCCCTCACCGCCGCGGTGGCGGACCCGGTGCGGGCCGCCGAGATGGGTCGCGCGGCCCGGCAGCGCGTCGAGGACCACTTCGCCTGGGAGACCATCGCCGAGCGCACCATGGAGGTGTACCGCTCGGTCCTGTGACGTCGGTGCCGGACGGGCCGCGCGTCGCCGTCGCGGTCAGACCACCAGCGTCGCCGCGCACAGCGCGCGGCGGGCGGCGTGGTCGACGTGGCGCAGGGCGGCGGACCGCTGGTCGGACTGCCAGAGGTTGACGGCGCCGCCGTCGTCGGTCGTCGCGAGGCCGACGACGACGCGCAGGCGTGCGGCCAGCGCGAGCACCCGGGCCCTGCGCTGGTCCAGGTCGGGCGGCAGGTGCCACGGCGTCGCCCGGAGGGTTTCCAGCGCCTCGGCGGCCTCGGGGCGCCACTGCGCCGTGCCGAGGGCGTCCAGGGCGTCGGTCGCGGTGAGCAGCGCGCCCCGCAGCTCCCGCTCGGCCTCGGGCAGCGTTCCGACGGCGCCGACGACGGTCAGCGACCACGGCGCGACCGGCACCACCCGCCACTCGACGAGGTATCCGGGCTCGGCCGCGCTCCCGAACTCCTCGATCTGCGGCACCGCCGCGAACGACCCGGCCGGCGTCGTGACGAGCAGGCACTCGCCGGCGTCCACGGCGGCCGCGCTCACGGTGGCCGGGACGCCGACGACGTCACCCGGCACGGGCAGCACGGCGGCCACCTGCTGCACGACGCCGCCCCAGGCCGCGAGCAGGTCGAGGAGGCCCGGGCCGGGCGCACCGTCGTCGCCCGCCACGGTGTGCGGCTCGTCCGCGTGCTGCACGACCGCCGCGGCCCGCTCGAGCGCAGCCGTCGAGCGGGCATGGGGAAGCCAGAGCGCGAGCTGGATGGACCTGGGCAGGTCCAGCACGGCGTGGTCCACGCCACCACGGTAGCCGGGCCGGGTTAGGGTCGGGCCATGGTGCTCCAGCTGCAGGACGTGACGATCCGGCGCGGCGGCACGACCATCCTCGACTCGGTCTCGTGGTCCGTGGCCGACGGCGAGCGATGGGTCGTCCTGGGACCCAACGGCGCAGGCAAGACGACCCTCCTGCAGATCGCCTCCGGCCGGATGCACCCGACGTCGGGCGTCGCCCACGTGCTCGGCAAGCGTCTCGGGGCGGTCGACGTCTTCGAGCTCCGCACCAGGGTGGGCGTCGCGTCGGCCGCGCTCGCCGACCGGATCCCCGGCGCCGAGTCGGTCCTCGACGTCGTCCTCACGGCCGCCTACGGCGCCACCGGGAGGTGGCACGAGCGGTACGAGGCCCTCGACCACGAGCGGGCGCGCACCCTGCTGGACGTCTTCGGCGTCGGGCACCTGGCGGACCGGACCTTCGGGACGCTCAGCGAGGGCGAGCGCAAGCGCACCCAGATCGCCCGCGCCCTCATGACCGACCCCGAGCTGCTGCTCCTCGACGAGCCGGCCGCGGGCCTCGACCTCGGCGGCCGGGAAGAGCTGCTCGGGGCACTGACGGAGCTCGCGCTCGACCCGCGGTCGCCCGTCCTGGTGCTCGTCACGCACCACGTCGAGGAGGTGCCTGCCGGGTTCACCCACGGCCTGCTGGTCCGCGGCGGTCGGGTGCACGCGGCCGGCCCGCTGGCCGACGTGCTCACTCCGCAGAACCTCTCGGAGACGTTCGGGATCGAGCTGGTCGTGGAGCGCCACGGCGACCGCTGGAGCGCCCGGGCGCTCGGCTGACGATCCGTCCGGAACTGCACCTCTCGGGCAGCGGCACCGTGGCTAGGATCGACGCGGACACCTGAGGAGGGGCCATGGAGTGGGTCTGGTGGCTGGGGGCGGCACTGCTCCTCGGAGTCGTCGAGATGCTGACGGTGGACCTGGTGCTGGCGATGTTCGCCGGCGGCGCGGTGGTCGCCGCGATCCTCGCGGCCCTGGGGGCGCCGCTCTGGCTGCAGATCCTCGGCTTCGCGGCGACCTCCACCCTCCTGCTCGTCGCGCTCCGGCCGTGGCTGCTGCGTCACCTGCGCGCGCGGGTGCCGCTGGTCGAGACCAACGCGGCCGCCCACCTCGGACGGGTCGCCGTCGTCGTGCAGCCGGTGTCCGAGTACTCGGGCCGCGTGAAGCTCGCCGGTGAGGTGTGGTCGGCGCGGACCGACGACCGCGGCACCATCGCGGTCGGCGACGAGGTCCGCGTGCTGAAGATCGACGGGGCCACGGCCGTGGTGACCCGACTTCGCTCCGACGACCCGGGCGGGCCGTCGGCACAGACGGAGGAGAACACGCTGTGAACCCGATGCTGGTAGCCGCCGGGCCGCGAGTCGTGGCCACGCTGGGCGAGGACCCCGATCCGGTGACGGTCTTCGGCCTGATCCTGCTGGGGCTGCTCGTCCTCTTCGTGGTCATCGCGCTCTTCCGGGCGGTGCGGATCGTGCCGCAGGCGCACGCGTACCTCGTCGAGCGGCTGGGCCGGTACTCCCGGACGCTGGACGCAGGCCTGCACCTCCTGGTGCCGTTCATCGACCGTGTGCGGCGCGACGTCGACCTCCGCGAGCAGGTCGTCTCGTTCCCGCCGCAGCCCGTGATCACCTCCGACAACCTCGTCGTGAGCATCGACACGGTCATCTACTTCCAGGTCACGGACCCCAAGTCCGCCGTGTACGAGATCGCCAACTTCGTCATCGGCATCGAGCAGCTCACGGTCACGACGCTGCGCAACGTGGTCGGCTCGATGGACCTCGAGCAGACGCTGACCAGCCGCGACCAGATCAACGGCCAGCTCCGCGGCGTCCTCGACGAGGCCACCGGGCGTTGGGGTGTGCGCGTGAACCGCGTCGAGCTCAAGTCGATCGACCCGCCGCAGTCCATCCAGGGCTCGATGGAGCAGCAGATGCGCGCCGAGCGGGACCGGCGTGCGGCGATCCTCACCGCCGAGGGCGTCAAGCAGTCCCAGATCCTCACGGCCGAGGGTGACAAGCAGGCGGCGATCCTTCGGGCGGAGGGCAACGCGCAGGCCGCGGTCCTCAACGCCGAAGGCGAGGCCCGCGCCATCCTGCAGGTCTTCGACGCCATCCACCGCGGCGACGCGGACCCCAAGCTGCTGGCCTACCAGTACCTGCAGATGCTGCCCGAGGTCGCGCGGACCCAGTCGAACAAGGTCTGGTTCATCCCGACGGAGTTCACGACCGCGCTGAGGGCCATCAGCCACGGCTTCGGCGGAACCGGGGACGACGAGCTCGGGCCGGAGTTCGCGGGCCGGCCGGCCGGGACGTCGCCGGTCACGCGGGAGGACCTCGGCCCGTCGGCACTTGCCGACGCCGCGGAGGCGCTCGCCGAGGCGCGTCGCGAGTCCCAGGCGGCCACGGCCGACGCGACGAGCGCCGGCACGCTGAGCGGGCGCCCGTTCGACCGCTCCGCCGAGGCGGGGCAGCAGGCAGGTGCGCC
>Ga0196970_1000760_pt1 | contig 30930 bp, 36 predicted proteins | sample S1v_513CmetaG_FD_148672 | JGI IMG/M metagenome (GOLD analysis project Ga0196970, IMG submission 148672) | Soil microbial communities from Anza Borrego desert, Southern California, United States - S1+v_5-13C | ecosystem: Environmental > Terrestrial > Soil > Desert | place: USA: California... | reverse complement strand
CCCCTCCAGCATCAGGCCGGCCACGTGCAGGCCCTCGCCGGCCGCGAGACCTGCCCTGGCCAGGAGCACCCGGGCTTCGCCGCCGACCTGGCTGACAGGCGCGAAGGCCTGGGCGACGCGCCGGGCACCCGTGGCCGGCCCGAAGGCCCAGAGCGCCAGCGCCGCAGCGACCGCCAGGGCGTAGCGCAGGGCCATCGGGTCGGCGGCGGCGATGCCCGCGCCCATGCGCCCGGCGCGGGCGGCGGCGCGCGCGGCCTCGACCCGCTCGAGATGGCGCGCCCACAGGCGGGCGTCGCCCGCGGCAAGCTCGTCCGGCTCGCCGCCGTAGTCGATCACCAGCCGTTCGCGAGCCTCGGTCCGGCTTGGCCAGGACAGTCGCACGAGGTTGAGGATGGCGGCCGCCGCCGCCGCCGCCAGACCGGTTGCTGCCAGCGCGGCGCCCACGGCCGGAGGCAGGATCTCGAAGGCGCCCCACAGGCCGAGCACGGCGATCGCCGCGACCGCCAGGAGCAGGGGCATCCACACGGCGGCCAGTCGCTCGCAGACCAGCCCGAGCCGCGCCAGCAGCACGGCCCGCCCGGACCGGTCCCGCGGAATTTCACGCGCAGCGGACATTCGTCATTCGCGACAGCAGCGCCGCCCCCCTCGGGCTGGCTGTGGACATCTAGCACGGTCAAGCTGGGGCGGGTGTCGCCCGGGCGCCTCACCGCGCCGGCGTTGTCAGCCGGGGCTGCCGCCGTTGGGGCGGCCGTAGGGATCGGTGACCCCGCCGATCGGGGCCTCGCGGATCGGGATGCTCTGCTGGGCCGGGTCGAGCGGCTTGGAGGTGGAGTAGGGGCGGGTCGGCTCGGTGTTGCCGTTGTCGTCCTCGCCTTCCGGCGCGGCCTGCACGTCCTCGTCGGGCGCGCCCCACATCGGATCCGGGCGTTCCAGCGAACCCCGCTTGCCGCAGCCGGCAAGACCGAGCGCGGCGACCGCCGCGACGGCCAGGATGATGTTACGCGGGCTCATGCCAGACGCTCCTTCCAGCGCGCGACCTGCGCGCGAACCTCGGACGGCGACGTGCCGCCGTAGCTGGTCCGGCTGGCGCACGAGGCCGCCGGGGTCAGCACCTTATAAACATCGGCTGTGACGCCCGGTTCAAGGCTTTGCAGTTCGGAAAGGGAAAGTCCCGCCAGCTCGACGTCCAGTTGTTCCGCCCGCTTCACCGCGCGCCCCGTCACATGGTGCGCGTCGCGGAACGGCATGCCCAGTTCCCGCACCAGCCAGTCGGCGAGGTCGGTGGCGGTGGAGAAGCCCGCGCCGGCGGCCTGCGCCATCCGCTCGCGGTTCGGCTCCAGGTCGGCCACCATGCCCGCCATGGCGCTCAGCGCCAGTTCCAGGGCGTCGAAGGCCTCGAACACCGGCGGCTTGTCCTCCTGCATGTCCTTGGAATAGGCCAGCGGCAGGCCCTTCATCACCGTGGTGAGCGCCACCAGGGCGCCGGTGATGCGGCCGGTCTTGGCCCGGATCAGCTCGGCGGCGTCGGGATTGCGTTTCTGCGGCATGATCGAGCTGCCGGTGGTGAAGGCGTCCGACAGGCTCACAAAGCCGAACTGGGGCGTGACCCAGATGACGATCTCCTCGGCCAGCCGCGACAGGTGCCCGGCGCAGATCGAGGCTGCGGACAGGGCCTCCAGCGCGAAGTCGCGGGCCGAGACGCTGTCCAGCGAATTGGCCGTCGGCCGGTCGAAGCCCAGCGCGACGGCCGTCGCGTGGCGGTCGATGGGGAAGGGCGAGCCGGCAAGGGCCGCGGCGCCCAGCGGGTTCTCGTTCATGCGCGCCCGCGCGTCGGCGAAGCGCCCCGCGTCGCGGCCGAACATCTCGACATAGGCCATCAGGTGGTGGCCGAAGGTCACCGGCTGGGCCGGCTGGAGGTGGGTGAAGCCCGGCATCAGGGCGTCGGCGCCGGCTTCTGCCTTGGCCAGCAGCGCCCGCTGCAGCGCCTTCAGCTGCTCGCCGGTGCGGTCGCAGGCGTCGCGCACCCACAGGCGGAAGTCGGTCGCCACCTGGTCGTTGCGCGAGCGGGCGGTGTGCAGCCGCCCGGCCGCCGGTCCGATCAGCTCGCGCAGCCGGGCCTCCACGTTCATGTGGATGTCCTCGTACTCGCGGCGGAAGGGGAACGCGCCCTCGCGGAATTCGGTCTCGATCTGGTTCAACCCTTGCAGTATCGCCTCGGCGTCCGCTGCGGGTATGATGCCCTGCGCGGCCAGCATGGAAGCGTGGGCGCGGGACCCGGCGAGGTCCTGGGCCCAGAGACGGCGGTCCACGTCGATAGAGACGTTGATCGCCTGCATGAGTTCGGCGGGTCTGGTCGAGAAGCGGCCGCCCCACATGTCCTGGCCCTGGCGATCCGCCCGGTCCAGGGCGGCAGGTTCGGAAGGGTCGGAAGCGTCAGGCATGGGCGAGGGTCCGAAAGAGCGGTCGAAGGGGGCGGGGCGCCTCGGTCTGGTGGCGCTGGGCGCCGCCGTGGTGCTCGGTCTGGGCGGCGGGGCCCTGTATCTCAGCAATCGGGACGTGTTGAAAGCGCCGGTCGCGGCGGCGAGGCCCGACGTGCTGGCCCGCTATGCCAAGGGATCGCTGGCGCGGCTGGAGAGCCCGGCGACGCCGACCCGGCTGGGCGAGCTCGCCTTCAACGACGCGGCCGGCAGGCCCCAGGACATGGCGGCTTTCCGGGGCAGGGTGGTGGTCCTGAACCTGTGGGCTACCTGGTGCGCGCCCTGCGTGGTCGAGATGCCCACCCTCGCCTCGCTGCAGAAGGCCTACCCCACGGACAAGGTCATGGTCGTGCCGGTCAGCATGGACCCGGACCGTATGCTCGAAAACGCCAGGAACTTCATCGACGTGAACGACCCGCTGCCGCTGTTCCACGACCCGAAGTTCGTCCTGCCCACCACCCTGGGCGTGAAGGGGATGCCGGCCACGGTCGTCTACGACCGCCGGGGGCGCGAGGTCGGGCGGGTGATGGGCGAGGCCAACTGGGACAGCCCCGAGGCCAGGGCGCTGATCGACTACGCCCTGACCCTCTGAGGCACGCTTACGACAGCGCCAGCTGGATGCGCGACGCCGCGGCCGAGACGCGGCCCGGAGGCGTCGCCCTGGCCGCGTCTTCGGGAGCGGCGACGGTCGGCCACAGCTTGTAGAAGGCGTCGAGGTCGGCCTTGGCGGCCTGGATCTTCGGGTCGTTGCGCGCGCGCTCGGCTTCGGCCTTGGCCGACAGCGCCGCGCCGTAGGAGTGCTGGTACTCGATCGGATCGACGGCGCCCTCGGCGACCACGCCGCTGTACAGGCCCGCCGCCACGCCCGTCAGGCCGGCCACGACCTGGGCCGTATCGCCGCCCGCCTTGCCGCGCGCGGCGTCGATGTTGGCCAGGGCCCGGTCCAGGCTGACCGCGTCCCCCTTGGTCGCGGCTTCCCGCAGCAGGGCCTCGTCGACGCCCGCCTCGACGAAGATGGCCCTGGCGGGGTCGAACACCTCCAGCATGCCCTGGCCGGCCAGGGCGGCGGCCTCGTCGGCGCTGCCGGCCTTCTGCACCTCGCGGGCGATCAGGAAGAAGCCGCGCAGATGCGCCAGGCGCAGGGCGGTGCGGCTCTCGGGAGCGACGCTGCGATAGGCGTCGGCGGCTCCGGCCTCCCCGGCGCCGCCTTCGCCGCCGGCGGTCTCACCGGCCTCGCCTACGGGCGCCGCGGCCGGCGCGGCCGTTCCGCCCTCGCCCTTCTCGCCGGCGTCCCCGGCTTCTCCGGCGGGCGAGCAGGCGGCCAGCAGGGCGGCGGCGCCGACGGCGGTCCACAGCTTCGGGCGAAAGGTGTTCATGGCGAGGGCTCCGGCAGATCTGTCGGAGCCCTTACACAGGTCAGGGCGATACTTGCAAGTCGTTCGCAATCGCAGTGGCTCAACCCGGGCCGCTGTTCCCGCCCTCGCCTGTCTCCCCGCCTTCGCCGACGCCGTCCGGAAGACGGCGGGGCGGCGGGGGCTGGTCGGCCGGCGCCTTGCCGGCGTCGGGGTCCACCGTCTCGCCGGCCATGAGGCTGGAGTCGCGCCGCGCCGCGTCCTGCGCGGCTGCCTCGGCGGTGCCCGGCTGCGCCAGCGCCTCGGTGTTCGACGGCGGAGGGGTAGGCTCCTCCTTCATGATGTCGCCATCGCCGCAGGCGGCGAGGCCGCCGGCGACGAGCAGGCCGAGGCCGGCTGCCGTCCAGACCCTGGGGCGGATACGCTGCATCACTTCTTGGCCGCGTTGTCCTGCTGGGCCTCCGCCGCGGTGTCGGCCTCGGCTTCCTGCGCCTCGGCCGCAAGGTTGTCCGTCGCCTGGTCGACCTCCTGCGCCACTTCCTTGGCGCCGGCCTCGATGGCCTGACCGACCTGGGCGGCCTCTTCCTGGAGCTGGGAGCCGGCGTCGGTGCTGCCGTCACCCACGGTGGGGGCGTTCTCCGGCTCGGCGGTGGCCGAACTCTTGTTCTCACAGGCGGAAAGGGCGAGCGCGCCGGCGAGGGCTGCGGCGCCCGTGGCGATCAGGCGAAGGGAGCGGGTCATGGTCTGGGTCCTCCTGCTACGGTTGGACAAACGCCCGGGTCAGGCGCCGGTTGCACGGCCGCGCTGAACGTGCAGGTTTGGGCCATGCTGACGATCGCCGACGTGCTCGATTCCGCCGATGTCGCCCGCTTGCGCGAGACCCTGGCCGCCGCCCCCTTCCGCGACGGCAAGGCCACCGCCGGGCCCGAGGCGCGGAAGGTGAAGGCCAACCAGCAGGCGATCGGCGACGACCCCGCGGTCGCCGCCTTGGCCGCCTTCGTGCGCCGCGCGCTGGAGCGCCATCCGATCTTCATGGCCTACGCCCGGCCGTCGCGCTGGTCGCGCCTGCTGTTTTCGCGCTACCGCGGCGGCGACGCCTACGGCTTCCACACCGACGACGCGACCATGGAGGCCGAGGACGGCCGACGGTTGCGCACCGACCTCAGCTTTACCCTGTTCCTGTCGGACCCCACGACCTACGAGGGCGGCGCCCTGCTGGTCGACGGCCTGGACGGCGAACGGGAGTTCAGGCCCGAGGCGGGCTCGGTGGTGCTCTATCCCACCGGCCAGCTGCACCGGGTCACGCCGGTGACCTCCGGAGAGCGGCTGGCGGCGGTCGGCTGGATCCAGAGCCTGATCGGGCGCGCCGACGAGCGGGAGGTCCTGTTCGACCTGACGCGGGTGCGCTGGGCCACGCCCGAAGGCGACGCGCGGCTGCTGCTGGACAAGTCCATCGGCAACCTGATGCGGATGTGGGGAAAGCCCTGAAGGCAGGAGGCCGGGTCAGGCCGGTCGGTCTTCCCAGCCCGGCCGCAGGGCGCGTTCCATGTCCGTCTCCGGATGCGGGCCCTCCGAGCGGCCGAAGGCCCGGGGAGCCGGCGTAGGCGTCGGGGCTGGTGGCGGGGCCGGAGTCGGGGCTGGCGGAAGGGTGTCGGCGCCCGGGTCGACGGACGGGGATTCGAACACCACCGGCGCCCGCTGCGGCTTGCGGGCCCGGGGCCGACGGCCGGCGGCCTCGGGCGGGGCGAAGCTGATCAGGGCGACCATGGCGCCGGCCCACAGGGCGTAGCTGACGCCGATCATCAGGGCGAAGGGCAGGCCGGCCACGCCGAACAGGAAAAGGGTCGATTCGATCTCGCCGAGCGTCGAGAGGAAGCCCTCGCTGGCGAAGACGGTCATGAAGGACGCGCCCAGCACCAGGATGATCAGCGCGGCCAGCGAGAAGATGAAACCGAACAGCAGGAAGCGCGACAGCACACCCATGCGGGTCGACGGATTCCCGTCCCGCTCGCGCTCGCCCTTCACGATCCAGATGATCGCCGCCACGGCGATGCCCGCGGCGACCAGGGCCTTCAGCCGCCAGTCGTTGAGCAGGCCGCCCGCCTCCTCGGTGGGCGGGAAGATGAACAGGGTGCCGACAATGGGCGGCCAGGCCACGGCGGCCAGCCAGCCGAGCGCCGTCCACAGCTCCAGCGGCTCGCGCCAGGCCACCGGCCCCATCAGCAGCCTGGACCCCCAGCGGATCATCGTGTCGGAACCGGCGTCTCGCCGGAATAGTCGTAGAACCCGCGGCCGGTCTTGCGGCCCAGCCAGCCGGCTTCGACGTATTTCACCAGCAGCGGGCAGGGCCGGTACTTGGAATCCGACAGTCCGTCGTGCAGCACGTTCATGATCGCCAGCACCGTGTCCAGGCCGATGAAGTCGCCCAGCTCCAGCGGGCCCATCGGGTGGTTGGCGCCGAGCTTCATCGCCGTGTCGATGGCCTCCACCGAGCCGACGCCCTCGTAGAGGCTGTAGATCGCCTCGTTGATCATCGGGATCAGAATGCGGTTGACGATGAAGGCGGGGAAGTCCTCGGCGTTGGCCGTCACCTTGCCCAGCGACTTGGCGAAGGCGACGGCGGTCTCGTAGGTGTCCTTGTCCGTGGCGATGCCGCGGATGATCTCCACCAGCTTCATGACCGGCACCGGGTTCATGAAGTGCAGGCCGATGAACTTCCCGGGGCGATCCGTGGCCGACGCCAGGCGGGTGATGGAGATCGAGGAGGTGTTGGAGGCCAGCAGGGTCTCGGGCCGCAGGTGGGGGGCGAGCGCCCGGAAGATGTCCTTCTTGACGGCCTCGTTCTCGGTCGCCGCCTCGATGATCAGGTCCGCGGGGGTCAGGTCCGGGGCCGAGGCCGACGCCCTGATGCGCTTGAGCGCCGCGTCCATCGCCTCCTGCTGGATCGCGCCCTTCCCGACCTGGCGGCCGAGGTTCTTCGAGATCAGGTCCAGCGCCGCGTCCAGCCGCTCGCCGGCCACGTCGTTCAGAACCACGTCGTAGCCGGCCAGGGCGCAGACATGCGCGATCCCCGAGCCCATCTGACCGGCGCCGATCACGCCGACCGTCCTGATTACCGTCATCAAGCCCACACGTTTCCGCGCGCGATGCTTCCGCCCGCGCATGCTGAGGGCGACGTTCTAGCACGCAAAGTTCGAGCGGCGGGAAGGGGCCGGGACGCGCCGGCGCCGCAGTGCGGCATTTATGCCCCGGCGTTCCTTCCTTCTCCGCCTTCGGGGAGAAGCAAGAACTCTTGCCACCCCCTACCGTTCTGCTATTTCTGTCGCGACAGAAATAGCAGAACGAAATGCTCCTCACCCCGGTCATGCGCAAGTACGTCCTCCACTGGGGGGAGATGGGCGCGCGCTGGGGGGTGAACCGGTCGGTGGCGCAGATCCACGCCCTGCTGTGGCTGGCCGACGGTCCGCTGCCTGCGGAGGATATCGCAGAGACCCTGGCCATCGCCCGCTCGAACGTCTCCACCAGCATCCGTGAACTGCAGGGTTGGAACCTGGTCCGCCTGGTCCACCTGGCCGGAGACCGCCGGGACCACTTCGAGGCGCGGCAGGACCCCTGGGACATGCTGATGACCATCGTCGAGGGGCGGAAGCGCCGCGAGATCGATCCGACGCTGGAGATCCTGCGCGAATGCGTGGCCGAGGCCGAAGGGGACGGCGCCACGCCCGCCTCGGTCAGGGCCAAGCTGAAGGGCATGCAGACCTTCATGGAGCAGGTGAACGGCTGGTACGAGCAGATGCGCGGCGTGCCCAAGCCGACCCTGATCAAACTCGTGAACCTCGGGGCGAAGGTCTCGGCCTTCATCGGCAGGTAGGTCGTGGCAGGGTTCATGAGGGCGACGGCAAGTGGACGCGGGTCCGCCGGCCGCCGACACTGCCTGACGGGCGGGGGAATCTGATGACGGACGCGGCCATCACCGGACTTCGGAGGACGGCGCGGCGCCGTCGCTACGGCTCTCCGGGGCACATCGACTTCCAGACCCTGCTCGGCCCCCGCTGGGCGGACCTGCCTCCGGCCGTCCGGGCCCGCTTCGGGCCCGAGGCCTGCGCCCGGCCCCACGCCTATGTCGGCGAGATGCGGGTGCGCGCCAACCTGGTCGGCTTCCTGATGGCCCAGTTGTGCCGCCTGATCGGCACGCCCCTGGCGCCCTGGCGCGGCGAGGCGGTGCCCGTGACGGTGGACGTCCATACCGACCGTGACGGCGCCCTGGTGTGGGACCGCCTCTACCGATTCGAGGGCCACGCGCCGATCTTCGTCAGCTCACGCAAGATCGTCACCGAGCGTGGCCTGGTCGAGGTGGTGAAGGGCGGGCTGGGCATGGCGCTGAACCTCACCGTCGAGGAGGGCGCGCTGCACTTTCGCAGCACGGGTTATTTCCTCGAGCTGGCAGGGGTGCGCCTGCCGATCCCCGGCTGGCTGACGCCCGGCCGCGCCCACGTCATCCACCGGGACGAAGGCGGCGGCCGCTTCCGCTTCACCCTCAGCTTCGCCCATCCCCTGTTCGGCGAGACCCTGTTCCAGGAAGGCGTGTTCGCCGATCCGGAGTAGCGCGATCCTTCTCCCCGAAGGCGGAGAAGGAGGTCCCGGCATACCGGAGCGCGTAGCGCGCAGGTCCATGCCGGAGGATGAGGGGCAATCGCGAGCCGACCTACCCCGCCTGGCAAAACGAACTGAAGGCGCTGGAGCGCCTCGTCCCCTCTTCCTCCCACGCAAGGACCTCCGCCGCTTCGCGCCTCCGGTGCGTGGGGCCCTCCTTCTCCGCCTTCGGCGAGAAGGAAAAACTGGTTCCCGTACGAAAAGCGGCGGCCCGCTTCCGCGAACCGCCGGCTCTTTCAGGGCTGCTGAAGATTATCCGCCTACTTCGACAGCTCTTCCATCAGGGCCGGCACAGCGGCCTTGTAGTCGGCGACCCACCCGTAGTCGGCGATCTGGAAGATCGGGGCGTCGGCGTCCTTGTTGATGGCGACGATCACCTTCGAGTCCTTCATGCCGGCCAGGTGCTGGATGGCGCCCGAGATGCCGATGGCGATGTACAGCGACGGCGCGACGACCTTGCCGGTCTGGCCGACCTGGTAGTCGTTCGGGGCATAGCCCGCGTCCACCGCGGCGCGCGAGGCGCCGATGGCGGCGCCCAGCTTGTCGGCCAGGGGCTCGAGCACGGCGTGGAACTCTTCCGCCGAGCCCAGCGCGCGGCCGCCGGAGACAATGATCTTGGCCGCGCCCAGTTCGGGGCGGTCGGACTTGACCACTTCCTCGCCGACGAAGTCGGTCTTGGGCGCGTCGGCGCCGGCGATGGTCTCGACCGGGGCGGAGCCGCCTTCGCCGGCCGCCTTGAAGGCGGTGGTGCGCACGGTGATGACCTTCTTGGCCTCGGACGACTGCACCGTCTCCAGCGCGTTGCCGGCATAGATCGGGCGCACGAAGGTGCTGGCGTCGACGATCTCCAGCACGTCCGACAGCGGGCTCGTGTCCAGCCTGGCGGCGACGCGCGGCGCGAAGTTCTTGCCGGCCGACGAGGCAGGCGACAGCACGGCGTCGTAGTCAGCCATCAGCGGGGTGACCACGGCCTCGACCGCCTCGGCGATCATCTTGCCGAGTTCGGCGCTCTCGGCCAGCAGCACCTTGCGCACGCCGGCGATCCTGGCGGCTGCGTCGGCGGCCCCGCGGGCGTTCTCGCCCACGATCAGCACGTCGACATCGCCCGACAGCGCCTGGGCGGCGGTGATGGTCTTGTGGGTGGTGTCCCGGACCTCGGTGTTGTCGTGGTCGGCGACGACGAGAACGGCCATCAGAGAACCCCCGCTTCGTTACGCAGCTTGGCCACCAGGTCGGCGGCGTCGTTGACCTTGATCCCGGCCGAACGCTTCGGCGGCTCGGTGACCTTCAGCACCTTCAGGCGCGGCGCCGTGTCGACGCCGTAGTCGCCGGCCGACTTCATGTCGATCGGCTTCTTCTTGGCCTTCATGATGTTGGGCAGGGACGCATAGCGCGGCTCGTTCAGGCGCAGGTCGGTGGTGACCACCGCCGGCAGGGCGACCGCCAGGGTCTGCAGGCCGCCGTCGACCTCGCGGGTCACGTTGGCCTTGTCGCCGGCGATCTCGACCTTGGAGGCGAAGGTCGCCTGGGGCCAGTCCAGCAGGGCGGCCAGCATCTGGCCGACGGCGTTGTTGTCGCCGTCGATGGCCTGCTTGCCCATCAGCACCATGCCCGGGTTCTCTTCGGCCACCACGGCCTTGAGCAGCTTGGCGACCGCCAGCGGCTCGACGTCCGTGTCCGACTGGATGAGGATGCCGCGGTCGGCTCCCATGGCCAGGGCCGTGCGGATGGTCTCCTGCGCTTGTGCCACGCCGATGGAGACGACCACGATCTCGGTCGCGGCGCCCTTCTCCTTCAGGCGCACGGCCTCTTCGACGGCGATCTCGTCGAAGGGGTTCATGGACATCTTCACGTTGGCCAGGTCGACGCCGCTCTGGTCGGCCTTGACCCGTGCCTTCACGTTGTAATCGATCACCCGTTTTACCGGGACCAGAACCTTCATGGTCGCTTCGCGCCTTTGCTGCGGAGGTTGGGCTGGGGAGTTGGGAAACGCGGGTTTAGGGCCTCGCGCGAGGGGGCGCAAATCATCACCGGCGCCGCGGCCTGTCAACGTGACGCTGGGGAAGGCGGGATCACTCGGCGGCGATGGGCCGGCGGGCCAGCATTCGCTCGTAGCGCGCCTCGGTCTCGGCGATGTAGTCGCGGGTGATGGGCACGGCGTCGATCCGCTTGGCCAGCTGCAGCTGGAAGACCATGTGGCCGAGGTGGCGGAACGAGATCTCGCTGATGGAGAGATAGAACTCCCACATGCGGCAGAAGCGCTCGTCGTACATGGCCGCGGCTTCGGCGCGTCGGGCCTGGAACCGCTCGCGCCAGGCCTTCAGCGTCTCGGCGTAGTGGAGGCGCAGGATCTCGATGTCCGTGACGACCAGGCCCGCCCGCTCCACCGCGGGCAGTACTTCCGACAGGGCCGGGATGTACCCGCCGGGGAAGATGTACTTCTGGATCCACGGCTGGGTGGTGTTGGGGCCGTCGGAGCGGCCGATGGAGTGGATCACCGCCACCCCGTCGTCCTTCAGCAGTCGGGCCACCTGGTCGAAATAGGCCTGGAAGTTCGGCCGGCCGACGTGCTCGAACATCCCCACGGAGACGATCCGGTCGTAGGGGCCCGCCACGTCGCGGTAGTCGGTCAGGGAGAAGCGCGCCCGGTCTGACAGGCCCGCCGCCGCGGCGCGGGCTTGCGCGACCGCCAGCTGCTCCGTCGACAGGGTGATCCCGTCGACCACCGCCTCGGCCTCGCCGGCCAGGGTCAGGCCCAGCCCGCCCCAGCCGCAGCCGATGTCCAGCACGCTCTGGCCCGGCGACAGGCGCAGCTTGGCCGCCAGATGCCGCTTCTTCGCCGCCTGCGCCTCCTCGAGGCTCGCGCCGGGCGACGGGAAGTAGGCGCAGGAGTACTGCATGTCGGGATCGAGGAAGAGCCGGTAGAACTGGGCCGACAGGTCGTAGTGGTGGGCCACGTTCCTGCGCGCGGCCGCCCGCGCGTTGGCCTGCAGCCGGCGGTCCAGCAGCCAGCGCCGCCAGGCGCCCGGCCGGCCCCGGCGCCGATAGGGGGCGTTGCGGCCCAGCAGGTCGACGAAGTCGTGTATCGTTCCCTGCTCGACGGCAAGGCCGCCCTCCATCCAGGCCTCGCCGATCGCCAGCCCCGGCGTCTTCAGGATACGGGCGCACCAGGCCGGGCTGGTGATGGCGATCGCCACCGGCGGTCCCGAGCGGTCGCCGAGTTCGACCCTGTGGCCGCCGGGAAGCCGCACGCTCAGCGCACCGACCCGGATCTTGTCGCGGAGGAATGCTTCAAATCCCATGGGCAGGACCCTTGCATCAAAGCCACAGGTCGCGGGCGCCGGCCACGTCTCGGGCCCGAAGCCGTTGCACCGGTGAGCGGGCCGCAGCATCAACCCGCCTTGCGTTCGCCGCAACCGCAAAGGATAGGGACGCTCATGAACAAGACGATCGACCGGCTGAAGCTGATCTTCCTCGGGATATTCATCGTCGCGGCGGCCGGCGTCTGGGCCTACCAGGTGCTGGTGGTCAAGCCGAAGCGCGAGTGCGAGAGCCAGGGCGCCTGGTGGGGCGGCAAGTGGCGCGAGTGCGAGCACGCCGTCTCGATCGCGCCCTACAAGGGCCCGCCGCCCCCGCCGATCGACAGCCTGAAGGCCTCCAGGGCCGCACCGGCCGTCGCCACGGCGCCTTCGAAGGGTTGATGGCCTAGCGCGTGGCGCCCGGCCGCCACAGCACGTCGGCGCGACCGTCGTCGTTGGCCCGCCGCGCCGCCACGAACAGCAGGTCCGACAGCCGGTTGAGGTAACGGACCGCCTCGGGACTGACCGCCTCGCCATCCGTGTCCGCCAGCCGCACCGCGTCCCGCTCGGCCCGCCGCGTCACCGTGCGCGCCAGGTGCAGGGCGCAGGCCAGGGGCGAGCCCGCCGGCAGCACGAAGGAGGTCAGGGGCTCCAGTCGCGCGTTCATCTCGTCGATGTCCTGTTCGAGACGCTCCACCTGGGCGGCGGTCACTCGCAGCGGCTCATATCCGAGCGGCTCATCCCGCTCCGGCGTGGCCAGGTCGGCGCCGAGGTCGAACATCTCGTTCTGGATCCGCGCAAGGACGCCATCGAGCCAGGAGTCCCCGCCGCACTGCAGCCGGGCGAGACCGATCGTCGCGTTGGCTTCGTCGACCGACCCGTAGGCGCTCACCCGGGTGTCGTACTTCGGAACCGGCTCGCCGGTGGCCAGGCGGGTGCGCCCCTTGTCGCCGGCGCGCGTGTAGATGCGATTCAGGGTCACCATCGGCGCGGTCCGGCCCGGGAGATTCCCGTTGAAGGCGCAGGATTCAGGCTCATCCGGCGCTGCGCTTCCACCACAGCGCCGCCACCAGCAGGGCGACCGCCACGGCTTGCAGCACCACCCGCAGCCGCATCAGCTTGTTCGAATAGGACCGCCCGAACTCTCCGCCCCGGTACAGCGAATAGATGCCCAGCCCCAGGGTCACGAGCACCGCCGCCAGGGCGATTGGGATCAGGATATTGAAGACCGTGTCCATGCCGCGAACCTAAGCCTCATCGGCTCCGCACGCCAGCCCGCGGCTTTCGGCGAGCAAGTTCAGCGAACTCGCCCCAATTTTGCCTTGAGCTTGCGGGAAAAACCACCGTTTCCTACATGCGACGTCAGGCCACGACGCACTTACTGTTAAGTTGTGCGACCTAAGCCGAACTCGCGCCCGCCCGCCCGCCGAGCGCCGAACAAGCTCGACGAGTGAAGTTACGTCAACTCTGTCCTCCCCTGCTCCGCCCCTGACGCGGGCCTCCCCGCCCGCCAAGAGATAGAAGAATATGCAACAGTCTCCCGTCCGCCCGCCGTTCGAACCCGCCGCCGGCCTCGAGTCCCAGGCGCCCACCAGCCAGCGCCTCGCCTCCAAGCTCCGTACCCGCCAGAAGGTGATGGAGGCTGCTCGGGCGCTGTTTTCCGAGCATGGCTACGAAGAAGCGACCATCCGCGACATCGCGCGCAAGGCCGGCATGTCCACCGGCGCCGTGTTCGCCAACTTCCAGGACAAGGCGGATCTGTTCGAGGCCGTCGTGGCCGAGGATTTCGAGCGGGTCGCCGAGGTCATGCGGGCTGCGGCTGAGGCCAGCGCCGAACGCCCCGTCGCGGACCGCCTGCTGGACGTGTTCTCCGCCGCGTACGCCAACGGCTTCACCGACGTGCCGCTGGTGCAGGCCGGCGTCGCCCAGTCGTGGGTGCGACCTGTTCACGCGGAGACGCGGGGCCGTGGACGCGTCAAGGTGTTGCTCGGTATTGTGAGCGACGTCCTGCGCGACGCCGCCCGCAAGGATGAGATCCGCCAGGACTTCGACGTGCGCCTGATCTCGGAAATGCTGTGGGACGCCTACGTGGGCAACTATCGCCGCGCCGCCTTCGATGGCTGGACGCACGAGAAGCTGCTGGCCCGGCTCGCGGACCAGGTCGCGGTCTTGCTGGCCGGACTGAAGAAGAGCTGACGCCATGGCCGAGGGGGGAACAGGCTTGGGCATTCGGAAGGCGCAGAAGCTGGCGACACGCGAGCGTGTGCTGTCCGCTGCCCGGGAACTGTTCGAGGGAGTCGGCTACGAGGAGACGACGATCCGCATGATCGCGGAGCGGGCGGGCGTCTCCGTCGGCAGCGTCTTCACCACCTTCGAAAGCAAGGTGGACATCTTCAACTACATCCTCTTCGAGAAGTTCGAGGCGCTGTTCGGCGAACTCAGCCGGATAGCGCCTCACCTCAAGGGGAGCTGCTGCGATCGAGTGGTGTCGCTCATGTCCATCGCCTACGGCGTCGAATGCCGTCAGTTGGACCTGATGATCTCGCACCTTGCCGCTTCCCATGGCTGGCCCGAGCGCATCGAGGTGGAGAACGCGCGCCGTCAGGAGCGCTTCATCGGCCTGTTCCGCGACTGCCTCGACAGCGGCGTCCGGGCCGGCGACCTCCGCAAGGACGTGGATTACGACCTGTTCGTGGAAACGCTCTACGCCGTCTACCTGCGCAATTATCGCCGCGCCTTCTACGAGCGGCTGGACCCCGATGCGCTGTCCGAACTGATCGAGCGGCAGGTCGGGCTGCTGTTCAGGGGCATAACCGCCCATCCCGCGGTCTAGACGACCCCGGCGCTGAGCGCGTCTTCAGACCGCCGCCACCCCGAGAGCGGCGGCGGCCCGCTCCTTCAGCCCTTCTTCGGCTTCGGCGCAGTCGCCGGCGGCGTCTTGCTGGCGGCCGGGGCCGGGCTCATCGGCTTGGCCGCCGGAGCGCACTTCTTCTTGCAGGAGTGCCAGCGGCGCAGGCAGGTCTCGCTGTTGGCGTTCTGCTTCTGACAGGCCTGGTAGGTGGTGTTGCACGACGCCTTGCACGCACTTGCAGACTGCGCTTCGGCCGTTCCGGTCCAGATCAAGGCGGTACTCGCGGCCGCGACGATCGCGGCGGCCTTACGCTTCCAGCCCATATGGTCGCCTCCCTTGGCGCTTGTTTTATTTACCCAAGGGAAGGATGCCGCATTTTTGCCGCTATCGGAAGCGCGGTTCGCCGAACCTTGATCAACCAAGCGTGAGCATACGGAAACGGCCGCTCCGATGGGGAGCGGCCGTCCGCATGTCCGGTTTCTGCCGGGCGATCAGGTCAGGGCGCCGTGGCAGTGCTTGAACTTTCGCCCCGAACCGCAGGGGCACTGGGCGTTCCGCGGGGTCCGATCCCATCCGCCGGGCAATGCGGCATGGGGCAGGGCCGCCCGCTCGTCCTCGCCGAACGCCTCGAGCGCCGCGGCCGACAGGCCGCCCGCCTCGTTCTCGCCGGTCAGGGGGTCGATGTGGATCTCCTGGAACGCGGGGAGGCTGGGCTCGGGCAGGGGTTCCTGGAAGCGGAACTCCACCGTCATCAGCCAGCGCGTCACGTTCTGGCGCAGGTCGATCAGCAACTTCTCGAACAGGGCGAAAGCTTCGGTCTTGTACTCGTTCAGCGGGTCGCGCTGGCCATAGCCGCGCAGGCCGATGACGGCGCGAAGGTGATCAAGATGCACGAGGTGCTCGCGCCACTGCATGTCGATCATCTGCAGCAGGAAGTTCTTCTCGAGGTCCCGCATCTGCTCGGGGCCGACGATCTCGATGCGCTCGGCGTAGCGTCGGTCGGACGCCTCGACGAGGCGTTGCTCGATCTCTTCGTTGGAGACTCCCTCCTCGGCGGCCCACTCGGCGATCGGCAGGTCCATGCCCAGGATCGCTTCCACGCGCTCCTTCAGCCCCTCTACGTCCCACTGCTCGGCGTAGGCCTTGGGCGGCATGTGACGGTCGACCAGGTCGGCGATGGTGTCGTGCCGCATCTCCGTGGCCAGCTCCGACAGGTCGCTCGACTCCATGAACTCCTGGCGCTGCTCGAACACGGCCTTGCGCTGGTCGTTCACGACGTCGTCGTACTTGAGCAGGTTCTTGCGCATCTCGTAGTTGCGCTGCTCGACGCGCTTCTGGGCGGTGGCGATGGCGCTGTTCAGCCACTTGTGGGTGATCGCCTCGCCTTCCTGCAGGCCGAAGCTGCGCATGATCCCGTCGAGGCGCTCGCCGGCGAAGATGCGCAGGAGGTCGTCCTCGCACGAGAGGAAGAACTTCGACGTGCCGGGGTCGCCCTGGCGACCGGTGCGGCCGCGCAGCTGATTGTCGATGCGGCGGCTCTCGTGGCGTTCGGTGCCGAGCACGAAGAGGCCGCCCGCGGCCATGGCCTGGGCCTTCTTCTCGCTGATCTCGGCGACGAAGGCCTGCTCCTGCGCCTCCTCGGCTTCCGGCGTGACCTCGACGCCGAGCGCACGCTGCTCCTGGCGCCAGCGGCTGATCTTCATCTCGAGGTTGCCGCCGAGCTGGATGTCCGTGCCACGGCCGGCCATGTTGGTGGCGATGGTCACCGCGCCGGGAACGCCCGCCTCGGCCACGATGAAGGCTTCCTGCTCGTGGAAGCGGGCGTTCAGCACCTGGTGCGGGATGCCTTTCACCGGCTTTCCGTCGCGCTCGAAGCTGTGCTGGTTCAGCAGCTCCGAGAGCGTTTCCGACTTCTCGATCGAGACGGTTCCGACCAGGATCGGTTGCCCGCGCAGGTGGCAATCCACGATCTGGCGGATGATGGCGTCGTTCTTCTCCTTGGCCGTCCGGTAGACCTCGTCGTCGATGTCGATGCGCTGGATCGGCCGGTTGGTCGGGATTTCGGCCACGGACATCTTGTAGATGTCCATGAACTCGGCCTCTTCGGTCGAGGCCGTGCCGGTCATGCCCGACAGCTTGTTGTACAGACGGAAGTAGTTCTGGATCGTCACCGAAGCCAGGGTCTGGTTCTCGGGCTGGATTTCGACGTTCTCCTTGGCCTCGATCGCCTGGTGCAGGCCCTCCGACAGTCGCCGGCCCTGCATCATGCGGCCCGTGAACTCGTCGATGAGCATGATCTCGCCGCCCTTGACGATGTAGTCCTTGTCGCGGACGTACAGCTTGTTGGCCCGCAAGGCCTGGTTGGCGTGGTGCACCACCGAGACGTTCGCGGCGTCGTAGAGGTCCTCGGTGCCCTCGGCGAGGTGGCCCGCCTCCTTCAGCATCTCCTCGAGCCGCTCCGAGCCGCGCTCGGACAGCAGCACCTGCCGCTGCTTCTCGTCGAGGTCGTAGGTGCCCTCCTCCTTGACCAGTTCCTTCACGATCAGGTCCATGGTCCGGTAGAAATCGGAACGGTCCTCGGTCGGGCCGGAGATGATCAGGGGCGTCCGGGCTTCGTCGATCAGGATCGAGTCCACTTCGTCGACGATCGCGAAGTTGTGGCCGCGCTGGACCATCTCGCGCACGTCGTAGACGAGGTTGTCGCGCAGGTAGTCGAAGCCGAACTCGTTGTTGGTGCCGTAGGTGATGTCCGCGGCGTAGGCGGCCTGGCGCTGTCCCTGGCTGAGGCCGTTGACGATGACGCCGACCTCCATGCCCAGGAAGCGGTAGACCTGGCCCATCCACTCGGCGTCGCGGCGGGCGAGATAGTCGTTGACGGTGATGACGTGGACGCCCTTGCCTTCCAGCGCGTTCAGGTAGACCGGCGCGGTGGCCACCAGGGTCTTGCCCTCGCCGGTGCGCATCTCGGCGATGCCGCCCTGGTGCAGGATCATGCCGCCGACCAGCTGCACGTCGTAGTGGCGCTGCTTGAGGGTGCGCTTGGAGGCCTCGCGGACGGCGGCGAACGCCTCGTCCATCAGGGCCTCCAGCTTCTCGCCGGCCGCGAGGCGGGCGCGGAACACCTCGGTCTGACCGCGCAGCTCGGAATCGCTCATCGCCTCGTAGCGAGGCTCCAGCGCGGTGATCCTGGAGACGCGGCTCATGAGTTGTCTGACCTTGCGGTCGTTCGAAGAGCCGAAGAGCTTTTTGGCGAAGCCGAGCATGTAAGGTCCGGGAATAAACGAGCTGCTTAGCTCGAAATAAGGGGTCGCCGACGTGGCGGAAGCCCGAAAACCGGACAGCGGCGGAATGCCGCTCCGGCTGTCGAAAACCCCTCGACTTGCAGGCGCGCGAGACTTAAGCACCGGCCCGAACCCTGTCAACGCGACGGGCTTCGTCTCAAGGGAAATCCGGGGGTTCCGCCGATGCGCGTCCAGGCCCTTCGGTCGTGTCTCGCGGCCGCCAGCCTCGCCCTGCTGCTCACCATCGCCGCCTGCGGCGAGCGCGCGGGCAGCGATCGGCCGCCGGAGCCGGGCGACACAGCCGTGGCCCGCGTGCAGGGCCAGACCATCTGGGCGTCCGACGTGAAGCGCGAGGCGGTGGCGCAGGGCCTGATCGGCGAGGGCGAGCCGCTGGATACGACCTCGGACCTCTTCCACCGGGTGATGGAAGAGGTGATCGACCAGAAACTCCTGGCTCGCGAGGCCCAGCGGCGGGGACTCGACAAGAGCCTGCTGGCGCAACGGCGCCTGGCCGCCGCACGGGAACGCATCCTCGGCGACATGCTGGTGGAGAGCGCCGTCGACAACGCCATCGACGAGAACGACGTGCGGGCGCTCTACAACGAGCAGCTGAAGCTGGCGAAGACCTCGGAGGAGATACGGGCCCGCCTGATCCTCGTGCGCACCCGCGAGGAGGCTGACGCGGTGGCCAAGCTGCTCGCCAACGGGGCCTCTTTCGACGCCCTGGCGATGGAGCGGTCCGTCGACCAGACCACGCGCTTCAACGGCGGTGACCTGGGCTACTTCACCACCGACGTCATGCCGCAGAGCTACGCCGCCGCCCTGACGGGCGCGGCCGCCGGATCGACCGTCGGTCCGTTCCAGACCGACGGCGGCTGGGCGATCCTGAAGGTCGAGGATCGCCGCCAGGAGGATCCGCCGACCCTGGAGGAGGCGCGGCCGCAGATCCTGCGTTTCCTCACCTACGACGAGGTGCGCCAGCTGCTCGAGAAGCTGCGCGGCCAGGCCAAGGTGGAAAAGCTGATCAAGGGCGACCCCCTGGCCGTCCCCGGCGCGCCGCGCGAACCGGCGTCCGCCCCGCCGGCGTCGCTGGCGCCGACGCCGCCGACGCCGGTCCAGGGCGGCGCTGCGCCCGCGCCGAAGACCTCCACGCCGCCGCCGGCTGCCGAGGCCGCCCCGGCCAAGGCAGCGCCGGCCCCGACCGCGACGAAGGGCGCCGTCCAGTGAGCAAGCCTCCTGCGAAGAAGGCCGCGGCCCAGGCGGCCCCCCGCAACGGCTCGAAGTCGATCAATCCGGCGGAACTGGTCGGCCAGACCTTCGAGCGCGCCATCGACCCCCTGAAGGCGGCCCTCAAGAGCGCGGCGCTGAAGCGCGCGGATCGCGACCAGCGCCAGTTCGACCCGACCCCCGCCCGGAAACAGGCGGGTACGGCAGGCAAGCCGGGGCTGGAGATCTCGCCCTTGGCCGTGCCTTTCCCGGCGATCCCGCCGATCGGCGGGGTGGAAATCGCCACGGGCCGCGCCGGCTTCTACAAGCACGAACGCGACGACCTGGTGGTGATGCACTTCCCAGACGGCGCCTCGTGCGCCGGGGTGTTCACCCAGCACAAGGTCGGCTCGGCGCCAGTGGACTGGTGCAAGCGCCAGTTCGAGACCACCGGCGGCGAGGGCGTGCGGGCGCTGGTCATCAACGCGGGCTGCGCCAACGCCTTCACCGGCAAGCCCGGCGCGGACGCGGCGCGGCGCACGGCCGGCGCCGTGGCCAAGCGCTTCGACTGCCGCCAGCGCGACGTCATGCTGGCCTCCACGGGCGTGATCGGGGTGGTGCTGGACGACAGCAAGATCGCCGCGCGCATGCCGGCCATCGAGGCGGCGCTGACTCCGGACGGCTGGGCCGCCGCGGGCCGCGCGATCATGACCACGGACACCTTCCCCAAGGGCGCCTACGCCGAGGCGCGCATCGACGGGACCAAGGTTCGGATCGCCGGCATCGCCAAGGGCTCGGGCATGATCGCGCCGGACATGGCGACCATGCTGGCCTTCATCGTCACGGACGCCGCCATCGCGCCTTCGGTGCTGCGGGCCATGCTGGGCCTCTACGTTCGCACCACCTTCAACAGCGTGACGGTCGACGGCGACACCTCGACCAACGACACCTGCCTGCTGTTCGCCACCGGCGCGGCGGGGAACGCCCGCATCGGTCGGGTCGGGGACCGCCGGCTGGCGGACTTCCGCGACAAGCTCGACGGCGTGATGCTGAACCTGGCGCATCAGCTGGTGCGCGACGGCGAGGGGGCGACCAAGTTCGTCAAGGTGACGGTGACCGGCGCCCAGTCGCACCTGTCGGCCCGCCGCATCGCCCGCTCCGTCGCCGACAGCCCGCTGGTTAAGACCGCCATCGCGGGCGAGGACGCCAACTGGGGCCGGATTGTCATGGCGGCCGGCAAGACCGAGGAGCCGCTGGACCGCGACCATCTCAGCGTGAGGTTCGGTCCGCTCTGGGCCGCCCAGGACGGGGCGGTGGCGCCGGGCTACGACGAGGCGGCCATGAGCGCCTACATGAAGCGCGCGGAACTGGACATCGCCGTCGACGTGGGCGTCGGCCGGGGAACCGCCGCCGTGTGGACCTGCGACCTGACCAAGCGCTACGTCGAGATCAACGGGGACTACCGGTCCTGAGCGAGAAGCCCATCATCTTGGTCGCCGCCGCGGCGCTGGTCGACCCCGACGGGCGCGTGCTCATCGCCCAGCGGCCGGAGGGCAAGCAGCTGGCCGGCCTGTGGGAGTTCCCCGGCGGCAAGGTCGAGCCCGGCGAGACGCCCGAGCAGTGCCTGATCCGGGAGCTGAAGGAAGAACTGGGCATCGAGGTGAACGAAGCGTGTCTGGCCCCGTTCGTGTTTACCACGCATGCTTACGACTCGTTTCACCTCTTGATGCCATTGTGGCTGTGCCGTCGATGGTCGGGCGCCGTGCAGGCGCTGGAGCATACGGCGGTGGCCTGGGTGAAGCCGGCGCGTCTGGCCGACTATCCCATGCCTCCGGCCGACGAGCCCCTGGTCGCGTGGTTGCGCGATCTTCTGTGAGGAAGACGCACCGTTGCGAGCCCTGCTGACCCGCTTTCTGCGAGACCAGAGCGGCGCCACGGCCGTGGAGTACGGCCTGCTGCTGGCCGGCATCTTCCTGGCCATCATCGGGGCGGTGAGCCTGTTCGGCCAGAACGCCACCGACAAGCTGATCGAAGCGTCCGACGCGATCGTCAACGCCGGCTAGCCCGGCTTCTCTCCGGCGCCGATCTCCCGCGTGCGCAGGGCCGTGGCCAGGCTCACCTTCGCAGATCCCGGCGTCAACGGCTTCTGCTGGCTTTCGTGGGGCGCCCAGCCGGTAAGGGCCACGATCTCGAAAGTCGCCGGAACGCGTCCGTCCGCACCCCCGTACTTCTGCACGTACAGCTCGAAGGCCCGGGCCAGGATCGTCCTTGTCAGCGGCCGCCGCGGCCGCTCCAGCAGCACGTTGGTCTCGCCCATGGCCCGCAGGTCCTGCAGCAGCCGCAGCGGATGCTCGTAGCGCACCGTGGCGACGTCGGTGTCGGCGACGGGCAGGGCGAAACCCGCCCGCTGGAGCAGGGAGGCGCCGTCGTAGGCGCCGGCGAAGGGCGAGACGCGGGGGCCCGCGCCGCCCAGCACCTCCACCTCCGCCTGGGTCAGGGCCCAGCGCAGTTCCTGCAGCGTCGCTCCGCCGAGGATTGCGCCCAGGAACAGGCCGTCCGGCTTCAGCGAAAGGCGGATCTGGGTCAGGGCCCCCGGCAGGTCGTTGGTCCAGTGCAGCGACAGGCAGGAGACCACGAGGTCCAGGCTCTGGGGCGCGAACGGCAGCCGCTCCTCGTCGAGGACAAGCCGTGGCCCGGTGCGGGGCGCCAGCATGCGCGCCGAGAGGTCGGTCTGGATCAGGGTCGGGATTCGGGCGTGGGCGTCGCTGTCCGCCAGGCGGCGCACGAACTCGCCGCCGCGCGCTCCCAACTCGACGGCGAGCGGGAAGCTGCGCATTATCGTCTCGAGGCGCTCGACCAGATCCCCGGCCGCGCGCCGCCGGATGAAGTCGGCCTGCGCCAGGGTTGGCGCAGCGCGGTCCACGCGCCGGCGGTGCAGGACGCGGTCGAACAGGAGGGGCGGGGCGGAGGTCATGGGGCTCGGGAACTGGCTGGACCCGGAAGATGGCGTGCTTGGCCGGGCGATGAAACCCGGCGCGCGCGTTCGCGGCGTGCTGAGCCGCGCCGCCGACGCGATCTTCCCGCCCCACGCCTTCGACGGAGGCCCACGGCCGCAGGCGACGGGCTACAGCGCCGACGCCTGGACCCGGGTCGTGTTCATAGAGCATCCCTGCTGCGACGGCTGCGGCGCCCCGTTCGAAATCGACCTGAAGGCGCGCTGCGCCGCGTGCCAGGCCAAGCCCTTCGCCTTTCAGCGCGCCCGGGCCGCCTGCCTGTACGACGAGGCGTCACGGGACCTGATCCTGAAGTTCAAACACGGCGACGCGACCGAGTACGCCGGCCTGTTCTCGCGATGGGTGGCGCGCGCGGCCTCGGACCTGCTCGTGGACGCCGATGCGGTGGCGCCGGTGCCGCTGCATCCGTTCCGGCTGCTGTCGCGCCGGTACAACCAGGCTGCCGAGATCGCCCGGCCGCTGGCGCGGACCGCCGGCCTCGAGTTCCTGCCCGATGCCCTCGAACGAACGCGCATGACCCAGACCCAGGGCGGCAAGTCCGGCAGCGGGCGTCGACGCAACGTCGCCGGGGCATTCACCGTGCCCGAGGCGAGACGCAAGCGGATCAAGGGGCGGCGCATCCTGCTGGTGGACGACGTCATGACCACGGGATCGACGCTGCAGGCCTGCGCGAAGACGCTGCTGGCGGCAGGCGCGAGGGCAGTGGATTGCGCGGTCGTTGCCCGTGTGCGAACGCGGGCGGACGTGACGGGCTGAGCGTGCGGCAGGGACCCCGGACCCCCATATGGCGTTACCCCCGCACCACCCGTTTCAAGGAGTTCGCCGCGTGCAGCCCGTCGTCATCTATACGAAGCCGTTCTGCCCCTATTGTTCGCGCGCCGAGGCGCTGCTGCAGCGCAAGGGCGTGAAGTACGAGGAGGTCGTCGCCTCCATGGACCCGGAGAAGAGGCAGGAAATGATGCAGCGCTCCGGCCGCTCGACCTATCCGCAGATCTTCATCGGCGACCGCCACATCGGCGGCTGCGACGACTTGCACGACCTCGAGGCCCGGGGCGAGCTGGACAAGTTGCTGAATGCCGCCTGACGCCCTCCCCGTCGCGCTGGTCCAGCTACGCACGCCCGACGAACAGGCGGCGGCGCTGGCCCATGTCGAGCCGCTGATCCGCGAGGCGGCGGGCGGAGGGGCGAAGCTGATCCTGACGCCCGAAGGAACCAACATACTCGAGCAGCGGCGGGAAAAGCGGTTGGCCAAGGTGGTCCCGCAGGACCAGGACGTGGCGGTCGCGGGCCTGCGCGCCCTGGCCGCGGAGCTCGGCGTATGGCTGCTGATCGGCTCGGCCATCGTCCGCGGCGACGACCCGGCCGATCCGCGCGCCGCCAACCGCTCGCTTCTGATCGGGCCCGACGGAGCGGTGACCGCGGCCTACGACAAGCTGCACGTGTTCGATGTCGACCTGCCCACGGGCGAGCGCCATCGCGAGTCCGAGAGCATCCGGCCGGGCGACAAGGCGGTCGTCGCCAGGACTCCCTGGGGCGGACTGGGTCTGACGGTCTGCTACGACGTACGTTTCGCTCACCTCTTCCGGGCGCTGGCCCGCGGCGGCGCAGACATGATCGCCGTGCCCGCCGCCTTCACCGTGCCGACCGGCCAGGCCCACTGGGAACTGATGCTGCGCGCCCGCGCCGTGGAGGCGGGCGCCTTCGTGCTGGCCCCGGCCCAGGGCGGCGCCCACGCCGACGGGCGCAAGACCTGGGGCCATTCCATGGTCGTGGCGCCCTGGGGCGAGGTGATCGCGCGCCTGGACCACGATGAACCCGGCGTGCTGTTCGCGGAACTGGACCTGTCGCAGGTCGCCCGCGCCCGCACGGCGATCCCGCAGCTCGGCCACGAGCGGAGCTTCGTCGGACCATGATCCGTTACGCCTTGCTCTGCGAGCACGACCACGGCTTCGAGGCCTGGTTCGCCAGTTCGGACGCCTACGTCGACCAGGCGGCCAGCGGGCTGGTGGAGTGCCCGTTCTGCGCCTCGAAGCAGGTCCGCAAGGCGATCATGGCGCCGGCCGTCCGGGGTACGAAGAAGGCTCCCCCGCAGCCGGGGCCGCCGCGCGAGATGCAGACCATGGTCATGGAGGCGCTGCAGCAGGTGCGCAACCACGTCGAGGAGAACTTCGACTACGTCGGCGACGCCTTCGCCCGTGAGGCGAGGGCCATCCACGCGGGCGAGAGCGAGAACCGCGGAATCTACGGCGAGGCCACACCGGCCGAAGTGCGGGCGCTGAAGGAAGACGGCGTCTCTGTCGCCCCCCTGCCGCCCGCGCCGACTCCCAAGGCCCAGGTGAACTGACCCGCATGGCTGGGGGGCCGAGCTACGGTGATCTTGCCCGGGCCGGCCTGAAGGTCGGCTTCCTCGGCTTTGGCGGGCCGGCGGGCCAGATCGCGCTGATGCACCGGGTCTTCGTGGACGAACGCCGCTGGATCGACGAGCCGCGATACCTGCACGCGCTGAACTACTGCATGCTACTGCCCGGACCCGAGGCCCAGCAGCTGGCCACCTACGTCGGCTGGTTGCTGAAGGGCGTGCGCGGCGGGGTGCTGCTCGGGCTGCTGTTCATCCTGCCGGGCGCTCTGGTGGTGGGGCTGCTGTCCTGGATCTACGCCGCCTGGGGCCGCACCGGCTGGTCCGAGGCGCTGTTCTACGGGATCAAGGCCGCCGTCGTGGCCCTGGTGTTCGAGGCGCTGGTCAAGGTCGGAAGGCGATCCCTGAAGGGGCCGGCCGACCTCGCCATCGCCGTCGCCGCCCTGGCGGCGCTGAGCCTGTTCTCGGTCCCATTCCCGCTCGTGGTGCTGGCCGCCGGGCTGATCGGCCTGTCGCGGGCGCGCCGGGGGGGCGTCGACTCAGAACCCGACGGCATCGAGCGCCGCCAGCCCTCGGTAGCCGGAGCCCTGAAAGCAGCTGCTGTCTGGGGCGGCGCCTGGCTGGCGCCCCTCGCGACCTCGTTCCTGGTTCTCGGCCCCGGCCACGTGGTGACCCAGGTCGGGCGGCTGTTCTCCACCCTGGCGGTCGTCACCTTCGGCGGCGCCTACGCAGTGCTGGCCTACGTCAAGCAGGAAGCCGTGGAGACCCACGGCTGGCTGTCCTCGGCCCAGATGATCGACGGACTGGGCCTGGCCGAGACCACCCCCGGGCCCCTGATCCTGGTCAACCAGTTCGTCGGCTGGATGGCCGGGTGGGGCGAGGGCGGCGTGGCGGTCGCCGTCGCCTGCGCCCTGATGGCCAGCTGGTGCACCTTCGCCCCGTCTTTCCTGTTCATCTTCGCCGGCGCGCCCTGGGCCGAGGCCCTGCGGCGCAACGCCCGGGCCAAGGGCTTTCTGGCGGGCGTATCGGCCGCCGTGCTGGGCGTGATCGCCCATCTCGGCCTGTGGTTCGCCCTCCACGTGCTGTTCGCCCGCACCGGCCAGGCCGCCGCCCCCTGGGGCGCGAGCGTGGACTATCCCGTGCTGGTCAGCTTCGATCCGGTCGCCGCCGCGCTCGCCGTCGCCGCGGCCTTCGCGCTGATGCGGCTGAAGTGGAGCGCGCCGGTGGTGATCCTGCTATGCGGCCTGGTTGGCCTGACCCTGGGCCTCCCGGAGATGCTCGCGTGACGCGCTGGAGACCCATGCACGAAGACGACGTCCGCCGCGTCGTCGACGTCGCCTCGGTATGCTACCCGCAGCACTACGAGGACATGGCCATCTTCCTTGAGCGGCTGCGGCTGTTTCCCGACGGCTGCCTCTCGCTGGAGACCGACGACGGACGCGTGGAGGGCTACATCCTCGCCTATCCCTGGACCGCCGGTGGCGCGCCGCCCCTGAACCAGCTGGTGCTGCGCCTGCCGGCGGAGGCCGACGTCCTATACCTGCACGACCTCGCCCTGATGCCGGAGATGCGCGGGCACGGCCACGCTGCGGCTGGACTGGAGCGGGTGGTCCACGTCGCCGACGGGAGGCCGGTGACCCTCGTCTCGGTGAACGGGACGGTCCCGTTCTGGAGCGGCCTGGGCTTCCAGGTCATCGATACGCCGGCCCTGCGCGACAAGCTCGCCAGCTACGGCGAGGACGCGCGCTACATGGTCCGCCGCTAGCGCGGCTTCTCGACCACGATCATGTAGTTGATGTCGGTGTCGCTCGACATCGACCAGCGGTCCGCCAGCGGGTCGTAGGACACGCCGTAGGGGCCGCGCACGTCCAGCGCCTCGTCCGCCAGGAAGCCCTTGATCTCGTCGGGCCTGAGGAACTTGGACCAGTCGTGGGTGCCGGGCGGCAGCCAGCGCAGGACGTACTCGGCGCCGATCTTGGCCAGGGCCAGGGCCTTGAGGGTGCGGTTCAGGGTGGCGACGATCATGATGCCGCCGGGCGCCACCAGGCGGGCGCAGGTGCGCAGGTACTCGCCCGGGTCCTCGACGTGCTCGATGACCTCCATGTTCAGCACCACGTCGAACGGGCCGGCGCCCTCGGCGGCCAGCTGTTCGGCGGTGACGGCGCGGTAGTCGATCCCCAGCCCCTGCGGCTCGGCGTGGGCCTTCGCCGTGCCGATGTTGCGGGGCGAGGCGTCGGCGCCCGTGACCCTGAACCCCAGCCGCGACATGGGCTCGGACAGCAGCCCGCCGCCGCAGCCGATGTCCAGCAGGGAGAGGCCCTCGAACGCTCGACGCCCCCTGGGGTCACGCCCGAACCGCCGCGCCGCCTCGTCGCGGATGAACGCCAGTCGCGTCGGGTTGAATTTGTGCAGCGGCGCGAACTCGCCGCGCGGGTCCCACCATTTCTCGGCCAGGGCGGAGAAGCGGGCGACCTCCTCCGGATTGACGCTGAAACCGCTGGCGTGCGCGGCGTCTTGATCAGGGGCTAGCCCCTGCGCGGGCGTGTGATTAGAAGCGGCCATTGCGCCTCCGACATGACCGGCCTTCCGCCGCGTTTCAAGAGCGCGCGGGGACGATGCGCACATGAGCCGGCTGGTGATGAAGTTCGGAGGGACGTCGATGGCGACCCCGGAACGCATCCGCAAGGCCGCCGCCATCGTGGCCGGCGAAGTCGAGAAGGGCCGCAAGGTGGCGGTGGTGGTCTCGGCCATGGCCGGCAGGACCAACGAGCTGGTCGCCTGGGCCGACGTGCTGGGGCCAGCGGCGCAGGGCCTGCCGTCCATCGACGACGAGTACGACGCGGTGGTCGCTTCGGGCGAGCAGGTGACCTCCGGCCTCCTGGCCATCGCCCTGCGCAACATGGGCCTGAACGCCCGCTCCTGGATGGGCTGGCAGGTCCCGATCCTGACCGACGACAGCCACAGCCGGGCGCGCATCGTCGACATCCCCGGCGAGCGGCTGGGCGCCGCCATCGACGGCGGCGAGATCGCCGTGGTCCCGGGATTTCAGGGGGTCACGCGGGACGGGCGCATCACCACGCTCGGCCGCGGCGGTTCCGACACCTCGGCGGTGGCGGTGGCCGCGGCGCTGAAGGCGGCCTGCGACATCTACACGGACGTGGACGGCGTCTACACCACCGACCCCCGCATCGAACCCAAGGCGCGGCGCATGCCGAAGATCTCCTACGAGGAGATGCTGGAGATGGCCTCGCTGGGGGCCAAGGTGCTGCAGACCCGCTCGGTCGAGCTGGCCATGGCCCACCGGGTGCCGGTGCGGGTCCTCTCCAGCTTCGCCGAAGGACCCGCCGGCCCCGACCAGGGCACCCTTATCTGTGACGAGGACGAGATCGTGGAACAGCGCATCGTGAGCGGCGTGGCCATGAGCCGCGACGAGGCCAAGGTCACCCTGTTCGGCGTGCCCGACCGCACCGGCGTGCCGGCCGAGATCTTCTCGCGCCTGGCCGACGCCAACCTGAACGTGGACATGATCGTCCAGTCCCAGGCCCGGACGGCGGCGACCACCAACATGATCTTCACCGTGGGCCGGCGCGACGCCAGGGCGGCGGTGGAGCTGATGAAGCAGGCCCAGGGGACGATCGGCTTCGAGGAGGTCCGGGTCGACGAGGACGTGGTCAAGGTCTCGGTCGTGGGCGTGGGCATGCGCAGCCACGCGGGCGTGGCCAAGACCATGTTCCAGGCCCTGGCCGACAAGGGCATCCAGGTGCAGGCGATCTCGACCTCGGAGATCAAGATCAGCGTCCTGATCGAGTCCGCCTACGCCGAACTGGCGGTGCGGGCCCTGCACGCCGCCTACGGGCTGGCCGACGCGGCCTAGCGGATGCCGGGCGACGCCCTTCTTCGTTGCCGCGTATGTGGAGCCCTGACAGAGGAGCCGCCGTATGGCGACGACGGGCGGTCGCCGGACTTCTGGTTCTGTCCCTGTTGCGATGTCGAGCATGGCTACCAGGACTGCCAGTCCAGCGCGGCCGCGGTTATCCGGCGGGGTTGGCTGGCCCGCGGCGGCCGGTGGAAGCGGCCGAGCCTCGACCTGGAGAAGCTGAGCCTGGTCGTTCAGTTGTCGCGCAGGCCGGAGGGCTACCGCGACGACTAGGGCTTCTACGACCGTTTCTGGCGTGTTTCACGTAAACATTGAATGATTTCAACAGCTTAATGGCGCAGGCGAACACGGCTCGGCGCCGTCGCATCGCGCACAGGAACAGGGCTCCGCAGCCCTGCATGGCGGGCGTCAGCCCAGCCAGTCCGCCGCCGTCTCCCGTCCCAGCATCTCGTCGTAGGTGGGCCTGGGCCGCACCACGGCCCAGCGGTCGCCGTCGACCAGGACCTCGGCGGCGAGGGGGCGGCTGTTGTACTCGCTGGCCATGGCCGCCCCGTAGGCGCCGGCGCTGAGGAAGGCCACGAGGTCGCCGGCCTGCAGCGGGGGCAGGAGGCGGTCGCGGGCGAAGGTGTCGCCGCTCTCGCAGACCGGGCCGACCACGTCGTAGGGCCGCGCCTCGCCGGTGCGGGGGACCACCGGGCAGATCTCGTGGTGGGCGTCGTAGAGCGTGGGCCGCAGCAGGTCGTTCATGGCCGCGTCCAGCACCAGGAAGGTCGGCCCGCCGCCGGCGCGGCGGTTCGCCTGCACCACGCGGGACAGCAGCACCCCGGCGTTGGCGGCGATGGCGCGGCCGGGCTCGACCGAGACCTCCAGCCCCATCCCGTCCAGCATCCGTCGCGCCAGGGCGCCGAGGTCGGCGGGCGGCGGCGGTTCGGGGTGGTTGAAGTAGGGGACGGCCAGGCCGCCGCCCAGATCGACGCGGCTGACGGGCAGGCCCTCGCCGCGCAGCAGCGAGACCAGGTCCCGCATCACCGTCCAGGCGGCCTTGAAGGGGGCCAGCTCGGTGATCTGGCTGCCGATGTGGCAGCCCACGCCGCGGGGGTCGAGCCAGGGGTCGTCGTGGGCCCTGCGGTACAGGTCGATGGCCTCGTCCAGCCCGACGCCGAACTTGTCGTGGGCTTGGCCGGTGGTGATCTTGGCGTGGCCGCCCGCGCCCACCCCGGGATTGACCCGGAACACCACGATGGGCCGGGCGCCCGCCGCGGCGGCCAGGGACGACAGCCGTTCCAGCTCGGGCGCCGACTCGACGTTGATCTGCAGGCCCGGCCGGGAGAGGGCGAAGCGCAGCTCGGCATCGGTCTTGCCCATGCCGGAAAAGATGATCCGCCCCGGCGGGACGCCGGCCGCCAGGGCCCGGCGGATCTCGCCTTCGGACACCGTATCGGCGCCCGCCCCCTCGGCGGCCAGCACCTTCAGCACCGACAGGTTGCCGTTGGCCTTCACCGCATAGGCCACGGTCCCGCCGCCCCAGGCGAAGGCGTCGCGATAGACGCGGAAGTGCCGCCGCAGGGTGGCGGCCGAATAGACGTAGGTCGGCGTGCCGACGGCCGCAGCGATGGCGGTGAGCAGGATGGACTCGGCGTGCAGTTCGCCGTGCTGGAGGTCGAAATGGTTCACGGGGCGGAGATAGGGCGGATCGTCATGCCCGCATAGTCTTCCCTCTCCTTCAGGAGGGGACGCGAGCCCTCGCACAGCGAGGGGAGCGGGGAGGCGTGTCATGTCCCGCGATGCGGCGTCCGACATCCTCGTCCTTCGACAAGCTCAGGATGAGGATTTCTACTGGAGCTGAATTCGACCTCGTCCCGAGCTTGTCGAAGGACGAGGTCGTGGTGCGCCGCCCGGCGCCTCACCGGTTCTGTCGCCGCTCGCCTCCTCTCCCGAAGGAGAGGAAAGATCGCCAGGAGAGAAGGAAAGAACCCCACAGTCCAATGGACGAAATCCCCGGCCGCCATTAGGACAGCCCAAGGCGACAAACCACGGCGGAGCGCGCGTCCATCATGCCCATCTACGGACTGGCGGCGGGAGGACCGAGAAGTCTGCTGCGCCAGATCCGCGAGGCGATGGCGGGCGGCGGTCCGGCGCAGGCGCGGCTGGACATGACCGTGCAGATCATCGCCCGCTCGATGGTCGCCGAGGTCTGCTCGATCTACCTGCGACGCGAGACCGGCGAACTGGAGCTGTTCGCCACCCAGGGCCTGAACCCCGAGGCCGTGCACCAGACGCGGCTGAAGCCCGGCGAAGGCCTTGTCGGCGAGGTGGCGCGCTCGGCTGCGCCGCTGAACCTGTCGGACGCGCCGGTCCACCCCAGCTTCTCCTATCGCCCGGAGACGGGCGAGGATCCCTTCCACGCCTTCCTCGGCGTGCCCCTGCTGCGCGGCGGGCGCACCATCGGCGTGCTGGTGGTCCAGAACCGGGCCGCGCGGGTCTATACCGAGGAAGAGGTCGAGGACCTGCAGATCATCGCCATGGTCCTGGCCGAGCTGGTGGCCGGAGGCGAACTGCTGGGC
>Ga0196970_1000759_pt1 | contig 30930 bp, 23 predicted proteins | sample S1v_513CmetaG_FD_148672 | JGI IMG/M metagenome (GOLD analysis project Ga0196970, IMG submission 148672) | Soil microbial communities from Anza Borrego desert, Southern California, United States - S1+v_5-13C | ecosystem: Environmental > Terrestrial > Soil > Desert | place: USA: California... | reverse complement strand
CCGGCGGCGTCCTTGTAGTCCAGCGCCTCGGGCTTCTGGTTGCGGTGGAACGCCTCGATGCGCTCCGCCGCGGTGTCGAGGGCGGCCAGCGTGTCCGCGCCGCATTGCGCCAGCGCCGCCTCGATCTCGTCGGGGCGGACGCGCAGCGTGTCGGCGGTCAGGCTCTGGCGGTCGAAGCGGTTGGTGTACTCGATCAGCGCCGCGTCGCCGCGGGCGCGGACGTCCTCCAGGATGCCGTGCACGATGGCCTGGACGTCCTCCGCCGCCTCGCGCTTGGCGTGCAGCAGGCCCTTGAAGCCGTCCTCGAAGCGGGGATCCGCGGCATCAAGCCTTGCGGGCATCGACGGCCTCCCGGAACTTGTCCATCCACATGGTGATCTCTTCGGGCCGGGTCTTCATGGCGGCGCGGTTGACGATCAGGCGCGAGGTGACGTCGGCGATGTGCTCGACCTCCTTCAGCCCGTTCGCCTTCAGGGTCGAACCGGTCGAGACCAGATCGACGATGCGTCGGCACAGCCCCAGCGTCGGCGCCAGTTCCATGGCGCCGTTCAGCTTCACGCACTCCGCCTGCACGCCGCGGTCGGCGAAGTGGCGCTTGGTGACTTCCGGGTACTTGGTGGCGACGCGGACATGGCTCCAGCGCGAGGGATCGTCGGTTTCGCTCAGTTCGACCGGTTCGGCCACCGACAGGCGGCACTTGCCGATCCGCAGGTCGAGCGGCGCGTAGATCTCCGGATAGTCGAACTCCATCAGCACGTCGTTGCCGGCCACGCCGAGATGCGCCGCGCCGAAGGCGACGAAGGTCGCCACGTCGAACGAGCGCACGCGGATGATGCTGAGATTCGGCACGTTGGTGGCGAAGCGCAGGAGGCGGCTGTCCTCGTTGTCGAACTCCGGCTCGGGCACGATGCCGGCATGGGTCAACAGCGGGCGCAACTCCTTCAGGATGCGCCCCTTGGGCAGAGCCAGAACCAGTGCATCATCAGGCGCCGCGGCCTGCGGCGGGGTGACGGCGGACAACAGAACTCTCCTCGGCTTATCCGATCGCCGATAGATAGCCACATTCCGCGCCGCCGTCACGCACAACGCACGCACATCGGGGCTGTGCGCTACGCCTTCTCGCCGCCGGAGGCGCCGGGGGTACCGATGCTGCCCGCAAGCTTGCCATGGCCGCCGGCTCCGGTGGTCGGCTTCATGCCGCCCGGCTGCAAGCCGCTGGAGACTCCGGCCGAACCGCCGCCGGCCGGCGCCGCGCCGTCTCCGACGCCGCCGGACTGCCGCGCCGTGTCGGCCGGGCCGCGCTCGACGGGGCCGGCGCCGCCGGTGCCCGTGCCGGTGCCCTGCGACGCCGGAGAGTGCGCGGTGTCGGCGCGCTCCAGCGCCTCGCGCGTCGCCTGGAGGTTCTCTGGATCGATCTTCTTCTGGTCGTCGGACTGGGCCAAGGGGGAGCCTCCGGATGTGTGTGAGTCTCTCCTGCCAACAGGGGTGCAAACGGGGCGGTTCCTGCGGAACTCCCCTCCCCCGCCGCGGTTGGCTGGACGCACACCCAGTTCACGGAGGAGCCCGCCCATGGCACCCGAAACGCCGAAGCAGCCCGGCAAGACCGACCTCGCCGACTCCGGCCAGCGCGGCATCGACGAGACCCGCGCCCGCAACAACGCCGACGCCTCGCAAGCGGCCGCCGGGGCCGGCGCCCACCAGACCGACACGCCGCACACCGGCATCGACGAGCGCCTGCGCGCGCAGAAGGAAGGCCGGCACATCCAGGCGAAGGACGCGTCGGGCAAGCCGTACGCGGACAGCGACGATCCGGATTCCCATGAGAAGGGCCGGCACAACATCGGGCGCTGACAACCCCACTGGCGTTCTTTGGCCGTCATCCCCGCCTTCGCGGGGATGACGAATAAATACGCTTTTACAATGTGAATACCAGAATTTCACACAACGCAATCCACAACCCCCTTGACCAATTCCCGCCAAAGGGAGTAGGAAAGTCTCCGGACGCCCACCGTGGGCATCCCGCGGCAATTTGAAGTCAGCAGCTTGCGCCGCGTCACCAAACGCTAAAGCGCCACGATGCCGGTCGTGGATCCAAGAGGAGAGACCGGGATGACCACCTTCCACGCAGCCCCCCTCCCCGCCCCGCGAACCCTCTGTCGCCGAATGTGTCGCCGCGGCTGACGCCGCCCGCCTTCGCCCACACAGACAGGTTCGACCGCGCGCCCATCGCCGCGCCACAGGGGAGTTCTGCGCCATGTCCCAGCCGCACGCCTACGCCATCGAAGTCCACGGCCGCTCCGCCGGCATCGTCGTCGCCGAGAGCCGCGGGTTCACCTTCTTCGCCTCCGACTGGGCCTTCCGGGACCTCGACCGCCGCCGCTTCCGCCACGTTGGCCAGGCCGAACGCGCCGCCGAGCTGCTGTTGCGCGCCCGCCGCGCCGCCTGACAAGACAACCAAGGGAACCAACCGATGAAGACCCTGCTGACCGCGGCCGTGCTGGCCGCCGGCCTGATCGCGTCCCCGGCCCTTTCCGGTGCCTGGGCCGCCCCGCTTAAGCTCGGCGTCTCCGCCGGCCCGTACGGCGAGATCCTCGACTTCACCGCCAAGCTCGCCGCCAAGGAGGGCCTGGAGGCCAAGGTGATCGAGTTCACCGACTGGAACATGCCGAACGCCGCGCTCCAGGCCGGCGACATCGACGCCAACAACTTCCAGCACCAGCCCTTCCTGGACAACCAGATCAAGCAGCGCGGCTACGACATCGTGCCCGTCGCCAAGAGCGTCGTCGTGCCGATGGGCCTCTATTCCAAGAAGGCCAAGGCCGTCACCGAGGTGAAGAACGGCGCCACCATCTCCATCCCCAACGACCCGACCAACGCGGCGCGCGCCCTGGTGCTGCTGTCCGACGTCGGGCTCATCACGCTGAAGAGCACCGGCCCGACCACCAGCCTCATCGACATCGCGTCCAACCCCAAGGGCCTGAAGTTCGCCGAGCTGGACGCCGCGCAGCTGCCGCGCTCGCTGGACGACGTGGACGCCTCGGTCATCACGCTGAACTACGCGGTGCTGGCCGGGCTCGACCCGAAGACGGCGCTGAAGCTGGAGGACGACCAGTCCAAGTGGCACCTGGTCTGGGCGGTCCGCAAGGACCGGCAGGACGATCCGGCGATCAAGCGGTTTATCGAGCTGTACCGCTCGCCCGAGGTGCGCCAGTTCATCCTGACGCGCTTCAACGGCACCATCGTGCCCACGTGGTAAGCGAGATCGGCGCGGTGCTGGCACCAGATCCTCGCGCAAAGCACTGGTATCACCACCGCGCCGCCTCTAGAAGAGCCCCCTCGTTCGCGGGCCAGAGAGCACCGGCATGATCACGCTAGAGCATATCGAGAAAACCTACCCGGCCCGCGGCGGCGGCGGTGCCGTCACCGCGCTGGCCGACACCACGCTGACCGTCGAGAAGGGCGAGATCTTCGGGGTCATCGGCCGCTCCGGCGCCGGCAAGAGCACCCTGCTGCGCACCATCAACCTGCTGGAGACGCCCACCCGCGGCAAGGTGTGGGTGGACGGCGTCGAGATGACGGCGCTGAAGCCCGCGCAGCTGCGCGCGGCGCGGCACTCCATCGGCATGATCTTCCAGCACTTCAACCTGCTGTCCTCGCGCACCGTGTACGGCAACGTGGCGCTGCCGCTGGAGCTGGCCGGGGTGCCGAAGGCGCAGATCAAGGAGGCCGTGGAGCCGCTGCTCGACCTCGTCGGCCTCGCCGACAAGCGCGACCGCTACCCGGCGGAGTTGTCGGGCGGGCAGAAGCAGCGCGTCGGCATCGCCCGCGCGCTGGCCTCCAAGCCCAAGGTGCTGCTGTCGGACGAGGCGACCTCCGCCCTCGACCCCGAGACGACCGAGCAGATCCTGCACCTGCTGGCCGACATCAACCGCCGCCTCGGCCTGACCATCGTGCTGATCACGCACGAGATCGCGGTGATCAAGGAGATCTGCCACAAGGTGGCGGTGCTCGACGGCGGGCGGGTGATCGAGAGCGGGCCGGTGTTCGACATCTTCGCCCACCCGCAGAGCGAGGTGACGCGCAGCTTCGTCGATCCGGTCATCAACCGCGGCCTGCCGGACAGCCTGAAGGACCGCTTGGTCCCGCAGCCGGTGGCCGACAGCAACCCCGTCCTGCGCATCACCTTCACCGGCGAGCGCGCGACCTCCCCGGTCATCAGCCTGCTGAGCCGCAAGTTCAACATCGACCTGAACATCTGGCACGGCCAGATCGACGAGATCCAGGGGGCGCCGTTCGGCACGCTGGTGGTCGAGGTCGTGGGGCCGCCGAACGCCATCGAGGCGGCGGTCAGCCTTCTCAAAGTCAACAATCTCGGAGTCGAGGTGCTGGGCCATGCTGTCCCCGGAAATCATCGCGTTGCTGTTTAAGGCGACGCTCGACACGCTGCACATGGTGGCGGTGTCGGGGTTGCTGGGCACGCTGATCGGCCTGCCCGTCGGCGTCCTGCTTGCCGTCACCGGCAAGGGCGAACTGCTGCAAAGCCTGACCTTCAACCGCGTCGTCGGCGCGGTGGTGAACGTCACGCGCTCGACGCCGTTCATCATCCTGGTGGTGGCGATCATCCCGTTCACGCGGCTGGTCGCCGGCACCTCCATCGGCACCGCGGCGGCCATCGTGCCGCTGACCGTCGCCGCCATCCCGTTCATCGCCCGCATCGTCGAGGGCTCGGTGCGCGAGGTCGACCGCGGCCTGATCGAGGCGGCGCAGGCCATGGGCGCCACGCCGTTCCAGATCATCCGCAAGGTGCTGCTGCCCGAGGCGCTGTCGTCGATCACGCTGGGCCTGACGCTGGCGGCGGTGAGCCTGATCGGCTATTCGGCCATGGTCGGCGCGGTGGGTGGCGGGGGGCTGGGCGACCTCGGCATCCGCTACGGCTACCAGCGCTTCCTGCCCGAGGTGATGCTGGCGGTGGTCGTGGTGCTGGTGGTGCTGGTGCAGATCGTCCAGTCGGCCGGCGACCTGCTCGCCCGGCGATTCAATAAGCGGAACCTGAAGGCCTGATCCTTCCCCTTTCCCGTCATCCCCGCGAAAGCGGGGATCCAGGAAGAGCCGCGACAGCGGCGACATGACTCATGGGGCTCGCGGACGCGAGCGCTGGATCCCCGCCTTCGCGGGGATGACGGGTCAGGGAAGGAACGGGAGCGGTAAGAAACTCGAAACGCAAGGAGCAAGAGACATGCTGCGCACCCGCCTGCTCGCCGCCGTGTTCGGCGCCGCGGCCCTCGTGGCCGGTTCGGCGTCGGCCGAAACCATCAAGGTCGGCGTCTCCGCCGGCCCGCACGCCCAGATCCTGGAGCAGGTGAAGCCCATCGCCGCCAAGCAGGGCCTGGACATCCAGATCATCGAGTTCACCGACTACGTGATCCCCAACCAAGCCCTGTCCCAGGGCGACCTCCAGGCCAACTCGTTCCAGCACGAGCCGTACCTGGACAACCAGGTGAAGGACCGCGGCTACGAGATCGTCAACGCCGGCAAGACGGTCGTCTTCCCGATGGGCATCTACTCGAAGAAGGTGAAGTCGCTGGCCGAGCTGAAGAACGGCGCCAAGATCGCCGTGCCGAACGACCCGACCAACGGCGGCCGCGCGCTGCTGCTGCTGCAGGCGCAAGGCCTGATCAAGCTGCGCGACGGCGCCGGGCTGAAGGCCTCGCCGGTGGACGTCAAGGAGAACCCGAGAAAGCTGCAGATCCTCGAGCTGGACGCGGCGCAGCTGCCGCGCTCGCTGGACGACGTGGACGCCGCGGCGGTGAACACCAATTACGCCATCGAGGCCGGCCTGGATCCCAACAAGGACACCATCGCCAAGGAAAGCGCCGACAGCCCTTACACCAACATCATCGCCGTGCGGAAGGTGGACAAGGACAAGCCGTGGGTCGCCACGCTGGTCAAGTCCTACCACACGCCGGAGGTGAAGCAGTTCGTCCTCGACAAGTTCAAGGGTGCGGTGGTTCCGGGGTGGTAAGCCGAGCAAGCCCCTCTCCCGGGCATGAGAGGGGCTTGCGCTTCTCAAGAAGAGCCATCCCAACAATGTTTACTTGATGTTCGGGAGCCGAAGGTTGGAACTATAAGGGTGGACGGAAAGACCACTGTTCGAGCTGCGAGCACGCCGCGCACCTGATCCAGTGCCGGTCGATGCTTTGTTGGCATATATTCGCTCTATCGCATATGCCTCTCGTTGCCCCTCTATTTGCGCGGAGAGGACGCGCTCAAGATGGCGCTCGCAGAATCTTCTTTTATCGTCATAGCTGATGGCAGGCAGAGAGGCTTTAGCATTTCCATCATCAACAAACATGTACTTTAAGCACAGATCCGTCGTGAAAGTTTGATGGACGATCATGTCTAAAATGTTCTCGACAGCAGATGCGACAGCCTGAGCACTCTCAACGCTTTGAGGCGCCGCATAGAACTGCGCTGCCGAACTGCCTGCCCCCGCGCTTACCGCGCGTGTTGCATTCCGGTATTCTTCTTTCGCTACGCGATTGGCCGTCGCGTCATCCGCGCTCTTCCTAGCCTTCGCGACATCCGCCTGAGCGCTGTCATAGGCCGCCTTCAATTTATCAGCTTCGTCTTGCAGCGCTTTCTTCTTGTCGTCGGCAGCGTCGCTGACCTCTTTCTGCTTCGCTTCCCAAGCCTGCTTTGCCTTGGATGCTTTCTCGCTCGCGCTCTTGAGACCGGTCGTAGCGGAAGCTTCACTGTTTCGAGCCTCCTCCAGTTCCTTCTGAGCCTCCGCAAGCTTATCCCCGGTGTCGGCGTTCGCACTGCCGCCGATGGCGACAATGGTAGGACGGGCATACCCAGTCAGTTGCTCGATCGCCAACATGCCAACGATAGTATTCTGGAAGCGCCGGACCTCTGTTTCGACCTCGGCCGCGGACATGATGCCAGCGCTGTAGTACTCACAAAGGCGATATAAGAGCTCTGACTGCGCTTGGCTCAACTGCGTTCGAAGTCCAATATTGGCGCCAGATTCGCTACCCGCAAAAGACGCATTGATTGCCTTGTCAAGAATTTGCGCCCCAACCGCCCCCGACGCACTCAACACCGAGAAGACGTCAGGGCTCTTTTCGGCACAGATGACGGTTCGGCCGCCCACATGAGTGACGTTGATGGCCCGTTGCTTGGCGTCAACAAGTATGGTGTTGGCCGGATCATGACCCGATGTGCGATGGATCGAGTTCAACTCGGCACACCCGCCAAGCGCAAGGATCGATAGCATTCCAACTATGGATTTGCCGATCATACCGCCCTCCGACAAGAAGTGTCGAACAGATGATATGTCATTCAAACGATCAATACAACCGTCAGGAATCATCATGGAAAAACAGGCCCGCATTCCGGCATTCCGACGGAAAGATTTCGCCGTAGGCGCACAAAAGGGCCTCGCCTAATAGGCAAGAGGCGACGCCCCGGCAAGGGACGCCGCCTCTGAGCGTCGCACAAACGAATATGCGGTTTTGCTACTCCGCCACCATCGCCGGCGGGCTGGGCGCGGCGTTGACCGGGGCGGCGAGCTGCGCGTCCACCACGGCGATGGCCGTCATGTTCAGCAGCCCGCGCACGGTGATCGACGGCGTCACGATGTGCACCGGGCGCGCGGCGCCCAGCAGCATCGGCCCGACGTTCTGCGCGTCGCCCAGAATCTTCAGCATGTTGAAGGCGATGTTGGCGGCGTCCAGCGTCGGCATCACCAGCAGGTTCGCCTCGCCCTTCAGCCGCGAGTCCGGCAGCACGCCCTTGCGGATCGCCTCCGACAGGGCGGCGTCGGCGTGCATCTCGCCGTCCACCTCAAGATCGGGCATCTCGCGCTCGATCAGCTGGTAGGCCAGCCGCATCTTGCGGGCGCTCGGCGTGTCGGCGCTGCCGAAGTTGGAGTGCGAGAGCAGCGCCACCTTCGGCTCGATGCCGAAGCGCCGCACCTCCTCCGCCGCCAGCCGCGCGATCTCCGCCACCTGTTCGGCCGTGGGGTCGGGGTTCACGTAGGTGTCGCAGAGGAAGTAGGTGCCCTTGGTCAGGATCAGCAGGTTCATGGTCGCGCCGACGTTCACGCCCTTGCGCAGGCCGATCACGTCCATGATGTGCTGGTAATACTCGTTGTAGCGCCCCGACGTGCCGCAGATCAGCGCGTCCGCCTCGCCGCGCTTGACCATCAGCGCGCCGAACACCGCCGGCTGGGTGCGCACCACGTTCATGGCGTGCGCCGGCGACACGCCGCGCCGGCCCATCATCTTGCGGTACAGTTCGGCGTAGTTGTGATAGCGCAGGTCGCGGAGGATCTCGATGACCTCGACATTCACGCCCGGCTTGAGGCGCAGGCCCAGTTCCTTGATGCTGCGCTCGATGGCCTCCAGCCGGCCGAGCAGGACCGGCTGCGCGATGCCCTCGTCCACCGCGCTCTGCGCGGCGCGCAGCACGCGCTGGTCCTCGCCCTCGGCGTAGACGACACGCTTGGGCGCCTGCTTGGCGCGGTCCATCATCGGCTTCATGACGAGGCCGGAGCGGAACACGTACTGCCCCAGTTGGTCGCGGTAGGCGCGGAAGTCGGCGATGGGCCGCGTCGCCACGCCGGTTTCCATGGCGGCGCGCGCCACCGCCGAGGAGATCTCGATGATCAGGCGCGGGTCGAAGGGCTTGGGCAGGATGTAGTCGGGGCCGAAGCGCAGCTCCTCGCCCACGTAGGCGGCGGCCACCACGTCCGACGGCTCGGCCTGCGCCAGCCCGGCCATGGCGTGGGTGGCGGCGATCTTCATCTCCTCGTTGATGGTCGTCGCGCCGACGTCGAGCGCGCCGCGGAAGATGAAGGGAAAGCAGAGGACGTTGTTGACCTGGTTCGGATAGTCCGAGCGCCCGGTGGCGATGATGGCGTCCGGCCGCGCCTGGCGCGCGAGGTCCGGCATGATCTCCGGCTCCGGGTTGGCCAGCGCCATGATGACCGGCTTGTCGGCCATGCGCTTGACCATGTCCGGCGTCAGCACACGCGGGCCGGACAGGCCGAGGAACAGATCGGCGCCGTCGATCACCTGGTCCAGCGTGCGCAGGTCGGTCTCCTGCGCGTAGGCCAGCTTGAAGGCGTTCATCTCCTCGTTGCGGTGCTTGTGCACCAGCCCGACCTTGTCGACCAGCCAGACGTTCTCGCGCTTCAGGCCCAGGCTGACCATCAGGTCGAGGCAGGCGATGCCGGCCGCACCGCCGCCGGTGGAGACCACCTTGATCTTCGAGATGTCCTTGCCGACCAGCTTCAGGCCGTTCAGCACGGCCGCACCCACCACGATGGCGGTGCCGTGCTGGTCGTCGTGGAAGACCGGGATCTTCATGCGCTCGCGGCAGCGGCGCTCCACCTCGAAGCAGGCGGGGGCGGCGATGTCCTCGAGGTTGATGGCACCGAAGGTCGGCTCCAGGCGGCAGATGGTGTCGACCAGCCCATCGACGTCCAGTTCGTTCAGCTCGATGTCGAAGCAGTCGATGCCCGCGAACTTCTTGAAGAGGACGGCCTTGCCCTCCATCACCGGCTTGGCCGCCATCGGGCCGATGTTGCCCAGGCCCAGAACCGCGGTGCCGTTGGTCACCACCGCCACCAGGTTGGCGCGGGTGGTCAGTTCGGCCGACAGCGACGGATCGCCATGGATCGACATGCACGCGGCGGCCACGCCTGGCGAATAGGCCAGCGCCAGATCGCGCTGGTTCGCCATCGCCTTGGTGGCGACGATCTCCAGCTTACCCGGCTTCGGCTTGCGGTGGTATTCGAGCGCCAAGGATTCGAGGTCGCTGGACATTCTGGGCTCCCAGTTAACTTGTTTTCAGTTAATCTCTGCGTGCGGCTGACCGGACCCGGTTATACCGCATCCTCCCGGACGCACAAGGTAGCGTCTGTGGCGGGAGTGGTAAAGGAAACAGGGGCGGCTGGCGCCGCCCCTGTCCTGCTTCAACAACCGGTGCCGGTGATGGTGCCGCGATCAGATCCGGGCGATGGCCGGCTCGCGGAAGAAGTGCTGGTATTCGGCCACGGCCTTGCTCTCGTCGAACTCGCCTTCCATCTTGGCGACCACCACGGTGGCGACGCCGTTGCCGATCAGGTTGGTGATGGCGCGCGCCTCGGACATGAAGCGGTCCACGCCCAGCAGCAGGGCCAGCCCCTCGACCGGCAGCGTGCCGGTGGCCGACAGCGTGGCGGCCAGCGTCACGAAGCCGCCGCCGGTCACCGCCGCCGCGCCCTTCGAGGTGACCATCAGCAGGCCCAGGATGGTGATCTGCTGCCAGATCGTCAGGTCGATGTTGAAGGCCTGGGCGATGAAGATCGCCGCCATCGACAGGTAGATGGAGGTGCCGTCCAGGTTGAACGAGTAGCCGGTCGGGATGACGAGGCCGACCACGTGCTTGGAGCAGCCGAACTTCTGCATCTTCTCCATCATGCGCGGCAGCACCGATTCCGACGACGAGGTGCCGAGCACGATCAGCAGCTCCTGCTTGATGAAGCGCAGGAAGCGCATCAGGCTGAAGCCGTACATCCGGGCGATGGAGCCCAGCACGACGAACACGAACACCGCCATGGTGATGTAGACGGCGGCCATCAGCTGGCCCAGCGACACCAGCGAGGCGACGCCGTACTTGCCGATGGTGAAGGACATGGCGCCGAACGCACCCAGCGGGGCGACGCGCATCAGGATGCCGATAACGCCGAACAGGGCGTGCGCGGTCTTGTCGAAGATGTCCTCGACCAGCTTGCCCTTCTGGCCCATGGCGGCCAGCGCCACGCCGAAGATCACCGCGAAGAACAGGATCTGCAGCATGTCGCCCTTGACGAACGCGCCGATGGCGTTGTCGGGGACGATGTTCATGAAGAACTCGATGGTGGACTGGTCCTTGGCGGCGGTGGCGTACTTCGCCACGGCGTCGGCCTTCAGCTGGCCCGCCTGGATGTTCATGCCCGAACCCGGCTTCACCAGGTTCACCACCAGCAGGCCGATGGCCAGCGCGAAGGTGGTCACCACCTCGAAGTAGATGAAGGCCTTGCCGCCGACCTTGCCGACCTTCTTCATGTCGCCGATCGACGAGATGCCGGTCACCACGGTCAGGAAGACGATCGGCCCGATCACCATCTTGATCATCTTGATGAAGACGTCGCCCAGCGGCTTCATCTCCACGGCGACCGCCGGGTAGAAGTGGCCGAGCAGGATGCCGATGGTGATCGAGGTCAGGACCTGGAAGGTCAGGTTCGTGTAGATCGGCTTCTTCTGAGCCGGGTTGCCGGAGTGCGGCATGCAGGTTCTCCTTGGCGTTTCCCTGGGTCGCGTCGCGGCTGAGTGCGGCGCCTCTTGGTCTGGCCACCTCGTATGCAAGCTGCGTGCCAGACGCGCATCCGTTGACACGCCTTGGTTTCCCGGCCCCGGGCGGGCGGAAATCCGCACAGAGGCGGGGAAGGCGCTGTGCGGATTTCCGCACACGGATGCCGGTCGTTGCCGCAACACAGCAGAAGATGGAAGATGAGGAACATCGCAGCGCAACGACGCGACATTCCGTGAGCCGCGGCGCAAGCCCCGGCGATCCCGCACCGCGCCTGAAAAAGAGACCTTGCCGACGCCGCCCGCCCGGCGCAGAACCCTTGGTATGACCACGGCCATAGAAACCCCATGAACCCGCCCGGCCGCATGCGCCTCCTGGCGCTGCTCGTCCTCATCCTCGGCGTGCCCCTGGCCGCGGCGGTGGCGGCGGCGTGGGGCGAGCAGGTCGCCCGGAAGAGCCTGCGCGAGGAAGGCCACGCCCAGCTTGCCCTGTTCAGCGCCAACCTGCGCACCGAACTGGAGAAGCACCGCGCCGTGCCCTTCGTGATGGTGCACGACCGCGGCGTGGCGGAGCTGCTGAGCAACCCGCAGCCCGACGCGCTGATCGCCATGAACCGCAAGCTGGAGGCCATTGCCGACGCGCTGCCCGCTTCGGCGCTGTACCTGATGGACGCGCAGGGCAACACGCTGGCGTCGAGCAACTGGAACCGCCCGGACAGCTTCGTCGGCCAGAACTTCGCCTTCCGCCCCTACTTCCAGAACGCCATCGCCAGCGGCGAGGGACACCATTTCGCGCTGGGCACCACGTCGCTGGTGCCGGGCTATTACACCGCGCACCGGGTGGTGGCGGAAAACCGCACACTGGGTGTGCTGGTCCTGAAAGTGGCGTTCGACGCCCTGGAGGCCGGCTGGCGCGAGGCGACGCCGCGCGTCGCCGTTACCGACCGCGACGGTCTGGTCTTCATCACAAACGTCGATTCCTGGCGTTTCCACAGCCTGCCGGCCGAGCACCCCGACGGAACGGCCACGCCGGTGGGCGTCGATCCCCTGCCCTGGCGGCTCGACCCGCACGGCGGCGAGGTGGTGACGGTGGAGGATAACCGGCAGCGCCGCCCCTATCTGCTGGCCTCCATGGCGCTGCCAGACGGCGACTGGACGCTGCACCTGCTGACCCGGCTGGAGCCGGCCTACGCCCGCGCCCGGCAGGCGGCGCTGCTGGCGGCCGGCGCGGTGGCGCTGCTGGTGATGGGCGGCCTGCTGATCGCCCAGCGCCGCCACGCCATGCAGGAACGCCTCGCCATCCAGGAGGAGGCGCGCGCCGAGCTGGAGCGCCGCGTCGCCGAGGCCACCGCCGAGCTGCGCGCCCGCGAGAACGAGCTGGTGCAGGCGGCGAAGCTGGCCGCGCTCGGCCAGATGTCGGCGGGCATCGCGCACGAGATCAACCAGCCGCTCGCCGCCATCCGCACCTTCGCCGACAACGCCACCGTGCTGCTGGAGCGCGGCAAGGCCGAGATGGTGCGCGACAACCTGCTGGAGATCGCCGGCCTGACCGACCGCATGGCCGCCATCACCCGCCACCTCAAGGGCTTCGCCCGCCGCGCGTCCGGCCGGCAGAGCGCGGTGGACGTGGTATCCGCCGTGCACCAGGCGCTGGCGCTGCTGGAAGCGCGCCGCCGCCGCGACGACGTGACCGTCCGGCTCGACCTGCCGGGCGAGCCGGTGTGGGTGAACGGCGAGGACGTGCGGTTGCAGCAGGTGCTGGTCAACCTGTTCACCAACGCCGGCGACGCCATGCGCGGGCGGCCGGAGCGGATCCTCCACCTAAGCCTGCGGACGGACGACGGCTGCGCCGTGCTGACGGTGCGCGACACCGGCGCCGGCATCGCCCCCGACGACCTCGGCCGCATGTTCGTGCCGTTCTTCACCACCAAGGAGGCCGGCGAGGGGCTCGGCCTCGGCCTGTCGATCTCGCACGGCATCGTCCGCGACTTCGGCGGCACCATCACGGCGGCGAACCACCCGGCCAGTGAAAATGAACCGGGGGGCGCCTGTTTCACCCTGACCCTCAAGCGCACGGAGGCCCCGGCATGACCGAAAGCGGCGCGGTGCTGTTCATCGACGACGAGCGGCCGATCCGCATGGCCGGCTGCCAGGCGCTCGACCTCGCCGGCTTCGAGGTGACGCCGTGCGAGAGCGCCGAGCAGGGCCTGCGGCACGTCACCCGCGACTGGCCGGGCTGCGTCATCAGCGACGTGCGCATGCCGCGCATGGACGGCATGGAGCTGTTGCAGAAGATCCGCGGCATCGACCCGGACATCCCGGTGATCCTCATCACCGGCCACGGCGACGTGCCGATGGCGGTGCAGGCGATGCGCGACGGCGCCTACGACTTCGTCGAGAAGCCCTTCGCCACCGAGCGCCTCGTCGAGATCGCCCGGCGCGCCGCGGACCGCCGCCGTCTCGTGCTGGAGAACCGCCGCCTGCGCGCCGAGCTGTCGGAGAAGTCCGGCGAGGCTTACCCGATCATCGGCCGCACGCCGGGCATCGAGCGGCTGCGCGCCACCATCACCGCGGTGGCCGGCACCAGCGCCGACGTGCTGGTGCTGGGCGAGACCGGCACCGGCAAGGAACTGGTCGCCCGCAACCTGCACGCCCAGAGCCCGCGCGCCAGGAACCCCTTCGTGGCGCTGAACTGCGGCGCCATGCCGGAATCGATCATCGAGAGCGAGCTGTTCGGCCACGAGCCCGGCGCCTTCACCGGCGCGCTGAAGCGCCGGGTGGGACGCATCGAGCACGCCAGCAAGGGCACGCTGTTCCTCGACGAGATCGAGAGCATGCCGATGTCGCTCCAGGTGCGCATGCTGCGCGTGCTGCAGGAGCGGGTGGTCGAGCCGCTGGGCAGCAACGACATCGTGCCGGTCGACCTGCGCGTGGTCGCCGCCACCAAGGTGGACCTGCGCAAGGCGGCGGACGAGCGGACCTTCCGCGAGGACCTGTACTACCGCCTGAACGTGGTGGTCATCACCATCCCGCCGCTGCGCGACCGCCGCGACGACATTCCGCTGCTGTTCCAGCACTTCGTGATGCAGGCCGCCCAGCGCTACGGCCGCGAGGCGCCGCACCTGACGGCGGCGCAGACGCACCGGCTGATGACGCACGACTGGCCCGGCAACGTCCGCGAGCTGCGCAACGCCGCCGACCGCTTCGTCCTGGGCATCGACGAGGCGCTGGCGGCCTCGGCCCCGGCGGTGGGCGGAGCCCTGTCGCTGGCCGAGCAGGTGGACCTGTTCGAGAAGAGCGTCATCGAAACCGAGTTGGCCCGCCACAAGGGCAGCATCAAGGCGACGGTCGAGGCGCTGGGGATTCCCAGGAAAACCTTCTACGACAAGCTCAAGCGCTATGGGTTGAGCCGGGAAGACTTCGTGGAATGACCCCTCTCCCGCGCCGGGAGAGGGAATGTTACCGCCCCCCGCTCACGTTCAGCACCGCCCCGGTCACGTACGACGCCGCCTCGGACAGCAGCCACAGGATCGCCTCCGCCGTCTCCTCCGCGGTGCCCGGCCGGCCGATGGGCGGCGAGGTGGCGAACTTGTCCAGCCGGCTGCCCACGCCCGGGATCACCTGGATGTCGGTGTCGATCAGCCCCGGCCGCACGGCGTTGACCCGGATTCCCTCCTTCGCCACCTCGCGCGCGAGGCCGATGGTCAGGCTGTCGATGGCGCCCTTGCTGGCGGCGTAGGTGACGAACTCGCCCGGCGAGCCCAGCTCGGCCGCCATGGAGCCGAGGTTGACGATCGCCCCGCCCTTCCCGCCGTGCCGCGTGGACAGCCGCTTCACCGCCTCGCGGCAGCACAGGATGCTGCCCATCACGTTGATGTCCACAGTGCGGCGCAGCCCTTCCACGTCCGCTTCGTCGAGCCGGCCATAGGGGCCGACGATGCCGGCGCTGTTGACCAGCGCGCCCACGGGGCCCAGCCGCTCCGCCGCTTCGAACAGAGCGTGCACGTCCGCCTCGTTCGCCACATCGCCCTGGAAGGCCTCGGCCACGCCACCGGCATCGCGGATGGTGCGGACGGTGGCCTCGGCCGCCGCGGCGTTGGACGCGTAGTTCACCGCCACCGCGTAGCCGCGCTGCGCCCCCAGCCGCGCCACCGCGGCGCCGATGCCGCGGCTGCCGCCCGTCACGATCAGCGTCACCATGCCCTGTCCCTCCCCCTGCGTTCTTATGCCTCCTCCAGAGCATAAGCGAAGGTGGCGATCCCCTGAACCCCGCCTTCCGACACATGGTAGGTGCCGCGCCCCACCCTCTGGAACCAGCCGTAGACGTCCTGCTGGAGGATCTTCGCCACGTCGGCCGGCGCCCCCGCCGCGCGCATCGCCTTCAGCGTCATCGGCCCGTTGGCGCGCAGCAGCCGGGCACAGCGCAACGCGTCCTGCCGATAGGCGGTGACGATGGGCACGCGGGTCGAGCCGCCACGGTTCGGGTCGCCGGCGCGCCGGGTGTGCTCGCCGAGCAGCCGGGCGGCGCGCTTCCTGTCCTTGCGCGGGGTGTAGGGCACCGGGTCGAGCAACACCTCCACCCGATGCGGCTCGCTGCGCGCCGGATCGACAATCAGCAGCCCGAGGCCGAGACGACGGCACAGCTTCTTCACAACGGAATCGTACGGGGACGGGCCGGAGGCGCGGCGCCCCGGCTGCGGCACGGCGAGGTAGACGGCGTCCGTCACCGCCAGCCGGTCCACGCCCTGGAGCAGCAGGTCGAGCGTGAAGCGCTTCTTGAGTTCGACGATCACTGGCGGCTCGTCGCCGCGCACGGCCACAAGGTCGCAGCCGTGGATCTCCGCCTTCACCACATAGCCCTGGCCCTCCAGGAAGGCCTTCACCGGGGCGTACAGCTCGGTTTCCGCGGCGACGGACACGTCAGAGCGCCTTGCGCAGCCAGATCAGGCTGTGGCCGGGCGGGTAGTCCTCGATCACGCCGCACGGTTCGTAGCCGTGCTTCGCATAGAATCCAGGCGCCTGGAAGCTGTAGGTGTTGAGCCGCGACCAGCGGCAGCCGCGGCGCCGCGCCTCGTCCTCCGCCGCGCGCAGCAGGCGCGAGCCGAGGCCGGTGCGCCGCTGATCCTCGGCCACCCACAGGTAATCGACGTACAGCCACTGCCACTGGGTGAAACCGGTCATGCCGCCGGCCAGCGCGCCGTCCGGCGCGTGCGCGGCAACCATCAGGGATTGGCGGTCGAAGGCGCCGGCGTGCACCTCGTTGTGCGCCCGAAGGCCATCGAACAGCTGGTCGGCCACGGCGGGGTCGATCTGGTCGGCGACGGTGAGAAGCGGTGTATCGGTGGTCATGGAGTGTCGTCGGGCAGCGCTGGGTTGCGCTCACCCTACAGGGATGAACGTTAAAAAAGAAAGGCGCCTCGCGGCGCCTTCCAGGGGTCCAGGGGCCTCACGGTCCCTGGCGGGGTGCGCGAGGGGCGGTGCCCCTCGCACTTGATCACGCGGCCCGCTTCTGCTTGCGCAGGATGCCGATGATTTCGGCGGCGGCCTTCGGGATGTTGGTGCCCGGCCCGTAGATGGCCGACACGCCGGCCTTGTACAGGTAGTCGTAGTCCTGCGGCGGGATGACGCCGCCGCACACCACCAGGATGTCGCCGGCGCCCTGCTTGCGCAGTTCCTCAATGAGCTGCGGCACCAGCGTCTTGTGGCCGGCGGCCTGCGAGGACACGCCGATGACGTGCACGTCGTTCTCGACGGCCTGACGGGCGGCCTCGTCCGGGGTCTGGAACAGCGGCCCGATGTCCACGTCGAAGCCGATGTCGGCAAAGGAAGTGGCGATCACCTTGGCGCCGCGGTCGTGGCCGTCCTGGCCCATCTTGACCACCAGGATGCGCGGGCGGCGGCCCTCCTCGGCGGCGAAGGCGTCGATGTCGTCCTGGATGGCCTTGAAGCCGGCATCGCCCTCGTACGCCGCGCCATAGACGCCGGACACCGAGCGGATGTTGGCGACGTGGCGGGTGAAGACCTTCTCCAGCGCGTCGGAGATCTCGCCCACCGTAGCGCGGGCGCGGGTCGCCTTGACGGCGAGGTCGAGCAGGTTGCCGGACTTCTCCGACGCCGCCTTGGTCAGGGCCTCAAGCGCTTCGCGGCAGGCCGCGTCGTCGCGGGTGGCGCGGACCTTCTGCAGGCGGGCGATCTGGGACTCGCGCACCGCGGTGTTGTCGATGTCCAGCACGTCCACGCCCTCGGGGTTCTCCGGGCGATACTTGTTGACGCCGACGATCACCTCCTCGCCGCGGTCGATGCGGGCTTGGCGGCGGGCGGCTGCCTCCTCGATCAGCAGCTTGGGCATGCCGGACTCGACGGCCTTGGTCATGCCGCCCATGTCCTCGACCTTGTCGATCAGCTCCATGGCCGCGTTGGCGAGGCTGTGCGTCAGGTTCTCGATGTAGTAGGAGCCGCCCAGCGGATCGACCACGTTGGTGACGCCGGTCTCCTCGGCGATGATCAGCTGCGTGTTGCGGGCGATGCGGGCCGAGAACTTGGTGGGCAGGCCCAGCGCCTCGTCGAAGGCGTTGGTGTGCAGCGACTGCGTGCCGCCCAGCACGGCGGCCAGCGCCTCGATGGCGGTGCGGATGACGTTGTTGTAGGGGTCCTGCTCGGTCAAGCTAACGCCCGAGGTCTGGCAGTGCGTGCGCAGCGCCAGCGAGCGGGCGTCCTTGGGGGAGAACTTCTCCTGCATCAGGCGCGCCCACAGCAGGCGCGCGGCGCGCAGCTTGGCGATCTCCATGAAGAAGTTCATGCCGATCGAGAAGAAGAACGACAGGCGCGGCGCGAACTTGTCCACAGGCAGGCCCTTGGACATGGCGGCGCGCACGTACTCCAGGCCGTCGGCGATGGTGAAGGCCAGCTCCTGCACCGCGGTCGCCCCGGCCTCCTGCATGTGGTAGCCGGAGATCGAGATCGAGTTGAACTTCGGCATGTTGAGCGCCGTGTACTCGATGATGTCCGCGATGATCCGCATCGAGGGCTCGGGCGGATAGATGTAGGTGTTGCGGACCATGAACTCCTTGAGGATGTCGTTCTGGATGGTGCCGGACAGCTTGTCCTGGCTCACCCCCTGCTCCTCGGCGGCGACGATGTAGCCGGCCAGGATCGGCAGAACGGCGCCGTTCATGGTCATGGAGACGGACATCTTGTCCAGCGGGATGCCGTCGAAGAGGATCTTCATGTCCTCGACGCTGTCGATAGCCACGCCGGCCTTGCCGACGTCGCCGACCACGCGCGGGTGGTCGCTGTCGTAGCCGCGGTGCGTGGCAAGGTCGAAGGCCACCGACAGGCCCATCTGACCGGCCTTCAGGTTGGCGCGGTAGAAGGCGTTGGACTCCTCGGCGGTGGAGAAGCCGGCGTACTGGCGGATCGTCCACGGCCGGTGCGCGTACATGGTGGCGCGTGGGCCGCGGGTGAACGGCGCGAAACCCGGCAGGCTGTCGGTCTCCAGCCCTTCCAGGTCGGCCGCGGTGTAGAGCGGCTTGACGTCCAGGCCTTCCGGCGTGTGCCAGGTCAGGTCCGACAGCGTGCCGCCCGCGCCGATGTCCTTGGCGGCGAGGGCCTCCCAATCGGCCATGGTCTTCTTCGGAAAGTCGGACATGCAATGCCTCCAGGAATTCCTTGCGGGGACCTTGCCCCACCTATACCGCAGCTTTCCGGAAAAACCCGAACCCTTCTCATCCGTCATCCCCGCGAAGGCGGGGATCCATAATTCCCATGGCATGCCGCTTCGGAACTTATGGATCCCCGCCTTCGCGGGGATGACGGGATCGGAAACGTTCAAACCCACCGGAAAGCACTTGGGCCCCTCCCCCGCCGAATGCAGGAGAGGGGCTGGAAGACGATCACGCGAACTCGATGATCTTCTGGTCCACGGCCAGGCTGGTGCCGGGCGTGGCGTGCAGCTTGGACACCGTGCCGTCCTGCGCGGCGCGGAGGATGTTCTCCATCTTCATCGCCTCGACGACGGCCAGCACCTCGCCGGCCTTGACCTCCTGGCCCTCGGCCACCGCCAGCGAGACCAGCAGGCCCGGCATCGGGGAGAGCAGGAACTTCGACATGTCCGGCGGCAGCTTCTCCGGCATCAGCGCGTCGAGCGCCGCCGCCTTCGGGGTCAGCACCTTAACGTTGGCCTGGGCGCCGGAGTGGAACAGCCGGTAGCCGACGCCGACGCGGTCGACCTGGACGCAGACGTGCTCGCCGTTCACCGTGCCGCGGAACAGCGGCTGGCCGATCTGCCAGTCGGACCATACGGTGTGGTGCTTGCCCGCGATGTCCACGCCGTAGCCGATGCGCTGCGGGCTGCCCTGCACCGGATCGACGTGCACCGGGTGCTGCTTGCCGTCCAGCACCACCACCCAGTCGCTGCGGACGTGGGTCTTGTTGCCGGGCATCTTGCCGCTGATGAGGATGTCGCGGTCGTTGAGGCAGCGGTGGATCACCGCGGCGACCGAGATCAGGATCGCCGGGTCCTCCGGCGGCAGGTCGGCCGCGTGGAAGCCGTTCGGGTATTCCTCGGCGATGAAGTTGGTGGTCAGCCGGCCTTCCACGAAGCGCTGGCTCGCCATCAGCGAGGCCAGGAACGGGATGTTGTGGCTGACGCCGCGGATGTAATACTCGTCCAGCGCCTCGCGCATGCGGGCGATGGCCGCGTCGCGCGTCGTGCCCCAGGTGCACAGCTTGGCGATCATCGGGTCGTAGAACATCGAGATCTCGCCGCCCTCGTACACGCCGGTATCGACGCGGACGTGCGGGTCCTCGGCCGGCGGCTGGTAGTGCGTCAGGCGGCCGGTGGAGGGCAGGAAGTTGCGGAACGGATCCTCGGCGTAGACGCGGGCCTCCAGCGCCCAGCCGTTCAGCTTCACGTCCTCCTGCTTGATGGTCAGCTTCTGGCCGGCGGCGACGCGGATCATCTGCTCGACGAGGTCCAGGCCGGTGATCAGCTCGGTGACCGGGTGCTCCACCTGGAGGCGGGTGTTCATCTCCAGGAAGTAGAAGTTGCGCTCGGCATCGACGATGAACTCGACGGTGCCGGCCGACTTGTACTGCACGGCGTTGGCCAGGGCGACGGCCTGCTCGCCCATCGCCTTGCGGGTGGCGGCGTCGAGGAACGGCGACGGCGCCTCCTCGATGACCTTCTGGTGGCGGCGCTGGATCGAGCATTCACGCTCGCCCAGGTACAGCGTGGTGCCCTGGCCGTCGGCCAGCACCTGGATCTCGATGTGGCGCGGCTGCTGGATGTACTTCTCGACGAAGACGCGGTCGTCGGCGAAGGAGGAACGCGCCTCGTTCTTGGCCGACTGGTAGCCCTCGCGGGCCTCGTCGTCGTTCCAGGCCACGCGCATGCCCTTGCCGCCGCCGCCGGCCGAGGCCTTGATCATGACGGGATAGCCGATGTCGCGGGCGATGGCGACCGCGTCGTTGTCGGTCTCGATGACGCCGAGGTAGCCCGGCACGGTCGACACGCCGGCTTCCTTGGCCAGCTTCTTCGACTCGATCTTGTCGCCCATCGCCTGGATGGCGTGCGCATCCGGGCCGATGAAGGCGATGCCGGCCTTGGCCAGCGCCTCCTGGAACTCGCGCTTCTCCGACAGGAAGCCGTAGCCGGGGTGCACGGCCTGGGCGCCGGTCTTCTTGCAGGCGTCGACGATGCGGTCGATCAGCAGGTAGCTCTGCGCCGACGGCGGCGGGCCGATGTGCACGGCCTCATCGGCCATCTCGACGTGCAGCGCGTTCTTGTCCGCATCCGAGTAGACCGCGACCGTCTTTATCCCTAAGCGGCGGCAGGTCTTGATGACGCGGCAGGCGATCTCGCCACGGTTGGCGATGAGAATCTTGGAAAACATTGCGCCTACCTCACGTCAGAGCGGGATGTTGTCATGCTTGCGCCACGGATTCTCCAGCTGCTTGTTGCGCAGCATGGCGAGCGCGTGGCACAGCCGCCGGCGGGTGCCGTGCGGGCGGATGACGTCGTCGATGTAGCCGCGCGAGGCCGCGACGAACGGGTTGGCGAACTTCTGCCGGTATTCCTCGGTGCGCGCCTCGATCTTGGCCGGGTCGCCCAGGTCGGAGCGGAAGATGATCTCCACCGCGCCCTTCGGCCCCATCACCGCGATCTCCGCCGACGGCCAGGCGTAGTTGACGTCGCCGCGCAGGTGCTTGGACGACATCACGTCGTACGCACCGCCGTACGCCTTGCGGGTGATGACGGTGACCTTCGGCACCGTGCACTCGGCGTAGGCGAACAGCAGCTTGGCGCCGTGCTTGATGATGCCGCCGTACTCCTGCGCGGTGCCGGGCATGAAACCCGGGACGTCCACGAAGGTGACGATCGGGATGTTGAAGGCGTCGCAGAAGCGCACGAAGCGCGCGGCCTTCTTCGAGCTGTCGATGTCCAGGCAGCCGGCCAGCACCATCGGCTGGTTGGCGACGAAGCCGACGGTCGAGCCGTTCATGCGGCCGAAGCCGATGATGATGTTCTTGGCGAAGTCGGGCTGGATCTCGAAGAAGTCGCCCTCGTCCACGACCTTCAGGATCAGCTCCTTCATGTCGTAGGGCTTGTTCGGGTTCTCCGGCACCAGGGTGTCGAGCGAGAACTCCTCGCGCTCGATGGCGTCGGCGCAGGGGCGCTCCGGCGCCTTCTCGCGGTTGTTGGACGGCAGGAAGTCGATGAAGCGGCGCAGCTGCAGGATCGCCTCGACGTCGTTCTCGAAGGCGTGGTCGGACACGCCCGACTTCGACGAGTGGGTGACGGCGCCGCCCAGCTCCTCGGCGGTGACGACCTCGTGCGTGACGGTCTTCACCACGTCCGGGCCGGTCACGAACATGTAGGACGAGTCCTTCACCATGAAGATGAAGTCCGTCATGGCCGGCGAGTACACCGCGCCACCCGCGCACGGGCCCATGATCATGGAGATCTGCGGGATGACGCCCGAGGCCAGAACGTTGCGCTGGAACACCTCGGCGTAGCCGCCGAGCGAGGCCACGCCCTCCTGGATGCGCGCACCGCCGGAATCGTTCAGGCCGATCACCGGAGCGCCGGCCTTCATGGCCATGTCCATGATCTTGCAGATCTTCTCGGCGTGCGCCTCGGACAGCGAGCCGCCGAACACCGTGAAGTCCTGGCTGAAGATGAAGATCAGGCGGCCGTTGACGGTGCCGTGGCCGATGACCACGCCGTCGCCGGGCACCTTCTGGTCTTCCATGCCGAAGTCGTTGCAGCGGTGTTCGACGAACATGTCGAACTCCTCGAACGAGCCTTCATCGACCAGCAGCTCGATGCGCTCGCGGGCGGTGAGCTTGCCCTTGGCGTGCTGCGACGCGATGCGCTTCTCGCCACCGCCCTGGCGCGCACCGGCGCGCATGGCTTCCAACCTGGCCAGGATTTCCTGCATTCCGCGTTTCCCACTTGAACGAAGCCGGACACCTTGGGTGCCCCAGTCTGAGTTGGGGCGATTATTCACAAAGTTCGCAACGCTGCAATCCGCCCGAAACTTAGGCACGGTCAAAATAGTGCGAACTTGCAAAAAACTTCGCGAGCGCAGAGAATGGTTTGCGAAGGTTGCAAACCAGCCCAATAACCGTTCCTATGCAAAAGAAGCTCTACCTCGGATATAAGCTGCGCCGTCTGCGCGAGCAGCGCGGTATGACGCAGGCGGCCCTGGCAAAGGCGCTCGACCTGTCGCCCAGCTACCTGAACCAGCTGGAAAACAACCAGCGGCCCCTCACACTGCCGGTGCTGCTGAAGGTCAGCGCCGTGTTCGAAGTGGAGCTGAGCAGCTTCATCGAGGATGAGGAGGCGCGCCTCGTCGCCGACCTGCGCGAGGCCTTGGCCGACCCGCTGTTCGGCGGCGAACCTCTGGCCGCGGCCGAGCTACGCGGCGTGGTCGGCGCCTCGCCGGAGCTGGCGCGGCGGGTGCTGGGGCTGCACCAGGCCTACCAGAAGCTGACCGAGCGGGTGCAGGGCCTCGCCGACAACCTGGACGCCCAGGAGGGCGGCAGCGACCTGACGCGCGCGCAGTTCCCGTACGAAGAAGTGCGCGATTACTTCCACTATTGCAACAACTACGTCGGGCCGCTGGACGAGGCGGCGGAGAAGCTGTGGGACAGCGAGAAGATCCACGCCGGCGCGCTGCTCAACGAACTGGCGGCGTACCTGAAGCGCCGGTACGACGTGCGGGTGAAGATCGTCGCCGACGAGGGCGGCGAGACCGCCATGCGCTCCTACGACGAGGCGACCGGCACGCTGCGCCTGTCGGCGCTGCTGAACGGGCCGAGCCGCGCCTTCCACATGGCGCACCAGATCGCGCTGCTGGGCTTCCGCGACATCATCGAGGAGATCATCGGGCAGGCGAACTTCTCCAGCGAGGACGCGCGCTCGATCTGCCGGGTTGGCTTGGCCAACTACTTCGCCGGCGCGCTGGTGATGCCGTACCGCGCCTTCCTGCACCAGGCGCGCGCTCTCCGCCACGACGTGGAGCAGCTGCAGAGCCGCTTCGGCGCCAGCTTCGAGCAGGTCTGCCACCGCCTGTCGACGCTGCAGCGGCCGGGAGCGCGGGGGGTGCCGTTCTACTTCGTGCGGGTCGACATGGCGGGCAACATCACCAAGCGCCACTCCGCGACGCGCTTCCACTTCGCCCGGTTCGGCGGCGCCTGCCCGCTGTGGAACGTGCACGAGGCGTTCGGCCAGCCCGGCAAGATCCTGGTGCAGTTCGCCGAGATGCCCGACCGCACCACCTACATCGGCATCGCCCGCACGGTGACCAAGCGCGGCGGCGCCTACCTGCGCCCATCGCGGCAGTTCGCGGTGGGCCTCGGCTGCGAGGCGAGCTACGCCAACGAGCTGGTCTACGCCGCCGGCATCGACATCACCGACACCAAGGCGGCGGTGCCCATCGGCGTCAACTGCCGCATCTGCGAGCGCATCGACTGCCAGCAGCGCGCCTTCCCGCCGATCGGGCGCGGGCTGTCGGTGGACGAGCACCACCGCAGCTTCGTGCCGTACCTGTTCACCCGGCGGGGGGCAGCGGAAGGCGTCTCCTAAGCCCTTCTCCCCTTGGGGGAGAAGGGTTGGGATGAGGGGTCGTTACGCGCTGGAAGCGCGGACAAGAGTTTCTTGGCCTGCTTCGCCGGCGCCACCCTCACCTCCCCAGCACCCCCAGCTCCGGCGCCAGGATCAGCGCCGCCAGGCCGATGGCCAGCCCGTAGGGCACCGGCTCGCCCGCGCGCAGCAGGCGCGGCGGCGTCATTGCCGTGCGGGCGAGCACCGCCCGCCCCAGCAGCAGCAGCACGACCACCACGCCGCCCAGCACGCCCATGAGGATCGCCAGCTCCGCAAGGTGCTCCCACCCCGCCCAGAGCGCCACGGCGGTCAGCAGCTTGACGTCGCCGCCGCCGGCGAGGCGCAACGCGAACAGCCCCAGCCCCGCCCCGAAGACCACCGCCGCCGCGGCAAGATGCCACAACCAGGGAACGCCCCCGGGGGCCAGCAGCCCGGCCACCGGAAACCCGGCGATCAGCAGCAGCACCGCCCAGTTGGGGATCCGGTAGGACACCGCGTCCCACCCCATCGCCAGCGCCACCGGCACCACGTACCAAGCGAGCAGCAGCGCGTGCACCGACGCCATGCCCTTCTTCCCTCAGGTTTCCGCCGCCCGCATCATGCCGGCCGCCCGGCCACCCGTCCAGCACCACCCCTTGGCTCAATACGACCTTCCTCCTACGAAATAAGGAGAAGATGTCGAACGGGCGCAGTCGAAACCATATCATAATCGTATAGTACTGACCATTCGGCGAGCGCACTCCAGTGAGCATTGACCGCAAGTAACGACTCGTATATACGGCGCGCCGGTAAGAACGTCCGTTCAGGGTAATTTCAATTTTCTGCCGCTTGTGCTTTTCTGCACGGGAGTAATGCGGCCAACCGGAGCGTTACGGTAGCCAGTCAGATGCAGGAACACGACGAACATCCGCAAGCGAGCACCGTGCAGGACACCCCTCCCGAGAACACAGCCCGCCCCGACACCACCGCCAAGCCCGACGCGGAGACAGGCGAGCGGCCGTGCTGCATCGTCGGCATCGGCGCCTCGGCTGGCGGGCTGGAGGCGTTGCAGCGCTTCTTCGACAGCGTGCCGGCCGACAGTGACCTCGCCTACGTGGTGGTCCAGCACCTGTCGCCGGTGCACAAGAGCCTGATGGTCGACCTGCTGGCCAAGCACACGGCCATGGAGGTGGTGCAGGCCGCCGACGAGATGCCGGTGGAGCGCAACACCGTCTACCTGCTGCCTCCCGGCAAACACCTGTCCATCGAGGACCGCCGCCTCCGGCTTACCGCCAAGGACGCGGTCGGCGGCATCAGCCTGCCCATCGACATCTTCTTCACCGCGCTGGCGCAGGACCTGGGTCCCCTGGCGCTCGGCGTGGTGCTGTCCGGCACCGGGTCGGACGGCACGCGCGGCCTGCTGGCGATCAAGGCGGCGGGCGGCTTCACCGCCGTGCAGGATCCGGAATCGGCGCAGTTCGACGGCATGCCGCGCAGCGCGCTGGCCACCGGCCAACTCGACGCCGTCGCCCCGCCGGAGGAGCTGCCGGCCCGCCTGCTGGAGCATTCCAGGACGGCCATCGCCCGCACCCCGAAGCTGCCCGCCGCGCGCCCGCGCGACGGCGAGCGCGACCCGCTGGCGCAGATCGTCGCCTGCATCCGCGCGGTCACCGGCGTCGACTTCTCGCACTACAAACTGGCCACCCTGCTGCGCCGGATCGAGCGGCGCATGCACGCCGCCGGCCTCGACCAGTTGGAGGATTACGCCGCCCTGCTCCGCCGCAACAACGCGGAGGCGGTCAGCCTGTACAAGGAGATGCTGATCGGCGTCACCCGCTTCTTCCGCGACGAATCCGCCTTCGCCGCGCTGGAGGAGAAGGTGGTGATGCCGCTGCTGGCCAAGCGCGCGCCGAACGACCAGATCCGCGTGTGGGTCTGCGGCTGCGCCACCGGGGAGGAGGCGTACTCCATCGGCATGCTGTTCATGGAGGCGATGGAGCGCCTGGGCCGCCCGGTGGACATCAAGATCTTCGCCACCGACATCGACCAGGATTCCATCGAGTTCGCCAGCGCCGGCGAGTACCCGGGCTCCATCGCCGAGGACCTGACGCCGGAGCGGCTGGCCCGCTTCTTCGTGCCGCACGGCGACAAGTACTGCGTGTCGCGCGACCTGCGCCGCGTGGTCGTGTTCGCCGTGCACAACATCATGCGCGACCCGCCCTTCACCAAGATGGACCTGATCAGCTGCCGCAACCTGCTGATCTATATGGACCAGCCGCTGCAGCGGAAGGTGCTCAGCCTGTTCCAGTACGCGCTGCGCCAGGGCGGCTTCCTGTTCCTCGGCACGTCGGAGACGCTGGGCGACCTCCAGCCGGAGTTCCACACCTCCGACAGCCGCAACAAGATCTTCCAGTCGCTGCGCGCCGGCTCCTACCGGCTGTCGCGCCTGATGGTGCCCAGCGCCCAGCCCAGCGCCGCCCGCCACGACGACCTGCCCACCCCGGTGGCCGAGGAGACGGCGGCCATCGACGAGGCCATCGCCTCGCTGCTGCGCGCCTACGTGCCGCCGTGCCTGCTGGTCAACGAGCAGATGAACATCCTGCACGTGTTCGGCGATCCCGGGCCGCTGCTGCGCGTGCCGCCCGGCGAGGCGACGCTGAACGTGCTGAAGCTGCTGCCCTCCGCCGTCGCCATGGTGGCGGGCACGGCGCTGGCGCGCGCCTTCCGCTCGGCCGAGGAGTTCTCGCTGGCCAACATCCCGGTGAAGGACCGGCCGGGGCTGGAGGCGGTGAGCCTGCGGGTGAAGCCCTTCTCCTCGCGCAAGACGTCGCGGCGCTACGCCATGGTGCTGCTGGAGCCGGCGCGCCCCGCCCTGCCCGCGCCCGAGGAGGCGGCCTTCGACCTCACCGCCGACACCGCCGAGCGCATCCGCGGCCTGGAGCAGGAGCTGATGTCGCGCGGCGAGAACCTCCAGGCCACCATCGAGGAGCTGGAGACCGCCAACGAGGAACTCCAGGCCACCAACGAGGAGCTGCTCGCCTCCAACGAGGAATTGCAGAGCACCAACGAGGAGCTGCAATCCGTCAACGAGGAGCTGTACTCCGTCAACGCCGAGTACCAGGCCAAGGTCGAGGAGCTGACCGAGGTCACCAACGACCTCGACAACGTGCTGCGGTCGACCGAGATCGGCGTGGTGTTCCTGGACCCGGAGCTGGTGATCCGCCGCTTCACGCCGGCCGCGGCGTCCTTCATCAACATCATCCCGCGCGACGTCGGCCGCTCCATCGCGCACCTGTCGACCAACATCGACTACCCCGACTTCCTGGCGGACATCCGCACGGTGTGCGACCGCCACACGCTGCTGGAGCGCCACGTCCGGGTGCCGGACGGCCGCTGGATCCAGACGCGGATCCTGCCCTACCTGTCGGAGAAGAACACCATGGCCGGCGTCGTCGTCACCTTCGTCGACGTCACCGCCGCCAAGGACGCCGAACAGCGCCTGCAGACCGTCATCGACAACCTGCCGGAGCACGTCGCGGTGCTCGACCCGGTCGGCCGCATCACGTTGGTCAACCGGGCGTGGCGCCGCTTCATTCTGGAGATCGGCGACCATGCCGAACCGGCGCCCGGCCCCGGCGATGACTACCTCGCCACCTGCGTCCGCCCGCCTACCGTCGCCGACGACGCGGCGGCGGCGACCATGCGCGAGGGCTTGCGCGGCGTGCTGGCGGGATCGGCGGAGCAGTTCAGCCTGGAATACCCCTGCCGCGCCGCGGATCGCGAACGCTGGTTCCTGATGTCCGCCGTGCGCATGCGCGAGAGCGGCGGCTGGGCCGGCGCGGTGGTCAGCCACGTCGACATCACCAACCGAAAGCGCATGGAAATCGATGTCCGCGCTGTGGGAACGGCGGAGGCCACGCCGTGAACGACGACCGCACCGACCGCCTGCGCCGCCGCGCCGAGCAGATCATCGAGGGCGTCGGCGAGGCGAGCCGCCTGCCCATCGACGCCGCCCCCATCGACGTCAAGGCCATCGTGCACGAGCTGTACGTGCACCAGGCCGAACTGGAGATCCAGAACGAGGAGCTGCGCACCGCCCAGCAGGCGCTGGAGGTGTCGCGGCACGAATACCTCCAGCTGTTCCAGTCGGTGCCGCTGGCCTGCTTCACGGTGAACGCCGCCGGCATCGTCGGCGAGGCCAACGCCGCCGCCGAGCGGCAGTTCGGCCTGCCGCACCGGGCGCTGCGCGGCCGGCCGCTGACGCTGCTGGTCGACCGGGTGGACCACGGCCGGCTGCTGACTGCGCTGGCACGCCTGCGCGACGGCGGCACGTGGGAGCGGCAGGAGTACCTGTTCCTCGGCGCCCGCGGCGGCATCGAGGGGCTGACCGACGCCCACCTCGTGGCGCTGGAGGACGGCGACAAGGGCGACGTGCTGCTCTGCGTCACCGACGTCGGGGAACGCAACGCCTGGGTGCGCGAGCTTCAGGCCGCGCGCGAGGAGGCCGACAGCGCCCGCGCCGCCTACCAGCACATCCTGCACGCGGTGGCCGACGGCATCCTGGGCATCGACGGCAAGGGCGCCGTCACCTACGCCAACGCCGCGGCGCTGGCGGTCACCGGCTTCTCCGAGGCGGAGCTGCACGGCAGCCGCGTCGCCGACCTGTTCACCGAGGAAGGCGCGGACGGCGTCGAGGCGATCGCCCGCTCGCTGGTGGACGGCGAGGTGCGGCGCGCGGCGCGCCAGCGCCTGCGCCGCCGTGACGGCAGCCGCTTCCTCGCCGAGTTCACCGTGTCGCCCATCGTCGAGCAGCGCCGCATCACCGGCGCCGTGATGGCGTTGCGCGACGTCACCGCCCAGGTCGCCGCCGAAACCGCGGTTCGGCTCTCCGAACAGCGCCACCGCACGCTGGTGCAGTCGCTGCACGAGGGGCTGGTGATGCGCAGCGCCGACGGCGCCGTGCTGGTCTCCAACGGCATGGCGGAGCGGCTGCTGGCCGGCCCGTCGGCGCCGCTGCTCGACCCGCGCGCCGGCACCTTCGAGGCGTTGGCCGACGGGCACCGCTACATCGCCGCCAACGGCTACCGCCTGCAAGGGTTGCCGCCGGCGGCGCAGGCGTACCGTGACGGCGAGCCGGTCATCGAACAGGTGATCGGCATCGCCGACGCGCACGCCCCCGGCGGCCCGACGACGTGGCTGCGCGTCAGCAGCCACCCGGTGGCCGACGCCGACGGCCGGGTCGAGGCGGTGGTCTCCAGCGTCACCGACATCACCGTCATCAAGGCGATGGAGCGCGAGCTGAACGTGGCGCTCGACGCCAAGGAGCGGTTCATGGCGTCGGCCAGCCACGACCTGCGCCAGCCGGTGCAGGCGCTGATGCTGTTCTCCGACCTGCTGCTGAAGGAACAGCTGGCCGACCCGGCGCGCCGCATCGCCGACCAGCTGCGGGAGTCCGTGGGCTCGCTGGGGTCGCTGCTCGACTGCCTGCTCGACATCTCCAAGCTGGAAGCTGGGCTGATCAAGCCCACCCCGGAACCCTTCCAGCTCGGTGCGCTGATGGACCGCCTGCACGGTGAATTCGCGCCGCTGGCCCAGGCGTCCGGGCTCAATCTGCGTACCGTGTGCTCCGGCCTGATCCTGGAGACCGACGGCAGCCTCCTGGAGCGGGTGGTGCGCAACCTGCTGGCCAACGCGATCCGCTACACCCGGGAAGGGCGCGTGCTGTTCGGCGTGCGGCGGCGGCGCAAGGCTCTGCGCATCGAGGTGTGGGACACCGGCATCGGCATCGCCGAGAACCAGATCGACCGCATCTTCCAGGACTTCTACCAGGTCGGCAACGCGGCCCGCGACCGCCGCGAGGGGCTGGGCATGGGCCTGTCCATCGCCAAGCGCCTGACGGCCATGCTGGGCGGCAACCTGGAAGTACGCTCGACGCCCGGCAAGGGGTCGTGCTTCGCGATCTCGCTGCCGCGGGCCCAGGTCGTCGGCCACCCGCCCGGTTCCTGCACCGCCGCCAACGACGAGCCGGAGGAGGCGCACAGCACCGACGCGCTGGTCCTGCTGGTCGAGGACGACGCGGTGATCCGCATGGCGCTGGCGATGATGCTGGAGGGCTGGGGCTACACCGTGGTCGATGCCGGGTCGGTCGGAGAGGCGCTGGAGCACGTCGCCGATGGTCTGCAGCCGGAACTGGTGCTGGCCGACTACCGCCTGCCCGACAACGAGACCGGGCTGATCCTGATGGACACGGTCCGCCGCCGTCTGGGCCGCGACGTGCCGGGCATCCTGCTGACCGGCGACACCTCGTCCGACCGCCTGCGCGAGGCGTCCGCCGCGCACTGCGCCTTGCTGCACAAGCCGATCCAGCCGCAGGCGCTGCAGGACACCGTGCGGGCGAGCCTGTCGCGCGGGAAGGCGAACGCGGCCTGATTGGGCGCTCGCGTCGGCCCCCCACCCAAACCCTCCCCCACTTCGCGGGGGAGGGCTTTCGGGGCTCGCGGCGGAGTT
>Ga0196970_1000758_pt1 | contig 31009 bp, 28 predicted proteins | sample S1v_513CmetaG_FD_148672 | JGI IMG/M metagenome (GOLD analysis project Ga0196970, IMG submission 148672) | Soil microbial communities from Anza Borrego desert, Southern California, United States - S1+v_5-13C | ecosystem: Environmental > Terrestrial > Soil > Desert | place: USA: California... | reverse complement strand
GCAACCTTGCGCGAGCAGGGCTTCGATATCTGCCTGCAGGCCGGCGCCACCACTGGGGTCGTGGCCGGAGAGACAGAGGACAACGGGGCGGGAGCTGTAGATATTCATGGTGCGCGAGCTTACCACCAAAGCTGATTTTCGGGTTCAGTGCCGTTGCTCCTGGCCGATATCCCGGACAGAGATTCCGACCGCATTGTCACAACTTGACCGACTCAACAGCTCTAGTCCGCAGCTTTGCTCTGAAACGCCCGTTCTAGAGCCTTTGTAGGAAAAGTTTCGATGGTGCTTAATGGCCATCAGCGGCTATGCTAGGCTGGATCCAAACCAATAACAGGTAATACCGGTTTTACGTCTACTCAAAGGGAATGGGGGGCTTCCTGACACAACCGGACGAGCCACGCTGGGGCTTCAATGCGCTATTTGCTGATGTTGCTGTTCTGCTTGCCCCTCATGGCGAGCGCCGTCGAATTCGACGAATTCACCCAGAGCCTGCCACTGGGCCGATCGCTGCAAGTGTTCGAAGACCCGAGCGGTCAGGCGAGCCTCGCTGACGTTCGCGCGCAGGCATCCGCCGGCCATTTCAAGGCCCATGACAAGGCCACGCTCAACGCCGGTTACTCGCGTTCGGCGTTCTGGCTGAAGATCGACCTGCATTATCGTCCGAGCAACCCCGCCGCCCAGCGCACCTGGTTGCTGGAGCTGGCCTATCCACCGCTCGATCATCTGGATTTGTACCTGCCCGACGCCGCCGGCGATTATCGCTTGGTGCGGCAGACCGGCGATGCCTTGCCCTTCGCCAGTCGCGAGATCCGCCAGAACAACTACTTGTTCGACCTGCCGTTCAAGCCCGATCAGCAACAAACGCTGTACTTGCGTCTGGCCAGCGAAGGCTCGATCCAGGCGCCGGTGACGTTGTGGTCGAGCACCGCTTATCTCGAAGACCAGCCGGTGCGCCTGTATGTGCTCGGCATCATTTATGGCGTATTGCTGGGGATGCTGGTCTACAACCTGTTCATCTACCTGAGCGTGCGCGACACCAGTTACCTCTATTACATCTTCTACATCGGCTCGTTCGGCCTCTATCAGTTGTCGGTCAACGGCGCGGCGGTCGAGTATTTCTGGCCGGACAATCCCTGGTGGGCCAACGCTGCCACGCCATTCTTCATTGGCTGCGCCGGCCTGTTCGGCAGCCAGTTCGCCCGCAGCTTCCTGCAGACCCGCACCCATAGCCGCTGGCTCGATCGCTTGCTGATCGGGCTGATTGCCTTCAGCGCCGTGGTGATCGGGCTGTCGCTGATGACCAGCTATGCGCTGGCCTTGCGTCTGGCGACGACACTGGCGCTGACCTTCACCGTGGTGATTTTCGCCGCAGGGATTCTCGCCTGGTGGCGTGGCCTGCGGGTGGCGCGCTATTTCATCATTGCCTGGTCGGCGTTCCTGCTCGGCGGCATCGTCAATACGCTGATGGTGCTGGGCCTGCTGCCGAACGTGTTCCTGACCATGTACGCCAGCCAGATCGGTTCGGCCATCGAAGTGGCGCTGCTGTCGCTGGCGCTGGCCGACCGCATCAACGCCATGCGTGAGCAGCAGGCGCAGACGCTGTACGACGCCGGACAGAAGCTCGAAGTGCTCAACCAGCAACTGGCGCACAGCAACAAGCTCAAGGACGAATTCCTCGCCACCCTGACCCATGAATTGCGCACGCCCATGAACGGTGTGATCGGCTCGCTGGAATTGATGCAGACCGTCGAGATGGACCCGGAGCTTGAGCAATATCAGCAGACGGCCGCCGGTTCCGCACGGGACATGATGCGCATGGTCAACGGCATCCTCACGCTGACCGAATTGCAGGCCGGCAAGCTCAAGGCGTCCTCGGGCACTTTCAGCCTGCGCGCCGTGATCGAGGCACTGCGCGTGCAATTCGAGGGTAACGCGGCGAGCAAGTCGCTGGACTTCAAGGTCGATGTGCTGCCAACGCTGCCGGATCGCCTGCACGGCGACAGCGCCAAACTCGCGCAATGCCTGGAGTGCCTGCTGGATAACGCGATCAAATTCACTCGCGTCGGTGGTCTGGCGCTGCGCGTGACCGGCAAACCCTCGACGGATAATCGTCTGGCACTGTCGTTTGCGGTCATCGACACCGGCATCGGCTTTACCGATCTGGGCGAGGCGACGATGTATCAGCGCTTCTTCCAGCTCGACGGTTCGATGACCCGCGAATACGGCGGCCTCGGTGTCGGCCTGGCGATCTGCCGACAACTGGTCGAACTGCTCGGCGGCAAGCTGACCCACCGCTCCGAGCCGGGGCGCGGCAGCCGTTTTCAACTGGATGTCGAGTTTGAATTGCCGGTGATCGAACCGGCGCTGGAGTTCTCGTCCACGCAGAAGCAGATTCGTTTGCCGCAGGACTGCACGGTGTTACTGGTGGACGACAACAGCGTCAATCAATTGGTGATGCGCGGCATGCTGCTCAAGCTCGGCTTTCGCGTGCGTACCGCGGACAACGCGACGGCGGCACTGGCCTGTTTGCAGCGCGAGAGCGTCGACGCCGTACTGATCGACTGTCAGCTGCCGGCCCATGACGGCGCCTCGCTGTGCTGCCAGATTCACGCCTTGCCGGGCTGCGCGCATCTGCCGGTGTTCCTGCTTGCTCTGAACGCCGAGCGCGACCTGTGCGCTACCGGCGTGGCCATCGATTACCTGAACAAACCAGTGAAATTCGAAGAGTTGCAGTCGGCGCTGGAGCGTCGCGTGCTGTGCTGAGAGCAGGGTAAAAGCGCCGCAAATTCGGCGGATATGCCACTTTGATCGGCGTGGGGCCGGTGCTTAACTGACTTCCTGCCGAATCAAGGAGCCGCCGCGATGAACCTGCATCAGTTCGCCGAAACCCACGAAGTCACCAACCAGCCACCGTCGCTGGACGGCACCAATCTGTACCGCATCGATCTGCCGTTGCAGGAATGGTCGCGCCGGTTTGGCGCCGGCTGGGCCGAGTCGCGGATCGAGGCCTACGGGGCGCTCGCCGGTGGCCCACTGATGGAGGCCGGCTTCCTCGCCAACCAGAACAAACCGGTGTTTGCCAGCCATGATCGCTACGGTCATCGCATCGATCTGGTGGAATTTCACCCGGCGTATCACCAACTGATGCGCAGCGCGATCGAACACGGCCTGACCTCGCTGCCGTGGGCTCACCCGCAGGACGGCGCGCATGTCGCCCGCGCCTCCATGACCTATCTGCACAGCCAGGCCGAGGCCGGCAGCGGTTGCCCGTTGACCATGACCTTCGCCAGCGTGCCGGCCCTGCGTTTGCAGCCGGATCTGGCCGAGCAATGGCTGCCGAAAGTCCTCTCCACCGAATACGACCCACGCAACGTCGGCATGGCGCACAAGGCCGGCGTGACCATCGGCATGGCGATGACCGAGAAGCAGGGCGGCACCGACGTGCGCGCCAACACCACCAAGGCTTATCCGGTTGGTGCCAGTGGCCCGGGCCAGGCGTATGAACTGGTCGGGCACAAGTGGTTCTGCTCGGCGCCGATGTGCGATGCCTTCCTTACGCTGGCGCAGACCGACAAGGGCTTGAGCTGCTTTCTGCTGCCGCGTCATCGCCCCGACGACACGCGCAATCAGTTCTACATCCAGCGTCTGAAAAACAAACTCGGCAACCAGTCCAATGCCTCCAGCGAAGTCGAATTTCGTGGTGCGCTGGCGTGGATGATCGGTGAAGAAGGCCGCGGCGTACCGACCATCATCGAGATGGTGGCGATGACCCGTTTCGATTGCATGGTCGGCTCCAGTTCGCTGATGCGCCAGGCGCTGACCCAGGCCAGCCATCACTGCGCGCACCGCAAGGTCGGCGGCAAACTGCTCAGCGAGCAACCGTTGATGCAGAACGTGCTGGCCGATCTGGCGCTGGAAAGTGAAGCCGCGCTCGCGCTCAGCCTGCGCATGGGCAAGGCGCTCGATCATCTGGATGATCGCCACGAAGCGCAGTTCGCGCGGCTGGTGACAGCGGTGGGCAAATACTGGATCTGCAAGCGCGCGCCGGGAATGATCAACGAAGCCGCCGAATGCATGGGCGGTGCCGGTTATGTCGAGGACAGCATTCTGCCGCGGCTGTACCGTGAAGCCCCGGTGAATTCGACCTGGGAAGGTTCGGGCAACGTGCAGTGCCTCGACGTGCTGCGCGCGTTGTCGAAAGAGCCGGGCGTGCTGGACGTGTTGTTCAGTGAACTGGGCGATGGTCATGGCGACAAGCGCCTGGCCGCGCATATCCAGCAATTGCAGGCGCAGTTCAAGGACACCCGCGACATTCAGTATCGGGCGCGGCAGTTGACCGAAGATATCGCCCTCGGTTTGCAGGCCAAACTGTTGCTCGAGGCCGGTAACGCGGCGGTCAGCGATGCGTTCATTGCCAGCCGCTTGAGCGGCGGCGGCCGGGTCTACGGCGCGTTGCCGCGTGGGCTGGATGTCGAGGCGATCGTCGCACGTTCGACTCCGCAAGGTTTCTGAAACCCCACAAATCCCCTGTAGGAGTGAGCCCGCTCGCGATAGCGGTGTAACAGTCAATGCAATATCGACTGATAGACCGCTATCGCGAGCAGGCTCACTCCTACAGGGGCTGTATGCGACCGACATATTGTGCACTTGCCAACATGCCACTGTTCCCGTGACGCGACGATGCAGGCAAGATGAAGCTCTGCAAGTCAGAACACAGGAAGCTGATCGTGACCGAAGCGTTTATTGTCGTTCAAACCGCCGAACAAGCCGTGGATCGTCTGGCCGAGCTGCATGAGCGGGCCACCAGTGCGCTGAATTCGGCGCTCAAGCGTTACCTCAAGGACCGCGTCGAACCCGACGCCGAACAGCGTGCCCTGTTTCGTTATCCCGAACTGCGTCTGACCTATCACTGCCAGGGCGAAGTCCCGCAGACCACTCGCGCCTACGCCAAGGTGCAGTTGCCCGGCACCTACAGCGTCACCGTCACTCACCCGGCGGCATTTCGCAAATACCTGCTCGAACAGCTGACCCCGTTGATGCACGACTTCACCGTGACCGTCGAGGTCGGCGTCAGCCAGCAGAACATTCCGTACCCGTACGTGGTCGAGCAGGGCGATGAGCTGGCCGGTTCCGGGGTTACCGCTGCGGTGCTGGCGCGGGTGTTCCCCAGTACCGACCTGTCCGCGGCCACCGATGGCATCGCTGACGGTCTCTACGATTGGGAAAACACCGATCCGCTGCCGTTGGCGCTGTTCGACGCCGCGCGTGTGGATTTCTCGCTGCGCCGTCTGGTGCACTACACCGGCAGTGACTGGCGCCATGTGCAACCGTGGATCCTGCTGACCAACTATCACCGCTACGTTGACCAGTTCATCGTTCATGGCCTGGAGCAACTGCGCAACGACCCGCGATTCGTGCGCATGGTCCTGCCGGGCAATGTGATCATCGAGAAGGGCATGGACCACGGCGAAGCCTCGGCCATCGCCGCCGGTGTGGTCTGGCACCGTTATCAGATGCCGGCCTATCACCTGATCGCCAACGATGGCCACGGCGTGACGCTGGTGAACATCGGTGTCGGCCCGTCCAACGCCAAGAACATCACCGACCACCTCGCGGTGCTGCGTCCGCATTGCTGGCTGATGATCGGCCACTGCGGCGGCCTGCGTCAGTCGCAGACCATTGGCGACTATGTATTGGCCCACGCGTATATGCGTCGCGACGGCATCCTTGACCGCGTAGTGCCGCCGAACATTCCGATCCCGGCGCTGGCCGAAGTGCAGCTGGCGCTGCAGCAGGCGGCGGCGAACGTTACCGGCGAGAAAGGCGACGATCTGAAAAAACGCCTGCGCACCGGCACCGTGCTGACCTACGACGACCGTAACTGGGAGCTGCGCTGGGCGCAGGAGCGGCCGTTGATCAACCTGTCCCGTGCTGTCGCTGTGGACATGGAAAGCGGCACGATTGCGGCGCAGGGGTATCGCTTGCGGGTGCCGTACGGCACGTTGCTCTGCGTTTCGGACAAACCGTTGCACAGCGAAATCAAGCTGCCGGGTTCGGCCAACGCTTTCTATGAACGCGCGGTCAGCCAGCACTTGAAGATCGGCATCGAAGCGGTGGATCTGCTGCGCACCGAACTCAACTCGCTGCACTCGCGCAAGCTGCGCAGCTTCGACGAGCCGCCGTTCCGTTAACGCTTAGTCGTGGTCATTTGGCGGTCGGGGCACTAGCATTGTCAGCCCTGATCGCTAAATGTTTTTCTCTTCTTATGTCCCGTCCTACTCGTCCACCTTCCCGCCGCCCTGGTGTGAAGCCTCAATCGTCCTCGCCGCGCCGTGTTGCCAAGGCACCACCGGCCGAGCCGAAACTGATCCTGTTCAACAAGCCGTTCGATGTGCTGACGCAATTCAGCGATGGTGAGGGGCGGGCGACGCTCAAGGATTACATCAATGTGCCCGGCATTTACCCGGCCGGACGCCTGGACCGCGACAGCGAAGGCTTGTTGCTGCTGACCAATGACGGCCAATTGCAGGCGCGCATTGCTGATCCGAAACACAAACTGGCGAAGACTTATTGGGTGCAGGTCGAAGGCGTGCCGACTGCCGAGCAGTTGCAGCGTTTGCGTGACGGTGTCGAGTTGAACGACGGCATGACCCTGCCCGCCGAAGCGCGGCAACTGGATGAGCCGCAGTTGTGGCCGCGCAATCCGCCGGTACGCTTTCGCGCGACCATACCGACTTCATGGCTGGAGCTGGTGATTCGCGAGGGGCGCAACCGTCAGGTGCGGCGCATGACGGCGGCGGTCGGCTTGCCGACGTTGCGTCTGGTGCGGGTCAGGATTGGCGACTGGACGCTTGATGGGCTCGATCAGGGCCAGTGGAAAGAAGTGCCGGCGCGCTTATAGAGCGCCGGATTCGATCAGGCCGATCACCACACTCTTGATGATGAACGCGGCCACGCCCAGGCCCAGCACGAAAAACAGAATGAACGAGCCGAAGCGCCCGGCCTTGGACTTCTTTGCCAGATCCCAGACGATGAAACCCATGAAAATGATCAGGATGCTGACCAGGCCGGTCATCATCCATTCTTCTAACAGTGCTGGATCCATTGGCAATCTCCGGCGCGGGGCAGGCTGAAAGGGCGGCGGGGAGTATACGGCATGGTGGGTGGGGGGGCATTGATCTGGGTCTGATCCGCAATGGTTGCCCTCACCCTGGCCCTCTCCCGGAGGGAGAGGGGACTGACCGCAGTGTCTTGCGTTATACATTGACCTGAAAAATCGAGTCGATTATGGACTCACAGGAGAATTTTCAGGTCGGCGCACATCTTGAGCAACCCACGGTCGGCTCCCTCTCCCTCCGGGAGAGGGCTGGGGTGAGGGCTTTTGATCAGCTACGCAAATGGGTCAGCGGCAGTTCAGTGCTGTTCAAAACCTGATTTAGCACAAAGCTCGAACGAACGCTGGTGACACCCTCGATGCGGGTCAAATGCCCCAGCAACAACTTCTGATAGTGATCCATATCCGGCACCACCACCTTCAACTGGTAATCCGCATCCACGCCCGTCACCAGACTGCACTCCAGCACTTGCGGCAACGTCCGGATCGCTGCTTCGAAATTCTCGAAACGCTCCGGTGTGTGCCGGTCCATGCCGATCAGCACATAGGCCGTCAGGCTCAGCCCGAGCATCTTGCGATCGAGCAGTGCAACCTGGCGCGAGATGTAGCCGTCGTCTTCCAGTTGCTTGACCCGACGCGAGCAAGGCGAGGGGGACAGACCGATGCGCTCGGCCAGCTCCTGGTTGGAGATGCGGGCGTCGCGTTGCAATTCCGCCAAAATACTCAGGTCGTAACGGTCGAGTTTGCTCATCAATCTGTCCTTGGCTGTAACTATTGCGGCAGATTATCTATCCAGGGTTAAAAATTGCGCAAGTGGTGTTTATTTGAGCAATCTTCGCAATCATCTGTCGCGGCGTCCGGCCTATTCTTATCACCAGAATCACTGCTCGGTAACACAGTCCACGCGGCCCGCCCAATCCGGCCCGCCGCGGCCGCCACCCCCACCGGGGTTGTGCCGGCCCCCGAGCTGCACACTGTCCAGAAGACGGCGTGAGGTGAGCCGACGTCAAAAGCGTCGAGCCAGGACGCAATTCTCTAAAAGGGAGGCCGACGGGTCTCCCTTTTTTCTTGCCGGCGATTTCATCTTGCCGCCTCAATAAATAAGTCGCGCGACTGATAACCTGTCGCAGAACCCGGTGGGCCTGTTGCGAGTCTTAGCAACAGGCCCACCCAATGACAGGCTCCCCGCAGTGAGGAACAACATGAATTCGCGCATCTGGCGTCTGGCCGGTGTTGGTTTGCTGTGTGTGAGTGTCAGTGCGCAAGCGCTGGCCGACGAGCCGCAAAATCGTGGACCCGATGGCGACGGTCGGGGCCAGCAGCATCAGGGCAACGGTCAGGGCCGTGGCGGTGATCAACGCGGGCCGGGCAATGAGGCGCAGAACCCGCCGCGGCCGCAGAACAACGAAATCATTCGTGGTGACAACAGCCGCCAGTTCGAGCACAACGGCCAGCCCCACAACAATGACGGTCAATGGCAGAACCGCAACCGCCCCGATGATCGGCCAGAACCGCCGCGGCAACCGGGCAATAACCTGCCGATCCAGCCACGTCCCGACACTGTGCGCCAGACCCAGGAACCGCGTCAGGGTTACTACCGCGACGAACGCCCGCAGAACGGTTACCACAATCAGCAGTGGCAGACCCAGAACCGTCCCGATGACAACCGCTGGCCGGGGCGTCCGAACGGTCATGGCAATGGCTGGGGCCCGGGTCCGCAATACCGTCCGGGGCATGTGATCGATCGTTTTCCGGACCGCGACTACCGCGTGCCGTATCGGGGGCAGGATTATTTCTATTCCGGTGGTTACTGGTATCGCCCGCAAGGCCCGCGCTACATCGTCGTGCAGCCGCCGCGCGGGATCCGCATCCAGTATTTGCCTGATTACGCCCGCGAAGTATGGATCGGCGGCTCGCTGCTGTTCCTCGCCGCTGGCTCTTATTACGCCTATCAGCAAGCGACGCAGGATTACGTCGTGGTCGAACCGCCGGTGCAGCAACCGCCGCAACCACAGGCTCAAGGTTATGACGTCGAAGCGTATCCAGCGAATGGCCAATCGCCGGAGCAGGTCCAGCAGGACGGCTATCAGTGTTACCAATATGCGGTGCAGCAAAGCGGTTTCGACCCGCGCGCCGCGACCTACCAACCGGCGCCCGAAGTGGTTCAGGCGTATCGGCAGGCCCAGGGCAACTGCCTGAGCAGTCGCGGCTACCTAGTCAGATAGAGGCAGCTGCAAGCTTCAAGTTTTCAGCTGCAAGCTTGAGGCTTGAGGCTTGAAGCTAATAGCTTGTAGCTGCCTTTATCGGATCTGCGTGCACCAGCACTTCGGCCCGTGGGTAGGCCTTGTGGATGGCGTCGGCGGCTTGATCGCTGATGCCGTGAGCGACTGACAGCGTCAACTCTCCCGGCAACTCCAGGTGCAACTGCACGAACCAGTGGTTGCCGGAGATGCGCGTGCGCAAGTCATGCGCGCCCAGTACACCCGGCACGCTGCACGCCAGTTCAAGCATGTGCTGGCTGACGTCGGTCGGCAGTTCCTCGTCCATCAACACTGAAAAACTTTCGCGGGCGATCTGAATCGCGCTCCACAAAATGTAGGCGGCAATGCCCAGTCCGAACCACGCATCCAGTTGCTCGAAGCCAAACCCGGCCAACACCAGCGCCAGCAGGATGCTGCCGTTGAGCAGCATGTCCGAGCGATAGTGCAGCGAGTCGGCGCGCACGGCGTTGGAGCCGGTCTGCTTGATCACTCGGTGCTGCAACACCAGCAACGCCGCGGTCAGCAGCAGCGAGAACACGATCACGCCGATGCTCAGCCATGGCGCGCCCAGAGGCTGCGGCGTCTGCAAGCGCTCGTAGGCCTGAAACGCGATCAGCAGCGCGCTGCCGCCGATGAACAATGCCTGCGCCATCCCTGCCAGGGACTCCGCTTTGCCGTGGCCATAACGGTGATCGTCATCCGCCGGGCGCAGCGCGTAATGCACCGCGAGCAGATTGAGCATCGAGGTGACGCCGTCCAGCGCCGAGTCGGTGAGGCCGGCGAGCATGCTCACCGAACCGCTGAGCCACCAGGCGATGGCTTTGGCGATGATCAGCGTGCACGCCACCGCCACCGAGGCGCGGGTCGCCAAGCGCAGCAGGCGGGCGTGTTCGGGGCTGGAGGTCATCGATCTTCCTTTTTATGCCGCAGGTTGCAGGCCGAACATCGCCAGTTGCTGAGTGCTGCCCTTGTGCTGGATCAGGCGCGGGTCGTCGAGAGGAAAGTCTCGCCCCAACTCGCTTTCGAGAATCGCCTGCAACTTGAGATTATCGACCTGACCGTCCGGGCCGATGGCTTGCTTGAGCTTGGCCGGATCGATCTGCGCAGTGTGGCCCGGTTCGAAATAGATCGCGCCAGTAGCGAAGTCGACGGCAAACGCGATCAGCCCGGGGATGATGTAGAACAACAGGCCGACAGCGTCGAGCGCGGCAATCGCCGGGTCGATCTTGCCATCGATCTGGCCGCGACGGTCCGGGTAGAAAATCGACCCGCACGCAGTGATCTGCGTGAGCAGGGTGGCGACCAGAACACCGCCGATCAGGCGAAAAGGTAAGCGCATGGAAATGTCTCCTGAGAGCTGAACAATAACGGCTACTGTTTTGAGTTCAGACTACGCCAAACAGTTCGCCGTTATACTCGCCGATCTGTTTGGGAGCCAGCATGATTTCTTTGCCGATCGACGATGTTTTACCCGCCCTGCGTGAAGCCCTCGCGTTACGCCACGAAGCCGTGCTCGAAGCACCGCCCGGCGCCGGTAAGACCACCCGCGTGCCGCTGGCCTTGCTGGATGAAGCGTGGCTCGCCGGGCAGACCATTCTGATGCTTGAACCGCGCCGACTGGCCGCGCGTGCCGCGGCAGAACGTCTGGCCAGCGAGCTGGGCGAGCAGGTCGGGGAAACCGTCGGTTATCGCATTCGCCTCGACAGCAAGGTCGGCCCGAAGACGCGCATCGAAGTGGTCACCGAAGGCATTCTCACCCGTCGTCTGCAGGATGACCCGGCGCTGGAAGGCGTGGGGCTGCTGATTTTCGATGAGTTTCACGAACGCAGCCTCGACGCCGATCTGGCGCTGGCCCTGAGTCTGAACGGTCGCGAACTGTTTCGCGCTGAACAACCGCTGAAGATTCTGCTGATGTCGGCCACCCTCGAAGGCGAGCGTCTGGCCGGGTTGCTCGATGACGCGCCGATCCTGCGCAGCGAAGGGCGCATGTATCCGGTGACGATGCGCTGGGGCCGGCCGTTTCAGCCCGGCGAGTTCATCGATCAGCGCGTCACGCAGACCGTGCTCGAAGCGCTCCACGATGAAACCGGCAGCCTGCTGGTGTTCCTGCCGGGGCAGGCGGAAATCCGTCGCGTGCATCAGCAATTGGCTGACGCCATCGGTGAGCGCAGCGATGTGTTGCTCTGCCCGCTGCGTGGCGAACTCGAACTCAATGCCCAGCGTGCGGCGATCGATCCGGCGCCGCCCGGTCAGCGCAAAGTGGTGCTGGCGACCAACATCGCCGAGACCAGCCTGACCATCAACGGCGTACGCGTGGTGATCGATGCCGGGCTGGCGCGAGTACCACGTTTCGATCCCGGCAGCGGCATGACCCGCCTCGACACCCAACGCATTTCCAAGGCCAGCGCCACCCAGCGTGCCGGCCGTGCCGGGCGACTCGAACCGGGTGTCTGCTACCGCTTGTGGTCGCAGGATCAGCACGAGCAACTCGCCGCTTACGGCACTGCCGAAATTCTTTCGGCGGACCTCGCCAGCCTGGCCCTGCAACTGGGGCGCTGGGGCGTAACGCCAAATGAACTGGTATGGCTGGATGTGCCGCCTGCGGCGGCGTATGCACAAGCGCAGGATCTGTTGCAGCGCCTCGGTGCGCTGCAAGGCGAGGTGCTGACCCCGCATGGCCAGGCCATGGCCGAACTGCCGGCGCATCCGCGCATCGGCCATTTGCTGTTGCGCGGTCAGGCGTTGGGCCTGTCGAACATGGCCTGCGATGTGGCGGCGCTGCTCGGCGAGCGCGATATCTTGCGCGGCGCCGGCGCGGACTTGCACAGTCGTCTGGCGATGCTTTCGGGTGAAGAGCGCGCGGCGCGTGGTGCGCAGGGCGGGGTGCAACGCGCACGGCAATTGGCGCGGCAATATCGCGGTTACCTGCGCGGCAAGGCCAGCGCGCCGGTCAGCGATCCCGAGCACCCGCGCTGGCTCGGCGCGTTGCTGGCGTTGGCCTACCCGGATCGCGTGGCGCAACAACGGCGTGCCGGTGGCGCGGAATATCGTCTGGCCAACGGTCGCGCCGCGCTGTTCGCCGAAGCCGACAGCCTGATGAAAGAGCCATGGATCGTCATCGCTGACCTCGGTAGCCGCCAGGGCCAGCGCGAGGAGCGGATTTATCTGGCGGCGGATTTCGATCCGGCGCTGTTCGACTCGGTATTGGCCGAACAGGTGCACTGTGTCGATCAACTGGACTGGGACGAGCGCGAAGGCGTGCTGCGCGCCGAGCGCCAGCGCAAGGTCGGCGAACTGATCCTCAGCCGCGAACCGCTAACCGGTCTGGATGAAACTGCGCGCAGTCAGGCGCTGGTCAATCTGGTCCGACGCAAAGGTCTCGAGCTGTTGCCGTGGACCCCGGAATTGCGCCAGTGGCAGGCACGGGTGGCGCTGCTGCGCCAGCTCGATCAGAGTCATCAGGACGACAGCCAATGGCCGGATGTCAGTGACGCAACGCTGCTCGACACTATGGAAGACTGGCTGATGCCGTATCTGGGCAAAGTTTCGCGACTCAGCCATTTTGCCAACCTCGACCTGTCGAGCATCGTGCGCAATCTGCTGCCGTGGCCGCTGCCGCAAAAGCTCGACGAGCTGGCGCCGCACCATTTGAGCGTGCCGTCGGGCTCTTCGATTCGCCTGGATTACAGCGAGTCGCCGCCGATTCTCGCGGTGCGCTTGCAAGAGCTGTTCGGGCTCGCCGATACACCGCGAATTGCCGGCGGGCGGCAAGTGGTCAAGTTGCATCTGCTGTCGCCGGCGAGGCGGCCGGTGCAGGTGACGCAGGACCTGGCCAACTTCTGGCGCAGTACCTATGCCGAAGTGAAGAAGGATCTGAAGGGGCGCTATCCGAAGCATTACTGGCCGGATGATCCGCTAGTGGCCGAAGCCACTGCGCGGGCAAAACCGCGCGGCACCTGACGCCGATGGCAGCGCGCCATTAGCCCATCCGTGCTAATTGCCCTTGTTTGTACAGGCTCGCAAAATCGCGGCCTGAACAATAACAAGTGTTGCTGCCCGCAACTTGTGCCAAGGAACGGAACTGCCCATGACCTCTTTCTTCAAGTTCAAGAAGTTGCTCTTCTTGTCGGCTGCGCTGCTGGCCGCCTCCGGTTCGGCAATCGCCGAAGAGCCCAATCCGATTGGCGACTGGTGGATTATCTACGGCAACGGCGTTGCCCAGAAAAACATCATGTACGTAGCGGATGCGACGTCGGTGGTGCCTTCGGAAAAAACCAAAGGCGCGACCATGGTCGCGGTGACCCTGGTCTACGAAGAGCCCGGCAAACCGATGATCGACGTCTACAACCTCGAAGCCCAGTGTTCTACGGGCAAGGTACGTTTTATCAACGGCCAGTCCATCGAGCGTCTCGCTTACACCCTGCGTCATCTGAAAGTTGCCAATCAGTGGCAGACCCCGAAAGAGTTCTGGGTTCAGCAGGCGCTGAAGTTTGCCTGCGCGCCGGGCAACCGAGCTAAAAACGACATGGCCGCGGTGGGCAAGATGGAATACCTGCAAATGATCGAGATGCTCCAGCAGATGTTCTTCAAGCTCGCGCCGATTCAGCAAAAGAGCCAGATGATGGACAACATCGACAGTCTGCTCGAACTTAAAAAATAAGCCGGGACTTCACATGACTTGCACACGCTTATTGCTGACAACCCTGTTGGCAGGATTGCTCTTGGCCGGCTGTTCCACCATCGCGCAGAGCCGTTGGGAAGGCCGCGACCTTCAGGAGGCACTGAATCTGTTCGGTACGCCCGATTCGATGCAAAAGGAAACCGGCCCGAACGGCGAACCCTTGGCCGTGCTCACCTGGTTCAAGTCCGCGAGCTGGACCACCACCGAAGCGGCCGGCACGTCGATGAACCATACCGGCAATGGCATGGTTTACACCGAGCACTACCAACAGGTCGGACACAGCTCCACCTGCAAGTTGCAGGCAAAGGTCAATCAACAGAAAAAGATCGCCCAGTTTCTGATCGAGGACGGGCGGATACTGCACGGCAAGTGCGCCAATGTTCGCTATGTTCCCGGCTATGTCCCTCCGGGCCTCTGAAGCGAACGATGATTATGGTGATGTGAAAACCGTCTCGACCCAGCCTTGCAAGGTGTATTTGCGATAGATCTGTTCGGGCACGTCGACGTATGGGGCTGAAACGAAGGCTGATGGAATCACCGGATCAGCCTCGTCGATCACCAGAATGTTCGCCGGGTTGTAGAAGTCATAATCGACCACGCTGGGGTTGGTGGTAATGACTTTCTTGCGTGCGGCCATGGCTTCGAAAAAACGAAAGCTCAACCCGGCCTGACCGGGTTTGGCGATGTCGAGAATGATCCGCGAGCGCTTGACCAGCGCGCCGACGGCGTCCAGTGGCAGGCGTTGCTCGAAAAACGTGATGCCCGGATGTGCGCCCGGGATCGGTTTGCACTGCACCAGAAACTTGTAGTCGCTGACGCCAAGCCGGTCGAATGCCCTTGCCAGGCCTTCGAGCGCCGGGACACGGTCCTTGCCGGCCATGACCACGAAGGCGCTGTAGTCGCCGTCGCCAGCGCTCGCGTCGTAGTCGTCGTAAATGAAGTTGTGCAGTTTCTTCAGGCCGTATTGCTGCGCATTCTGCGGATCGAACGAAAACACCTCGTCGTACCCGGCAAGTTGTTCCCGGGTCATCGGCCAGCGGCTGAAACTGTCATAGAGGTAGGCGATCTTGCGCGAGGATGCGTCCAGGCCGATAGCCAAATGCTCTGGGTCTATTTGTGCCGGGTTGATAACGAGGGCAACGTCAAACGGCCCGTGTGCCTCTACTGCCTTTTTGAACTGGCGTAATTTGGCCCAGCGTCTGAGCGGGCGGCGCAGAATTTTCGGCGCCCGGTTGAACGCATCGGCCATCAACGCCGTATCGATGAAGCACACAGCGTTCTCGGCCCGTAAATGATCTGCCAGCTTGCGCGCGTAACCGCCAATATCCTTGCACACCAATAATATTTTCATGGCTTTCCATGTCGTGAATCGGGGGCTGTCGACTACACCGGTCGTTAGCCGTGCAACTAAGGCGCGGCGGGCAACAAGAAGCGCGCAATCACCGGCAGGTGATCGGAAATGCGCAACGTATCATCCTGGCGCACCCGGGCTTCGATGCGTTTGATCTTCGGGCTGTAGAACAGGTAGTCGACTGTACGATCCGGGCCGTTCAGGCCGGGGTCGTTGGGATAATGGGTCAGCCACCTGGCGCGGTCGATGCCGCTGGCTTCATTGTTGGTCGGGATCATCGGGTACTTGTCCCACAGCAGGTGCAGCTCGCTGTCGGCCGAGTAGGGCGTGCGCTGTTCGGTCGACAGGCGCCGGTACTGGCCGAGCGGCAGCAGGTTGAAGTCACCGCCGATCAGCCATGGCAAGCCCTGGCTTTCGTATTTATCGAGGACTTTGGCCACCGCGCGCACTTGCGCCTGCAAGGTCGCGTCCGGTTGGCTGGCGTGTTCAAGGTGAGTGTTGAAAACAGTCAATTGCCCGCCATCGCTCAGCGGCAGTTTGCTCACCAGCAAGGCGTCCTTGGGCTGGAACTGGCGGCTGATGACATTAGCGTCGGCCACCGGCAGCTGCAGGCGCTCGGCGTGCTCGATGCGATAGCGGCTGAGGGTCGCCAATTGCCGGCCAACGCTGCCGAAAATCTGCGGCTCGGGGACGAAATCGGCTTTCCAGTCAAAGGCGCTGACGCTGCACGGATACAGATCGGCGACACGTTCCTGCAACAGTTTGAGCTGGTTCTGGTAGCCGCTGGCCTTGGCGCCGTCGTCGAGTTCCTGGAGCAATACCACGTCGGGCTGCTCATCGCGAATCACCCGCGCCACTTCATCGAGGCTGAACGCCATGTCTTCGGCAGTCGGTGCTTCGTCGTTGCCCTCGGCCAGATCATTCCAGAACACGTAACGCTTGCCGGCCAGGTATTGCACGTTCCAGGTCATGACTTTCAGCGCCTGGCCCGGCACCAGCGTTGGCGCTGTGGCAGTGCAACTGACCGGCAGGGTTTCCCGAGCGTCGGGGCGCCAGGTCAGGCTGAAGATCAGCGCGCCGATCACGACGATGGCCAGTACAACCAACAACAACGAGTAGCGCAGTAGACGGGTCATGGCTCGGCTTATAGCGTTACAGAAAGTGGCCCCGAGCATACCTGACGGGCGGCGCGATGCCCAAGCGCTGCGCGGTCAGATCGTTCTGTCACGCTTGTCAGGCAATTCGCTGATCAGCATGAACAGGCGGAACAGGACGACGCTGGTGAACAGCTGCAGGAAGCCGTGCGCACTGTCGATCAGCACCGCAATCAGCGGATTTTGCGGCTCGGGATACACCGCCAGCGTTGCGCCTTTGAGCAACCACAGCGGTGTCATCACGCAAAGGATGCACAGCAGGATCCGCCAGAAATGCCCACGGGTCAGGCGCAGGCTTTCCTTCATCGCCTGCAATGGGCCCATGCCGCGCAGCACCAGCAGGTACTCGCCAAACGCGAGCATGACCATCAGCATCAGCCCCGGCAGGAAGTACAGCGACAGGCCGAGCAGAATAAGGAGGGTATTGAGCGCCGTCAGCAGGGCGAAGCGCGGCCACAGGGTCGCGGCCATCGCCAGCAGGTCGCGGTTGCGCGGCGACTCGCCACGGCTGCGTGCATCGAGAAACAGGATCAATGCAGCGGTGTACAACGGATAAACCAGCAGACCGACAACGATGCTGACTGCAGAAAAACCTTCAGGCCCGCTGGCGTGATCGACCACCTGCTGCAAAAACGCCTCGAAAACCACTAGCGGCAGGCACAGCTGCACGATGCTGCCCAGATGGCGTTTGAAAAAATACAAAGAGTCGCGCAGTACTTCGAGGGCATTCATCAGTCGGTATCGCAGGTCGAAAACAGTGGCTCACTTTAACCGATGCAACACGGGGCGACACAAACGTAAACATTCGGTAAAGGTCATTGAAACGTTTTGTCACTGTCTCCATTACAGGAGAGCACCACGCCCAGAGTGGGCGAGGGCACGTTATTACCGGCAATCTACGAGGTCGCCATGAACAGCGAAGAGCAAACCCTGATCGATGGACTGTTTTCCCGGCTGCAACAGGCCGAAGCGGAGGCAGCCCCACGCGACGCCCAGGCCGAGGCGCGGATCAAGGAACACCTGACCCGCCAGCCGGCGGCAGGCTATTTCATGACCCAGGCGATTCTGGTGCAAGAGGCGGCGCTCAAGAGCCTCAATGAACAGAACCAGCAACTGACCCAGCAAGTGCAGCGTCTGCAGGCCGAGTTGCAGTCGGCCAAGGCGCAGAGTGCCGCACCTGCCGCGAACGCGGGCGGTGGGTTCCTGTCGAGCATTTTTGGCGGTGGCAGTTCGCGCCCGGCGCAGACGCCAAATCCCGCCCCGGCATCCACCGGTGGCTGGCGTGAACCGGCCCCGCAGCAGAATTACGCGGCCCCCGCGCCACAAGCGAACTTCGGCGCAGCGCCGACCAATTACGCACAACAAGCCGCGCCAGCGGCGGGCAACAGCTTCCTCGGTGGTGCGTTGAAAACCGCGGCCGGCGTAGCCGGTGGCGTGATGCTCGCGCAAGGCATCAGCAGCCTGTTTCATCACAACCAGCAGCCGCAGGAAATCGTCGAGGTGATCAAGGAAGAACCGGCCCAGGTCGCCGACCAGAGCAATAACGGCTGGGGCGATGACCAGCGCGTGGCGGATAACGGTTTCACCGACACCGATTACAGCAACGACAGCTCGTCGTTCTTCGATGACGACGATTCCTTCGTCTGACTCCACCATTCGTCCGGAGCCCCGAGGGGCTTCGGGCCGATTATTCGCGGAACCTTCCCTCGGGCTGGCATACTGAGCGCCTTTTCGGGCCCTGGCGCCTGACCCCGCTTCGTGCGCGTGCGCACCCACAGGAACTCCGGTGAAAAAAATCGCAGTGTTCGCCGACGTGCAGAACCTCTACTACACCGTGCGTCAGGCCTATGGTTGCCATTTCAACTACGCCGCGTTGTGGGCCGACATCAGTAAGGACGGGCAGATCGTCGAGGCCTACGCCTACGCGATCGACCGCGGCGACAGCAAGCAGCAGCAGTTTCAGCAGATCCTGCGCAACCTTGGTTTCACCGTGAAACTCAAGCCCTACATCCAGCGCAGCGACGGATCGGCCAAGGGTGACTGGGACGTTGGCATCACCCTCGACATCATGGACGCCGCCGACCACGTCGACGAAGTCGTGCTGGCCTCCGGTGACGGCGATTTCGACATGTTGCTCGAACGCATCATCAGCAAACATGGCGTGCAAGCGGTGGCTTATGGCGTACCCGGCCTGACCGCCAACTCGCTGATCCGCGCCGCCAGCCGCTACGTGCCGATCGAAGGCGCGCTGTTGCTGAAGAATTAAGCTCAAAGATTGATTTGAACGGAGTTGAACCCGGTTTGGAACGCATTGCAGTCATCGACTTTGAAACCACTGGCCTGGCGCCGAACAGCAATTGCCGCGCCACGGAAATCGCCGTGGTCATGCTGGAAAACGGCCGCATCGTCGAGCGTTACCAAAGCCTGATGAACGCCGGTGTGCGCGTCCCGGCGTTCATCGAACAACTGACCGGCATCAGCAACGCCATGCTGCGCAGCGCGCCGTCAGCCGAACGGGTGATGGAAGAGGTCAACGAGTTTGTCGGCTGCACACCGCTGTTGGCGCACAACGCTTCGTTCGACCAGAAGTTCTGGGACTTCGAACTGGGGCGAATCAAGCGCACACGCTTGCAGAACTTTGCCTGCTCGTTGCTGCTGGCACGGCGCTTGATGCCGGCGGCACCCAATCACAAACTCGGCACCCTTACGACCTTCGCCAGCCTGCCACACACTGGCCAGGCTCACCGGGCCATGGCCGACGCCGAAATGGCAGCCAATCTGATGGCGCATCTGGCCGACGAGTTGCGGCACAAACATGGCGTGCGCGAGCTGAACCATGACCTGCTGTGCAAATTGCAGAAAGTCCCGGCTGCCAAGGTCAACGAACACCTGCTGCGCTATCGCTGATTCCGAGACGACAACGAACCCCTGTGGGAGCCAGCCTGCTGGCGATAGCGGTGTGTCATTCAACCTTCTTTTGTCTGAACCACCGCTATCGCGAGCAGGCTCGCTCCCACATGGGTATGCGTAGATTCCGCCTGTTCATCGTTGGATTCGAAATTCTCTCACGGCGTGTTCGCTGATTCCGAGACCGACAACGAACCCCTGTGGGAGCCAGCCTGCTGGCTCCCACATGGAAATGCGCCGGTTCAAATTGGTTTGCCGTTGGCTTCGAAATCAGACTTTCGAAACCGCGGATAAACCCGCCGATCTCTGTGTTTTCAAAAGTGTACCGGCGCGATAAACGGGTTTTGTAACTTATTTTTGCTGGCGCGCCTTTCTAGAATACTCAATTTCCTGACACTGACTGTCGAGCTGCCCATGTCTGCCTTGCGCCGTTTTTCCTTGCCGCTGATTGCCGCGTTTTTCGCGTTGTATGTGATCTGGGGATCGACCTATCTGGTGATCCGCATCGGCGTTGAATACTGGCCGCCGCTAATGCTGGGCGGGGTGCGCTTTGTGATTGCCGGCACGTTGATGTACGCCTTCCTGCGCTGGCGCGGGGCGCCGGCGCCGACCTGGGCGCAGTGGAAGGCGGCGGGGCTGATCGGGATTTTGCTGCTCAGTTTCGGCAATGGCGCGGTCAGCGTGGCTGAGCACACCGGCGTGGCTTCGGGGGTGGCGGCGCTCGCGGTGGCGACGGTGCCGCTGTTTACCTTGTTGTTCGGTTATTTCTGGGGTGCGCGCAACACGCGTCTCGAGTGGGCCGGGGTAGCGTTGGGGATTATCGGCATCGCCATGCTCAACATGGGCTCCAACCTGCAATCGAGCCCGCTGGGCGCCGCATTGTTGATTTTCGCTGCGGCGACCTGGGCGTTCGGTTCGGTGTGGAGTAAATATCTGCCGTTGCCGCAGGGGGCCATGGCCAGCGCGGTGGAGATGCTGGTCGGCGGTATTGTGCTGTTGATCGGCAGCGCGGTGAGAGGTGAACACCTGCAAGCGCTGCCGCCGGTCGAAGGCTGGCTGGCGCTGGCCTACCTGATTTTCTTCGGCTCGATCATCGCCTTCAATTCCTACATGTACCTGCTCAAGCATGTGCGCCCGGCGGCGGCAACCAGTTATGCCTACGTCAACCCGGCCGTCGCCGTACTGCTGGGGATCGTGTTTGTGGGCGAGACCATTGGTATCGAAGAAGCGCTGGCGATGCTGGTGATCATCAGCGCCGTATTGCTGATCAGCCTGCCGCAGTGGCGCCGGCCGAAGCAAGTGCCGGTCGAGGAAGCGCAAGCCGATCCGACGGAAGCGCGGACGAATTAGGGTAAACTGCGCGGCATTGCATCCCCGCGTCATTTTTTCCTACGGTACTCCCATGACTTTCGCCTCCCTTGGCCTGATCGAACCCTTGCTGCGCTCCCTCGAGACGCTCGGCTACCAGACCCCGACGCCGGTGCAGGCGCAAGCCATTCCGGCCGTGCTGGCCGGCCGCGACCTGATGGCGGCGGCGCAGACCGGCACCGGCAAGACCGCCGGCTTCGCCTTGCCGCTGTTGCAGCTGCTGGCCATGGAAGGGCCGAAAGTCACCGCCAACTCGGCGCGTGCGCTGATTCTGGTGCCGACCCGCGAACTGGCCGAGCAGGTCCACGAAGCCGTGCGTCAGTACGCAGAAAATCTGCCGCTGCGCACTTATGCGGTGTACGGCGGTGTCAGCATCAACCCGCAGATGATGAAGCTGCGCGGCGGCGTGGATGTGCTTGTTGCCACGCCCGGCCGCTTGATCGACCTGTTCCGTCAGAACGCGCTGAAACTCAATCAGCTACAAACTCTGGTGCTGGATGAAGCCGACCGTATGCTCGACCTGGGCTTCTCTGAAGAGCTGGCGAACATTTACCGCATGCTGCCGAAAAAGCGCCAGACGCTGTTGTTCTCGGCGACGTTCTCCGATGACATTCGTCTGCTGGCCGGGCAGATGCTCAACGATCCGCTAACCGTCGAAGTCAGCCCGCGCAACGTGGCGGCCAACACGGTCAAGCAATGGATCGTCACGGTGGACAAGAAGCGCAAGGCCGAGCTGTTCGTGCACCTGATGCGCAAGAACAAGTGGAAGCAAGTGCTGGTGTTCGCCAAGACCCGCAACGGTGTCGATGCGCTGGTGGAAAAACTTCAGGGCCTGGGCGTCAATGCCGACGGTATTCACGGCGACAAACCACAGGCGACCCGCCAACGTGCGCTGGACCGCTTCAAACTGAGTGAAGTGCAGATTCTGGTGGCGACCGATGTGGCCGCCCGTGGTCTGGACATCGAGGATTTGCCGCTGGTGGTGAACTTCGACCTGCCGATCGTCGCTGAGGACTACATTCACCGCATCGGTCGTACCGGGCGCGCGGGCGCGACCGGTGAGGCGATCTCGCTGGTGTGTGCCGACGAAGTGAACATGCTCTCGGCGATTGAAATGCTCACGCGTCAGACCCTGAAGCGTCAGAACGAGCCGGACTTTGAACCTGAGCACCGCGTGCCGGATACCGATGGCAGCGGTCAGGTGATCAAGAAGCCGAAGAAACCGAAAAAGCCGAAAGCGTCCGGCGGTGGCGGTGGGAAACGTAATCTGGGCAAGTGGGTCGACAGCGGTGATACGCCAGCGCCGGAGCCGTCGATCAAGCCAGTGCGTAAAGTGCCGGTGTTCAATACCGGGCCGCGTAAGCGTAAGCCTTAAAGTCAAAAGCCCCTCACCCTAACCCTCTCCCCAGGGGGAGAGGGGACTGATTGGGGGATATTCGGGAATTACGCCGACCTGATCCGACTGTTGTGAATCCACAATCGACAGAGCTTTCGCCAGACACCTCGGTCGGCTGACCAAATCCATAATCGACTCGGTGTTTCAGGTCGATGTGGGACGCCAGACACCGCGGTCGGCTCCCTCTCCCTCTGGGAGAGGGCTGGGGTGAGGGTTTAGCTTTCGAGCCACTGCACAATACCCAACCCCGCCGCCCGCCCACTGGCAAAACACCCCGTCAGCAAATACCCTCCGGTCGGCGCTTCCCAATCAAGCATTTCCCCCGCGCAAAACACCCCCGGCAGCGCCTTGAGCATCAAGCGCTCATCCATCGCCTCGAACGTCACTCCACCGGCGCTGCTGATCGCTTCGTCCAGCGGACGGGTTTTCACCAGGGTCAGCGGCAGCGCTTTGATCGCCCGTGCCAGGAGCGCCGGGTCGGCGAACGTCTCGGCATCCGTCAACTCACGCAACAACGCCGCTTTCACCCCATCAATCCCGACCTGACTGTGTAGATGCTTGGCCATCGAGCGCGAGCCGCGTGGTTTGCTCAACGCCGCCTGCAATTTATCCACAGGGCGTCCGGGTAGCAGGTCGATGTGGATAACTGCTGCGCCATAACGATTGATCGCCTCGCGAATCGGCGCCGACAGGGCATAGATCAGGCTGCCCTCGATCCCGGTCGCGGTGATCACGCATTCGCCCAAGCGCGGGATGTCGTCGTCCACTCCGATGGCGATGTTTTTCAACGGCGCACCGGCGAATTTGTTCACCATCAATTCGCTCCAGGCCTGAACCTCGAAGCCGCAGTTACTCGGCTGCATCGGCGCCAGATCCACGCCGCGCTGCTCCAGCGGCAGCATCCAGGCACCATCCGAACCAAGACGCGACCAACTGCCGCCGCCGAGTGCCAGCAGGGTCGCCTCCGGGGTTACACGGATCTCTCCGTCCGGACTGTCGATGCGCAAGGCGCCGTGCTCATCCCAGCCGAGCCAGCGGTGGCGGGTGTGGATAACCACGCCGCTGTCGCGCAGGCGCTTGAGCCAGGCGCGCAGCAGCGGGGCGGCTTTCATGTCGGTGGGGAATACGCGGCCGGAGCTGCCGACAAAGGTTTCGATGCCCAGCGCATGAATCCACTGACACAACGCATCGGCGTCAAAACCGCGCAGCAGCGGGGCGATGTGCGGTGCGCGTTCGGCGTAGCGCGAGAGGAAGGCCGGGTAAGGTTCGGAGTGGGTGATGTTCATGCCGCCGACCCCGGCCAGCAGGAACTTGCGTCCTACCGAGGGCATGCCGTCGTACAGATCGACGCGGATTCCGGCCTGGCTCAGCACTTCGGCGGCCATCAGGCCGGCGGGGCCACCGCCGATGATGGCGACGTGAGCAGTAATGGGGGCGGAGTTCTGGGTCATGGGCGGTGCGCTGCGGTATGGCGGGATGAGGCGCGCATTCTAACAGCGCCGATCCCTTGTAGGAGTGAGCCTGCTCGCGATAGCGGTTGATCAGCCGACAACAATATTGAAATGTTGAATGTCAGTCCGCTATCGCGAGCAGGCTCACTCCTACAAGAGGTTGCGGGGTGGCTAATTATTAACCAGTCTCCTGAGCGCCACGCCCCGTATGGCCTGCAACCCCTTTCACTCAGGTTATCCACAGGCAGTTCCACAGCGATTGTGGGTAACGCGGCATACTTCAGTGACAACCGTGTGAATCCCACACCCGTCGCGCGCTGTGGTGGAGGATGCCGTGGCGGCGGGCGAGGGCGTGGCGGTCCTTGCTGTAGCCGCCGCCGATCACCCCGACTACGGGGATGTCGCGGCCCAGACAATGGCGCATCACACTTTCATCGCGGGCGGCCACGCCTTCGTCGGTCAGTTGCAGATAGCCGAGGGCATCGTCCTTGTGCACATCGACACCGGCGTCGTAGAGCACCAGATCCGGTTGATACAGCGGCAACAGGTAATTGAGCGTGTCATCGACCACCTGCAGATAATCGGCATCGCCCATACCCTTGGGCAGCGGAATGTCCCAGTCGCTGTCGGCCTTGCGTGCAGGAAAATTCTTCTCGCAGTGCAGGGAAACGGTAATCGCCTCCGGTGTGTCGTGGAGAATCCGCGCTGTGCCGTCGCCCTGATGCACGTCGCAATCGAAGATCAGCACGCGATTGACCCGGCCGCTTTGCAGCAGGTACTGGCTGATGATCGCCAGGTCGTTAAAAATGCAGAAACCCGCCGGATAATCGTAATGCGCGTGATGGGTGCCGCCTGCGAGGTGGCAGGCCAAGCCATGCTCCAAAGCTTTCTCCGCCGCCAGGATCGAACCACCGACCGCGCGCACCGTGCGCCGCGCCAGGGCCTCGTTCCATGGCAGGCCGAGACGCCGTTGGTCTTCGCGGGACAACTCGCCGCTCATGTAGCGTTCGATATAGCTGCGGTCATGGGCGAGGGCGAGGATGTCGTTGGGGCAGATCTGCGGCCGCAGCAGATCGGCATCGCGGGTCAGCCCCGTGTCGACCAGGTGATCGCGCAGCAGACGGAACTTGTCCATCGGGAAGCGGTGATCCGCCGGGAACTCGGGGCTGTAGTCTTCGTGGTAGATCAGCGGCAAAGGCATGGTGATGTCTGGTATCGGCGGGTCATTCGGGAATTCGGCGCAGCGCTGACGATCCTACCAGCGATGTAGACTGGCGGCATGGAAATGGAGAAGACGATGGAGCCAATACTGGAACTGCAAAGCGCACGCTTGCTGATGCGACAGTGGCAGGACGAGGATTTGCCGGCCTTCGCGGCGATGTGTGCCGATCCGCAGGTGATGCGCTACTTTCCAGCACCCTTGACCCGGCTGGAAAGCGCGGCGGTGATCGGGCGCATACGCGGGCATTTTTCCGAGCACGGCTTTGGCCTGTGGGCGCTGGAGCGCAAGGACACCGGCGAATTCATCGGTTTCACCGGGCTCGGCGTGGTCGGTTTCGATGCGCCGTTCACCCCGGCCGTGGAAATCGGCTGGCGCCTGGCCAGGGAACACTGGGGCCTGGGTTATGCCAGTGAAGCGGCGTGGACCGCGTTGCGCGCCGGTTTCGACCAACTGAAGCTGGAGGAAATCGTCTCGTTCACCGCGCAAAGCAATCTGCCCTCGGAGAAGGTCATGCAGGCCATCGGCATGCACCACGACCCACAGGATGATTTCGATCACCCCAAGCTTGCCGCCGATCATCCGTTGCGTCGGCATGTGCTGTACCGCATCAGCCGCGAACAATGGTTGCAAACCTTGCATGAATAAGCCGACACGGACGTTTACAATGGCCGCCAAATCATTGGCCCGCGCCAGAATCTGAATCGGCCGCCGCAGCCAAGACTGCGCGGCACTGCTTTGTGTGAGGAGAGTCTGAATGAGCCAAGTGTTGGAAGATCTGGTCGACTTGCTGACCCTGGAACCGATCGAAGAAAACCTTTTCCGTGGTCGCAGCCAGGATCTGGGTTTCCGTCAGTTGTTCGGTGGTCAGGTGCTCGGCCAGTCACTGTCGGCGGCCAGTCAGACCGTTGAAGAAGCGCGGCATGTGCATTCGATGCACGGTTATTTCCTGCGCCCGGGCGACGCCAAGTTGCCGGTGGTGTACTCGGTGGATCGCGTGCGCGATGGCGGCAGCTTCAGCACCCGCCGCGTTACGGCGATCCAGAAGGGCCACCCGATCTTCACCTGCAGCGCTTCGTTTCAGTACGACGAAAAGGGCTTCGAGCACCAGAGCCAGATGCCCGTGGTGGTCGGCCCGGAGAACCTGCCCTCGGAGCTGGAACTGACCCAGCAGCGCGCGCACCTGATCCCCGAGCACATGCGCGAAAAACTGCTCTGCCCAAAACCGATCGAAGTGCGCCCGGTCACCGAAAAAGACCCGTACAACCCGCAACCGGCCGATCCGATCAAATATGTCTGGTTCCGCGCCGATGGTGCCCTGGCCGACATTCCCGCACTGCATAAATACCTGCTGGCCTACGCCTCGGACTTCGGCCTGCTGACCACCTCGATGCTGCCGCACGGCAAATCGGTCTGGCAGAAAGACATGCAGGTCGCCAGCCTCGATCACGCGCTGTGGTTCCACAACGATCTGCGCGCTGACGACTGGTTGCTCTACGCCATGGACAGCCCATGGGCCGGCAATTCCCGTGGTTTTTCCCGTGGCAGCGTGTACAACCGCGCCGGGCAACTGGTTGCCTCGGTGACGCAGGAAGGCCTGATCCGCCATCGCCAGGATTGGGCATGAGCCTGGCCGAGGTGCGTCATTGGGTGTTCGACATGGACGGCACCCTGACGGTGGCCGTGCACGACTTCGCCGCGATTCGCGTGGCGCTGGCGATCCCGCCCGAAGACGACATCCTCACCCACCTCGCCGCGCTGCCGGCCGCTGAAGCGGCGGCGAAACATGCGTGGCTGCTCGAACATGAGCGCGATCTGGCGCTGGGTTCGACCCCGGCCACCGGCGCGGTGGAGCTGGTGCGTGACCTGCACGCACGCGGTTATCGCCTCGGCATCCTCACCCGCAACGCGCGGGAGCTGGCGCATGTGACGCTGCAAGCGATCGGTCTGGCCGACTGCTTCAAGGTCGAGGACGTGTTGGGCCGCGATGAAGCGCCGCCGAAACCGCACCCCGGTGGCTTGCTGAAACTGGCGCAGGCCTGGGATGTGCCGGCCAGTGAAATGGTCATGGTCGGTGATCACCGCTTCGATCTCGATTGCGGACGAGCGGCGGGCGCGCGGACGGTGCTGGTGAATCTGCCGGATAACCCGTGGCCGGAATTGACCGATTGGCATGCACGCGATTGTGTGGAGTTGCGGCGGATGCTTCAGGCTTAAGGAATATTTTGTTTGTGATGGCCTCATCGCGAGCAGGCTCACTCCTACAATTTGAAATGCGTCCCCCTGTAGGAGTGAGCCTGCTCGCGATAGCGTCGGCTCATCCAATAAAAACTCACTGATCGAACAAAGCCTTCTGCCCCTCCGCCGAGGTCAGCATCTCATCGCCGTTATGCCCGACCCCAGGCACTTCAATCAGCCGCTGATTGACACCTTCCGGATGTCGGCGCAGCAAATACCCAAAATACAATTTCCCACGCATCAACCGATAAGCGCCTTGCGCCTCGGCGGCGCAGCTCTTGTCCAGCGCCGGGTGCTCGGGGTCGGTGTCCTGCTGGCCGAGCAGATAAATTACCTCGCGTTTGACGTAGCGGCTTTCCACCTGCAACGGCGTTTGCCCACCGGCGTACACCGGCATGTCGGCCAGGCCGTATTTCCAGCGATTGAAGCCTGGACAGGCAGCGTGATCGAACGCCACCGGCCGCTGCTCGTTGAAATAGGCGTAGGAGGACGGATTGGCAACGACGTAGCGCAAGCGGATGCCGTTGGTTTTCAGTGCCGGCTGATCCTTGGCGAGCAGGGCATAGCGCTGCACCACCTGAGCGCCGCCGGAGTGGCCGAAAATGACCACCTGCTTCACGTCGGGAAACTGCTTGCGATCACTGACGCGCGCGACGATCTCATCGAGGGCTGCGTAGGAACTCAACGGGTTCGGCCCGATCGACAAGCCGCCGCCCATCCAGTCGTTGCCCTGCCAACGCAGCACTGTCGCGGGCAGCGAATACAGGGCGACGTCGCTTTCATTGAGAAACTGCGGCGCGATCACCAGTGTGTGGCTGCTTTGCCCTGCCAGCTCGGTGGCGCTTTCCGCGCTCTTGCGGTAGGTCTCGGCGTTGCGCAAACGGCCGTGAATCACGATCACCACACGCTCGATTTTCTCTGGCGCCGGGCCGATGCCCACCGCCATTTCCCCGGCCTTCAATTGCAAGCGACCGGAGCTGACCGCATCGACACCCGCAGCTTGCGCTGTGCTGCCAAGCATCAGTAACGCCAAAAGCCATTTATGCATTTACAGGTTTTTCGCCGCGAAGGTGTCGCACTGGCCGACCTGGCCTTGCGCGAATCCGGTTTTGAACCAGCGCACCCTTTGCGCCGACGTGCCGTGGGTAAACGAGTCTGGCACTACACGGCCTTGACCCTGTTGTTGCAGGCGATCATCACCGATTGCATTGGCCGCGTTCAAGGCCTCCTCGATGTCGCCGGGTTCCAGCCAGTTGAGGCGCTTCTGCGCGCTGTAGGCCCAGACACCGGCGAGGCAGTCGGCCTGCAGTTCTTGCCGCACCAACAGGCCGCCGTCGCCTTCCATTTGTCGACCTTGCTGGCGGGCAGTCTGCATTTTCGCCGAGACGCCGAGCAGCGTCTGCACGTGGTGGCCGACTTCGTGCGCGATCACGTAGGCCTGGGCGAAGTCGCCGGCGGCTTTGAAGCGTTGCGACATTTCCTGGAAGAACGCCATGTCCAGGTAGACCTTCTGGTCGGCCGGGCAGTAGAAGGGGCCGCTGGCCGAAGTCGCCATGCCGCAGGCGGAATTGACCCGATTGCTGAACAGCACCAGGGTCGGGTCTTTGTATTGCCGCCCAGCCTGCTGGAAAATCGCGCCCCAGGTGTCTTCGGTATCGCCGAGAATCGAGCGCACGAATTCGGCTTGCTCGTCATTGGCCGGCGGTGCCTGACGGGTTTGCGAGGTGGGCGCTGACTGCTCCATTTGCCCGGTCAACTGGCCGAGAATCTGCATCGGATCCTGACCGGTGATCCAACCGATGCCGACGATCAACAGAATCGCCCCCAGGCTCAGGCCCTTGCCGCCGCCAAAACGCATGCCGCCGCCACCGCCTGAGTCATCACCCCGGGCATCGACGACGTTGTCACTGCGTCGGCCTTTTTTCCATAGCATGTGGGAATCCTCTTTTTGCCGGTGATGAATCAGATGGTGATGAGTGTTGCCGCTGTGTGAGTGTGGCGCCAGTCCGGCCGTCCGTCCATTCACCAGTGCCCGCGTCGGGCGGGCTTGTTATTGACGGTCGGCAGGTCCGCAAATTCAATCCACAGCAGAATTTCTCCGGGCATTTGCGTGAACTGGCACTTTAGACAGCAGTCTGTGATGGGGCGGGGCCGCTGCCCGCCGACATGGCTGGAATCTTGCCTCACACGTTTGTTCAACGGCGGATTCCCGGCGTGGATTTTTCTGGTTCGGTTCGGCTTGCTGAAAGCTCGGCCAGCTATGATTGCCGAAGCCGTTCGCCACTGTATTGTTCTCAGAGATTGCCAATGACCGTCAGCACTCCGCTCTCCGGCGTCAACCAGCCCTTCAAGGGGATCCTGCTGATTGTCGTGGCGACGTTTCTGTTTTCCAGCCACGACGCGTTGTCGAAATACCTCTCCGGTTTCTATCCGATCGTGATGGTGGTGTGGGCGCGTTATGTCGTGCACACGCTGTTGATGGCAGGGATCTTTCTGCCCCGATCCGGGTTGCGCGTGCTGCGCACCAAAAAGCCGTTGTGGCAACTGGCGCGCGCGCTGTGCCTGCTCGGCACCAGCCTGTTTTTCACCACGGCGCTGCTGTACATCCCGCTGGCCGAAGCTACGGCGGTCAACTTTCTTGCCCCGGTATTGGTCACGGCGTTGTCGGTGCCGCTGCTCAAAGAACGGGTCACGCGCGGGCAGTGGATTGCGGTGATCTGCGGTTTTATCGGCGTGTTGATCATCGTCCATCCCGGCGGTGAATTGTTCACCCCGGCGATCCTGTTACCGTTCTGTTCGGCGCTGTTTTTCTGCTTCTATCAACTGCTGACGCGCAAGCTTGCTGAAGTTGACAGTCCGACCACCAGCAACTTTTTCGCCGGGTTGTGCAACACCTTGGTGATGAGTGCGCTGGTGCCGTTCTTCTGGCAAGTGCCGACGCTGACTCACGCCGCGCTGATGCTGGCGCTGGGCAGTTGCGGAATGACCGCGCACCTGTTTCTGACCCAGGCGTTCCGCCATGCCGCGCCGGCGCTGCTGGCGCCGTTCGGTTATTGCCAGATCGTGTTTGCCGGGTTGCTGGGCTGGCTGCTGTTCAGTCACACGCCGAGTTTGCTGACGGTGGTCGGCATCGCGGTGATCTGTTGCAGCGGGCTGGCGGCGGCGTGGCAGCAGAGCCGCCGCTGAAGAGACGCAACCCCATGCAGGAGTGAGCCTGCTCGCGATGGCGGCGGATCAGGCGACATTTTCATCGACTGATACACCGCTATCGCGAGCAGGCTCACTCCTACAGGGGATGGTTGCGAGGCAGGGTTATTCGCTGACAGTCGGAATCTTGCGCGGTGCCATGAAGTACATCCACGTCAGCGCAAGGAAATACATTGCCGGAATCAGGGTGAACAACACGGTGTAGTTATTGTTGGTGACGGTGAGGATGTGCCCGACGATCTGGGTCATGAACATCCCGCCGATGGCCGCGCACATGCCGCCGAAACCGAACACCGTGCTCATCATGTGCTTGGGCGTGTAGTCCATCACCAGGCTCCAGATGTTCGCAGTCCAGGCCTGGTGCGCACCGATCGCCAGCGAGATCGCCGCCACCGCTACCCACAGATTCGCCGAACCGGCAGCCATGACCACACCGATGATGCAGCAGGCGAACAGCAACATCGACAGCAGCCGCGCCTTGATCGAGTTCATCCCGCGACCGATCAGGAACGACGAGAGAATGCCGCCGCCGACACTGCCGAAGTCGGCCGTGACGTAGATGATGATCAGCGGAATGCCCATCTGCGTGACGTTGATGCCCAGGTTGTATTGCTGATTAAGGAACGGCGGCAGCCAGTACAGATAGAACCAGAACACCGGCG
>Ga0196970_1000757_pt1 | contig 31040 bp, 27 predicted proteins | sample S1v_513CmetaG_FD_148672 | JGI IMG/M metagenome (GOLD analysis project Ga0196970, IMG submission 148672) | Soil microbial communities from Anza Borrego desert, Southern California, United States - S1+v_5-13C | ecosystem: Environmental > Terrestrial > Soil > Desert | place: USA: California... | reverse complement strand
CGAGCCGGTCGAGCCGACCACCAGCACCAGGCCGCGCGGCGTCATGATGACGTCCTTGAGCACCTGCGGCAGGTTGAGCTCCTCGATGCTCGGGATCTTGCTGCGGATGGCACGGATGACCATGCCGACCTCGCCGCGCTGCTTGAACACGTTGACGCGGAAGCGCCCCGCGTCGGGCAGGGCGATGGCCATGTTGAGTTCCAGGTCGCGCTCGAACTGCGGCACCTGGCCCTCATCCATCAGGGAATAGGCGATCTTCTTGACCATGCCCGGTGGCAGGCCGGTGTTGCCGAGCGGATAGAGCTTCCCCTCGATCTTGATATAGACCGGCGCCCCGGTGGTCAGGAACATGTCCGAGGCGTTCTTTTCGGTCATCAGCTTCAGGAAATAGCCGATATCCATGCGCAATGTTTCCCCAACGATCAGCGACGTCCCGTTGCAAGCGCGCCGCAGGCTTCCGACAATGGCCGCGCTCTATCCCATCCGCAACGGCACCCCAATGACGGCTAGCTTCGCACAAATACGTCGATCGCTGTACGTGATCGTCTTGGCATTCGCGCCCTTTGCCCCGGCCCTGGCGCAGGTTGCGCCCGAGCTTTCGGTGGCCGAGCAGGCCGTGCAGCGCGCCACCCAGGCCGATGCCGACCAGTACGCCCCGGACCTGATCAGCCGCGCCCGCCAGGAGCTGATGCAGGCCCAGCAGGCCGCCCTGGAACGCAGCCAGCGCAAGCAATTGCCGGCCCTGGCGATGCGCGCGGCAGTGGACGCCGACCTGGCCCGCGCGCGCAGCGAGGAAGCCGTGGCCACCGCGCAGCTGGAGCAGCGCCGCGCCGAAGTGGCGCAGCTGCAGGCCACCCTGGGCACCGGGGAGGGTCGCTGATGAAACTGCGCCCGCATCTGCTGGCCCTGAGCCTGTTGCTGGTCCTGCCGGGCACGGCCAGTGCCCGCGACGAACTGCCCCAGGTCATCGCTCTGCGCCAGCGCCTGGCCGGCCTGCAGGCCCAGCCCGAGGCCGCCGACGTGGCCCGCTATGAACGCCTGCAGGCCGAACAGTCGATCAACGCGGTGGCCGAGGCCAAGCGCAAGGAGCAGGAACAAGCCCTGTACATCGCCGACCGCCGGGTCGAGATTGCCGAGACCAGCGTGCGCACCGCGCTGGCGCGTCGGGACCTGGCCCGGCTGGAGGGCACCCGCAACGAGCTGCTGATCGAAGCCAGCCGCCGCGATGCGGCGCGCGCCCGCCAGGAGGCCGAGCAGCTGCGCGTGCAGGCGCAGATCCAGGCCGAGGAAAGCGAGCGCCTGCGCCAGGCCGCCGAACAGGAAACCCTGGCCCGGCAGGACGCCGAGGCCGCGCTGACCAGCGTGGCCGGCAAGCAGACCGCCAAGCTCAACGCCGCCCAGCAGAAGGCCGCGCAGCTGGCCCGCGAGGAAGCCGAGCTGATGTCCGGGGCCAAGCTCCCGGCCTCGCGCTTCGAGGCGCGTGGCGAGGTCTTCTCCCTGGGCGCGGACGCCTATGCCGGCAAGGCCGAGCTGTCCGGCACGGCCGCGGCCCAGGCCAAGGCGCTGGCCGAGTACTTGAACATCGGCAAGAAGGGGCGGGTCAACATCCTCGCCTACGGAGCCGACGCCAAGCCCCGCGGCGAGGCTCTGCGCGACGCCCTGGTCGCCGCCGGGGTCAGTGCCAGCCGGGTCCAGGTCAGCGCTGGCAAGGGCGCGCCGACCAAGGCCCGCGCTGCCGAGGTGGTGGTCGCCCCGTAACGCCATGTGCTTGTTTGTGAAGGAAACTCAGGGCCGCCCGCGAGCGGCCCTGAATCTTTCTTGAGGCGCGTGGGCCGCCGCTGCTGAAAGTGTGAGCGGGGCTATTGCCGGGGCCGGGGGACAGGCGTAGGGTCGGTTATCCGGGTGGCACACGGTCGCCCGGATCAGCGGAGGACGATCCGGTGGAACAGCGGCCCGAACCGAGCGTTGGTGTCCCGAAGCCCCAGGGCTCGGCCGTCACCGCACGTCGCGCCGGTACCCCTTCCGATGCAGCGCCCCGCGCCGGGTCCGGCCGGGGCGTTCTTGTTTACGGAACCTTGTAGGAGGCCACGCCATGTTCGAAGGGCAACCGCAGAGCGAAATCGATGCACTGATGAAGGCTGATCCCGAATTCAAGCAGCTTTACCAGCGTCACAAGCTGCTGGACAAGAAGTGCATGGATGCCGAACTCGGTGTTTTACCGATCGACGATCTCACCCTCGGGCAAATGAAGCGCGAGAAGCTCCACGCCAAGGAAAAGCTCACCCGGCTCTATGACCGGATGACCCATTGACCTCCCCCAGCAATAGTTGACCGCTCACCGTCGCGGGCGGTGGCAGCCTTCCTCGTCGGGCTCGCCACCGTCCGCGTCGCCTTTTCCGGGCTCCGGTGGCTGCAAACTGAACATCGCGCTAAGCATTTGGGCTGTCATACGTCGATAATGCCCGGTCAGCCCCACGGGCATACCCAGAAGAAGCGATGGCCATCCACTCCTCGGTCCTGGAACTGATCGGCGAGACCCCGATCGTCAAGGCGCAGCGCCTGGACACCGGCGTCTGCGAGGTCTACCTGAAGCTTGAAAGTGCCAACCCTGGCGGCTCGATCAAGGACCGCATCGGCCTGTCGATGATCGAGGCGGCCGAGCAGCGTGGCGATCTCAAGCCCGCCGCGACCCTGGTCGAAGGCACCGCCGGCAATACCGGGCTGGGCCTGGCCCTGGTCGCCCAGCAGAAGGGCTACCGCCTGATCCTGGTGGTTCCGGACAAGATGAGCCGGGAGAAGATCTTCAACCTCAAGGCCATGGGCGCCGAGGTCGTGCTGACCCGGTCCGACGTGGCCAAGGGCCATCCCGAGTACTACCAGGACCTGGCGGCCAAGATCGCCAGCCAGACCCCGGGCGCCTATTTCATCAACCAGTTCGGCAACCCGGACAACCCCGCCGCGCACGAGTTTGGCACCGGTCCGGAAATCCTGCGGCAGATGGACGGGGCGCTGGACGCGGTAGTGTTCGGCTGCGGCAGCTCCGGCACCATGACCGGCCTGTCGCGCGCCTTCGCCAAGGCCTCGCCGCAGACCGAGCTGGTGCTGGCCGACCCGGTTGGCTCGATCCTGGCTGAGTACATCAATGAGGGCCGCCTCAACGACAAGTCCGGCAGCTGGCTGGTCGAGGGCATCGGCGAGGACTTCCTGCCCTCGATCTCCGATTTCAGCCGGGTCAAGAAGGCCTACGCCATCAGCGACGCCGAAAGCTTCCACACCGCGCGCGAGCTGCTGGCCAAGGAGGGCATCCTTGGCGGCTCTTCGACCGGCACGTTGCTGGCCGCAGCGCTGAAGTACTGCCGCGAGCAGACCACGCCCAAGCGCGTGCTGGTGCTGGTGCCGGACACCGGCAACAAGTACCTGTCGAAGATGTACAACGACTACTGGATGCTGGACAACGGCTTCCTGGAGCGCCCGCAGTACGGCGACCTGCGCGACCTGATCCTGCGCCCCTACAGCCAGCGCGACACCGTGGTCGTCGGCCCGCGCGACGCGCTGACCACCGCCTACCAGCGCATGAAGCTGTACGACGTGTCGCAGCTGCCGGTGATTGATGAGGGCGAACTGGTCGGCATCGTCGACGAAAGCGACGTCCTGCTGCACGTCTATGGCGACGAGGGTCGCTTCCGCGACCCAGTGGCCACGGCGATGGTCAGCAAGCTCGACCGGCTGGACGTGAAGTCGCCGATCGAGGCCCTGCTGCCGGTGTTCGACCGCGGCCAGGTCGCGATCGTGATGGATGGCGAGCAGTTCCTGGGGCTGATTACCCGGATCGACCTGTTGAACTATCTGCGGCGGCGCGTGCAGTAATGTGATGGTTATCGATCTTTCGATGGCTAGCAGTTCACGCCCAATTGTTAGAATCCCGTTCCCTTGATGGAAGCCACCATGCCGGACCACAACAACAGCAGCCAGGACGGCGGCCGTTCCTTGTCCCTTGCCACCCTGGCCATCCATGGCGGGCAGGCGCCCGACCCGAGCACCGGGGCGGTGATGCCGCCGATCTACGCGACTTCGACCTACGCGCAGTCCAGCCCGGGTGAGCACCAGGGTTTCGAGTACTCGCGCACCCACAACCCGACCCGGTTTGCCTACGAGCGCTGCGTGGCCGCGCTGGAAGGCGGCAGCCGCGGTTTCGCGTTCGCCTCGGGCATGGCCGCGACTTCGACGGTGATCGAGCTGCTCGACAGCGGCGACCATGTGGTGGCGATGGATGATCTGTACGGTGGCAGCTATCGCCTGTTCGAGCGCGTGCGTCGCCGCAGTGCCGCGCTGGATTTCAGCTTCGTCGACCTGACCGACCTGGCCGCGTTCGAGGCTGCGATCACGCCGAAGACGAAGATGGTGTGGATCGAGACCCCGACCAACCCGATGTTGAAGATCGTCGACATTGCGGCGGTGGCCGCGGTGGCGCGCAAGCACGGGCTGATCGTGGTGGTGGACAACACCTTTGCCTCGCCGATGCTGCAGCGGCCGCTGGAGCAGGGCGCCGACATCGTCGTGCACTCGGCCACCAAGTACCTCAACGGGCATTCGGACATGGTCGGCGGCATCGCGGTGGTCGGCGGCAATGCCGACCTGGCCGAGCGCATGGCCTTCCTGCAGAACTCGGTGGGTGGTGTGCAAGGGCCGTTCGACAGCTTCCTGGCGCTGCGCGGGCTCAAGACCCTGCCGCTGCGGATGCGCGCGCATTGCGACAATGCGATGGTGCTGGCGCAGTGGTTGCAGACGCATCCGGCGGTGGAGAAGGTGATTTACCCGGGCCTGGCCTCGCACCCGCAGCACGAGTTGGCGAAGCGGCAGATGTCTGGCTTCGGTGGCATCGTGTCGGTGGTGCTGAAGGGCGGGTTTGAAGCGGCCAAGCGGCTATGCGAGCGGACGGAGTTGTTCACGCTGGCTGAGTCGCTGGGTGGGGTGGAGAGTCTGGTGAATCACCCGGCGGTGATGACGCATGCTTCGATTCCGGTGGAGCGCCGGGCGCAGCTGGGGATCAGTGATGCGTTGGTGCGGTTGAGCGTGGGGGTGGAGGATGTGGGGGATTTGCGGGTGGATCTACAAGCCTCGCTTTCCCTCTGACTTCTTTGACTATGGTTAAAAATGACTACTGAAAGTTCTTCGGGCCGCTTCAATGCAGCGCCCTGGTCGGCGCTGGGGCGGCATTGGTCGCTTACGCGCGAAATGACCAAGCGTGACGTCCTCGGGCGGTACCGCGGCGCGAGCTTCGGCTTGCTCTGGTCACTCATCAGTCCGTTTCTTCTGCTGATGGTCTACACCTTTGCATTCGGCACGGTCATGAAAGGCCGATGGCCGGAAATCGAGGCAGGACAAACGCAGTTCTCCATCATCCTGTTCGCCGGCCTGATCGTGCATGGGTTTTTTGCTGAATGCCTTGGAAAGTCGGTTGTGCTGATTGTTGGGAACCCGAATTTCGTCAAGCGTGTCATTTTTCCCCTGGAGATTTTGCCCTGGCCGATGGTGTTCTCGGCGCTGTTCCACACTTTGATGAATCTCTTGGTCTTCTTGCTGCTGCGGCTGGTCATGGATGGCCATATTGCAGCGACCACCCCGCTGTTCCCGCTTGTCATGCTCCCGCTGGTTGTCCTGATGATGGGGGTCTCGTGGCTCATGGCATCGTTCGGGGTCTACTTTCGCGACATTGGACAGATCACCGGCGTACTTTCCATGGCGATGCTGTTCCTGTCCTCGGCAATGATGCCGGTCGACAGCGTTCCGGAAAAATATCGCTGGGTGTTCCAGTTGAACCCGCTGACATTCATCATTGATCAGGCGCGAAACGTCTTGTTGTGGGGCCGCCTGCCTGATTGGATCGGATTGGGGATCTACCTGGTGGTAAGTCTGGTCGTGTTCTACATCGGGTACGTAGTGTTCTCAGCCACGCGCCGGGGCTTCTCCGATGTCCTCTGACCTGGCAATAGAAGTTCATGGAGTAAGCAAGTCTTTTCCGGTTTACGCCAAACCGCACCATCGCCTGTTCCAGATGGTTATGCCTGGCCAAGGTTGGTTTCGGGAATTCAACGCGCTCAAGCACGTGGACCTCAAGATCAGCCGCGGAGAAACCGTTGGCATCGTGGGGCGTAACGGCTCCGGCAAGTCGACTTTGCTGCAGATCATCTGCGGGACCCTTTCTCCGAGTCGCGGTGACGTGAGCGTGCGCGGCCGCGTGGCCGCGCTGCTGGAACTGGGGGCCGGCTTCAATCCCGAATTCACCGGCCGTGAGAACGTGTTCCTCAATGGCACGGTATTGGGCTTGACGCGGGCAGAAGTCGAATCCAAGTTCGACGAGATTCTTGCATTCGCCGATATCGGCGAATTCATCGATCAGCCCGTGAAGACCTATTCGAGCGGCATGTACGTGCGCCTGGCGTTCTCTGTTGCGATCCACGTCATGCCTGACATCCTGATCGTCGATGAGGCCCTGTCAGTTGGCGACGAGGCATTCCAGCGCAAGTGCTTCGCCCGCATCGACGCGATCCGCGATGCCGGCGCAACCGTGCTGTTCGTATCTCACTCGGCCAGTACCGTAGTGGAGCTATGCGACCGTGCCATTCTGCTAGATAAGGGTGAGGTCATCTCCGTGGGCCCACCCAAACGAGTAATTACCCAGTACCAGAAGCTGTTGTATGCGCCCGCCGAGCGGGCGGCCGAAGTTCGACAGGCGATCGTCGCAAGTGAGGGGGCCGCGCCGACGATCCCGGAATCGCAAGACGGGAGCGGGGCAGGGCATGTCGCCGTGCCGGTCCCGGAAAACCGGCCCGACAGCTATTGGGAAGAGGGATTGCGTTCGGAAAGCGCAGTGGCGTACGCAGCACGAGGCGCTACGATCCGCGATCCTCACATGCAAATGCTGGATGGCCGTCGCGTCAATATGCTCGTGCCAGGCGAGCAGTATGTTTATGGCTATTCGGTGGACTTCGAAAGCGCGGCCGTCGCCGCCCGTTTTGGCATGATGATCCGTACCGTCACCGGGGTGGAAGTCGCCGGGGCCGCGAGTAGTACGCCCCAGGACGCTGTAGCAACCGTGGACGGCGGTTCCTGCGTCCACGTGCGCTTCCGCTTCCGTTGCTTGCTGGCCCCCGGGACCTATTTCGCCAATGCGGGCGTGCTAGGTATGGTGGAGCAGGAAGAATCGTATCTGGCACGAATTATCGATGCATTCATGTTCAAGGTGATGCCTGATGCTGGGCGTTTGGCGACCGGGTTTGTCGATCTGGACGTCGTTCCGCAAATCAGGGTCGAGAGTGACGAAGGGGTCTCTTCTTGAGTACGGCAATACTGATCTGTGGCATGCATCGCAGCGGCACGTCGGCAGCTACCGGCGCGCTGCGGCTTGCCGGGGTGTCCTTGGGCAATCAGCTGCTTGAGCCAGGCGTGGACAACCCCAAGGGCTATTGGGAGAACACGCGCGCAGTGGCCATTCATGAGCAGTTGCTCAAGGCGCTTGACCGATCCTGGGACGATGTTCGCGCGCTTCCTGATGGTTGGACGCAGGGTGCAGCAGCGGCTGAGGCCGGAGCCCAAATCCATGCGTTGATAGATGAGCAGTTTGCCGACGAGTCGCTGTGGGCGATCAAGGATCCCCGGCTGTGCCGGTTCGTGCCCTTGTGGAAGGAAGTTCTTGAGAAGCGTGGCATCCGTGCGGTGGCTCTGTTCGTGGCGCGGCATCCCGACGAAGTGGCGAGATCCATCGAAACTCGGAATGGATGGCCCATGCCCGTCGGCAAACTGCTGTGGATGCGCTATACGTTTGAGGCGGAGGAAGCTACTCGCGACCTCCCACGGGCGGTCTTGACCTATGATCGTTTGCTGAAAAAACCAATTGACGCATTGCTGGCGGCGATGACCAGGCTGGACGTGGAGGTGCCGCCGCGCGACCATGTGTCGCTTGAGGAACTTGATTCTTTCCTCGATGCGGGAGACAGGCACCATAGTTTCAACACAGAGCATATCCGAGCCACACCTGTCGATGAAGTGCTGGCTCAGGCATACCAGCAGCTTGTGAATATAGAGGCTGGGGCAGGCGACTGGCGTGCGTTAGGCGACAGTGGCGCCCATGCCTGGTCGCTGCTGGTACCGGCCATTCCCGAGATCGATGGAGTCGCTGCGGTAGCGCGCGAGTGGCAGAAGCGTTGCGAAATCGCCCTGGCTGAGGGGGCAGAGCATCACAGCAAACTGATAGCACAGATCCGCTGGTCAGAGGAAGCCGTCCAGCGGCACGACGCGCTGCATGTGGACTTGGCTGCCGCGCGCGAGCAGGCGCAGCTGCAGGCATTCGTTGCGAACCAGGTTTCGAACCAGGCCCAACTGCTGGGCGAGCTGTCGCTCAGCTGGACCGAGCAGGCCCGGCGCATCGCTGAGTTGCACGAGTGGAGCGCGGATTTTCATCAGTGGCGCCGGCAGGAGATTGAGGACCTCCGTGCGCAGCTGCTGGAACTGCAGCGCACGAATGCGGTTCTTGAAAAGCGGGCGACCGATTTGCAGGTCGTAACTGATCGAAGCGTGGCGGAAGCGGCTATGCTTCGCGATGAGGCGCACAGCCTGAGGGTGGAGAATCAGAACCTGCGAGAGGACGCCCACCGCCTGCTTGGGGAAAACCACGCGCTGATGGATGAACGCCAACAGGCAGTTTTGCAACTGAACCTGGTGCTGCGTTCCTTTACATGGCGCTTTACCCGCCCGCTGCGTTCCGCAGTTGATTGGCTGCGTCGTTTGATTTCCTGATTGAACCATACTCGCCAGGCATCAGTGCCGGCGCACTCACACACCTGAGCGAACCGATGATCTATTACACCTCAATTTGTGCCAACTACCTCCCGAAAGCGATGGCGCTCGCCGAGTCGGTGAAGCGCCACAACCCGGACGCGGTCTTTGTGCTTTGCCTTGTCGAGCGCGAGGTGCCGGCGATCGCGCGGTCATTCCCGCATTTTGACGACGTCGTGCTCGCGAAGGATGCTGGCTGGGACAACTTTGACGCTTTCATGTTCCGTCATTCGATTGTCGAAGCCTCCACTGCGGTGAAGCCCCGCTTCCTGCAGTACCTGATTGAACGATTCGCGAACGCGGAAAAGTTCGTCTATCTCGATCCAGACGTGCTGGTGTATGGGGAGTTTACCGAGCTGCGCGCGCTGCTCGATGAGCATAGCATCGTGCTCGCTCCGCATCTGCTGCGCCCTGGAAACATCGACATGGAGATCAGCTCCTTGGCGCACGGTAGCTATAATTTGGGATTCCTTGCCGTGCGACGCAGTGACAACGCTCATCGCTTCGTAAGCTGGTGGGCGAACCGCCTGTTCCTGTTCTGCTACGACGACAAGGCCCGCGGCATCTTCACGGACCAGAAGTGGATTGACTTGGCGCCGTGTTTCTTCGACGTGCACGTACTCAAGCACCACGGCTATGATTTCGCGACGTGGTCGCTTCTGGGAAGTGATCTGCGTGGAACCGATGGCAACTATGTCGTAAACGGAGACCCGCTGCGCTTCATCCATTTCTCTGGTTTGGACTCCGGCACGATTGATAAGGCCATTGGTTGGTGGCTCACTGACGACAACAGCGCTTGTTTCAAGACTCTGTACGCCGAGTACAAGGCGCTGTTGGAGCACCATGGCCAGCGCGAGTTGGGCAGGCTGCCCTGGAGCTACAACACTTACCTGGACGGCTCGGCAATCGCCCGCAACACGCGCTTGCTGTATCGCGACCCCGCACTGTGGGAACAGATTCCCCAGCCTTACGCCGCCAGCGATGTGCAAATCGCGATGGCTGCCCGCGTCGATGTAGAGGTTCCTGCACCACTGGAAGGTCTGAACAACCTCGAATCGCGCTACCCGCGGGCGAAACATGCGCCGCCGACCATACTCGATCGACTTGCCCGTTCCGTTGTGGACATTGGCTTCGGTGCGACCGTCACCAAGGCACTCAGGAAGCTGGCCGGCGCCTGATCGCTGCAGCGTCGAAGGAACATGTGAATGAAATGGAGGGCGTCATGGCGCGGGTCTCGATAGTCATACCTTGCTATAACGCGGGCGACCTCATCCTGGAGGCAGTCGAATCTGCGTTGGCGCAAACCTACGCGGACATTGAGTTGGTAATCGTCGACGACGGGTCGACCGATCCACGCAGCCGTGAGATTCTGGACCGCGCCAGTTGGCCACGCACCACCATCATCCGGCAGCCAAACGCGGGCCCGGCCGCGGCGCGCAATCGGGCTGTGGCGGCGGCTTCGGGCGATTATATTTTGCCGCTTGATGCGGACGACCGCATCGATCCTACATACGTGGAAAAGGCGATTGCTGTTCTAGAGACGCGACCGGAAGTCGGTGTCGTGTATTGCCGCGCGATGAAGTTCGGTGCCGAAAGCGGCCCCTGGAGCTTGCCGCGATACGATTTGCGTGAACTGGTCATCGACAACGTAATTTTCGTGACTGCCCTGTATCGCAAGGCCGACTGGGCAGCAGTTGGAGGTTACAGCGAAACACTCCGGCACGGCGTGGAGGATTATGAGTTCTGGGTCAAGATGGTCGCCCTGGGGCGAGACGTAGTCCAACTGGACGAGTTCCTGTTCTTCTATCGAATCCAGGACGTCTCACGTACGAGCGAGTTTCAGCAGGACCGCAGTGCGGTTGTTAAAACATATGCGGATATTTTTAGGAATAACTCGGAGTTCTACCTGCGCAATGCCGAATACCTGTTCGAGCACCGCTTTGGGTTGTACGATGAGTTATTGCGATATCGTTCCCGGTATGGACTCGTTGATCAGATAATCACCAAGCGGCCTTGGCTGGAACGATGGGCGCGCGCGGCAAACCGCTTACTGCGCAAGCTGGTCAGGAAGTAAGAATTTCTGGGGATCGAGTGGATAACATGGAATCGCGTGTCGCGGTGATCATTCCTGCGTACAAGGTCAAGGCACAAGTACTCGACGTCATTGGGAGAATCGGTCCCGAGGTTGCGCGGATCTACGTCGTTGACGACTGCTGTCCCGAAGGTTCAGGGGACTTCGTGGAGGCCAACTGCGGCGATCCAAGAGTCAAGGTGGTACGCAATCCTGAGAACCTCGGGGTCGGCGGTGCGGTGATGAATGGCTATATTGCCGCCATCGCGGACCGGTGTGATGTCTTGGTGAAGGTCGACGGTGATGGCCAGATGGATCCGGCTCTGATCGACGGTTTCATTGAGCCCATCCTGTCAGGCGAAGCTGACTACACCAAAGGAAACCGGTTCTACGATCTGTCTGGAATTTCGGCCATGCCCAAGCTTCGGCTTTTTGGCAACGCCGGGCTGTCGTTCCTCGCGAAGCTGTCGTCCGGGTATTGGGACCTGTTTGACCCGACCAACGGTTATACCGCGATCCACGCGCAGGTTGCACGGCACCTGCCATTCGGGAAGATCAGTAAGCGCTATTTTTTTGAGACGGACATGCTGTTCCACCTCAACATCCTTCGGGCCGTGGTCGTGGATGTGCCTATGCACGCAAAATATGAGGACGAGGTGAGCAATCTGAAGATTTCAAAGATCTTCGGTGAGTTCTTGTACAAGCATGCTCGGAACTTTTGCCGCCGGGTTTTCTACAACTACTATCTGCGCGGGATGTCGGTGGCCTCTCTCGAGCTCCCGCTGGGTTTGCTCCTGGTCATTGTCGGGGTTGGCTATGGTGGGTATCACTGGGCCCAGTCAATGCGCATGAACGTGGAGACCGCGGCTGGCACCGTAATGGCTGCGGCGCTGCCCGTTATCATCGGCATCCAGATGTTGTTGGCGTTTGTCGGCTATGACATGGCTTCGGTGCCGCGGCGGCCGCTGCATCCCCGCGCCCGCGCGCCTCTCGCTCGACACCGGTAGCGACGCCAATGATCGAGGCGGACAGCCGTTGGTCGAGTGGTGAGGTCGCTACGGCAGCGGGGAAGCGCCGTGCCGCCAAGATTTGGGCGCTGTTGACGGGCGTCGCGCTGGTAGCACTATGGCTTGGTTTCCAGCCATATCAGAGCCATTACCAATCCGCATTGAGGTTGCTGGGCGATACCCAGTCACAGAGCTACTTCGGCGTGCCGAAGGAGGGGCGCGGTGACGAGTGGTCAACCTACCTGCCGATCCTCAAGCAGGCCTATCTCGAAGGCTTTCCCGCTGTATCGCCACTAGCGCCCTACAACGAAAAACTCAAATGGTTCATTGCGATTCCGCACCTTGATGCGTCGGTGCTGTTCTTGCCGAATCACTTGGCCTACTGGGTGATGCCAAGTGGAATGGCCCTGTCGTTCCAAGGGTTCTACTACTACTTGATCCTGTTGGGCTCGGCGTTCTGGCTGATGCGGAACATGGGGGTGCGCGCTGTCATCGCGGCGTGCGCGACTGTCGCGTTGAGCTTTAGCCATCTATATCAGGCGTGGTGGACCAGCAATTTCGCCGTGCTCGCGACGTGCTTGCTGCCCTTCGCTGTGCTTACCAGCGACCTGAGACCGATACACAAATGGCCCCTGCTGTTCTGGTCATTTGGTTCCATGCTGTTCGGTCAGATGTATCCGCCGTTCTATTTTTCGCTGGCATTGACGTTGGGTCCATTCGTGCTGGCGGTCAAGCCCGGGCTGCTCAGCTGGCGCACGCTTGCATGGGCGAGCTTGTGCGCCGTAGCGGCGATGGCGGCGTACCTGCTGGTCAACCTGGACTACGTCACGGCAGTTTCTAATACGATCTATCCAGGCCATCGCAGCAGTTCGGGCGGGGGATCTACCCTGCGAATGCTGATGGCGGCGTTTTTTCCTACCTTCCCTACGCATGCGCCACCCGAGGTTCCAGGTGCCCTCTATGAGGGGGCGATGGCCGGAACGTACTTCCCGTTGCTGTTGGCGGCGGTGCTGCCCTTTGTGCGCTGGGATAAGACTGAGATCCGGGTAACTTGCGTCGTCGTACTGGTTGGCCTTGTACAGGCGTTTTATGCAGTCCACGGCTTCCCCGAATGGCTCGCCAAGTACAGCGGGTTTTTCATCATGCCGGGCCGGCGCGCGCATTTTGGCCTCTCTGTACTGGTGCTGGTCTACAGCGCCTTCATGCTGTCGCGCAACTTCGACCGTGTACGTGCGGTGCCGTTGCTTCTGTGTTGTGCCGGCTTCGCAGGGGTAGGGCTCTGGTCAGGTGTGTCCGACGACATCTCGAGCGGGTTCTCGGGGATTGCTCGGTACCCCTATTTCCCGTTGTTTTTTGCGTCAATTGCCCTTCTTTTCTCGATCTACTTCGGACGCCGCGACCAGGCTGCCCGGGCGATGGCACACAGCATCCTGGTGGGTATGGCTGTGGTGCATGTCCTCGTCTTCGGATCCTTCAACCCTGTGATACGTGCTTCGTTGATCATGGACCCAGTGGACTCGCAGCTGATCCGGGACTGGAAAGCGTTGCTGCAGAAGAACGGCGGCCAGCCGTTGTCTGTGATCGGCAGCTATGGGCATTTGCTGCGAGGGGAAAACCTGCCCGCTTTCGAGGCGATCCATCTCGCGAACGTTGATCGGGGGAAGTATCGCGAACTGTTCCCGATGCTGGACGATGTTGCGCTCACAACTACGTTCAATCATTTCCGTGGGATCGCGTTTGCAAATATTCCCGTGTATCAGGTGTCTGGCCTGACCGCAATTTTCCCGGTGGACTGGCATGGCGTTGCGTTCACACATTCCCTGAGCCGCGAGCCGCGAGGGGAGCGAAATCTGCTCACGGGCGAGCCTACGGTCTCGGTCGTGCAGACGCCGGACGGCACCGTCGTGTACTGGCAAGCTTCTCTCGCACACCCATTGCCCATCAATGCGCCCCTGGAACTCGCGCTGCCGTGCGTCGCGGATGAGAGCTGGCTCACGCGATACCCGCTGGGAGGGGGGCTGGTGCCGGAAGGTGTCGCGTTGCAGGGCGTGGCAGGCCACTTCCGACTCCCAGGTGGCGGCGAGCGCGAGGCCGCCGCCTGCGCGGCAGCGATGGCGCTGGTCTCCTCATCCGACGTGGAAGTGGCTGATGAGCAGGCGCTGTCGTCTTTGCCAGTCGGCGAGGTAGATGGCTGGTCTTGGTCCGGACGCGCGTGCGACATCGCCTTGCCGCCTGGCGTGGCGGCGCTGAAAATGACCAACGGCAAACGGCAGGAGTTCAATGGCTTCGTCGTCGGACCAGACCAGCGGCCGGCAGAGCGGTTGCAACTGGTACTGCGAGGTCAGAAGGACTTTGCACTTCCGATCACGAGGCGAACGTCGCGGCCGGACGTTGCCGAGTACTTCAAGGCACCGGCACTGGAGAACTCAGGATTCGCAGTGTCCTCGACTCTGGCCGAGGTCCCGGCGGGAGAGTACCGGCTTTTCTTCGGCATGGCCTACGACGAAAAGAACTTCCTTTGTGACTCGGGCAAACAGCTGGTACTGCAAGCGCCATGAGCAGCGAAGGGTCGGGGGACGGTGCCCCACGACCCGTACCGCCATTCGTTACAGTGCCTTCTCCAGCTCCGGCAACAGCGTAAACAAATCCCCCACCAACCCGATATCCGCGATCTCAAAGATCGGCGCCTCGGCATCCTTGTTGATTGCCACGATCGTCCCGGCATCCTTGATCCCGGTCAGGTGCTGGATCGCGCCGCTGATGCCCACAGCCACATACAGCTCCGGGGCGATGATCTTGCCGGTCTGGCCAACCTGCAGCTCGTTGGGCACATAGCCGGCATCCACCGCCGCACGCGAGGCGCCCACCGCTGCACCGAGCTTGTCGGCCAGCTGGTAGACCACCTGGAAGTTCTCGGCCGAACCCACGCCACGGCCACCGGAGACCACGCGCTTGGCGCTCTGCAGGTCGGGGCGGTCGGACTTGCCGGCCGCCAGGCCGACGAAACGGGTGTGACCCGGCACATTCGCGTCGATCTGGACCGCTTCGACGGCGGCACTGCCGCCCTTGGCCGCTTCCGGCCACGAGGCGGTGCGCACGGTGGCGACCACAACCTGGTCGGCCGGCGCCTCCACGGTGATGATCGCGTTGCCGGCATAGATCGGTCGCTGGAAGGTATGGCTGCCCTCGACCGACATCAGGTCCGACAACTGGTTGACGCCCAACAGCGCGGCCACTACCGGCATCAGGTCCTTGCCAAACGTGGTGGAGGGGCCGAAGACATGGCTGTAGCCGGCGGCCAGCTTGGCAATCTGCGGACCCAGCACCTGCGCGATGGCATGTTCGTTGGCCGCGTTGGTCACCGTCAGCACGCGGGCCACGCCGGCCAACTGCGCGGCCTGGGCGGCGACGCCGGCCGGGTCGGCGGCCAGCACCACGATGTCGATGGCCTCCGGCTGCAGCGCCTGCGCAGCGCTGACGGTCTTGGCGGTGGCGGCGTTGAGCTGGCCACCCAGGTGTTCGGCAACGATGAGTACCTTGGCCATTACAGCAACCCCTTCTGCTTGAGTGCGGCCACCAGCTCGGCGGCGTCCTTGACCATCACGCCGCGGCTGCGCTTGGCCGGCGGGGCGTAACGGGTGGTCTTGAGGCTGTCGTTGGCCTCCACTGCCAGGTCGGCGAACTGCAGGGTTTCCAGCGGCTTGCTCTTGGCCTTCATGATGTCGGGCAGCTTGATGAAGCGCGGCTCATTCAGGCGCAGGTCCGTGGTGACCACGGCCGGCAAGTCGACTTCCAGCGTTTCCAGGCCGGCATCGACTTCGCGGGTCACCGTGGCCTTGCCGTCGGCGACGACGAGCTTGGAGGCGAAGGTCGCCTGCGGGCGGCCCCACAGCGTGGCCAGCATCTGGCCGGTCTGGTTGGCGTCATCGTCAATGGCCTGCTTGCCGAGGATCACCAGCTGCGGCTGCTCCTTCTCGACCAGCTTGAGCAGGGCACGGGCGGCGGTGAGCGGCTGGATCGCCGCATCGGTGACCACATGGATGGCGCGGTTGGCGCCCATGGCCAGGCCGTTGCGCAGGTGAGCGGCAGCGTCGGCCGGGGCCAGGGTGACGACCACGACCTCGGTGGCGATGCCGGCATCGCGCAGGCGCAGGGCCTCTTCCAGGGCGATCTCGTCGAACGGATTGGGCGAAAGCTTGACGCCATCGGTCACCACGCCGGAGCCGTCCGGCTTGACCTGGATGCGGACGTTGTAGTCCACCACGCGCTTGTAGGCGACGAGGATTTTCATCTTGTGCGGAATCCTTCAATGAAGCGGAGAGGCCCGGCCGCGGCGGCAGGCGCGGGGCAGTGGGGTGATTTTAGCCGGCAAAGGCCGTCCGTGCGATGGCGTATGGTTTGATGCGCTGCATCACGGAGTTTGACTTCGCCGCTGCGAGATCCCGCACAAAACGGCTATTCTTCGCAGTCTTTACTTGCGCGGCCTGAGTGCCCGAGGAGACGTGGGTGGCAACTTGGCTAGTAACCGGCGGCGCCGGCTTCATTGGCGGCAACTTCGTCCGCGAGGCGGTGGCCCGCGGCGTGAAAGTGGTCAATCTCGATCTGTTGACCTACGCCGGCAACCTGAACACGTTGGCCTCACTGGATGACAATCCGAACCACGTCTTCCTTCGCGGCGACATCGGCGACCGCGCACTGGTCTCCCGGCTTCTGGCCGAGCACCAGCCCGACGCCGTGCTGAACTTTGCCGCCGAAAGCCATGTCGACCGTTCCATTGACGGGCCTGGTGCCTTCATTCAGACCAATGTCGTCGGCACCCTGGGCCTGCTGGAGTCCACGCGCGACTACTGGAAGGCGCTGCCGGACAGCCGCCGTGACGCGTTCCGCTTCCTCCACGTCTCCACCGACGAGGTCTACGGCACGCTCGGCGAGACCGGCAAGTTCACCGAAACCACGGCCTACGCGCCGAACTCACCGTATTCGGCCTCCAAGGCTGCGTCCGACCACCTGGTGCGAGCGTTCCATCACACCTACGGCCTGCCGGTGCTGACCACGAACTGCTCGAACAACTACGGCCCGTACCACTTTCCCGAAAAACTCATCCCGCTGGTGATTGCCAAGGCGCTGGCCAGCGAGCCGCTGCCGGTCTACGGCGACGGCAAGCAGGTGCGCGACTGGCTCTTCGTCAGCGATCACTGCGAGGCGATCCGCACCGTGCTGGCCAAGGGGCGCGTCGGCGAGACCTATAACGTCGGTGGCGACGCCGAGAAGCAGAATATTGAAGTGGTGCGTGCCATTTGCGCGCTGCTCGACGAGCGCCGCCCACGTGCCGACGGCCAGTCGCGCGCTACGCAGATCACTTATGTCGCCGATCGCCCGGGCCATGACCGCCGCTATGCGATCGATGCATCCAAGTTGAAGAACGAACTGGGCTGGGAGCCGAAGCACACCTTCGAGCAGGGCATCGCCTATACGGTGGACTGGTACCTGGACAACCAGGACTGGGTGCAGGGTGTGCTCGATGGCAGCTACCGTCTCGAACGCATCGGCACCGCCGCCTGATCACGGAGCGATCGAACCATGAGCACGACTCACGACAGTAGCCGCAAGGGCATCATCCTCGCCGGCGGTTCCGGCACGCGGCTGTATCCGATCACCAAGGGCGTCAGCAAGCAGCTGCTGCCGGTGTACGACAAGCCGATGATCTACTACCCGCTCAGCGTGCTGATGCTGGCCGGCATCCGCGATGTGCTGATCATCAACACGCCACACGAACAGGCGCTGTTCCAGAACCTGCTCGGCGATGGCTCGCAGTGGGGCATAAACATCCGGTACGCCGTGCAGCCCAGCCCCGACGGGCTGGCGCAGGCTTATCTGATCGGCCGTGATTTTGTCGAGGGGCATCCGAGCTGCCTGGTGCTGGGCGACAACATTTTCCATGGGCACGGCTTGACCGATACGCTGCGCCGCGCAGACGCCCGCGAGCACGGGGCGACGGTGTTTGGCTACTACGTCAACGACCCCGAGCGCTACGGCGTGGCCGAATTCGACGCCACGGGCAAGGTAATCGGCATCGAGGAAAAGCCGGCGCAACCGCGCTCGCATTATGCGGTGACCGGTTTGTACTTCTACGACTGCCGCGCCAGCGACTATGCGGCGGCACTGAAGCCCTCACCGCGCGGCGAGCTGGAAATCACCGACCTAAACCGTTGCTACCTGGAGGATGGTTCACTGCACCTCGAACCGCTGGGGCGTGGCTATGCCTGGTTGGATACCGGTACCCACCAGTCACTGCATGAAGCGGCGAACTTCATCGAGACGATTCAGGCACGGCAGGGGCTGCAGGTGTGCTGCCCTGAAGAGATCGCCTTTGGTCACGGTTGGATCAACGCAGAACAGCTCGAGAAGCTGGCCGCGCCGCTGCTGAAGAATGGCTACGGCCGATACCTGCACGAGATCGTCCAGCGAGGAAAAGTACTTTGAAGATCATCGAAACCGCGTTGCCGGGCTGTGTCGTCATCGAACCGGCCGTCTTCGGTGACGAGCGGGGCTACTTCTTCGAGACCTGGAATGCCGAGCGTTTCGGTGAGCGCGGTCTTCCCACCCGTTTTGTCCAGAGCAACGTATCGTCCTCCGCCAAGGGCGTGCTGCGCGGGCTTCATTACCAGTGGCCGCGGCCGCAAGGCAAGCTCGTCAGCGTGCTCGAAGGCGAGGTCTACGACGTTGCGGTGGATATCCGCCGCGGCTCGCCGCATTTCGGCAAGTGGGCCGCGGTCGTGTTGAGCGCCGAGAACCGCCGGCAGTTCTGGATTCCGGAAGGCTTTGCACATGGTTTTGCGGTGCTTTCCGAACGCGCGGTGTTCAGCTATCTGTGCACCGATGTGTACGTGAAAGAAGCCGATGCCGGCGTGCGCTGGGACGATGCCGCCATCGGCGTGGACTGGCCAATCAGCGATCCGGTGCTGTCGGCGAAGGACGCGACTGCTCCCTTCCTGGAAGATATTGCTGCTGAACGTCTGCCGGTCTACACGCCATGACCTTGTTGGTGTTTGGCGCCAATGGCCAGGTGGGTCAGGAACTGCAGCGCGCGCTGGCGCCGCTTGGGCCGGTGATAGCTACCACGCGCAGCGGCCAGCTTCCCGACGGGCGTGATTGCGACGTCGCGGATTTCGACCAGCCGCAGACGCTGGCTCCGTTGCTGCAGCGCCTGCGTCCCGCCTGGGTCATCAATGCCGCCGCGTACACCGCCGTTGACCGGGCTGAGCAGGAACGTGATGCGGCATTCCGTGCGAATGCTGAAGCGCCCGGCCTGATCGCGCGCTGGTGCGCGGCCAATCAAGTGCCGCTGGTGCATTACTCCACCGACTATGTGTTCGATGGACAAGGGAGCAGGCCGTATCCGGTTGATGCCGCGACCGAACCGCTGGGCGTCTATGGCGAAAGCAAGCTGGCCGGTGAGCAGGCAATACGCCAGGCAGGTGGACGTCACCTCATCTTCCGCACCGCGTGGGTATATGCGGCGCATGGTCACAATTTTTTGCGCACGATGTTGCGGGTCGGGGCTGAGCGCGATGAATTGAAGGTGGTTGCCGACCAGATCGGAACACCCACGCCGGCGGCGCTGATTGCGGACATTACCGCCACGGCGATCGCCGGGGACAATGGCCAGCGTTCCGGTACCTGGCACCTGACCGCCGACGGCGAGACGAGCTGGCATGGCTTTGCCGAGGAAATCTTCAGGCAGGCGCGCGCAATGGGGCTGATCGAAAAGGCGCCCAAGGTGACGGCGATTGCCTCGTCTGAGTACCCAACTCCGGTGCGTCGCCCGGCTTACTCCCGACTGGATACCAGCGCGCTGGTGCGTGACTTTGGCGTCGATCTTCCTTCCTGGCAGGAAGGTGTGTCGCGGGTCCTGGCGGACCTCGCCAGCAGCCGCTGAGCGAATCGACAAACGAAAACGGCGACGGGAACCGTCGCCGCTTTCTCAGGGCAGTCTGGTTCAAGCCCGCCCGTAGGTGTCCTCAAACCTCACGATGTCATCCTCGCCGAGGTAGCTGCCTGACTGCACCTCGATCAGCTCCAGCGGCAGCTTGCCCGGATTGCGCAGGCGGTGGGTCACACCCAGCGGGATATAGGTGCTCTGATTCTCGGTGAGCAGCAGCACTTCCTCCCCACGCGTGACTTCGGCCGTGCCGCTGACCACGATCCAGTGCTCGGCGCGGTGGTGATGCATCTGCAGGCTGAGCGTGGCGCCAGGCTTGACGGTGATGCGCTTGACCTGGAAGCGCTGACCGTTGTCGATTGAATCGTAGGCACCCCATGGGCGGTAGACCTTGCGATGCCAGGTTGCTTCCGAGCGCTGGTCGCGCTTGATCTGCGCCACCACTTCCTTGACCTCCTGCATCCGTTCGCTTTTGCCCACCAGCACGGCGTCAACCGTTTCGACCACCACCACATCGTCGAGTCCGATCAGGGCGATCAGGCGTTCGCCATAAGCGTAGGTGTTGCGGCAGTCGATCGCGATGACATCGCCATGATGCGCATTGCCGTCGGCATCCTGCGCCGATACCTCGCGAAGGGCGGCCCAGGAACCCACATCGCTCCAGCCAGCGTCCAGCGGAATCACTGCTGCGTCAGCCGTCTTCTCCATCACCGCGTAGTCGATGGAATCCGAGGGGACTGCGGCGAAGGCTTCCTTGTGCAGGCGGGTGAAATCGCTGTCGCGCTTGGCGGCATTCCAGGCCAGCCCCACTGCTTCGAGCATGACAGGATTGAGCTTGCCCAATTCGGCGAGGTAGCGCGAGGCCTTGAACAGGAACATGCCACTGTTCCAGAGGTAGTCACCGGAAGCGACATAGCTCTGGGCTGTAGTCAGATCGGGCTTTTCCACGAAACGCTCGACCGCGCGCGCGCCTTCGCCATGGCCCGCCTTGATGTAGCCATAGCCTGTTTCCGGGCCAGTCGGGACGATGCCAAAGGTGACAAGCTTGCCTGCTTCCGCCGCGGGTACAGCCTCTCGCACCACGCGCTGGAACGTGGCCTCGTCAGCAATGACATGGTCCGAAGGCAGCACCAGCAACAAGGCGTCGCCGCCGTCTCGGGTGGCCTCCAGCGCGGCCACGGCGATCGCCGGTGCAGTGTTGCGCCCAACGGGTTCGAGCAGGATCGCTTGCGGCTGTGCGCCGACCTGCTGCAGTTGCTCGGCCGCCACGAACCGGTGTTCCTCGTTGGCCACGATCAAGGGGGCGCGGCCGGCAAGCGGCGCCACCCGGCGCCAGGTGGCTTGCAGCATGCTCAAGTCACCGGTCAGCGGCAGGAACTGCTTGGGATAGGACTCACGCGACAGCGGCCACAGGCGCGTACCGGAACCGCCGGAGAGAATGACGGGCTGAATATCGGTCATTGGATGCACTTCCTCGACTGGGGGGAGGGGGAGGAGGGTCAAGCCTTCAGCAGTTGCGAGATTTCTTCGGTACGCGACTGCAACAACGCCGCATCACCACGGGTTTCAACATTCAACCGCAGCAGCGGCTCGGTATTGGAGCTGCGCAGATTGAAGCGCCAGCTGCCGAAATCGGCGCTGACACCATCGGTATGATCCAGCGCCGGCTGCAGTGGCGCAAAATGCGCCAGCACACGTGCCACCGAGGCCTGTGCATCGGCCACCTTGAAGTTGATTTCGCCGCTGCAAGGGAAGGCCGCCATGCGGTCCTCGACCAATGCCGCCAGGGACTGCCCGGACTGCGAAACCAGCTCGGCCAGCAGCAGCCACGGAATCATCCCGGAGTCGGCGTAGGCGAACTCGCGGAAATAATGGTGTGCGCTCATTTCGCCGCCATAGACAGCGTTCTCCGAGCGCATCTTCTCCTTGATGAAGGCATGGCCGCTCTTGCACAGCACCGGCACGCCACCGGCGGCCTCCACCATTTCCACGGTGTTCCAGGTCAGGCGCGGGTCGTGCACGATCTTGCCGCCGGGCTGCTTGCGCAGGATCGCCTGGGCCAGCAGGCCAACCAGGTAATAACCCTCGATGAAACGGCCGTTCTCGTCGAAGAAGAAGCAGCGGTCGAAGTCGCCGTCCCAGGCAATGCCGAAGTCGGCGCCGTGCTCGCGCACCGCTTCGGCGGTGGCGGCGCGGTTGTCCGGCAGCAACGGGTTGGGGATGCCGTTGGGGAAGTTGCCGTCCGGTTCGTGGAACACACGCACGAACTCGAAGGGCAGGTGTGGCGCGAGCAGGTCGACAATGGCACCGGCGCCGCCGTTGCCGGCGTTGACCACCAGCTTCAGCGGCTTGAGCGCGGCGCGGTCCACGTAACTGAGCAGATGCTCGATGTAGGCGCTCTTGTCCGGCTCGGCGCGCAACCCGGCGCGGGGCTCGGCGGCGGGCGACTTGTCGGATTCCACAGCATCGGCAATGGCGAACAGGCCGGTGTCCGAACTGATCGGCCGCGCGCCCTGGCGCACCAGCTTCATGCCGTTGTAGTCCATCGGGTTATGGCTGGCGGTGACCATCACCCCGCCGGCGGCGCCGCGGTGATCGGTCTGGAAGTACACCTCTTCGGTGCCACACAGGCCGATGTCGATCACTTCGCGCCCGGCGCCACGCAGGCCTGCCGCCACGGCGGCACTCAGGCTCGGGCTGGCCAGGCGCACGTCATATCCCACCACCACCGGGCCCGGTTCGCTCAGCTGCGCCGCCAATGCCACGCCGATGCGGCGGGCCATGTCCTCGTTCAGTTCGTCCGGCACACGGCCGCGGATGTCGTAGGCCTTGAAGGCGGGTAGCGTCATGGCGGGGGAGTCCTCGCTGCGGGGGATTGTGGAGTTTAGCCGGAGCTCCGGCGCTTGGGTGTCGAGCACGAGTGCCCAACCCCGCCGGGACAGGCCGCAGTCAGCCATTAGAATGTCCCTCTACATCAACGAGGTGAGGGCGGTGATGAGCAATACCGGAGCGGCTGGCGCGCGCGGCAAGTTGTTTGCCGACGCAATGCAGGCCCTGCAAGGCGTGGTGGCCGACGGACAGACCCTGGCGGTAGGCGGGTTTGGCCTGTGCGGCATTCCCGAGGCATTGATCGCGGCGCTGCGTGACAGCGGCGTGAAAGGTTTGACCGTGATTTCCAACAACGCGGGCGTTGACGGCTTCGGCCTGGGCCTGCTGCTGGAAACCCGGCAGATCCGCAAGATGATTTCGTCCTACGTCGGCGAGAACAAGGAATTTGAACGGCAGTTCCTGTCAGGCGAATTGGAACTGGAATTCAATCCACAGGGCACGTTGGCAGAACGCCTGCGCGCCGGCGGCGCGGGCATCCCGGCTTTCTACACTGCCACCGGCTACGGCACGGTGGTAGCCGAGGGCAAGGAGACGCGCGAGTTCGACGGCAAGCAGTATGTGATGGAAACCGCACTTCGCGCCGATGTCGCACTGGTCAAGGCGTGGAAGGCGGATCCCTCGGGCAACCTGGTGTTCCGCAAGACCGCGCGCAACTTCAATCCCGCCTGCGCCATGGCCGGCAAGCTGTGCGTCGTCGAGGTGGAGGAACTGGTCGAGGTCGGGCAGATCGACCCGGACCAGGTGCACCTGCCGGGCATCTATGTCGACCGCATCGTGGTCAACGCCCATCCCGAGAAGCGCATCGAGCAGCGCACCGTGCGCGCCAAGGAGAGCAAGTAATGGCCTGGACCCGCGATGAAATGGCCGCGCGCGCCGCGCGCCAGCTCAGCGATGGCGCCTACGTCAACCTCGGCATCGGCCTGCCGACCCTGGTGGCCAACCATATTCCGGAAGGCGTGGACGTGTGGCTGCAATCGGAAAACGGCCTGCTCGGCATTGGCCCATTCCCGACCGATGAAGAGGTCGATGCCGACCTGATCAACGCCGGCAAGCAGACCGTGACCGCCCGCGCCGGTGCCAGCTATTTCGGCAGCCACGATTCGTTCGCGATGATCCGCGGCGGCCACATCGACCTTGCCATCCTCGGCGCGATGCAGGTCACCGACAAGGGCGACATCGCCAACTGGATGGTGCCCGGCAAGATGGTCAAGGGCATGGGCGGGGCGATGGACCTGGTGGCCGGGGTCAAGCGCGTGGTCGTGCTGATGGAGCACGTTGCCAAGGACGGCAGCCACAAGATTCTGCCGCAGTGCGATCTGCCGCTCACCGGCGTCGGCGTGGTGGACCGCATCATCACCGACCTGGCGGTGTTCGATGTGACCCCGCAGGGGCTGAAGCTGATCGAGTCCGCCGATGGCGTAGGCGATGAGGAATTGAAGCAGAAGACCGGGGTGGGGTTTTCGCGTTGAGCGAAGTCAGCGGCCGGGGACGATCCGGCCGCGACCGGTAAAGGCGTCTTCAGTCACCAGATGCGCCAGCCAGCCATCGTCTTGCCAGCGACCCTCGGCCAGGCAGCGCAGCGGTTGCACCACCCCCTCGGGCTCCAGTTGAAGGTGGTCGATGTGGGGCCCGACGGTCGCGCATGCGTCGCGCACGAAGCCAATCGCACCCGCATGCAGGCGTTCGAGGGTTTCCACGCCGCTGGCGCCCAGTTCCGCGGGTGTGAACTCCGGCAACAGCTTCCCCCCTTCGCTGCGAAAACGGCTGAACTGACCGTGGGGCGCGGTCAACATGGCCTCAAGCAACAGATCGTGACGCAGGATCACAGAGTCTTCGTCATCACGCGTGCGTCCGTCGTGGTGCCGTGCCTGCGCCCAGCCGTGCGCGTCCAGTTGCCGGGCACCGTGACGCAAGGCGAGATAGGCCCCACCCAGGGGATGCCCGACCATCCGGCTCAAATGCATCTGGATGCTGCCCGCGTATCCCACATCGGCCACCAGCACGGTTGCGCTCAAGTCCCCGATCTCGGTCTGCCAGTACCGGAGGTAGGCTTCGCGCTCCTCTTCAGCCGCACGTAGCAGGCGAGGCAGGGCCGGTTGGAGCCAGGCAACAACCTCCTGTTTCATTTCCGGCAGATACACCTCGCGCTTCAGGCTCTCTCCCAGGCCGGCCGCCGCAGCCAATGCCGGCTCGCCAAATCGCGCGAGGAGCAGCGCATCCAGTCGACCGTTGTAAGACCCCGCCAGCAACCGCGGCAGGTCGTCTGCCGAGCGCAGTGTCGGAAAACCTGTCGCGCGGCGCGAGGCCAGGAAGTAGTGGGAGGGCACCCGCTGGGCTTCGGGCAATTGCGCGGAAATGATTTCGTACGCGCGGGCGAGCAAGTGGCCTTCGCGGCTGAGGAACAGGACGTGCTGCATCTGTTCGCTGCGCGCGATGCCATGCAGCCACGCGAGGTAGTCGAGCACCAGTGGTCCAAGCATGGTGTAACCGGCACTTTCTGCGTCCAGCCGCGTCCTGGGCAAGATCCTGTCGGGCGTGCGGTCGGCGAGATTTGCCAGCCGGTTGGCGACTAGGCCGCGCCAGAGTTGTTCCGGCCACGCCGCATCCTGTCCGTCGCGGTGCCGCAGCGGGCGCAGTGCGGGTACTACATCCAGCAGGGCGGCAGGTCGCAGCACATGCACGGGCGTCAGCAAACCCTGCAGTTGTGGAATCTGGATGTCGGCATGTTCGTTGTCACCCACATGCAACCACCGCGCAGGCGCGACTCCCTCGCGTGCCCCAAGGCGCGGCCAGGTCGCGGCGGCATCCTTGCGCCAGCCGCTTTCGCAGGAAATCCACCAGTGCTCGAAAGCCTGCACGACCGCGGCGGGAAGCACCTGCTTCAACCTGGCAGCAGGCAGGTACATGTCGGAGAGGGCAGCCAGGCGCTTCCCGCGCAGACCTGCCAGTGCGGCCAGCACGCCATCGCGTGGTTTCAGCATGGCCGCCTCGTGGGCGATCTCCATGGCCTGCAGGGCAGCGCTCGGCGCTTGCGGACTGAGCTCGGCCATCGCGGCGTAAATCTCGTCCAGGGTGGGATCCCGGCCCATCGCGATCCGTGCCCGGTCTTCGGCGCGTGCGCGCAAAGGGGCGAAGTTTTCCACGCCGGCCTGCCGCGCTGCCAGGAACGCGAGGTGGGCACGAGCGCCGTGTGCGGTGAGGAAGGGTCGGGTCACCAACGTATCGAACACATCGAAGCTGACCAGATCGGCTTCCACCGCGGACAAGCGGATGCGATTGGCTAGGTCCAGTTCAAATGCGCTCGCCCAGTTGCGCTCGCCCTCGGTGGCCAGGGATAGCTCACCGGTTTGCGGCAGGATTCCAAGCAGCCGGCCTTGCTGCTGCGTAGTGCAGGCCAGCAATCGCTCGACGGCGTGCTGCAGCGTGCCGTCCACCTGGCCGTGCTCTTCGGGAAAGTCTTCCAGTGTTAGTCCAAGCTCGTACAGTGGACGCAGGGCATCCACCCGCGCCCAGAACATCGAGCCGGCCGGAAAGTCCAAATAACGCGATGAATCGATGGAAAAGCCGAGCCGCGCCGCCAGCTGCGCGCATACCTGCGCGTTGCTCAGCAAGGTGTGGGCCCACAGCGGCATCCCGGGAAAGCTTTCCGGGTACACCATGCCCAGGCGCGGTTCGGCCTGGAACATGCCGAAAATCCATGCCAGCCGCTCATGGCTGCCGAACAGCGACGACAGCAGGTAGCGGCGCCAGGACACCTGCTCATGGCCGGTGTACAGCGACTTCTTGGTGTGCACGTGGCAAATCAGGTCGCACTGCAATACCTCCTCGCGGAAAGCGACGAGTAGCGGCGCGATATCGCGGCCGCGATTGGGCACCACACGCACCTGCAGGCGCGTCTGATGCGGCAGACCCGAGAGCGCGCGCTGCACCGTTTCCGCAGCTTCCGCATTGACGACGGACACCAGCAGCTCATAGCCCAGCGGCATATGCGCAAGGTCCTTCGCCAGTTCGGCGGCGAGATCTGGATAGAACACGTGCGCCATGACCGCTATGCGCAGGTCGACCTGCGCCAGGGCCGCCGGCGGCGGAAACGCATGCTCGCTGGCGGGCGGCAATGGCGGTGCGCTACCGGCGCTTTGCAGGCGGCCGAGGAAGCCCTTGAGGCCCATCGCGCGCAGCACGCGCAAGCTGCGCAGCACTACCGCGAGCAACCCGCGCCATCCTCCGCCGTGGCGTTCGATGGCGCGCTGCGCGGCGCCCACGTACCTGCGTAGGCGCCCAGTCATGGTGCAGCTGCGCTCACGAATGCGGGCTCACAAATTCTGGTAATTCGGCCCCGAACCACCCTCCGGCGTCACCCAGTTGATGATTTCGTACGGGTCCTTGATATCGCAGGTCTTGCAGTGCACGCAGTTGGCAGCATTGATCTGCAGGCGCTTGCCCGTGGGCGTTGCCGCATCCTCCACCATCTCGTACACACCGGCCGGGCAGAACCGCGTGCACGGGTTGTCGTATTCCTGCACGCAACGGGTGACGCAGATATCCGGATCCAGCACGTGCAGATGCACCGGCTGGTCCTCGTCGTGTTCGGTGGCCGCGTAGTACACGCCCTGCAGGCGGTCACGCGGTGCCAGTTCGCGTTGCAGGTAGTCGCGGCGCGGCTGTTCGTGTTCGCCCACCTTGTCCAGCGCGCACCAGTCCGGCTTGTTCTTCAGCGTCCATGGCGAATGCCCGCCCAGCGCGGTTTCCCAGGCGGCGTTGGCCAGGCCCCACCACAGGCCCTTCTTGAAGCCGGGCTTGATGTTGCGCACCTGCTTCAGCTCGGCCATCACTTCCGAGCCGCGCAGCCTGGCGTCGAAGCCTTCCGGCGCCAGCTGCGACGCGGCCAGGTGCTCGGCCGCGAGCATGCCGCTGCGGATTGCCTGGTGCGTGCCCTTGATCTTGGGCACGTTGAGCAGGCCGGCGGTGTCGCCGATCAGCAGCGCGCCGGGCATCTCGACCTTGGGCAGCGACTGCCAGCCACCGGTCACGATGGCCCGCGCGCCGGCCGACAGGATGTTGCCGCCTTCCAGCAGCGGCTTGACCGTGGGGTGGTTCTTCCACTGCTGGAACGCCTCCCATGGCCTGTACTCCGGGTCCTGGTAGTCGAGCCCGCTGACATAGCCCAGCGCGATCTGGTTGTTCTCCAGGTGATACAGGAAGCTGCCGCCGTAGGTCTTGGGGTCGGCCGGCCAGCCCAGCGTGTGCACGATCTTGCCCGGGGTGACGCGGCCTTCGGGCACCTGCCACAGCTCCTTGATGCCGATCGAATAGCTCTGCGGGTCGCTGTCGGCGGCCAGACCGAAACGCTTGATCAGGCGCTTGGTCAGGTGTCCGCGCGCGCCTTCGGCCAGTACGGTGACCTTGGCGCGGATGTCGATGCCGGCCGTGTAGCCGGGCTTGTGCGAACCATCCTTGGCCACGCCCATGTCGCCGATGCGCACGCCGACGACCTTGCCGTCCTCGTCGTGCAGCGTCTCGGCGGCGGCAAAGCCGGGGTAGATCTCCACGCCGAGCGCTTCGGCCTGCGGCGCCAGCCAGGCGCACATTGCGCCCAGGCTGACGATGAAGTTGCCGTGGTTGCGCATGCCCGGCGGCACGATCGGAAACTTGTGGCCGCCCTCGCGGGTGAGGTACCAGAACTCGTCTTCGCCGGCCGGCACGCAGATCGACGGCGGGTTGTCGCGCCAGCCCGGCAGCAGCCGATCCAGTGGTTCCGGTTCGATGACCGCGCCGGAAAGGATGTGCGCGCCGATGGTGCTGGCCTTCTCGATCACGCAGACCGATAGTTCGGGATTGAGCTGCTTGAGGCGGATGGCAAAGGCCAGCCCGGACGGGCCGGCGCCCACGGTGACGACGTCGTACTCCATCACGTCACGCTCTACTGCTTCGGACGCGACTGCGCCGACTCCGGTTTCCGACATGCTGCTGCGCTCCCGTGGCTCGATGGCTGACGCTATTTTCAGGGTTTGGGCGAGGCCGGGCAAATTCCAGACGGAACCGTACGGGTCCGCGGCACGGCGTGTTAGCGTGCCGGCATGCAAATCGATCTGCCGGGCGCCGAGGTCACCTGGGTTCGCGGCTGGCTGGCCGCGCCGCAGGCCGAGCAGCTGCGCCAGGACCTGTTGGCCGATATTCCCTGGGAAGTGCATCGGATCCGGGTGTTCGGGCGCGAGGTGGATTCGCCGCGGTTGAGCTGCTGGATCGGCGATCCGGAGGCCCGCTACCGCTATTCCGGCACTGAATTCCGCCCGCATCCCTGGCCGGCGCCGCTGATGGCGCTGCGCGCGAGGCTGGCCGACGAGTGCGGCGCGGAATTCAACAGCGTGCTGGTGAACCGCTATCGCGATGGCCGCGACGCCATGGGCTGGCACAGCGATGACGAACCGGAGCTGGGGCCGCGGCCGCTGATTGCCTCATTGAGCCTCGGTGCGCCGCGCCGCTTCGTATTCCGTCACCGGCAGGACAAGGCGTTGAAGCGGGAATTGCTGCTCGGCCATGGCGACCTGCTGCTGATGGCCGGCGACACCCAGCGCCTGTACCACCATGGGTTGCCGCGCACGGCGAAGCCGGTGGGGGAGCGGATCAACCTGACATTCCGGCGAATTGGCGCCTAGCGGCAGCGAATGCCCGATAGGCGCACTGCGGCGCATTGGCGATGCACCAGAAGGTGCACTGTAGGAGAGGCTTCAGCCGCGACCTTGATCTGATAAACCGCCTCTTCGCCCGTCGGGGCTGAAGCCCCTCCTACAGTGGCTGCGTCCCGCGCGACTTGTCAGTGGCAACCAGCAGGCCGTAAAGGACCGAACCGATGACCGCACTGACGGCGTTCGTTGCCAATGTGTCGCGCCCACCGATCAGGGTCCACGCGACCACAACCAGGACTCCCCAGGCCAGCAGGAAGTACAGCGCGTTGACGAACCAGCGCAGGGGAAACGAGCGCGCCAACGCAGCGGCGGAGACGTCTATCCCCATCCTGGAAAATGCCCAAAGCACAATCGATGGATTCTTGAATCTCATGCGTCGACTGTTGTGGGCGAGACCGGACGACTGTTCATCAAAAGCGAGGCTCGCAGCACCGCAGCGCGGCGTCTATTCGATCAATCACATAACGCGTGGAGATTGCCCGATGGCAAACGCGATAGGGCGACGAACGCTCGAAAGGCGCACCGGCCGTCAATGCACCCCATGATCCAGCTGCGCCGCATCCTGCCGCCCCGTTGCCAGGGTCCAGCCGACCAGCTCATGCGTGGCCTTCTGCAACGCCTGCTCGAAGGCCAGGGCGACCGTGCCCACGTCGGTGGCGGTGGCGCGCTGGGCCACCAGGAAGGTGCGCGAGGCGACCACGCGCTGGTCGGCGCTGTGCAGCAGCTTGGCATTGAGCTCGACCGTGGCCGCTGGCAGCGCCTGCCCGGCGTAGTCGGATTCAAAGCGGCGCAGGTCCAGCACCAGCCGGTAATCGGCGCGAATGCCGTCGCTGGCGCGGCCCACGCCGGTGATGCGGCCGCTGTCCTCGAAGGCGCGCACCACGGTGCCCTCGACCATGTCGGTCGCCGGCTGCGCCCAGCTCGCGCCCTGGTATACCTGCAATTCGCCCGGCGTCGGGCGCACGTTGATGCGCGGGCTGTCGACCAGGCGCGAGGCGGTCGGCTTGACGATGGTCAGCTGCCAGGTAGCCTCGGGCCAGGCCGGGTCGGGCGTCACACGCACGTCGGGAGCAAAGATCGTGACCGGTTCGCGCGAGCCGCTGGACAGGATCGAGCAGCCACTGAGCGCGACCAGGGACAGGCACAGCCAGGCGGTGGCAAGGCGCTTCATTTGGGTTGGTACTCCTTGGGTGCGTCGCGGCCGAGCAGGTAGCGCGCGGGGTTGTTCTCCAGCCGGTCACTGATCCGGCGCAGGTCGCGGGTCAGGCTGCGCAGTTCCGACAGGGTCGGGCCGAGCTGTGCGAGTCCGTCGTTGGCAAAGCTGTTGATGGCCGCACGGTTGTCGCCAAGGATGCCGTTGGCGTTGGTCGCGGCCGAGTCGAGCTGGCTCAAGGTCGAATCAAGCTTGTCCAGGATCGGCGGCAGTTGCTGCACGAGGTTATGGTCCAGGCGCTGCACGGTGCTGTTGGTGGTGGTCAACGTGGTGTCGAGCTTGCGCGCGGCATCGCGCGCGCTGATCAGCAGCGCCTGTACGCCCTCGTCGCGGTTGCTGATCGAGTTGCTGAGCTTTTCCAGGTTCTGCAGCGTGGTCGAGATGCTGGCGACGTTGC